>Ga0099826_10000010_pt1 | contig 314346 bp, 286 predicted proteins | sample Mtrugardesep15_FD_76830 | JGI IMG/M metagenome (GOLD analysis project Ga0099826, IMG submission 76830) | Root nodule microbial communities of legume samples collected from California, USA - M. trunc garden sep15 | ecosystem: Host-associated > Plants > Roots > Nodule | place: USA: California... | reverse complement strand
GATCGAGCTGCCAGCCGATAAAGAAATGGTTATGCCAGGCGACAACGTGTCGATCACCGTCAAGCTGATCAACCCGATCGCGATGGAAGAAGGCCTGCGTTTCGCAATCCGTGAAGGCGGCCGTACCGTCGGCGCCGGCGTTGTGGCAAAAATCCTCGGCTAATTAAGCGATGATGTGGCGGGGCCGACTTGTGATATCATGTCGGCCCCGCTAGCAGTACTTTCATACATTGCCGGGACTTGATTCCGGTTCGTTCTTTTAAGGAAATAGCATGTCCGCTCCAAACCAGAAAATCCGTATTCGCCTGAAGGCTTTCGACTACAAGCTGATCGACCAGTCCGCCCTGGAAATCGTTGACACCGCCAAGCGCACCGGCGCCGTGGTAAAAGGCCCAGTGCCTCTGCCAACCCGCATCCAGCGCTACGACGTGCTGCGTTCCCCGCACGTGAACAAGACCTCGCGCGACCAGTTCGAAATCCGCACCCACCAGCGTCTGATGGACATCGTGGACCCAACCGACAAGACCGTTGACGCGCTGATGAAGCTGGACCTGCCAGCTGGCGTGGACGTCGAAATCAAACTGCAGTAATCGAATTGCGGCAGGGTGGCGGCAACGCCATCCCGCCAGGAAAAGCCGGACCCGCTCACGCGGTCCGGCTTTTTTGTTTTGCGAGGTAAGCCTCAAACATATCGGCCATGGCCTCCGCGTAGGCCGCAATCTCTGCGGCACTGCGCGGGCGCTCCGAGAAGTCATTGCCCGCCCCGAACAGCGTGGTGGAAAGCAGCTCGCCTGCCAGGGCGCGTTTTTCCTGCGGCAGATCCGGCAGCAGCTCTTCCAGGAAGCGCTGGAACAGCCGCTCCCAGGGCGCCTGCACGGTCAGGGCTTCGGGCGCATCGCGATAGAAGGGCGCTGCGTCGTTCAGCGCTACCCGCATTTCCGCTTCCTCGCATTCCGACCGGATAAAGGCATGCACCATGGCGCGCAGCCGTTCCTGCGCCGGTATCCGGACATCTTCCAGAATGCCACGCAGCAGTTCCGCCGTCTGCTGCCACTCATCGCTCTGCAGCCGGAACAGGATCGAGGCCTTGTTCGGAAAGTACTGGTACACCGACCCCACGCTGACGCCGGCCTTTTCCGCCACCCGCGCCGTGGTGAAGCGGGTGGCGCCTTCCCGGGCCAGCACCTGCACCGCAGCCTGAAGAATTGCCGCCACCAGCTTCCCGGAACGGGCTTGTTGTGGTTGTTTTCGGGTCGAGATCTGAGGGCGGCGCTGGCTCATGGTGGCGGGAAAATGCGAATGATTCTTCGCATTTTAGCCGAAAACCGCGCCCGGCCTGCTCAGAATCGGCCATCCCAATGCGAATTGGAAACGCGACTAATTCGTCACATAATGAATACGCGACGAATTGATCGCATTTACTGGAAACGACAATGACTACCACACTGACTACCGCACCCCTGGCCCCTCTGCTGGAGCGCCTGTTCGCACAAGCCCGCGCCGCCAGCAGCCCGGCGGTGAACGCACTGCCGCGCGAAGAACGCGAGCGCCTCATGCACAGCAAGACGGAATACCTGGACTTCTACACCCAGCTCAAGGATCTCTGGCTGCCGGTGTCGCGCCAAACCGGGCAACTGCTCTACATGCTGGCGCGCAGCGCGCGCGCCAGCAATATCATCGAATTCGGCACCTCCTTCGGCATCTCGACCCTGCACCTTGCTGCCGCCCTGCGCGACAACGGCGGCGGCCTGCTGATCAGCAGCGAATTCGAACCTGCCAAGGTCGTCAAGGCGCGCGAGCATATCGCCGAAGGCGGCCTGGCCGACCTGGTGGAAATCCGCGAAGGCGATGCGCTGCAGACGCTGGCGGCCGGGCTGCCCGACACCATCGACCTGCTGCTGCTTGATGGCGCCAAGGCCCTGTATGCCGACATCCTGTCGCTGGTAGAGAGCCGCCTGCGGCCCGGCGCGCTGATCGTGGCCGACAACACCGACTACTGCCCCGATTATCTGGCCCATATCCGTGCGCCCGGCAGCGGCTACCTGTCCGTGCCCTTCGGCGGCGAAGTGGAACTGTCGATGCGGCTCGGCTGACCCGGCGGCGAGATAATGCGACAATGGCGCATGATCTCGCATGTCTACCTCGGCGTGAACGACTTCGGCCGCGCCTTCCGCTTCTATGCCCCGCTGATGGAAATCCTGGGCCACAAGCTGCGCTTCCGCGATGACAGCCAGCCCTGGGCGGGCTGGATGCCGGGCGATGCGCCGCGCCCCTTGTTCCTGCTCGGCGCTCCCTTCGACGGCGGCGAAGCTTCCTGCGGCAATGGCCAGATGGTGGCCCTGCAGGCGGCACGGCGCGAGCTGGTGGACCAGGCCTATGCCCATGCGCTGGCCAGCGGCGGCCGCTGCGAAGGCGCGCCCGGCCTGCGGCCGCACTACCACCCCAACTACTACGGCGCCTACTTCCGCGACCCGGACGGAAACAAACTCTGTATCTGCTGCCACGACGCTGTCTGAATCTCAGGCAGCGTTTTCTTCTTGCATAAAGTTTCCAAGGAAACTAATATACAAGCATGAAAAAACAGGTCAGCCATCTCGAATCGCATCTGGGCTTCTGGCTGCGGTTTGTCTCCAATCACGTCTCCGGACGTTTTGCGCGCCTGATGGAGGAAAACGGCGTGTCGGTCTCCGAGTGGGTCGCCCTGCGGCAGCTCTACGACGCGGGCGAAACCTCGGCGGCGCAGCTGATGGACGCGTTGGGCATGACGAAAGGGGCCGTATCGAAAATTGTCACGCGCCTGGAGCAGAAAGGCATGGCGCAGCGGGAAGGCAGTGCCGCCGATGGCAGGGCGCAGGTGATCGTGCTCACCCGCTCCGGCAGTGTGCTGGTGCCGAAACTTGCGGCGCTGGCCGACGAGAATGACGAACTGTTTTTCTCGGCCCTGAACGGACAGCAGCGGCGCGCGCTGATGCAGATGATGCAGCAACTGGTGCGCGCCCATGAACTGAAGCAGGTACCGGTGGAGTAAAGGAGAGATCATGAGCAGCGTATTCATGCAAACCGTTGAACAGTGTGCACGCGACTCGCATGCGGGCGCGGCCAGCTTCGGGCAGATCGTCGCGGCGCTGGCGCAGGCCGATGTGGAGTCCTACTACGCGGATTACCGCCGGCGCAGCACCAGCTACTACGCCGTCGACGGCGCCACCCATGCCGTGGCGCTGCATGCGCCCGATCTGCCGATACCGGCCGCCTTCGACGCAGCGGCGCTGCAGGCCGCCATCCGCGGCGCCCAGCGCGGGGAAGTGATGTATCCCGAGTTCATGCGGCTGTCGATGGCCGCAGGCTGCGTCGGCTACATCGTCTGGATCGCGGGCCGCCACGTCAGCTACTTCGGCCACCGCGGCGAAGTCCACATCGAAGCCTTCCCGCCCAGCCGATAGCCGGGCGGGCGGCACACGCGATACTCTTGCCGCATGAGCAGACCGACCATCCTGATTGTTGATGACGAAGCCGCCATTGCGGACAGTATTGCCTATGCGCTGGAACGGGAAGGCTTCATGCCGCGCCATCTCATGCTGGGTGAAGCGGCGCTGGCCGCCTGTATCCTGCTGATTGCTTTCTACCTGGCGCATGTGCTGGGGAACTGGCGGCCCGCCGGCGGGCCGCTCCCTCAACTGCGGCGTGTACTGCTCCGCGCACGCCGGCGCTGGTACAGGCTGGCGAAGCCGAGGGTCAGCAGGCCGGCGCCCAGCAGGCCGTAGGTGCCGGGCTCGGGCACAACTGAGACCTGCACCTGAACATCGGTGCGCATCGTCAGCCGCTGTTCCAGCACTGTATCGGTGGGATTGCTGAAGAAGAAGGTGTAGCTCTCATGCTTGCTGGCGTCGGGACCGAAGGGATCGACTGCCGAGCGGATTTCAAAGGCCTGGCCCCAGCTCTCTTCGAAGATGGAGGTGCTGGAGCTGGCGCGCATGGAGGCCGGATAGCCGCCGTCGCGGCTGGCTTCCCAGTCGTAAGTGAGGGTCAGCGCAACGTTGCTGTGCGGGAGCACCGCAAATTCCCAGAACATGGCGGCGTTCGAGCCCTCGAAGGTGAAGCCACGCGCCGTGCTGGCAGAGGCATACAGCGAACCGATTTCTCCCGCTGTTCCCGCCAGCGCCCGCCCGGTCACGCTATCAATGATTTCGGTCGGCCACAGGCCGTTGACATGCTGTACCCCGCCGAAGCTGCTGGACAGCTCGCCATCCGCATCGCGGAAGCGGTAGCCGGCGGCGTTGCCGTCGCCGGGTGTCAGGTCAATGACCTCCAGGGTGGGGGTGATCTTGACCGAGGAATAGCCGGTTGCAAAACTGGGCGCACTGGCCATGACTAGCGCCGAGCAGACGGCAAGCGCTCGTATTGATGAGTGCATTGGAACCTCCAAATGTTGAGCCGCAAACGCTGGAACGACCAAGCCTACATCAGCCTCTGCATTGACCTGCGCACCGTAGAGACAGGAAATTGTGTGGCATAGAAACGCTGTTCCGGCGTCAACTACTTGCCTGTCAGCCAGCACGGAGTAGAATGGGCCGGGTTTGCTAATCTCCGGACCACATGAGAACACTGCTCAGCGTTGCCGCCTTTGCTGCCTTCTGCGCCGCGCCCGCCATTGCCGGGACGCCGCTGCCCTATATGCCGCCTGCAACGCAAGGCATCTCGCCGGACCGCCTGCACCGCGTGGACAGCTTTGTCGAGCAGGCCATCCAGCGCAACGACTATCTCGGCGCCGTGGTGCTGGTGCTGCGCAACGGCAAGGTGGTGGACTACAACGCCTACGGCCACCGCGACCTGGCGCGCAGCGAGCCGCTGCAGCGCGACGCCATCTTCCGCATCTATTCAATGAGCAAGACCGTGACGGCGGCCGCCATCCTGATGCTGCTGGAAGAGGGCAAGCTGCTGCTGGACGACCCCATCTCGAAATACCTGCCCGAGTTTGCCGAAGCCCGCGTGTTCGTGGCGGGCACGGCGGCCGTGCCGGAAACGCGGCCGCCCAAATCGCCGGTCACCATCCGCCAGCTGCTGACGCATACGCCAGGCTTCGCCTCTTACGGCGACCGTGCGTTGCCGGTGAACCAGATCTTCGATGCCGCACTGCTGCCGCAGGCGTCCGACCTCGATGTCTTCAGCAAGCGCCTGGCGCGCGTGCCGCTGGCCCATGAGCCGGGTGCCGAGTTCCATTACGACGGCACCGCCACCGTGGTGGCAGGGCGCATCGTGGAAGTGGTGTCCGGCCTGCGCTTCGATGCCTTCCTGCACAAACGCCTGTTCCGTCCACTGCAGATGGCGGACACCGGCTTCATCGTGCCGCCCGCCAAGCGCGGCCGCATCGTAGACATGACGACCACCGATGCCGGCGGCCGCCTCAGCGCCATCGAGCCTGGCCGCATTGCGCCGGCCGGCGAACTGCAGAACCCGTACTTCAGCGGCGGCGGCGGCCTGTATTCCACGGCCGGCGACTATGCCCGCTTCGCCCAGATGCTGCTGAACGGCGGCCAGCTGGACGGCGTGCAGATCCTGGGCCGCAAGAGCGTCGAGATGATGATGGCCAACCACTTGTCGCACCTGAGCCCGCCAGTCCACGAGTTCAGCCCGGCCGAGGGTTTCGGCCTCGGCGGCGCGGTGGTGCTGGATGTGGCGCGCCGCGCCCGGCTTGGTTCCGTGGGCCAGTTCGGCTGGTCGGGGGCCGCCTCGACGTACTACACAATTGATCCCAAAGAAAAGCTGGTGGCCCTGCTGATGATGCAGCATCTGCCGGGCGGCAAGGCCGGCGACCCGCCCAAACTGAACGTGAAATTCTTTAATCTCGTGTATCAATCGTTGATCAAATGATACATAATCGATTGCCCGCATAAGGATAACGAAATGGCAACGATGAAGCAGGTGGCCGAACGCGCAGGCGTATCGACCACGACCGTATCCCACGTCCTGAACAACACGCGCGCCGTCAGCGAAGACGTCAAGGAACGTGTGCGCACCGCCATGGCGGAGATGCGCTATATCCCCAGCGCCGTGGCGCGCAGCCTGAAGAACGACAAGACGCACACCATCGGGATGATGATCCCGAATAACACGAATCCCTATTTCGCCGAGCTGATCCAGGGCATCGAAGATGCCTCCTTCAAGCAGGGCTACAACGTCATCCTCTGCAATGCCTACGACGACACGCGCAAGCAGTCGGCCTACCTGCAGGTGTTGATGGAAAAGCGCATCGACGGGCTGATTCTGGTGGCTTCCGGCGCGGACGACGAACTGTCGTCGCGCCTTCAGCATCAGCCCATTCCCACCGTGCTGGTTGACCGTGAAGTGGAAGGCGTGGAGGCCGATTTCGTCGAGGCCGACCACGAAGAGGGTGGCTACCTCGCCACCAAATACCTGATCGATCTGGGCCACAAGGACATCGCCTGCGTGTCCGGCCCGATCGACCTGCTGCCTTCACGCGCCCGCGTCGAAGGCTATCTGCGCGCGCTGAAGGAAGCGGGCCTGCGCTTCCGCCTCGACTACCTGGTGCGCAGCGACTTCACCAGCGAAGGCGGCTTCCAGGCCTTCAAACAGCTGCTCGCCATGCCGAAGCCGCCCAGCGCCATCTTTGCCAGCAACGACCTGATGGCCATCGGCGGCATCTGCGCCGCCAGCGCCGCCGGGGTGCGCGTGCCCGAGCAATTGTCCGTCGTCGGCTATGACGATATTGCGCTGGCCTCCTTCACCACCCCGCCGCTGACCACGATGGCGCAGCCCAAATATGAGATGGGCGCACTGACGGCACGCGTCCTGCTGGACCGCGTGTCCGGCCCCACCTTGCCACTGCGCCGCGAGATGCTGCACACCCAGCTGGTGGTGCGCCAGTCCACCGCCCGGCTGGCCTGAAAACAACAAACAGATTGACTTGCACGGAAATCAGGAGTCCAATAGCAATCGTTTGCGCAATCGTTTGCGCTTCACTAATAGAATAATTCCGGAGACCTGAGAGCATGACGCCCCGTATCACCATAGTCGGCAGTATCAATATCGATCTGGTGTTTCGCACCCCGCGCATGCCCATGCTCGGCGAAACCATCAGCGGCGACGGCTTCCGCCAGGTCGCCGGCGGCAAAGGCGCGAATCAGGCTGTTGCGGCGGCGCGACAGGGCGCCCAGGTGCGCTTCATCGGCGCCGTGGGCGACGACGAATTTGGCCGCGCCGCCCTGGCCGGCCTGCGCGGCAATGACATCTGCATCGAAGGCGTGCTCACCGTGCCCGGCGTGGCCACCGGCGTGGCCGGCATCTTCGTGGACGCGGATGGCGCCAACAGCATCGTCATCGCGCCCGGCGCGAACGATGTGCTGAGCGTGGCCCAGGTGGAGGCCGCGGCCGCCACCATTGAAGGCGCTTCGTACCTGGTCTGCCAGCTGGAGTCGCCGCTCGACACCGTCACCCGCGCCATCGAAATCGCGCGCGCGGCCGGTGTGAAAGTCGTGCTGAACGCGGCGCCGGCCGCCGACCTGCCGGACAGCCTGCTGGCCATGACCGACTACCTCGTTGTCAACGAAACCGAAGCCTCGCAGCTGAGCAGCGTGGACGTGCGCGGCACCGAAGATGCCGTCGCCGCCGGGCGCGCGCTGTGCCGCCGCGGTGCTGGCGCTGTGCTGCTGACCATGGGAGAATCAGGCGTACTCGTGTCTGATTGCAACACGCAGCATCTGATCCCGGCAGCCAAGGTTTTACCGATCGATACCACTGCCGCCGGCGACACCTTCGTCGGCGCCCTCACCGTCGCCCTGGCGCGCGGCATGACGCTGGAAGTGGCCACCCGCGAGGCGCAATACGCCGCCGCACTGGCCGTTACCCGCATCGGCGCCCAGACCTCGATTCCCACGCGTGAGGAACTGCAGCAATTCATCGACAGCCGGGGCGGTCGCGCAGCCCTCGGTCTCGACCTGTAAGGAGGACCTGATAGCCCTGCCTGACCCTGCTGTGACTGAAAGAGCGCCCGCCATCCCGGGCATCCGACAACTCAAATGAGACATAAAAAAATCATGAAGAAGACGAGCGAGACCATCAAACTGACCCCCATCGCTGCCGCGATTACCGCCATGCTGTTCGCCGGCGTTGCCAGCGCCCAGCAAGCCGCTCCCGCCGAGGAAAAGAAGGCCGAGGAAGCGGGCAGCACTACCGTTATCGTGACGGGTACCCGCACGGCCAAGGCCGTGGACAAGATTCCCGGCGCCGTGAACGTGATTTCTGCTGCCGAGGTAGCAAATTCGATGGCCCTGAGCGAAGACGCGACGGCGGTGCTGGCGCGTATGGTGCCAGGCTATGCCGAATCGACCCAGGCCATGAGCAATACCGGCGAAACGCTGCGCGGTCGTATCGCGCTGCGCCTGTTTGACGGTATTCCGCAAAGCTCGCCACTCCGCGAAACGCAGCGCGGCGGCTCGTTTACCGACCTGGGCGTGGTAGGCCGCATCGAAGTGATCAATGGCCCGTCGGCATCCGAAGGCGTGGGCGCGGCAGGCGGTATCATCAACTATGTGTCGAAAACACCGACCAAGATGGGTACCGAAGTCACGCTGACCACCAAGCTGAATTCGCAGTTCGAGGACGACAGCGCGGGCTGGAAAGTCGGCGTCAACGTGGCGCACAAGCAGGAAGCATATGACCTGCTGCTGGCCATGTCGGAAGTGGACCGCGGCATGCAGTACGATGCCAATGGCCGCCGCATCGGCATGAATGCTTCCGGTTCGCTGAACGATACCGAAGGCCGCAACCTGTTCCTGAAAACCGGTTTCAACCTGAGCCCGAGCCAGCGCCTTGAACTGACGGCCAGCCGCTTCAAGCTGAATGGCAAAGGCAACTATGTGTATCAGGAAGGTAACCGTGCGAAGTTCATCACGGATACCTCGGTGCCCGGCAAGCCATTCAATGGCCAGACGGAGTTCAATGATTTCCGCCAGTACGCTGCCAACTACAGTAACGACGAAGTATGGGGCGGCACTTTCACCGCTCAGGTATACAAGGCAACGCAGGCCATGCGTTTCGTGGCCGAAAAGGGCGGCGCTGACAAGCAGGATCCGTTGATCGCGCCGCTGGGCACCCTGGTCGACCAGTCGGAAGTGCATTCCGAGAAGCGCGGCCTGCGCACCGGCTACAGCCGTCCTGACTTCCTCGTCAGCGGCCTCGAACTGCGCGCCGGCGTGGATGTGGTGCGCGACGAGACCGAGCAGCGCCTGGCGCTGACCAACCGCACCTGGGTTCCGCCAATGGAATACAGCAGCACGGCGCCGTATGCGCAGTTGTCGTACGATCTTGGCGACTTTACCTTCGCGGGCGGCTTCCGCCGCGAATCGGGCGAACTGTCGGTGGACAGCTACACCACCACCTACTTTAACAACCGCGTGCGCGTGGAAGGCGGCCAGCTGGACTACAAGGCAAACCTGCCGAATGCCGGCGTGGTATGGCGCTTCGCGCCGGGCTGGTCTACCTATGCGTCGTACGCCAAGGGCTTCAGCCTGCCGAACGTCGGCATTCCGTTGCGTAACATCAAGGTGCCTGGCCAGACCGTTGCCGGCATCCTGGACCTGGCCGCCATCATCGTCGAGAACAAGGAAATCGGCGCAAACTGGAAAGGCTCGTGGGGCAGCTTCGCCGCGTCTTTCTACAAGTCGGATTCCGACTTTGGCGTGTCGCTGTCGATCGATCCTGTGACGGGCGACTTCGTCATGCAGCGTTCGCCGGTACAGGTGAAAGGCATCGAGCTGTCGGGTGAATACAATGTGAGCCGCGACATCAAGCTGAACGCACTGTACTCGCGTATTCGTGGCCTGACCGCATCGCGTCTGGGCGGCCCTCTGGACACGGAACAGGGTATCGCCAGTATCAACCCGGACAAGATCGGTCTTGGTGCGAGCTGGCAGTGGTCCGACCGCGGCAATGTGCGCCTGAGCTCCACCACGCTGCGTGGGCGTGAGATCAATCCAGGCAAGAGCTCGCGCGAAAAAACCGGCGGTTATACGCTGGTGGACCTGACTACCAGCTACAAGACCCGCTATGGCGACCTGACGCTGGGTATCGAAAACCTGGGTGACCGCTTCTACATCATGACGTGGGGCCAGGTGCCAAGCTTCCAGAACTACTTCGCGGGCCGTGGCCGTTCCTACTCGATCACGCACAGCATCACCTTCTAAGCGAGAGGCCAACAGACCGTCATGCGCAGCAAACTCTTTGTGCCGGGCTCGCGCCCGGAGCTTTTCGCCAAGGCACTGAACGGACAGGCCGATGCCATTTCGATCGACCTGGAAGATGCAGTGCCGGAAGCGCGCAAGGAGGAAGCCCGCGCAGCGGTCGCCGAGTTCCTGCGCTCGCCGCAGGCGCTCGACAGCGGCAAGCTGATTATCGTTCGCGTGAACGCCATCGGCTCGCCGCACTTTGAAGCAGACGTGCAGGCTGTCACCCAGCCTGCGCTGGGCATGCTGAATCTGCCGAAGGCGGAATCGGCTGCCGATATTCATACGGTATGCGCTGCGCTGGCGCGTGCCGAAAGCCTGAACGGCGTAGCACGCCCGGTGCGTGTGCTGGCCAATATTGAATCTCCCCTGGGCCTGCGCAAGGCCGCCGAAATCGGCGCTGCCGATGCGCGCGTGGCCGGCCTGCAGCTGGGCTTTGCCGACCTGTTCGAGGCGAACGCCATCGCGCGCCGCGACACCGCCAATGTGCACGCGGCGATGTTCGCCCTGCGCATGGCCGCAGCCGAAGCAGGCGTGTTCGCCTACGACAGCGCCTTCCCCGATATCAAGGATGCCGACGGCTTCCGCGCGGAAGCGGGCATGTCGAAGCGCCTGGGCTTCTGGGGCAAGAGCTGCATTCATCCATCGCAGGTGGCGTTGGCTAACGAAGTATTCAGCGCGGGCGCTGCGGAGTATGAGCATGCAGTGCGCGTGCTGGCCGCTGCGCGCGAAGCCGAAGCATCCGGCGCGGGCGCGTTCACGGTGGATGGCAAGATGATCGACCTGCCGTTTATCCGCCGCGCTGAAGCTGTGGTTGCCGCAGGCGCTCCTGCCGGCGCTTCCGCCGCCGTGGCGCAGCCGGAGGCGCGCCTGCCGCTGGCCGGCATCCGCGTGCTGGACCTGAGCGCCTACATCGCCGGTCCTTACGGCTGCACCCAGTTGGCCGATATGGGCGCCGAAGTGATCAAGGTTGAGCCGCCCGCCGGCGACAACCTGCGCAAATACCCGTCCACGCTGGAAGCGGAAAGCCGCGCCTTCCTCGGCGTGAACCGCAGCAAGCGCGGCATCGTCATCGACCTGAAACAGGCGGACGGCCTCGCTGTGCTGCATAAGCTGGTGGAGTCCGCCGACGTCCTGGTGCACAACTTCCGCCCCGGGGTGCCCGAGCGCCTCGGCATCGGTTATGAACAGCTGAAACAGCGCCGCCCGCAGCTGGTCTACTGCGCTGTCACCGGCTACGGCGAAAACGGCCCGATGAAAGACAACGCAGGCTACGACCAGGTGTTGCAGACCTTCACCGGCATCTGCACGCTGCAAGGCCCCGCAGGCGGCGAACCGCAAATCGTGTACGGCAGCGTGGTGGACTACTACGCTGCGGCGCTGGTGGCTTCCGGCGTCACCGCCGCGCTGTTCGAGCGCAGCCGCAGCGGCAAGGGCCAGTATGTGGGGGTTTCCCTGCTGCGTAGCGCGCTGGCCATGCAGTCGGCCCGCCTGATCAAGGCGGAGGGTGAGCCGCTGAACGTTGGCCGGGACATGCGTTCCGGCGGCATCACCGGCATTCACCCGGCAAAGGAAGGCTATATCTACCTGTCCGCCAACACCGCCCATTTCTGGGCCACCTTGTGCGAACGCGTGGGGCTGCCGGAACTCGCCGCTGATGAACGCTATGACACGGTGCGCAAGCGCGCCGAGCGTGCAGACGTACTGATCCCCAAGCTGCGCGCCGCGCTGTCAGCCCGCAGCGCGCATGAATGGGAAACCGTGTTCGGCAGCGATGTGCCATGCTCCGCCGCGCGCCAGCTCGAAGAAATGTTCGGCCACCCGCAGGTTCGCGCCGAAAACATGATGGCAACCATGAGCCATCCCGTGGTCGGCAGCTATGAAGGCTTTACTGAAGTCGTCAAGTTTGGCAACGCACCCGCGCCCGCGCCGTTTGCCGCGCCCGCGCTGGGCCAGCATTCAGACCAGATCCTTGCTGCAAACGGCTATTCCGCCGAAGAGATTTCGCGCTTGCGTGCCCTCGGCGTGATCCGCTGATGTGCGCAGCTCACTACAGGTAATCAGATGACCAAGCAATTCACGCCCGCCCTGCGCACCGCGCACTGGAGCCTCGCCCTGTTCGCCATGCTGCTGGCGTTCTGCATGCTGCTGGTCCCGCGCCAGGCGCATGCCGACAACCTGGCGACGATCACGAATATGGAACTGCCGCCGCTGCCGCTGCAGCAGAAGGCCGTACGCATGCTCACGATCGAAGGGCGGCTGCTGGCGCTGAGCGAAGACCGCAGCTGGCTGCTGAGCGAAGACCGCAAGTCGTGGACTGCGCTGGATTTCCGTGCGCCGCTGGCGCTGACGTTTGCTGCAGGCGAAACGCAGTCCTACCTGCTGTCCGGCGCTGCGGGTGCAAACCAGGTGGTGAGCAGGGTTGAGAAGCTGAAGCTGCGCGGGCCGACGGTAGAGGCCAGCGCGCTGCCGCCGTTGCCGGCGCCGCTCACGCAGGCAGTGGCTGCCACGCTGGGCGACAAACTTTATGTTGCCGGGTACAGCGAAGCCGGCGCACCGCAGCTGCTGGTGCTGGATGCCGCCAACACTGCGGCGCGCTGGGAAACACTGGCCGCATGGGACGGCCGTGGCGCGGCCATCAGCTCGCTCGCGGCACAGAATTCCACCGTGCTGCTGACGCTGCGCGGCGCGGAAGGGCAGGGCGACCGCCTGCTGCGCTGGAAGGCGCGCAGCGGCTGGGAAGAAATGAAACCGGTAGCCGGCAAGGTGCTGCAAGGCGCGGCGCGCGCCACCGGCCAGGCGCACGTGCTGTACCTCGCGCGTCCGGCAGGCGATGCGAACGCCGCACCGCAACTGCACACCTACCACACCATCACCGGCTCCTGGGCCGTGTCGCCGCTGCAGGATTCGGCAGCAGCGCAGGGCGGCAGCGAAATCGCCACCGGCTGGACCAATGGCCTGCTGCGCGTGTACACGGCGGCGGATGGCAGCCAGCACATGGCCTACACGGAAATCGTCAGCGGCAAGCGCCTGCTGAAGACCTTCGACTGGTTCGTGATCGTGGCCTACCTGGCGGGCATGCTGGGCATCGGCTGGTACTGCTATATCCGCGAGAAGCGCAACTCGACTTCGGACTTCTTTGTGGGCGGCCGCTCCATTCCGTTCTGGGCAGCGGGCATCAGCCTGTATGCGGCGAACACCAGCTCCATCAGCTACATCGCGATTCCTGCCAAGGCCTTCGAGACCAACTGGCAGTACATGACCAATAACCTGGTGGCCGTGGTCGCGCTGACCTTCGTGGCGGTGGCCGTGGTGCCGCTGCTGCGCCGCCTCGACCTGATGTCGGTGTTCCACTACCTCGAAATCCGCTTCCATCCATCGATCCGCATGATCGCCAGCCTGATCTGCATCCTGGTGCAGATCGGCAGCCGCATGAGCGTGATCCTGCTGCTGCCGTCGCTGGCCATTGCCACCATTACCGGCATCGACGTGACCTGGAGCATCATCATCATGGGCGGCTTCACCATCATCTACACGGCGATGGGCGGTATGAAGGCCGTGGTGTGGACCGACTTCGTGCAGCTCTTCGTGAAGATGGGCGGCGCCCTGTTCGCGATCGGCTTCATTATCTGGAAGCTGGACGGTGGCGTGATGGAGTTCGTCAGCGTGGCTGCAGCCGAGAGCAAGACCAGACTGTTCGACTTCAGCTGGGACCTCACCCAGCCCACCGTCTGGGGCTTCATCTTCCTGGTGGTGTTCGACGTGGTGCTCACCTTCCCGAAAGACCAGGTGCTGATGCAGCGCGTGCTGTCCACCAAGTCGGCCAAGGAAGCGACGCGCTCGATCTGGATGTTCGCGGCCATCTCGATTCCCGGCGGCTTCATCTTCTATACCATCGGCACCGCGCTCTACACTTTCTACAAGAGCCATCCGGAGCGTATGAATCCGCTGCTGAACGTGGATGCGACCTTCCCGCTGTTCATCGCAGCCGAACTGCCGACCGGCGTCACGGGCCTGATCATCGCCGGCATCCTGGCCGCTGCCATGGCCACGCTGTCCGGCATCATGAACAGCGTAGCAACGCTGGCCTCCGTGGACTTCTATGAAAAGCTGGTGAAGAACCCCACGCCGAAGAAGAGCGTGCTGTTTGCCGAAATCGCCACCGTGGCTACGGGCCTGATCGGCATCGCCGCTGCGCTGCTGCTGTCGCGCTATAACGCGCACTCGCTGTTCGACGTATCGATTGAGCTGGCAGGCCTGCTGAGCGGCGGTTTTGCCGGCGCCTACACGCTGGGGATGTTCACGCGCCGCGCCAACTGGCAGGGCGTGGCCATCGGCATCGTGTGCAGCTCGGTGCTCACCACCATCTGCTGGACCATGAAAATGGTCCACCCCTACTTCTACCTGCCGATCTCGATCATGTTGTGCATCGTCTTCGGTTACGTCGCCAGCTTCCTGTTCCCGGCCCCGAACCAGTCGCTGAACGGCCTCACGATTTACGCCGACAAACCTTAAGAATCAAAGAACATCATGACCAGCAAGCGCCCACCTTCCTACGATACCCGCACCGTGCCCGCGAAAGAGCCGAAGCACTGGGATACCCCGCTGCCGCACACGCTGCCGGCCCACCTGCCAACGCCGGGCAAGGCGCCGGACTGGCCGTACATCAATATCGGCAAGTGGAAGATCGACGTCAACAACTACGCCGACAGCTGGCGCAAGGAACTGACGATCTGGCGCCACGAGCACAAGATCCGCGCCGGTTATGACGGTTCCCGTTACGACCGCGAAGACCTGGCCTGGTCGCAGCGTAATTTCGTGCACACGCAGATGATGGTGGAAGACCGCTACTTTTTCGATCCGGTGAAGAACGAATACACGGTGGACCGCTACCTCGACGACCTGGAAAAGCGCTTCGGCGGCATCGACAGTGTGCTGATCTGGTACGTATACCCGAACATCGGCATCGACAACCGCAACCAGACCATGCTCGCCAGCGATATGCCGGGCGGCCTGGAAGGTCTGAAGAAGGCCGTGCAGGCTTTCCAGAAGCGCGGCGTGCGCGTCTTCCTGCCCACCATGCCATGGGATAACGGCACTCACCCGGAAGGCAAGGAAGACTGGGAAGCCGTCACCGACCTGGCCGTGAAGCTGAATGCCGATGGCGTGAACGGCGATACCTATAACGGCGTGCCGCGCGTGTATGCCGATGTGGCCGACAAGGCGAAGCAGCCGCTGATCTTCCAGCCGGAAGGTTCGCTGACCGCAGATGAGGCGCTGCAGTGGAACCAGCAGACCTGGGGCAAGGCTTCCACCGACATCATTCCTGCCGTGAGCAAGGTGAAGTGGCTGGAATCGCGCCATATGGTCAACCTGGAAAACCGCTGGTGCCGCGACCGTACCGACGATTTCCACTATATGTTCTTCAACGGCGTGGGTTACACCGCCTGGGAAAACGTGTGGGGCATCTGGAACCAGTTCACTGACCGCGACGGCGAGGCGCTGCGCCGCATTTCCACCATCTACCGCCAGTTCCCCGAGCAGCTGGTGAGCCCGGGCTGGGAGCCGTATGTGACGGCGCTGCAGCAGAACGTGTTCGCCAGCCGCTTCCCGGCCAACGGCGTCACGCTGTGGACCATTGTGAACCGCAACGAATATGAAGTGAACGGCGAGCAGCTGATCGTGCCGCATACCGAAGGCCGCACCTACTACGACGTATGGAACGGCGTGCAAGTCACGCCGCGCATCCAGGGTACCGGCGAAGCCGCGACCGCGAGCTTCGACTTCACGCTGGAAGTGAAGGGCTTCGGCGCCATCGTTGGCGTGGACAAGGGCGCCATCGTGCCCGGCCTCGATGCCTTCCTGCTCAAGATGGCGGAGATGGCAGCCACGCCGCTACGCAGCTTCTCGGGCGCCTGGAAAGCGCTGCCGCAGAAGATGATCGACATTGCACCAACGAAGGCCGTAGCGAGCGCACCGGAAGGCATGGTTGCCATCCCGGCCGGCACCTTCGACTTCGTTGTCACCGGCATCGAGGTGGAAGGCTACACCTGGGCCGGCATGGACTTCCAGTATCCATGGGAGAGCATTGCGCGCCGCGCGCACCGCCGCCGCATGGAGATGAAGCCCTTCTACATGGACAAGCACAACGTCACCAATGCCCAGTTCAAGAAGTTCATCGACGATACCGGCTATGCGCCGCGCGATGCGCACAACTTCCTGAAGGACTGGGAGAACGGGGCGCCGCGCGCAGGCTGGGAAAACAAGCCTGTTACCTGGGTTGGCCTGGAAGATGCACGCGCCTATGCGGCGTGGGCCGGCAAGCGCCTGCCGCACGAATGGGAGTGGCAGTATGCTGCGCAGGGCACGGACGGCCGCCTCTATCCATGGGGCGACAAGTGGGATGCGAACCGCGTGCCTGCGACGAACACCGGCCGCGAACTGCTGCCGCCGGACGATGTGGATGCGCACCCTGACGGCGCCAGTCCCTTCGGCGTGCTGGACCTGGTCGGCAACGTATGGCAGTGGACCAGCGAGTTCGAGGACGAGCACACCCGCGCCGCAGCACTGCGCGGCGGCAGCTCCTACGTGCCCCAGACCTCGCACTGGTACTTCCCGCAGGCGCACCGCCTCGACCAGCACGGCAAATACCTGCTGATGGCGCCGGCCAAGGACCGCTCCGGCATGCTGGGCTTCCGTTGCGTGGTGGACGCTGCCTGATATGAAAAACGCCGTTACCAGTTTCCCCGCGCCTTCGCAGGTCAAGTTATCCGGCCTGCTCGGCGAGGCGCTCGACGCCAACCGGCGCGGCCGCCTGTCGCATTTCATCGAAGACCAGCACAGCCCCGCCATTTCGCTGTTCGGCGCGGCGCACAAGTGCTGCAATCATGAAGGGGACTGGTACGGCGAGCACGCGGGCAAATGGCTGTATGCAGCCGCCCGCGCCGCCAACCGCAGCGCCGACCCGGTGCTGACGCAGCATGTGCTGCAGGTGGCGGATTTCCTCGCCTCCGAACAGGAGGCGGACGGTTACCTCGGCACCTATGCGCCGGAACGCCGCTTCATGCAGAAGCAGGAACGCGGCCCGCGCACCTGGGACGGCGCACCCGGCAAGCGCACCTGGGATATCTGGACCCACAGCTACCTGGTCATCGGCCTGCTGGAAGTGCACAAGTACTTCGGCCATGTGCGCCACCTGGAAGCGGCGCGCAAGATCGGCGACCTGTGTTTCAAGGCGCTGACGAGCGGCGATATCGACATCACTGAGCTCGGCAACCACCACGGCATGTCGGCCACTTGCCTGCTCGATCCAGCCGCCGAGCTCTATCTGCGCACCGGCGAGTCGCGCTACCTGCAGCTGGCGGAACTGATCGTGCAGCAGGCCGACGCGCGGCTTGAACTCAACCTGCTGACGCAGGCCGTGAATGGCGTGGACGCGGCGGAAATCGCCACCGGCAAGGCCTACCAGCTGTGCTGGAATATGGTCGGCATGGCCAAGCTGCACCGCGCCACCGGCAAACCGCAATACCTGCAGGCGGTGCGCAATGTGTGGCACAGCGTGCGCGAGTTCCACCTGTCGCTGGGCGGCGGACCGTGGGGCGGCGTCGCGCACCGTTCGCGCGAAGTGTTCAACCACCACGGCGCCTTCTCGCCTTACGGCTATATCGAAACCTGCTCCACCTTGGCGTGGATGCAGATGAACCGGGAACTGCTCGCCATCACCGGCGAGGCGCAGTTCGCGGAAGAGATCGAGCGCTCGGCCTATAACGACCTGCTGGCCGCGCAGGCGCCGAACGGCGAAGACTGGTGCTATTACATCTTCCCGAACGGGAAGCGGGTGTACACGACGTACTGGCGCTGCTGCAAATCCAGCGGCTCCATGGCGATCGAGGAACTGCCGGGCGTGGCCTACACGCTGCGCGGCGAGGACGAAATCGCCGTCAACCTGTACGGCCCGGGCGAAGCAGTGCTGGCCACTGCAGCAGCGGGCGATGTGCGCCTGGTGCAGCAGACCGCATACCCGGCAGATGGCAGCGTGCGCATCGAAGTCCAGCCCGAGCGGGCAGGGCGCTTTGCGCTGGCGCTGCGGATTCCTTCGTGGACGGCGGGCGCCTCAGTGGCCGTCAATGGCCGCGTGCCTGCCACGGACGGCGCAGGCACGGCGCCAGCGGAGCCCGGCGCCTACTTCCGCATCGAACGGGACTGGCAGTCGGGCGACGTGGTCGAGCTGTCGCTGCCGATGGCGCCGACCCTGCACCGCAAGCTGAGCCAGAACACCCAGGAATCACTGGCACCGGACGGTTCGCCCGTGGCCCAGCAGGTGATGCGCTACGAATACGCCGCCATCACGCGCGGCCCGCTGGTCTATGCCACCGGCCTGATCGACGGCTTCAAAACTGAAGAAACCGTGATTCTGGCCGACGGCGAGCTATTGGAAATGGTCCCCGAAGCGCGGCCAGAAGACGCCAACGGCCCAGCCATCCGCCTGAAACTCGCTTCGCGTCCCGACCTGATCTTCGTCCCTTACTACGAAGCCGGCGGCCGCCGCGACGGCACCTGGCGCCTCACCTGGCTCCAGCTCGCCCCGCCGCTTTGATATTTGGCAGAAATAGTGAGCAATATTTAGTGCACAATGATAGAGTCGCCGAAGGAGGGCGATTCTATGGCTATAACAAACACGATCTACGCCGCCACGACGGTAAGCATCACGGACCTGCGCCGGAATCCGGGACAGGTAATTGAGGCTGCCGGCGGCGCCGCGGTGGCTATCCTCAATCACAACCGTCCCGCTGCCTATCTTGTGCCGGCAGATGTATACGAGAAGATCATGGATGCGCTGGCAGATAGTGATCTGCCCGAACTGGTGCGTGCCCGTCGTGGCGAACCGACAGTAAGGGTCGCCATAGATGAGCTATGAGCTGCACTTCACCAAGAGTGCAATCAAGGAGTGAGACGGCCTGGACGCCACCATCAAGGAACAGTTCAAGAAGCAGCTGATCAAGCGGCTGCAAGATCCCCACGTTCCCTCGGCCCCGCTGCACGGCAGCGGCATGGGAAACGTCTACAAAATCAAACTGCGGGATTCCGGCTACCGCCTGGTCTACGAGGTGCTGGAAGACCGCGTCATTGTGCTGGTGCTGGCGGTGGCCAGGCGCGCCAAAGGCCTGGCCTACGAGCTGGCGCGGCGGCGGCGATAGCATTTTGCCAATTGCACCGTAATTGGGCAGCCGAAAACCCGACATACCCCCAACATACTTGTTGCGTCAAGGGTCTTTTCACGCTAAACTAGCCGGCTTCGGTATGGATTCGTCTTTTTATTGGTCCATGCTTCTTTTGTAGTTAAACAAAGCCCCGCCCAATCGTAGGTGGGAATGGAGAAAAAATGAGCCTTGGCCTCCTCGGTCGCAAGGTTGGTATGATGCGCATCTTCACGGATGATGGGGACTCGATCCCTGTGACCGTGCTGGACGTATCGAACAACCGTGTTGCGCAAATCAAAACTCCTGAAACGGATGGTTATTCCGCTGTTCAGGTCGTATTCGGTCAACGTCGCGCCTCCCGCGTGACCAAAGCCGCTGCGGGTCACTACGCTAAAGCTGGTGTTGAAGCCGGTACTCTGCTGAAAGAGTTCCGCATTGACGCTGCCAAAGCTGCAGAACTGAAAGCTGGCGAAGTTATCGCCGCCTCCCTGTTTGAAGTCGGTCAGAAGATCGACGTGCAAGGTGTGTCGATTGGTAAAGGCTATGCCGGTACCATCAAGCGTCACAACTTCGCATCGGGCCGTCAAACCCACGGTAACTCCCGTTCGCACAACGTACCAGGCTCGATCGGTATGGCGCAGGATCCAGGCCGTGTGTTCCCAGGCAAGCGCATGACCGGTCACATGGGCGACGTCACCGTCACCACCCAGAACCTGGAAATCGCCCGCATCGACGCTGAGCGCCAGCTGCTGCTGGTCAAAGGTGCTGTACCAGGCGCGAAAAACGGCCAGGTCGTGGTATCCCCAGCCGTCAAAGTCAAAGCTAAGAAGGGAGCTTAATCGATGGAACTCAAGCTCTTGAACGCGCAAGGTCAAGCCGCGTCGAACGTGGCTGCCGCTGACACCGTCTTCGGCCGTGACTACAACGAAGCGCTGATCCACCAAGTCGTGGTCGCCTATGCAGCGAATGCCCGTAGCGGTAACCGCAAGCAGAAAGACCGTGAAGAAGTCCACCACACGACCAAAAAGCCATGGCGCCAAAAAGGTACCGGCCGTGCTCGTGCTGGTATGTCGTCGTCGCCACTGTGGCGCGGCGGTGGCCGCATCTTCCCGAACTCGCCTGACGAGAACTTCACCCACAAAGTGAACAAGAAGATGTACCGCGCCGGCCTGTGCTCGATCCTGTCCCAGCTGGCTCGCGAAGAGCGCCTGGTCGTGATCGAAGATCTGGCAATCGAAGCGCCAAAAACCAAGCTGCTGTCGCAAAAGCTGACCGGCATGGGTCTGGACTCCGTGCTGATCATCACCGACACCATTCAAGAAAACCTGGAGCTGGCCTCCCGCAACCTGCCGAACGTGCTGGTTGTCGAGCCGCGCCACGCAGATCCAATGTCGCTGGTCTTCTACAAGAAGATCCTGGTTACCAAAGCGGCACTGGCACAGATCGAGGAGTTGCTGGCATGAGCGCCGTCAAAATTAGCGAAGAGCGCCTGATGAAGGTGCTGCTGGCGCCGGTCATTTCCGAGAAGGCCACCATGGTCGCGGAAAAGAACGAGCAGATCGTGTTCCGCGTTGCACCGGATGCGACCAAGCCGGAAATCAAGGCCGCCGTTGAACTGCTGTTCAAGGTCGAAGTGGAATCGGTGCAGACCGTGAACCGCGAAGGTAAAGTGAAGCGTTCGGGCCGTTTCGTCGGTCGCCGCAACCACACCAAGCGCGCTTTCGTGTGCCTGAAGCCTGGCCAGGAAATCAATTTCTCCGAGGAGGCTAAATAATGGCACTCGTTAAGATGAAGCCAACCTCGCCAGGCCGCCGCGGCATGGTGAAGGTGGTGAACTCCGACCTGTTCAAAGGTCGTCCGTTCGCTGCCCTGGTTGAGAAAAAATCGAAGACCGCCGGCCGTAACAACAACGGCCACATCACCACCCGTCACATCGGTGGTGGTCACAAGCAGCACTACCGCCTGATCGACTTCAAGCGCAACAAGGACGGCATCCCGGCGAAAGTGGAACGCATCGAATACGATCCGAACCGCACCGCCCACATTGCCCTGCTGTGCTACGCCGACGGCGAACGCAAGTACATCATCGCCTCCAAAGGCATGGCTGTCGGCGATACGCTGCTGAACGGTTCGGAAGCGCCGATCAAGGCCGGTAACTGCCTGCCGATCCGCAACATCCCGGTCGGTACCGTGATCCACTGCGTGGAAATGCTGCCAGGTAAGGGTGCCCAGATGGCCCGTACCGCCGGCGCCGCTGTCGTGCTGATGGCCCGCGAAGGTACTTACGCCCAGGTGCGCCTGCGCTCCGGCGAAGTGCGCCGCGTGCACATCGAGTGCCGCGCTACCGTGGGTGAAGTCGGCAATGCCGAACACAGCCTGCGCAAGATCGGTAAAGCCGGTGCCATGCGCTGGCGCGGTGTGCGCCCGACCGTCCGCGGTGTGGTGATGAACCCGATCGACCACCCGCACGGTGGTGGTGAAGGCCGTACCGCCGCTGGTCGTCATCCAGTGTCGCCATGGGGCCAGCAGACCAAGGGCAAGAAGACGCGCAGCAACAAGCGCACTTCTTCGATGATCGTCTCGCGCCGCGGCAAGAAATAAGGATAAATCATGACTCGTTCATTGAAAAAAGGGCCGTTCTGCGACGCCCACCTGGTGAAGAAAGTCGAAGCCGCGCAAGCGACCAAAGACAAAAAGCCAATCAAAACCTGGTCCCGTCGTTCGACGATCATGCCTGACTTCATCGGTCTGACCATCGCTGTGCACAATGGCAAAGTCCACGTGCCAGTGTATGTGTCCGAGAACATGGTTGGTCACAAGCTCGGCGAATTCGCGCTGACCCGTACCTTCAAGGGCCACGCTGCTGACAAAAAGGCGAAGAAATAATGGAAACCAAAGCAATCCTCAAAGGCGTGCGCCTGTCGGATCAAAAAGGTCGCCTGATCGCTGACCTGATCCGCGGCAAGAAGGTTGACGCTGCACTGAACATCCTTCAGTTCAGCCCGAAAAAAGGCGCGTTCATCGTCAAGAAAGTGCTGGAGTCCGCAATTGCGAACGCCGAGCACAACGACGGTGCTGACATCGACGAACTGTTCGTGAAAACGATCTACGTCGAAAAGGGCCCGATCCTGAAGCGCTTCACCGCGCGTGCAAAGGGCCGTGGCGACCGTATCTCGAAACAATCCTGTCACATTTATGTGACCGTGGGTAATTAAGGAGCCGCGATGGGACAGAAAATTCATCCAACCGGCTTCCGCCTGGCAGTCACCCGTAACTGGGCTTCGCGCTGGTACGCGACCAACGGCAACTTCGCTTCGATGCTGAACGAAGACCTGAAGGCACGCGCTTACCTGAAGAAGAAGCTGAAAAACGCCTCCGTCGGCCGCATCGTTATCGAGCGTCCAGCGAAGAACGCGCGCTTCACCGTGTACAGCTCCCGTCCGGGCGTTGTGATCGGCAAGAAGGGCGAAGACATCGAAGTGCTGAAAGCCGATCTGACCAAGATCATGGGCGTGCCGGTGCACGTCAATATCGAGGAAATCCGCAAGCCGGAAATCGACTCGCAGCTGATCGCCGACTCCATCTCGCAACAGCTGGAAAAGCGCATCATGTTCCGCCGCGCCATGAAGCGTGCGATGCAGAACGCCATGCGTCTGGGTGCCCTGGGCATCAAGATCATGTCGTCCGGCCGCCTGAACGGCATCGAGATCGCCCGTACCGAATGGTACCGTGAAGGCCGTGTGCCACTGCACACCCTGAAAGCGGACATCGACTACGGCACGTCCGAAGCATCGACCACCTACGGCATCATCGGCGTCAAGGTCTGGGTCTACAAAGGCGACCGCTCCGCTACCGGCGAAGCACCAGTCATCGACACCCCAGCTGACGAGAAGAAGCCACGTGGCCCACGCCGCGACGACGGCAAGCCAGCTGGCCGCCCACGTCCAGGTCCAGGCGCTAAACCAGGCGCACCAGCTGCCCGCCGCGCTGCCAAGCCGGCTGCTGCTGAGAAAGCAGGAGAATAATCATGCTGCAACCAAGCCGCAGGAAGTACCGTAAAGAGCAGAAAGGCCGTAACACCGGCATTTCGCACAGCGCCGGCACCGCAGTGTCGTTCGGCGAGTTCGGCCTGAAGGCCGTGGCTCGCGGCCGCATCACCGCGCGCCAGATCGAAGCTGCCCGCCGTGCCATGACCCGTCACATCAAGCGTGGTGGCCGTATCTGGATCCGTGTGTTCCCGGACAAGCCGATCTCCAACAAGCCTGCCGAAGTCCGTATGGGTAACGGTAAGGGTAATCCGGAGTACTACGTGGCGGAAATCCGTCCAGGCAAAGTCCTGTACGAAATGGACGGCGTGGGCGAAGAACTGGCACGCGAAGCGTTCCGCCTGGCTGCTGCCAAACTGCCGCTGGCTACCACCTTCGTGGTGCGCCAGGTTGGCCAATAATTGGAGTGACTATGAAAGCATCTGAACTCCGCGGCAAAGACCAGGCAGCTCTGCAAAAAGAGCTGAACGATCTGCTGAAGGCACAGTTTGGCCTGCGTATGCAATCCGCTACGCAGCAGCTGAGCAACACCTCGCAGCTCAAAAAGGTACGTCGCGATATCGCACGCGTTAAAACGGTAATGAACACGAAGGAAGCAAAATGACCGAGCAAGTAAAGCTGAAGCGTACGCTGATCGGTAAAGTTGTGTCCGACAAGATGGACAAGACCGTTACCGTGCTGATCGAACGTCACGTGAAACACCCTCTGTACGGCAAGATCATTGTCCGTTCCGCCAAGTACCACGCGCACGACGAGACCAACCAGGTCAAGGAAGGCGATACCGTGGAAATCGCGGAAGGCCGTCCGATCTCCAAAACGAAGGCGTGGACGGTGACCCGTGTGGTGCAAGCCGCACAAATCGTCTAAGCAAGTTGATCTACGCCGGGGCTGCAAGGTCCCGGCCACAACTTAATTAGTTCTTGCAGGCCCGCAGGTTTTATGTAATACTTGCGGGCTTCGTTCATGTATCGCCGCTAAGTGTCATTCCACTGGCGCGGTTCGCGGTCAGTACTTGTATGAAGATCAAGCACCCAATCAGTGCGCATCGTGCGCTCTGGCGGGACCAAGACTGACCGATGTCCGCATTGTGTGGATTCTTCGGCTTAAGTTGGGAAAGAGAATACTATGATTCAAACTGAAAGCCGGCTCGAAGTAGCCGACAACACCGGTGCCAAGGAAGTCATGTGCATCAAGGTGTTGGGCGGTTCCAAGCGCCGTTATGCTGGCATCGGCGACGTGATCAAGGTCACCGTTAAGGTGGCTCAGCCTCGCGGCCGTGTCAAAAAAGGTGAAATTTATAACGCCGTGGTTGTGCGTACCGCTAAAGGTGTGCGCCGCCAGGACGGTTCCCTGGTCAAGTTCGACGGCAATGCTGCCGTCCTGCTGAACTCCAAGCTGGAACCGATCGGTACCCGTATCTTTGGCCCAGTGACGCGCGAGCTGCGCACTGAGAAGTTCATGAAGATCGTGTCCCTGGCACCGGAAGTCCTGTAAGGAGTCGTAATGGATAAGATTCGCAAAAACGACGAAGTCATCGTCCTGACCGGCAAGGACAAGGGCAAGCGCGGCGTGGTGCAACAGCGTATCGACGCTGAGCACGTCGTGGTGGAAGGCGTGAACGTGGCTAAAAAAGCCGTCAAGCCTAACCCGATGACTGGCGTTACTGGTGGCATCGTTGACAAGACCATGCCGATTCACGTGTCCAACGTTGCTCTGTTCAACGCTGCGACCGGTAAGGCAGATCGCGTAGGCTTCAAAGACGTGGACGGTAAAAAAGTCCGCGTGTACAAGTCCTCCGGCGACGTAGTGAAGGGGTAATCAGAAATGGCCCGTCTGCAACAACTGTACAAAGACAAGGTCGTTGCCGAACTGACCGAGAAATTCGGTTACAAGTCGGTAATGGAAGTGCCACGCCTGACCAAGATCACCCTGAATATGGGTGTGGGTGAGGCAATCGCTGACAAGAAAGTCCTGGAGCACGCCGTGGGCGACCTGACCAAGATCGCCGGCCAGAAGCCAGTGACCACCAAGTCGCGTAAGGCAATCGCAGGTTTCAAGATCCGCGAAGGCTACCCGATCGGTACCATGGTGACCCTGCGCGGCGCCCGTATGTATGAGTTCCTGGATCGCTTCATCACCGTGGCCCTGCCGCGCGTGCGCGACTTCCGTGGCGTGTCCGGCCGTTCTTTCGATGGCCGCGGCAACTACAACATCGGTGTCAAAGAGCAGATCATCTTCCCGGAAATCGAGTATGACAAGATCGATGCGCTGCGTGGCATGAACATCTCGATCACCACCACCGCGAAGAACGACGACGAAGCCAAAGCGCTCCTCGCCGCCTTTAAATTCCCGTTCAGGAACTAAGAAGATCATGGCAAAACTCGCACTGATTAACCGTGAGCAGAAGCGTGCTGACCTGGTGGAGAAATTCGCCGCCAAGCGCGCAGCTCTGAAGGCCATCATTGATGACCAGTCCAAGTCGGAAGAAGAGCGTTACGAAGCGCGCCTGAAACTGCAGGCCCTGCCACGCAATTCCGCACCGACCCGCCAGCGTAACCGCTGCGCCGTGACCGGCCGTCCACGCGGCACCTTCCGTAAATTCGGTCTGGGCCGTATCAAGCTCCGTGAATTCGCCATGCGTGGCGAGATCCCGGGTATGACCAAAGCCAGCTGGTAATAGGAGAATATGCAATGAGTATGAGCGATCCTATCGCCGATATGCTGACCCGCATTCGCAACGCCCAGGGCGTGCAAAAAACGACCGTGGCCATGCCATCGTCGAAAGTCAAAGTCGCGATTGCCAACGTCCTCAAGGACGAGGGTTACATTGAAGATTTCGCTGTGTCGACTGCTGACGGCAAAGCGGAACTGAAGATCGGTTTGAAATATTACGTTGGCCGTCCGGTCATCGAGCGCCTCGAGCGCGTGTCCCGTCCGGGCCTGCGTGTCTACAAAGGCAAAGGCGAAATCCCGACCGTGATGAACGGCCTGGGCGTTGCTATCGTGTCCACCCCGCAAGGCGTGATGACCGACCGCAAAGCGCGCGCTACCGGCGTCGGTGGCGAAGTCATCTGCTTCGTAGCTTAAGGAGTAATTGACAATGTCCCGAGTAGCTAAAATGCCGATCGCTGTGCCAGCTGGCGCTGAAGTCGCCATCTCCGCGCAAGCGATCACCGTCAAGGGCCCACTGGGCACCCTGAGCCAGAGCCTGAACGGCCTGGTCAAAGTAGAAAACAACGCTGGCACGCTGACGTTTGACGTCGCCAACGACAGCCGCGAAGCCAATGCCATGTCCGGCACGCTGCGCGCGCTGGTGAACAACATGGTCACCGGCGTCACCAAGGGCTTCGAGAAGAAGCTGTCCCTGGTCGGCGTGGGTTACAAGGCGCAAGCCGCTGGCGACAAGCTGAACCTGTCGCTGGGCTTCTCGCACCCTGTCGTTCATGCGATGCCAGCCGGCGTCACCGTCGCTACCCCGACCCCGACCGAAATCCTGATCAAGGGTATCGATCGCCAGAAGGTAGGCCAGGTGGCTGCTGAAGTGCGTGCTTACCGCTCCCCTGAGCCATATAAAGGCAAGGGCGTCCGCTATGTGGACGAAGTGGTTAAGATCAAAGAAACCAAGAAGAAGTAATTAGGGGCTGACGATGGATAAAAAAGAATCTCGTCTGCGCCGCGGACGTCAAACCCGCATCAAGATCGCGCAACTGAAAGTGAACCGCCTGTCGGTGCACCGCACTAACCTGCACATTTACGCGAACCTGATCAGCCCGGACGCCAAAGTTCTGGTATCGGCCTCGACCGTGGAAGCGGAAGTGCGTACCGAACTGGCTGGCAAGTCGGGCAAGGGTGGCAACGCCGCCGCTGCCGCACTGGTCGGCAAGCGCGTCGCAGAAAAAGCACTGAAAGCGGGCATCACCGAAGTCGCCTTCGACCGCTCCGGTTTCCGTTACCACGGCCGTGTCAAGGCGCTGGCTGAAGCCGCGCGTGAAGCCGGTCTGAAGTTCTAAGGGTACGATCATGGCAAAAATGCAAGCAAAAATGCAAAGCGACAAGCCGGATGACGGCATGCGCGAAAAAATGATCGCGATCAACCGCGTGACCAAAGTGGTCAAGGGTGGTCGTATCATGGGCTTCGCGGCGCTGACCGTGGTGGGTGACGGCGATGGCCGCATCGGCATGGGCAAGGGCAAGTCGAAAGAAGTACCGGTCGGTGTGCAGAAGGCAATGGAAGAAGCCCGCCGCAACCTGATCAAGGTGCCTCTGAAAAACGGCACCCTGCATCACACCGTCATCGGCCGCCACGGCGCGTCGAAAGTGATGATGATGCCAGCCAAGCCAGGTACCGGCGTGATCGCTGGTGGCGCCATGCGCGCTATCTTCGAGGTGATGGGCGTGACGGACGTGGTGGCGAAATCCACCGGTTCCTCGAACCCGTACAACCTGGTGCGCGCTACCCTGGACGGCCTGTCGAAAATCAGTACTGCTGCTGACATCGCTGCGAAACGCGGCAAGTCGGTAGAAGACATTCTGGCTTAAGGAACGACCATGAGCACTATCAAAGTCAAACTGGTGAAGGGCCTGATCGGCACCCGTCAAGACCACCGCGCCACCGTGCGTGGCCTGGGCCTGCGCCGTGTCAACTCGGTTTCCGAGCTGCAGGACACGCCATCGGTACGCGGCATGATCACCAAGGTCGCCTACCTCGTTAAAGTCGTGTCGTAAGCGCAAGCTTACGATCTGGAGAACACAATGGAATTGAATACCATTCAACCAGCAGAAGGCGCGAAGCACGCTAAGCGTCGCGTTGGCCGCGGTATCGGCTCCGGCCTCGGCAAAACCGCCGGCCGTGGTCACAAGGGTCAGAAATCGCGTTCGGGCGGCTTCCACAAAGTCGGCTTCGAAGGCGGTCAGATGCCTCTGCAGCGCCGTCTGCCAAAGCGCGGCTTCAAATCGCTGAACGCGACCTTCAAAGCTGAAGTGCGCCTGTCCGACCTGAACAACCTGGCAGTCGGCGAAGTCGACCTGCTGGTGCTGAAGCAGGCTGGCGTGCTGAGCGTGCTGGCCCGTGATGTGCGCGTTATCGCTTCCGGCGAAATCACCAAAGCAGTGTCCATCAAGGGCCTGAAAGTGACCGCCGGCGCGAAAGCCGCCATCGAAGCAGCCGGCGGCTCGGTAGCCTGAGACGTCTAGCTTGATCGGAGCGAAAATTGGCGACTAATCCACAGCTTGCTAAGAGCGCCGCGGCCGGTTTCCCCTGGAACCGTCTGTGGTTTTTGCTGGGCGCTCTGGTCGTGTACCGCATCGGGGCCCACGTCCCGGTGCCGGGCATCGACCCGGTCCAGCTGGCGGCACTGTTCAAGTCGCAAGAAGGTGGCCTGCTGGGCATGTTCAACATGTTCAGCGGTGGCGCCCTGTCGCGCTTCACGGTGTTTGCCCTGGGTATCATGCCGTACATCTCGGCCTCGATCATCATGCAGTTGCTGTCGATCGTTTCGCCGCAGATGGAAGCGCTGAAGAAGGAAGGTGAATCGGGCCGTCGCAAGATTACCCAGTACACCCGTTACGCAACCGTCGGTCTGGCGCTGTTCCAGGCATTCGGCATCTCGGTCGCGCTGGAAGCCCAGCCTGGCCTGGTGCTGGATCCAGGCATGGCCTTCCGCTTCGTCACCGTGGTGACGCTGCTGACCGGCACCATGTTCCTGATGTGGCTGGGGGAGCAGATTACCGAGCGCGGTCTGGGTAACGGCATCTCCATCATCATCTTCGCCGGTATCGCTGCCGGTCTGCCGAGCGCCCTGGGTGGCCTGTTCACCCAAGTGTCGACCGGTGCGATCAACGCGTTCTCGGCCATCATCATCGTGCTGCTGATCGCTGCAGTGACGTATGCGGTGGTGTTTGTGGAACGTGGTCAGCGCAAGATTCTGGTGAACTATGCCAAACGTCAGGTCGGCAACAAGATCTACGGTGGGCAAACCAGCCATCTGCCGCTGAAGCTGAACATGGCAGGCGTGATTCCGCCGATCTTCGCTTCGTCGATTATCTTGTTCCCGGCGACGATCGTGGACTGGTTCTCGAAGGGCGCCAATACTGAAAACGGTATCGTGCGTTTCCTGAAGGACCTGGCTGCGTCGCTGAGCCCAGGTGAGCCGATCCATGCGCTGCTGTATGCCGTGGCAATCATTTTCTTCTGCTTCTTCTACACCGCACTGGTGTTCAACAGCAAGGAAACGGCGGATAACTTGAAGAAGAGCGGGGCCTTTGTGCCAGGGATTCGTCCCGGTGAGCAGACAGCCCGCTACATCGACAAGATTCTGACGCGATTGACCCTGGCTGGCGCCGTCTACATTACCGCAGTGTGCCTGTTGCCCGAGTTTATGCAGGCTCAGTGGAAAGTGTCCTTTGTGTTTGGCGGAACATCGCTGCTGATTATTGTTGTGGTGACCATGGACTTCATGGCCCAGGTACAAAATTATGTGATGTCGCAGCAGTATGATTCTCTGTTGCGGAAGGCCAACTTCAAGGGCGGTATTCCTACGCGATAAGCGGCAGACTATGGCAAAAGACGACGTAATTCAGATGCAGGGTGAGATTCTGGAGAATCTCCCGAACGCAACATTTCGAGTAAAGCTGGAAAACGGCCACGTGGTACTCGGCCACATTTCGGGTAAAATGCGGATGAACTATATCCGCATTCTCCCTGGCGACAAGGTGACGGTGGAGTTGACCCCGTATGACCTGTCCCGGGCCCGCATTGTGTTCCGGACCAAGTAATTTTAAGTAATCGAACCAAGAAGAGAGTGCAAAATGAAAGTTAATGCTTCAGTCAAGCGGATCTGCCGCAACTGCAAGATCATCAAGCGCAAAGGCGTCGTCCGCGTTATCTGCGTCGAGCCGCGTCACAAGCAGCGTCAAGGTTAATCGAGGAATAACGAATGGCACGTATTGCAGGGGTTAATATCCCAAATCATCAGCACACCGTGATCGGTCTGACCGCAATCTACGGCGTGGGCCGCCCTCGCGCAAAGTTCATCTGCGCGCAAACCGGCGTTCCGAGCAACAAGAAGATCAAGGATCTGGACGACAGCGAGCTGGAAAAGCTGCGTGATGAGATCGGCAAGTTCGTAGTAGAAGGCGACCTGCGCCGTGAACTGTCGATGAACATCAAGCGTCTGATGGACCTGGGTTGCTACCGTGGTATGCGTCACCGTAAGGGCCTGCCGGTCCGCGGCCAGCGTACCCGCACCAATGCCCGTACCCGCAAGGGCCCGCGCAAAGCCGCTCAATCGCTGAAGAAATAATTAGGGAACTACTATGGCTAAGCAACAAAGCAGCGCAGCAGCAGCCCGCGTGCGCAAGAAGGTCAAGAAGAACGTCGCTGAAGGTATCGCGCACGTTCACGCTTCCTTCAACAACACCATCATCACCATCACCGACCGTCAGGGCAATGCTCTGTCGTGGGCGACTTCCGGTGGCGCCGGCTTCAAGGGCTCCCGTAAATCGACCCCGTTCGCAGCGCAGGTTGCGGCCGAAGCGGCTGGTAAAGTGGCGCAGGAATGCGGCGTGAAGAACCTGGAAGTGCGCATCAAGGGCCCAGGCCCTGGCCGCGAATCCGCAGTGCGCGCACTGAACAACCTGGGCATCAAGATCACCGAGATCCAGGACGTGACCCCAGTGCCGCACAACGGCTGCCGTCCTCCAAAGCGTCGTCGCATCTAAGATCCGCCGCCCGGCAGCCGCTGGGCAGTGTTATCTCCGAAATTGCTGGAACAGTTAACCGGAAACGGTTATACTGTCCGGCTATTTTCGCCTTGTCCGCTTGCGGGCTCGGCTTGTTGAGCCACCGTCTGGCTCGTTGAAGACCAGACTAGCGCCTGATTCCATCCCGATGGAACCGGGGCGTCATTTATATTTAAGGAAATTACCGTGGCACGTTATATCGGACCAAAAGCAAAACTCTCGCGCCGTGAAGGCACTGACCTGTTCCTGAAGAGCGCCCGCCGCTCGCTGGATTCCAAGTGCAAACTGGACGTGAAGCCAGGCCAGCACGGCGTCAAATCCGGCGCCCGTACCTCGGACTACGGCAATCAGCTGCGCGAAAAGCAAAAAGTGAAGCGTATGTACGGCGTCCTGGAACGCCAGTTCCGCCGCTATTTCGCTGAAGCGAACCGCCGCAAAGGCAACACCGGTGAAACCCTGCTGTCCCTGCTGGAAACCCGCCTGGACAACGTTGCATACCGCATGGGCTTCGGCTCGACCCGCGCTGAAGCGCGCCAGCTGGTATCGCACAAAGCCTTCACCGTGAACGGCCAGGTGGTGAACATCGCTTCCTACAACGTGAAAACCGGCGACGTGATCGCCGTGCGCGAAAAAGCCAAGAAGCAGACCCGTATCGTTGAAGCGCTGTCGCTGGCTGAGCAAGTTGGCATGCCATCGTGGGTGTCGGTTGACTCCAAGAAAATGGAAGGCACCTTCAAGTCCCTGCCAGAGCGTAACGAAATCGCTAACGACGTCAACGAAGCGCTGATCGTCGAACTGTACTCGCGTTAATCCGTAGTACGCAGTAATACCCGCCCACTCTCCGAGTGGGCGTTTTCACTAATGCCATCAGCCTTATCGGTGTAACGAGCCGAGGGTAATGAAAAGGACATTTTCAATGCAAAACAGTCTGTTGAAGCCACGTATTATCGACGTTGAAACCCTGGGTGCCGGTCACGCTAAAGTCGTGATGGAGCCATTCGAGCGCGGCTACGGCCACACTCTGGGTAACGCGCTGCGCCGCGTGCTGCTGTCCTCGATGATCGGCTACGCGCCGACCGAAGTGACCATCGCCGGTGTCGTTCACGAGTACTCCTCGCTGGACGGCGTGCAGGAAGACGTGGTTGATCTGCTGCTGAACCTGAAGGGCGTGGTCTTCAAAGTCCACAACCGTGACTCCGTCACGCTGACCCTGAAGAAAGAAGGCGAAGGCGCCGTGCTGGCATCGGACATCGATCTGCCGCACGACGTGGAACTGATCAACCCGGATCACGTGATCGCTCACCTGACCGCCGGCGGCAAGCTGGACATGCAGATCAAGGTCGAAAAAGGCCGTGGCTATGTGCCAGGTAACGTGCGCCGCCTCTCGGAAGACACCAACAAGACCATCGGCCGCATCATCCTGGACGCATCGTTCTCGCCAGTGCGCCGCGTTTCCTACGCCGTGGAATCGGCCCGTGTGGAACAGCGTACCGACCTGGACAAGCTGATCATCAACATTGAAACCAATGGTGTGATCTCGCCGGAAGAAGCAATCCGTCAATCGGCCCGCGTGCTGGTCGATCAACTGAACGTGTTCGCTGCCCTGGAAGGCACCGAAGCTGCTGCTGAAGCTCCTTCGCGCGCACCGCTGGTCGATCCGATCCTGCTGCGTCCAGTGGACGACCTGGAACTGACCGTGCGTTCGGCCAACTGCCTGAAAGCAGAAAACATCTACTATATCGGCGACCTGATCCAGCGTTCGGAAAACGAACTGCTGAAGACCCCGAACCTGGGCCGCAAGTCGCTGAACGAGATCAAGGAAGTGCTGGCTTCCCGTGGCCTGACCCTGGGCATGAAGCTGGAAAACTGGCCGCCTGCTGGTCTGGAAAAGTAATTGCAGTACCCGCCCGGTGCACTGTCGCGCCGGGCGGCTTAACCCTTAAGAACCGGACCGCGCTCTTCGCGAGTTGAGCGATCGAAGATCTGGAATATAAACACCGAAAGGAATCACCATGCGTCACCGTCACGGCCTTCGTAAACTGAACCGTACCTCGTCCCACCGTCTGGCAATGCTGCGCAACATGACTGTTTCGCTGCTGCGCCACGAAGCGATCAAGACCACGCTGCCAAAGGCAAAAGAACTGCGCCGCGTGATCGAACCGATCCTGACCCTGGGCAAGACCGACACCCTGGCCAACAAGCGCCTGGCTTTCTCCCGTCTGCGCGACCGCGAGATGGTTCTGAAGCTGTTCGCTGAACTGGGCCCACGCTACGCAAATCGCAACGGCGGCTACCTGCGTATCCTCAAAATGGGTTTCCGTCAGGGCGACAACGCGCCAATGGCTTACATCGAACTGCTGGACCGTCCAGAAGTCTCCGATGTGGAAGCCGCTCCAACCGCTGAGTAATCAGCTGTTGAAGGTGTAAGAAAAAGCCGGGCTTGCCCGGCTTTTTTTATTTGGGGCGGAATTCGGAGCCCGCGTTCCACACCGGGCGCGGGGCGCCGCCCGCGAGGTCGGAGCCCACCTGGAACAGCAGCTGCACATCCTGCAGGCCGCCGCTGAAATCCCAGTCGGCGCGGTAGTCGTCTGAGGCCTTGTGGTAGTCCTGGGTGTAGTAGTGGTTCACCACCTTCTCCGCATAGCCTTCCGGCTTGTCCAGGTAGCCTGAGCGCGCCTTGGTGTAGAGCACCGGCACGCCCACGCGGGCAAACTCCAGCTGGTCGGCGCGGTAGAAGCTGCCCAGCTCAGGCCGCGAATCCGGCGCCACGCTGCGGCCTTGCAGCCGCGCATATTTCTCCAGCACGCCATCGATGCTCGAATGCCCGGAGGTCACGTGCTCGATCGCTGCCGTGCGCCCCCAGGCATTGATGCCGTCGATATTGATATCGGCCACTGTGTCCTTGAGCGGGTAGAGCGGATGCGCCGCATAGTACTTTGCGCCCAGCAGGCCGCGCTCCTCGGCCGTGGTGGCCAGGAACAGCACCGAACGCTTCGGCGCCGGCTGGGCGCGGAAGGCGCGGGCAAGCTCCAGCAGCGCGGCCACGCCGGATGCGTTATCCAGCGCCCCGCGGTAGATCTTGCCGCCGTCCTTGCCCAGATGGTCCCAGTGCGCCGAATAGACGACGACCTCCTTCTTCAGCTGCGGGTCGCTGCCCTCAATCAGGCCCACCACATTGTGCGAATCCAGCATGCGCTCCTGGTTGTCCACCTCAAAGCTTGCCGTGCCCTTCAGGCTCACGGGCCGGAAGTCCTTTGACAGGGCCTGCTGTTTCAGCGCCCCGAAATCGAGCCCGGCCGCCGCAAACATCGCCTTGGCCGCATCGAGGCGGATCCAGCCCGGCACTTCCGGCGCATCCGGGTCATCCCCGGCGCGCTTGAGGCTGAACTGTTCGCTGCCGAAGCTGCTGCGCACCACATCGTAGGGATAGCCGGCCGGCCCGTCCTCGTGCACGATCAGCACGGCCGCTGCGCCTTTCTTGCGCGCGATCTCGTACTTGTACGTCCAGCGGCCGTAATAGGTCATGGCTTTGCCGCGGAACAGCTGCTGGTCGGCCAGGGGCGGATCGTTTATCAGCAGCACGACGGTTTTGCCGCGCACGTCCACATTCTTGAAATCATCCCAGCCGTATTCGGGCGCAACGGCGCCGTAACCGGCGAACACCAGCTCCGAGGCCTTGATGCTGGCCTTGCGCGACGGGCCGGTGGAGGCCAGCACATAATCGTCCAGCGGCGTCAGGGTCTGTTCCTTGCCGCCGATGCGGTAGCTGAAGCGGGTGGTGGGCACGCGGTGGCGCAGCGGCACGGCCTGCAGGTAGCTGCCGTCCGGGTTGCCGGGTTTCAGCCCCAGCGCCCGGAACTGCTGCTCCAGGTAGGCAATGGCCAGCTTTTCGCCGGCGGAACCGGGGGCGCGGCCCTCCATCGCATCCGAGGCCAGCGTCTGGATATGGCTGCGGAACTGGGTATCGGAAATGACAGGGAGGGGCGCCTGCCGGGCCTGCAGCGCGGGCGCACTGAGGACGGTCAGCAGAAGCAGGGCGGATCGAAGTTTCAACGACGGCTCCTTGAGGTGTGGATTCCCGATTATAGGCAAATTGGCCCTCGGCAGCGAAAGGAAGGCAGGCCGGTGTACTATTCGTCTGCTTGCCACAATGCCCTGGAAGAATACCGTCATGTTCCGACTGCTCGCGCTGCTGTTCCTTGCGCTGCTTACCGTACTGTCCCCCGCCCGTGCCGATGAGGACTTCCTCGATCCTTCGGTCGCGTTCCGCTTCTCGGCCCGCATCGAGGGCGACAGGATTGCCGTCAACTTCAAGATCGCCGAAGGCTACTACATGTACCGTGAGCGCTTCGGCTTCTCGGCCGTGGGCGCCAGGCTGGGCACGCCGGAGATCCCGCCGGGCAAGGTGAAATACGACGAGACCTTTGCCAAGAACGTGGAAACCTACCGGCATGAGCTCACCATCCTGATTCCTTTCGAAGCCAGCGGCCCCTTCACGCTGAAGGCAACGGGGCAGGGCTGTTCGGACAAGGGCCTGTGCTATTCGCCGCAGGACTATTCGGCCCAGCTCGGTGGTATCGGCAAGGCGCCAATGGCCGAGGGGGCGGCGGGCAAAACGGGCTCGGCCTTCGCCGGCCTGCCTGGCAGTGCCGGTACGCCGGCCATGAGCAGCCCGGACTCGCCGGCAGCGGCAGTGCCAGTGCCAGGCAGCGAGGCGGTGGCCGCCACAGCGCCTGCGCAGGACGTGCCAAGCGACATGGGCCGCATCGAATCCGCGCTCAAAAGCGGCCAACTGCTGGTCATCGCCCCCTTATTCCTGCTGTGGGGCCTGGGTCTGGCCTTCACGCCCTGCGTGCTGCCGATGGTGCCCATCCTGTCCTCCATCATTGTAGGCGAGGGCGCCGCGTCCAGCCGCAGCCGTGGCCTGATCCTGTCCATCGCCTATTCGCTGGGCATGGCGATTGTCTACACGGGGCTCGGCGTCGCGGCCGGGCTGGTGGGGGAGGGTCTGGGCGCCGCGCTGCAAAAGCCCTTCGTGCTGATCGCGTTTGGCCTGCTGATGGCGGGCCTGGCCATGTCCATGTTCGGTTTCTACGAGCTGCAAGTGCCGGCGGCCCTGCAAAGCCGCTTGACCACGGTATCGAACCGCCAATCGTCCGGCCGCCTGGCGGGCGTGTTCGCCATGGGCGCCATCTCCGCGCTGATCGTGGGCCCCTGCGTGGCGGCGCCGCTGGCGGGCGCCCTGGTCTACATCAGCCAGACCCGCGACGTGGTAGTGGGCGGCGGCGCCCTGTTTGCCATGGCGGTGGGCATGAGCGTGCCGCTGATCCTGGTTGGGGTGTCGGCCGGTTCCCTGCTGCCCCGCGCGGGCGCCTGGATGGATGCCGTGAAGCGCTTCTTCGGTGTGCTGCTGCTGGCCATGGCCTGGTGGCTGGTGGCGCCCGTGCTGCCGCCCGCCGTCCAGATGGCGGGCTGGGTGCTGCTGGGCGTTGGCTACGGCATGTACCTGCTGACCCGTCCCGGGCGTTGGCTGGCAAAGAGCATCGGATTGATTTTTGCGACTCTCGGTATTATCCAGCTGGTCGGCCTGGCCACCGGCGGGCGCGATGCCTGGGCGCCGCTGGCCCATTTGGGCGTGGGCGCCGCCAATACCCCGCTGCATTTCCAGCGCATCAAGACGGTGGACGACCTGGATAAAGTGCTGGCAAATACGCAAGGTAAAACCGTCATGCTCGATTTCTATGCCGACTGGTGCGTGTCGTGCAAGGAAATGGAGAAATTCACGTTTATCGATCCGAAAGTGAAAGCGGCGCTGGCCAATACCATCACCCTGCAGGTGGATGTGACGGCAAATGATGACTACGATAAGGCCATGCTGAAACGATTCAGGCTATTCGGCCCGCCCGGTATTATCTTCTTCGATAAATACGGCAGCGAGATTGCCGATTCCCGGGTAATCGGATTCCAGGACAAGGACAAATTCCTGCTGTCCCTCGGCAAACTGCAATAAGATGGAAAAGGACGCCCGGAGGCGTCCTTTTTTTCGCTTGTGATGCGCTGATTTCTGGCACCAACGCGCCAGAAGCTGGCATGATCACTGCTGTTGATGACGGCGCATCATGCGGTGATGCTTGCGGCCGTGGCCTTTGTGCATGGTCGCCTCGTCGAAGGTCTTCTGCTGCTCCGGCGACAGGGTGGCGTAGAAGGTTTTCATGGCGGCCAGACGGGTTTCCTGGTGCTGGATGCGCAGCTTCGAGAATTCCAGCATCTTTTCGGCACGGTCGGGCGCATTCAGCGATTTGAAGCTGGCGCGTTCGGCGTGGCCCACCGGATGTTTAGGCTGAATGGCCGCCATATAGTTTTTCCATGCCGTTTCCTGCGATGCATTGAGTTTGAGCGCATCGTGCAGTTTCTGCTGGCGCGCAGCGCGCTTTTCAGCGAATTTGGCGGGATCGAATTTGGTATCCGTATAAGCATGGCGTGGTTTTGCAGCCGTATCCTGGGCGTGTGCAGTAAACGCGGCGCTGCCCAGGCCGAGAACGGTCATGCCGATAATGAAGCTTTTACGCAGGGTATTCATGGAGTTTCCTTCCAGAGTGGTTGACTAAATATGTGCATCGAAAGTCGAACGCACTGCACATGGGAATCATCTTCTCAACGCAGTGTTTCCGATGCGTGTCCCCTGCCGCGCATTTTGTATCCAGTTGTTTCGTTTTTCGGCGCATATACAAGACGATACAAACTGTCATTGGTCTTCGGTCCGGGAACTAAGGATAATTGAGCTTATGGAACCTACATCTAGCATCCTGATCGTCGATGACGACCGCGATATCCGGACGCTGCTGGCCGATTACCTCGAGTCCAACGGCTACCGCACCTATGGCGCAGCCGATGGCACCGGCATGTGGAAGCTGCTGGACGAAGCGCGCCCGGACCTGATCGTGCTCGACCTGAACATGCCCGGCGAAGACGGGCTCACCCTGTGCCGTAAGCTGCGCGCGCATTCCACGCTGCCGGTCATCATGCTGACTGCGCGCAGCGAGCCGCTGGACCGCATCCTGGGCCTGGAAATGGGCGCGGACGACTACCTGCCCAAGCCTTTCGAGCCGCGCGAGCTGCTGGCCCGCATCCGCAGCGTGCTGCGCCGCAGCCATAATGCCGCCGCCAATGCCGCCGACAAGGCCTCGCTGATCCGTTTCTCCGGCTGGACGCTGGACCTGACCGCGCGCCACCTGCTGAATCCGGACGGCGTGGTCATCATGCTGTCCGGCGCCGAGTTCCGCCTGCTCAAGGTGTTCCTGGAACACCCGAACCGCGTGCTGAACCGTGACCAGCTGCTGAACCTGACCCAGGGCCGGGACGCCGATCCTTTCGACCGCTCGATCGACATCCAGATCAGCCGCCTGCGCCAGAAGCTGGGTGAGGACGCGCGCCTGCCGCAGATCATCAAGACGGTGCGCAACGGCGGCTATGTGCTGGCCGGTTCCGTTTCGGTGGAGTCGGCGCCGTGAAGGCATTCTGGAATTCGATGACGGGCCGCGTGTTCGTCGTCCTGATGCTGGGCATCATCGCATCATGGGCGCTGACACAATGGCTGGCCGTCAACGAACGCCAGCGCACTATCGAGCGTTACCGCGATTTCCACGCGCTGGAACGCTCGGAACAGATCATTACGACGGCGGACGTGGTCCGCCCCGAATCGCGCCGCCAGTACCTGCGTGTGGCCAGCAAGGGCAGCGTGCGGCTGGAGCTGTCCGACGAAACCCGCGCCACGCCGCTGCCGGCAACCGAATTCTCCACCGCGCTGGCGGCCCGCCTGGGGCGCGAATACACGGTAACGCCGGTCGCCGACCGCCCGCAGGAATGCGACCTGCCGCGCCCGGGCTCCATTTTCGGCCCCAGCATCTGGCGCGGCACCTGCGAATCGATGAACGTGCTGATGACGGACGGCCAGATGCTCAAGCTGTCCATCCTGCCGCCGCGCGCACCACCGCCGGCCGGGCACAACGAATACCTGGTGTTTGTGCCGGCGCTGCTGTGCATCGCCATCCTGGCCTATTTTGTGGCGCGCATGGCCATGCGGCCGCTGAAGCAGCTGGCCCAGGCCGCCAAGGACCTCGGCAACGACATCAACCACGCGCCGCTGGAGCTGAAGGGCACCAGCGAAATCCGCCAGGCCAGCGCTGCCTTCAACGCCATGCAGGCGCGCATCCGCCAGCACATTGCCCAGCGCACGGAAATGCTGGCCGCCATCACGCATGACCTGCAGACGCCGCTGACCCGCATCCGCCTGCGCCTGGAAAAAGTGAACGACGAAGACCTGCAGCAGAAGCTGCTGGGCGACCTCTCGGCCATGCAGCAGATGGTGCGCGAAGGCCTGGACCTGGCGCGCAGCATGGACGCCACCGGCGCCATGCAGAAGCTGGACCTCGATTCTCTGCTGGACAGCGTGTGTTCCGACGCCGCCGATGCCGGCCAGGAAGTGGAGCTGCAGGGCCGCGCCGCCATGGCCCTGATGGGCCGGCCGATGGATATCCGCCGCTGCCTCGTCAACCTGATCGACAACGCCGTCAAGTACGGCCACCGCGCCCAGGTGACGGTGGAGCGCATGGCGGGCGCAGCCCGCATCCGCATCCGCGACAACGGCCCAGGCATTCCGGCCGACCAGCTGGCGCGTGTGTTCGAACCGTTTTACCGCCTTGAAAGCTCGCGCTCGCGCGAATCGGGCGGCACAGGACTGGGGCTGACCATCGCCCGCAACATCGCCGAGCAGCACGGCGCCACGCTCAGCCTGGCCAACCAGGAAGGCGGCGGACTGGAAGCCACGCTGCTGGTGCCGGAATACTATGCAGGTAAATAATTAACAAAAGAATGAAGTCGTCCGAATGAAAAAGAAAACTTTGGGAGTACTGCTTGGTGCTGTAGTGATTGTGGCTGCGGGCGTATGGCATTTCACGAAAGCACCGGCTGAGGCGCACGACGCGCCCGGTAAAGGCGGCAAGGGCGGCGGCCAGGGGCCGACTACGGTCAACGTGATCGCCCCGAAGCGCCAGGACGTGCCGGTGATCCTGCAGGCCAACGGCACCGTGAGCCCGATCAGCACTGTAGACCTGCATCCGCAAACCACCAGCACCATCGTCAAGGTGCATGTGAAGGAAGGGCAGTTCGTGAAGGAAGGAGAGCTGATGTTCTCCCTGGACAGCCGCAGCGAATCCGCTAACCTGCAGAAGGCAGAGGCCCAGGTGGCGCGCGACCGCGCGAACCTGGCCGACCTGGAGCGCCAGTACAAGCGCAGCATGGAGCTGCTGGCGCAGAAGTTCATCGCCCAGGGCGCTGTCGATACGCTGAAGAGCCAGGTCGATGCGGCCCGCGCCCTGCTGGAGTCGGACATTGCCGCCGCCCGCGCAGTGAAGGTGGATCAGAGCTATACCACCATCCGCGCCCCGATGTCGGGCCGGGTGGGCGGCATCAATGTGTATCCGGGCAGCCTGGTGCAGATTTCCACCTCGCTGACCACGATTACGCAGCTGAACCCGATCAATGTCGCGTTCACGCTGCCGGAAAACAGCCTGGCCGCGCTGCTGGATGCCCAGCGTGCCGGCAAGGTGCCGGTGCAGGTGTTCCAGAACAATTCGGACCAGCCGATCGACGGCCACCTGAGCTTTATCGACAATACGGTGGACCCGGTGGCGGGCGTAATCCGCGTGAAAGCGCAGTTCGACAACAAGGACACGCGCCTGTGGCCCGGCCAGTATGTGAACACCAGGCTGACCGTGCAGACGCTGAAAGACGCCGTGGTGGTGCCGCAGAACGCCATCATCAGCAACACGCGCGGCACCTTCGTGTACACGGTGGCGGATGATAAGACCGCTGCCGTCGCGAACGTAACGCGTCTCCACGCCTTCGGCACCGAAGCCGCCGTGGCGGGCCTGAAAGGCGATGAACGCGTGATCGTCGAAGGCAAGCAGAACCTGCGCCCCGGCGGCAAGGTTCAGATTTCGGAAGGCCCGCACGGCGCTGGTAAAGGCGGCGCGGGCAAACAGAAGGGTAAGGCCTCATGAATCTTTCCGAGCTGAGTATCCGGCGCCCCGTGATGGTGGTGCTGCTCTCGCTGAGCGTGATTCTCGCGGGGGTGCTGGCTTACGCCCACATTCCGGTGGCTGCGCTGCCGAGCTACAACACGCCGGTAATCAACGTCGGCGCCGACCTGCCGGGCGCCAGTCCGGAAACCATGGCTTCTTCGGTGGCGCTGCCGCTGGAAAAACAGTTCGCGACCATCGCGGGCCTGACCATGATTACTTCCACCAGCACGCAGGGCAGCACCTCGCTGACGCTGGAATTCGACCCGAGCATCGATGTGGATCAAGTGGCGGTAGACGTGCAGGCCGCGCTGCTGCGCGCCCAGCGCCAGCTGCCGCAGGAGATGACGGACCTGCCGTCCTACCGCAAGGTGAACCCGGCCGACGCGCCGGTGCTGTTCATCCAGATGACTTCGCCGTCGCTGACGCTGTCCGAACTGAACGACTATGCCGAGAACCTGATCGCACCGAGCCTGTCCACCTTGCCGGGCGTGGCCCAGGTATCGGTCAACGGCCAGAAGCGTTTCGCGGTGCGGGTGCGCGTGAAGTCCGACCTGCTGAACGCACGCAATATGACGCTGGATGAGCTGCAGCAGGCCATCCGCTCCGCCAATGCCAACACGCCGCTGGGCATCCTTGATGGCCCGGACCAGACGCTGACCATCCAGGGCAATGCCCAGCTGATGCGGGCGGCCGAATTCCAGGACCTGATCGTCGCCGTGCGCAATGGCGAGCCGGTGCGCCTGAAGGACGTGGCCGTGGTGGAAGACAGCTTCCAGTCCGTGCGCAATATGGGCAGCTTCAACGGCGAGCGTTCGATTGCGCTGCTGGTGCAGCGCCAGCCGAACGCCAATACCGTGCAGGTGGTGGATGGCGTGCGCGCGCTGCTGCCACGCTTCCGCGCCCAGCTGCCGGCCTCCATCAATATCGACCTGGTCAACGACCGCTCCAAGTCGATCCGCGAAGCGATCCACGACGTGAACCTGACGCTGGCGCTGACCGTGGTGCTGGTGGTGATGGTGATCTTCCTCTTCCTGCGCCGCCTGGCCGCGACTTTCATTCCGGCGGTCACGCTGCCGATTTCCCTGATGGGCGCACTGGCCCTGCTGTATGCCTTCGGCTACAGCCTGGATAACGTGTCCCTGCTCGGCATTACGCTGGCGGTCGGCCTGGTGGTCGATGACGCCATCGTGGTGCTGGAAAATATCGTGCGCCATATCGAGGAAGGCAAAAAGCCGCTGCAAGCGGCGCTGATCGGTTCGCGCGAAATGGGCTTCACGATTATTTCGATTTCCGTGTCGCTGGTGGCGGTGTTTATCCCGATCTTCTTCATGCCGGGCGTGATCGGCCTGCTGTTCCACGAATTTGCCGTGGTGGTGGCGCTGGCCGTGCTGGTGTCGGCCGTGGTGTCGCTGACCCTGGTGCCGATGCTGGCCTCGCGTTTCCTGCCGGCGCACGAAGAAGAAGTGCATCACAAGGAAGGCTTTGTGGGCCGCTACTTCGAAGCGGGCTTCACAAAGCTGCGCAATGCCTATGCCAGCACGCTGGATATCGCGCTGCGCCACCGCTTCGTGGTGCTGGCCATCGCGATCGGCAGTTTCGTGCTGACGGTGCTGATGTACTCCTCGATCCCGAAAGGCTTCTTCCCGGAGGAAGACCTGGGCCAGATCCGCGCCAGCTTCGAGGCCTCCGAAGATATCTCCTCGCTCGGCATGCAGAAGCTGCAGGAAAAGGTGGTGGACATCATCCGCGCCCATCCGGCCGTGCAGGACGTGACCTCCTTCAGCAACGGCGGCAACTCGGGCCGTTCCTTCATCGTGCTGAAGCCGCGCAGCGAGCGCGGCAAGATGCCGCAGGTGCTGGACGAGCTGCGCAAGGAAACGCGCAAGGTGGCGGGCGTGCAGGTCTTCCTGAGCCCGGTGCAGAATTTGCAGCTGGGCGGGCGCCAAAGCAAGAGCCGCTACCAGTACACGCTGCAGTCGGTCAGCCCGGACGCGCTGGGCGACTGGGCCGAGAAATACCTGAATGCGATGCGCGCCGATCCGGATTTCCGCGACGTTACCAGCGATTCGCAGAACAAGGGCCTGCAGGCTTCGCTGCGCATCGACCGCGACAAGGCGAACAATCTCGGGGTGAAGATTTCCGATATCCGCACGGCGCTCTACCTGGCCTTCGGCGAACGGCAGGTATCGACCATCTACTCCTCGGCCGCCAGCTACTACGTCATCATGGAAGCGGCCGATGAAGACCGCCAGTTTGATGATGCCTTGACCAAGGTGTCGGTGCGCAACAGCAGCGGTGACCTGGTCAAGCTGTCCAGCTTTGCCACGGTGGAGCGCACGGTGGGACCGACGGCTGTCAACCACCAGGGCCAGCTGCAGGCGATTACGCTGTCCTTCAACCTGGCGCCGGGCGTGCCGCTGGGGAATGCCACAGCCAAGATCGACGCGATGGGCGCCGAAATGGGCCTGCCGCCTTCGATCATCACCAGTTATGGCGGCGATGCGGCCGTGTTCCAGAGCACGCAGGGCAACCAGCTGATCCTGATCGTGGCGGCGCTGGGCGTGATCTATGTGCTGCTGGGTGTGCTGTATGAAAGCTTCATCCACCCGCTGACGATTCTGGCCGGTCTGCCCTCGGCGGCCGTGGGGGCGCTGCTGACACTGTGGATCTTCGATCTCGACCTGACCATGATTGCCATCATTGGCATCCTGATGCTGATCGGTATCGTGAAGAAGAACGCGATCATGATGATCGACTTCGCCCTGCAGGCGCAGCGCGAGCAGGGCATGAAGCCGGAGGATGCGATCCGCGAGGCCTGCGTGCTGCGTTTCCGCCCGATCATGATGACGACCTTGGCCGCGCTGATGGGCGCCCTGCCGATTGCACTGGGCCTGGGCGCGGGCGCCGAGCTGCGCCAGCCGCTGGGCCTGGCGGTGTGCGGCGGCCTGATCTTCTCGCAGGTGATTACGCTCTACATTACGCCGGTGATCTATCTCTTCCTCGACCGCTGGAGCGGCAGCGGGCCAATGAATGACAGCGATCTGGACGACACGGCGCCGCCGCCGGAAAAACTTCCGGTCGAACTGAAAGCAGTCAATCTGGCCAAGCACTGATATCATGCGGCCGGAAGCGAAAGTTTCCGGCCGCAGCTCTTCGATACATACGGTAACATCCGTCAAGAGCGAGCTCTAGTAAGCTTTCATATCGCCGGAATACCCGGTTTGTGCACAGAAACCCAGTGATCTTGTCCGAAATCAGCCACATCCACACAGGTGACGACGTCTGCCCCACCTGTGGCCAGCGCCTGCCGCCGCCGGGCAGGCCGGCCCTCGAATACGGATCGAACAAGCCGAACCGCATCGGCATTGCCGTAACGATTGCGCTGCACGTGGCCATTATCCTGTTGGTGATTATCAACCCCGGCCACATGATCCGCATGAAACCGCCCGCGAAAGAGGGCGAGATGGTCTATGTGGCCCCGCTGTCGCCCACGCCGAGCAAGCCCAAACCGGCGCCCATGCCGCGCCCCAAGGACACGCCGCAGAAGCGGGAAGTGGCCAAGGCCCTGCCGAAAGTGCTGCCGCGTACCAATAACGAAGCGATTACCGACCCGCGCAAGGTGCAGACCGACCCCACGCCCGCGCGCGAGCTGACGCCGGCGCCGACGCAGTTCCAGGACATGCAGGCGATGATTGAAGCGCGCCGCAAGAACCGCGGCGAGCAGCCGAACCAGTCGACGGACGCCTCGACGGAAAGCGACGACGCGCGCGCCAAGCGCATAGCGCTGGCCAACATCATGGGCGCGCAGGGCCGCAGCGCGAATGGCGAGAAAGAAGACACTGGCGGCATCTTCGACGTGCAGAACAAGACCTTCTCCGGCGCCGACCTCAAATTCCGCGGCTGGAACACCAACTTCAAGCGCCGCTGGCTGACGCAGGTGCACGTGGAAACGGGCAGCGAGGTGGACGTGGAAACGGCGGTCGCCAAGAAGATGATCGAGCTGATCCGCAAAGAAAAGCCGGGCGATTTCGAGTGGGAATCCCATCGCCTGCGCAAGGTCGTAAAGCTGAGCGCCCGCAAGGAAGACGAAGCCGAACTGCTCGCCTTCCTGATCAAAGAGATGTTCCCCAACTACATCAAACCCGCCGGCCGCTAAACTGACACCATGGGGTCAGGCACCGCTTGTCAGTATGACACAGGGGGCCTGACCCCATGGTGTCAGGTGCGGAGTTTGCGGGCGATGTCGAGGGCGAAGTAGGTGAGGATGCCGTCGGCGCCGGCGCGCTTGAAGGCGAGCATGGCTTCCATCATCACTTTGTCGTGGTCCAGCCAGCCGTTTTGCGCGGCGGCTTTGATCATCGCGTATTCGCCACTGACCTGGTAGGCGAAGGTCGGTACCTTGAACTCATCCTTTACGCGGCGCACGATGTCCAGGTAGGGCATGCCGGGCTTGACCATCACCATGTCGGCGCCTTCGGCCAGGTCGGACGCTACTTCGCGCAGCGCTTCGTTGCTGTTGGCCGGGTCCATCTGGTAGGTGGCCTTGTCGCTCTTGCCGAGGTTGGCGGCCGAACCCACCGCGTCGCGGAAGGGGCCGTAGAAGGCCGAGGCGTACTTGGCCGAGTAGGCCATGATACGGGTGTGGATGTGGCCTTTTTCTTCCAGCGCGTTGCGGATGGCGCCGATGCGGCCGTCCATCATGTCCGATGGCGCCACCACATCCACACCGGCCTCGGCCTGCACCAGCGCCTGGCGGATCAGCATGGCCGTCGTCACGTCGTTCAGCACATAACCGTTTTCGTCGATCAGGCCGTCCTGGCCGTGGCTGGTGAACGGGTCCAGCGCCACGTCGGTGAGGATGCCCAGTTCAGGGAAATTCTTCTTCAGCGCGCGTACGGCGCGCGGCACCAGGCCGTCCGGATTGGTGGCTTCAATGCCGTCCGGCGTTTTCAGCGACGCGTCGATGACCGGGAACAGCGCCAACACCGGAATGCCCAGCGCAACGCATTCTTCCGCCACCTTCAGCAGCAGGTCCACCGACACGCGCTCCACGCCCGGCATCGACAGCACGGGCTCGCGCTTGTTTTCGCCGTCGAGGATGAAGACCGGGTAGATCAGGTCGGATGCCGTCACGGCGTGCTCGCGCATCAGGGCGCGCGAGAAGGGATCGCGGCGCATGCGGCGCATGCGCAGGGCAGGGAAGGGGGCGTGGTGCGTCATTCTTGTTCCTCAGGTTCGTCCGCCAGCGCCTCGCCGGCACCGCTCAAGCCCACGAGTTCTTCGATCTTCGCAGTCGCTTCTTCGATGCCGATGCGCTTCAGTGCGGAAAAAAGTTGCACGGTGAAGGGGAAGCCTTCGCCGTCTTCGTCCACGTAGCTGTCCAGCTTGGCTTGCGCCTGGCGCAGCACGTTGACGGATTCGTTGCGGTTGAGCTTGTCAACCTTGGTCAGGATGCAGTGGATCGGCTTGCCGGTCGGAGCGAACCATTCGAGCATCTGAATGTCGAGGTCGGTGAACGGGCGGCGTGCGTCCATGATCAGGACCAGGGCCGCCAGCTGCTCGCGGCGCTGCACGTAGTCGCCCAGCAGGCGCTGCCAGTGCAGCTTGGCGTCGCCGGATACTTCGGCATAGCCGTAGCCCGGCAAGTCGGCCAGCATGCACTGGATTTCGTCGACATTGGTCTCGTCCTTGCGGTGCATGGCCACATGCGCGCCGCCGATCGAGAAAAAGTTGATGTGCTGGGTGCGGCCGGGCGTTTTCGAGGCGAACGCCAGCCCCTTCTGATTGCACAGAATGTTGATGGCGGTCGATTTGCCGGCGTTCGAACGGCCTGCGAAGGCAATTTCAGGCACGGTGGTCCGGGGCAGGTCGCGCAGGTGATTAACAGTCGTGAAGAAGCGGGCTTGCCAGAGTTTGGACATGGAGATAAGCAGAAATTGCAACAAAAGGGGCGTTATGTGCCGGAAAGCTATTGTACAATAAGGGGTTACGAATTGTAGCCACGCCCCTATGGGCCAGCCGCAATGACCTTACTTCAAATATTACTAGTCAGGGTGTCTGAATGAATCGTGCGTTTTCACCGTTTGTAAAATCCTTGTTCGTTGCAATGATGGCGGTTTCGGGCCTGGCGATTGCCGCTGAGCACGCTCCGGCAGCGGTCAAAGTGGATGCTGCCAAAGGCGCAACCCTGTACAACGATGGCGACAACGCACGCGGCCTGCCGGCCTGCGCCTCCTGCCACGGCGCTTCGGGCAACTCGACCATCGCCGCCAATCCAAAACTGGCCGGCCAGAACGCCGTCTACCTGCACAAGCAGCTGGTGGAATTCACCACCCCGCAGCGCCAGCAGCCGGTGATGACCACCTACGCGAAGATGCTGACCGAAGAAGAAAAGCTGAACATCTCTGCTTACCTGGCCACCCAGACCCAGAAACCTGGCGCCGCCAAGAACAAGGACTCCATCGAGCTGGGCAAGAAGATCTACCGCGCCGGCATCGCTGAAAAGAACGTGCCTGCCTGCGCCAGCTGCCACGGCCCGGCCGGTAACGGCATGCCAACCCGCTATCCGCGCATCGGCGGCCAGCACCAGGACTACACCACCGCCCAGCTGGTAGCGTTCAAGGCCAACGGCCGCAAGAACAGCGCCGAGATGAGCACCATCGCCGCCCGCATGTCCGACGACGAAATGAAAGCCGTCGCCGACTACGTGGCTGGCTTGAAGTAATCTCTGAAGCAAAGGCGCCCGCAAGAGGCGCACGCATGGAAGTGAAAAGGGGCGGCCGCGCGAGCGGGCCGCCTTTTATTTTTCCGGATTGACGCATGAGCGAACCCAGCACCACCGGCATCCGCCTGAATACCCGCCGTCCCGCCGTCGATGAGGCTTTCGAGCTCTTGTCTTCGATGCGCTTTGCCATCGCACTGCTGGTGATGATCGCCATCTCGGCGATTATCGGCACCATCATGCAGCAAAATCGCGCAATGCCGGACTATATCAACCAGTTCGGCCCCTTCTGGTTCGAAGTGTTCAGCAAGGTAGGCCTGTACGCCGTCTACTCGGCCTGGTGGTTCCTGCTGATGATGGGCTTCCTCGTGGTCTCCACCTCGCTGTGCATCGTGCGCAATGCACCGAAGATGATCAAGGATATGCGCAGCTGGAAGGAGAACGTGCGCGAACAGTCACTGCGCAACTTCCACCACAAGAACGAGTGGCAGGCGCCGCTGGCACGCGCCGCGATGGCGCAGCAGATGGCCGCGCGCCTGTCGCACGCCGGCTACCAGGCCAAGATTGTTGAAAAGGATGGCGGCACCCTCGTCGCCGCCAAGCGCGGCGCGGCCAACAAGTTCGGCTATATCTTCGCGCACACGGCCATTGTGGTGATCTGCATTGGCGGCCTGCTGGATTCCGACATGCCGATCCGCATCCAGGAATGGTTCATGGGCAAAACGCCTTTCGCGGGCAGCGGGCTGATTGCCGATATTCCGGCACAGCACCGCCTCAGCGTCAGCAACCCCACCTTCCGCGCCAACAGCATGATTCCGGAAGGGGCGGCCAGCAATACGGCTGTGATTCCGCGCGCAGACGGCGTGCTGATCCAGGAGCTGCCCTTCACCATCCAGCTGAACAAGTTCAATATCGACTTCTACAGCACCGGCATGCCCAAGCTCTTCGCCAGCGAAGTGACGGTGCGCGATAACGAAACGGGTCACACTTTCTCTTCCGTGATCGAAGTGAACAAGCCGCTGATCTACAAGGGCCTGGCGGTCTACCAGTCCAGCTTTGAAGACGGCGGCAGCAAGCTCAAGCTCACCGGCTTCCCGATGGCGGGGCCGAAGGCGGACAAGTTCGATATCAGCGGCGAAGTGGGCTCCTCGACCAAGCTGAACGATGCCTACACGGTGGAGTGGAGCGACTTCCGCCCCTTCAACGTGGAGAACCTCGCCGGCGAAGATGCGCGCGCCGTGAAGAAGGGCGAGAACCTGAACGAAGCCTTGTCGAAGCAACTCGGTTCGGCCGCCAAGAACGCCAACAACAAGGACCTGAAGAATGTCGGCCCGAGCGTGCAATACAAGCTGCGCGACGCCACCGGCCAGGCCCGCGAATACCAGAACTATATGCAGCCGGTAACGGTGGACGGCGCCACCGTCTTCCTGGCCGGCGTGCGCAGCAATCCGGGCGAGCCCTTCAGCTACCTGCGCATCCCGGCTGACGATGAATACAGCGTGCGCGACTGGATGCGCCTGCGCGCCGCCCTGAACGATCCGGCACTGCGCGCCAAGGCGGCCGCAGCGTATGCGCGCCGCGCCATGCCCGCCAGCGGCAATGCGGTGCAGATGCAGACCCAACTGGAGCAGTCCTCACTGAAGAGCCTGGAAATCTTTGCCGGCGACGAGAAATCGGCGGGCTTCGTGGCCGTCACCGACTTCCTGCGCAAGGTGCCGGAAGCGGAACAGGCCAAGGCCGCGGATATCTTCATGAAAATCCTGAACGGCACCCTGTGGGAACTGTGGCAGGTAACGCGCGAGCAGGCAGGCCTGCCTGCCGTGGACGGCGACGAGAAGCATGCCCGCTTCCTGCAGCTGGCCACCAATGCGCTGGCGGACGGCTTCTTCTACAAGGCGCCGGTCTACCTGCAGCTGGACGACTACACGCAGGTGAAAGCCTCGGTCTTCCAGGTAACGCGCTCGCCGGGCAAGGCCGTGGTCTACCTCGGCTGTACCTTCCTCGTGCTGGGCGTGTTTGCCATGTTCTACATCCGCGAGCGCCGCCTGTGGATCTGGCTGCGGGACGACGAACAGGGCACGCATGCGCTGATGGCCATGAGCACCCAGCGCAAGACCCTCGATTTCGAGAAAGAATTCAACGATTTAAAGGAAAAACTGCCGCAATCGGCGTAAGCTTGTTGCCGTCAGAAGGGGAGACCTAAGCATGGAAATTACCCAGAACCAAACCTACACGCAGGCGCCCGGCTATTTCAAGCGCCTGACCGTGATTGATTGGCTGTTCGGCCTGGCGCTGATGGCCGGCGCCCTGTATGCGCTGAACCGCTTCGGCGCCTATATGGACATCTACGAGAAGGTGATCCTGATCTCGTCCGCGCCCGTCTTCGCGGCGCTGGGCTGGCACTGGAAGCCGGTGCGCTGGGTGATGCCGCTGACCTTCCTGCTGGCGCTGTGGGCCGTGTCCATGTACGCGGGCGACCTGGAGATGGCGAACAAGAAATTCTGGCTGCGCTACATGATCTCCAGCCAGTCCGCGATCCTGTGGATGAGCGTGTTCTTCTTCCTGTCCACGCTGTTCTACTGGATCGGCCTGATCAGCCGTTCCGCGACCGGCGGCGCTATCGGCGCTGGCCTGTGCTGGGCTGCGCTGGTGTTCGGCATTACCGGCATGCTGGTGCGCTGGTACGAGTCCTACCTGATCGGCACGGACGTGGGCCATATCCCGATTTCGAACCTGTATGAAGTGTTCATCCTGTTCGCGCTGATCACGGCCATGTTCCACCTCTACTACGAGCAGCGCTACCAGACCCGCCAGCTCGGCGCCTTCGTGCTGCTGGTGATTTCGGCGGCGGTGGCCTTCCTGCTGTGGTACACGGTCTCGCGCGGCGCGGCCGACATCCAGCCGCTGGTGCCTGCGCTGCAGAGCTGGTGGATGAAAATCCACGTACCGGCCAACTTCATCGGTTACGGCACCTTTGCGCTGGCGGCCATGGTGGCCACGGCCTACCTGCTGAAGTCGCACGGCTATCTGGTGGACCGCCTGCCTTCGCTGGAGCTGCTGGACGACGTGATGTACAAGTCGATTTCGGCCGGTTTCGCCTTCTTCACCATCGCCACCATCCTGGGCGCGCTGTGGGCGGCGGAAGCTTGGGGCGGCTACTGGTCCTGGGATCCGAAGGAAACCTGGGCCCTGATCGTCTGGCTCAACTATGCGGCCTGGCTGCACATGCGCCTGATGTCCGGCCTGCGCGGACGGGTTGCCGCCTGGTGGGCGCTGGTAGGCCTGCTGGTGACGACATTTGCTTTCCTTGGTGTCAACATGTTCCTGTCCGGCCTACATTCTTATGGGAAGCTTTAGATTGCAAGGATGTAATCTCCTGAAACGACTGAATGGTGTAAGGTACTTTCAACGACACCATTCAGGAGTGCGCAATGCTGATCAAACGTTCCCCCAACGGCATCGACCTGCCGTTTTCCTCGGAAATCACCCCGCGCGAGGTCTTTGAGGACCGCCGCCGCTTCATCAAGCAGCTGGCGCTGGGCTCCATCGCCGGCAGCGCCCTGTGGGAAATGGCCAACCGCGAGGCCTTTGCCCAGGGCGTCAATCCCAAGCTGGCCGCAAAGCTGAACCCGTCCTACTCGGCGCTCGACAAGCAGACCGCCTACAAGGACGCCACCACCTACAACAACTTCTACGAGTTCGGCACCGACAAGGGCGATCCGGCGGAGAACGCGCACACGCTGAAAACCCGGCCCTGGACCGTTTCCATCGAAGGCGAGGTGAAGAAGCCCTTTACCCTCGATATCGACGCGCTGCTGAAGCTGGCGCCGCTGGAAGAGCGCGTGTACCGCCTGCGCTGCGTGGAAGGCTGGTCAATGGTGATTCCCTGGGTAGGCTATTCCCTTTCCGAGATCATCAAGAAGGCCGAGCCGACCGGCAACGCCAAGTACGTGGAATTCGTGACCCTGGCCGACCGCAAGCAGATGCCGGGCGTGGGCAGCCGCGTGCTGCAATGGCCGTATGTGGAAGGCCTGCGCATGGACGAAGCCAACCATCCGCTCACCCTGCTCACGCTGGGCATGTACGGCGAAACGCTGCCGAACCAGAACGGCGCGCCGGTGCGCATTGTGGTGCCGTGGAAGTATGGCTTCAAGTCGGCCAAGTCGATCGTGAAGATCCGCTTCGTGAAGGATCAGCCGCGTACGGCCTGGAACGTGTCCGCGCCGCAGGAATACGGCTTCTACTCCAACGTGAACCCGAATGTGGACCATCCGCGCTGGTCGCAGGCGTCCGAGCGCCGCATCGGCGAAGACGGCTTCCTGTCCCGCAAGCGCAAGACGCTGATGTTCAATGGCTATAACGACGTGGCGTCGCTGTACTCGGGCATGGATCTGAAGAAGTTCTACTGATGGCCTTCAATCCGAGTCCGAGGCAGCTCAGCGCCATCAAGGCGCTGGTGTTCCTGCTGGCGCTGGTTCCCTTCGGCAAGCTGGTGTGGCTGACGGTGAGCGAACAGCTGGTGGAACCGCTGCAGTACATCACGCGCGCAACCGGCGACTGGACGCTGTATTTCCTGTGCATCACGCTCGCCGTCACGCCGCTGCGCAAGCTGTCGAAGTGGAACTGGGTGCTGAAGCTGCGCCGCATGCTGGGGCTGTACGCCTTTTTCTATGGCCTGCTGCATTTCACCACCTTCCTGTGGTTCGATCACTTCTTTGATGTGCAGGAGATGCTGAAGGACGTGGTCAAGCGGCCCTTCATCACGGTGGGCTTCATCGCCTTCGTGCTGCTGATACCTCTGGCGGTAACGAGCACCAATGCGATGGTGAAGCGCCTGGGCGGCAAGCGCTGGCTGTGGCTGCACCGGCTGGTCTATGTGATCGCGCCGCTGGGCGTGCTGCATTACTGGTGGATGAAGGCGGCCAAGAACGACCTGGGGCAGCCGCTGCTGTTTGTGCTGATTGTGGCAGTGCTGCTGGGCTTGCGCCTGTGGTGGGCACGGACCAGGGCGGGCGCCCCGGTCCGGACCTGAATTACTTGATGACGGATTCCAGCGCGAACAGCTCCTGCGGCGTTTCGCGGCGGCGCACCAGGTGGGTGATGCTGCCGTCGACGATCACTTCCGCCACGCGGCCGCGCGTGTTGTAGTTGGACGCCATCGTCATGCCGTAAGCGCCTGCGGTCTTCATGACCAGCAGGTCGCCCGGCTCCACGGCCAGTTCGCGGTCGCGCGCCAGCCAGTCGCCGGATTCGCAGATCGGCCCCACCACGTCGAACATGGCGCTGGCGGCTTTGCCCCGCACCACCGGTTGCATCTCCATCCATGCCTGGTACATCGCCGGACGCGCCATATCGTTCATGGCCGCATCCACGATGCAGAAATTCTTCTCTTCGCCGTGCTTGAGGAATTCCACCTTGGTCAGCAGCACGCCGGCATTGCCCACGATGGAGCGGCCTGGCTCGAAGATCACCTTGATCGCCTTGCCGCCATGCTTTTCGGCGCGCCATGCATCGATGCGCTTGAACAGGCGGCCCAGGTAGTCGCCCACCGGTACCGGAGCGCCGTCGCCGTAATCGACGCCGATGCCGCCGCCGATATCGAGGTGATGCAGGTGGATGCCTTCGGCGCCCAGGGTGTCGATCAGCTCAATCAGCTTGTCCAGCGCTTCCAGCAGCGGCGCATCGTCCAGCAGCTGCGAACCGATATGGCAGTCGATGCCCGACACGTCCAGGTGCGGCAGCTTGGCGGCAACGCGGTAGGTCTCCAGCGCGTCGCTGAAGGCCACGCCGAACTTGTTGGCTTTCAGGCCGGTGGCGATATACGGGTGGGTTTTCGCATCCACGTTCGGGTTCACGCGCAGCGACACGCGCGCCGCTTTACCCATCGAACCGGCCACCTCGTTCAGGCGGTGCAGCTCGGGGATGGATTCCACGTTAAAACACAGGATGTCGTGCTGCAGCGCCAGGCGCATCTCGTCCACGGTTTTGCCCACGCCGGAGAAAATCACTTTTTTCGGATCGCCGCCCGCGGCAATCACGCGCAGCAGCTCACCGCCGGACACGATGTCGAAGCCTGCGCCCTGGCGCGCCAGCAGGTCCAGGATCGCGAGGTTGGAATTGGCCTTCATCGCATAGCACACCAGTGCATCACGGCCCCTGGCGGCATCGGCATAGGCGGCAAAGTTTTCCAGCAGCTGGGCTTTGGAATAGACGTAGGCAGGCGTGCCGTATTGTTCGGCGATTGCGGTCAGCGCAAGGCCTTCGGCGTGCAGCACGCCGTTCTGGTATTCGAAGTGGGACATAAATTACTGTTGGGAGGCTGGAGGGGTCGATGGGACAGGCGCCGAAGCAGGCGCAACGCCCGGTTTGCCCAGCTCGTTAGCCGACGCCGGTTTTGCCGGCGGTTTAGGCAGATACAAAGGACCAGTCTGGCCGCAGGCGGATAGCATGGCGGTCAGGACAACGATGGCGGGCAGCGCAAAAGAGGACTTCACGATTAGAATCAGGGTTTGAACAGATTACCTTGGAGTGTAGCATGACCGAAACCGAATTCCTGGACCTGGCCGATGCCACGCTGTCCGCCATCGAGTATGCCGTCGACCAGCTGACCGATCAGGATCGGATCGATGCCGAGTGCAGCCGCAACGGCAACGTGCTGGAAATCGAGTTCCTGCACAACGGCTCCAAGGTCATCGTCAACAGCCAGGCCGCGATGCAGGAGCTGTGGGTAGCGGCCCGTTCGGGCGGTTTCCACTACAAGCACGTTGACGGCAAATGGCTGAACACGCGCGACAGCAGCGAGCTGTTCGCCGCCCTGTCCCAGATCGCCACCGAACAATCCGGCGGCGCCCCCGTCATCATCGCCCCCTAAAAAAAGTTGCAAATAAATTGGGGTCTGACCCCGATTAAGAAATAAATTTCCTAATCGGGGTCAGACCCCAATTAAAAAGCAATTTGTTCCTTAGAACAGCTCGTTTTTGACGGCGTCGCGGGCTTTTTCCTGTTCGGGGGTGCCGCGGGCGTTGCCTTCCAGGCTTTGCACGCCCGTGCCCGGCGGGTTCTCGGCGTAGTAGTACTCGCCTTCCACCTGGATCACGCCGTCCGGTACCACGCGCTCTTCCACCGGCACATTCTTCAGCGCCTTCTGCATATAGCTGATCCAGATCGGCAATGCCAGGCCGCCGCCCGTTTCGCGGTTGCCGAGGTTCTTCGGCTGGTCGTAGCCGATCCATGCCACGCCCACCAGCTTCGGCTGGTAGCCCGCAAACCACGCGTCCACGGAATCATTGGTGGTGCCGGTCTTGCCCGCGATGTCCGGACGCTTCAGCGACAGCGCCTTGGTCGCCGTGCCGAAGCGCACCACGTCCTTCATCATGCTGTCCATCAGGAAGGCATTGCGCTCGTCGATCACGCGGTTGGCTTCCACGCCCGCGCGGTCCGGCGCCGCCTGCGACAGTACGCGGCCGTTGGCATCCGTGACCCTGGAAATCAGGTAGGGCGATACCTTGTAGCCGCCGTTCGCGAACACGGCATAGGCGCCCGCCATCTGCAGCGGCGTGACCGCCCCCGCGCCCAGTGCCAGCGTGAGGTAAGGCGGGTTCTTGTCCGCTTCGAAGCCGAAGCGCGTCGAGTATTCCTGGCCGTACTTGGCGCCGATCTTGTGCAGGATGCGGATCGAAATCATGTTCTTCGATTTCGTCAGGCCGCGCCGCATCGTCATCGGGCCTTCGTATTTGCCGTCGTAGTTTTTCGGTTCCCAGGCCTGGCCGCCGGTCTGGCCGGCGTCGAAGGAAATCGGCGCGTCGTTGATCATCGTTGCCGGCGACAGGCCGCGCTCCAGCGAAGCCGAGTAGATGAACGGCTTGAACGAGGAACCCGGCTGGCGCCAGGCCTGCGTGACGTGGTTGAACTTGTTGCGGTTGTAGTCGAAGCCGCCCACCATGGCCTTGATGGCGCCATCTTCGGTGCTGGCCGCCACGAAGGCCGATTCAATCTCCGGCATCTGCGTGATCTGCCAGTCCTTGCCTTCCTGCGTGACGCGGATCACGGCGCCGCGGCGGATGCGCTTGTTCGGCGCGGCTTTTTCGGACAGCCAGGATTTGCCCATGTCGAGCCCCGCGCTGGTAATGGCAATTTCTTCGCCCGATGCCGTCACGGCCGTTACCTTGGACGGGGACGCCGACAGCACCATCGCCGCCACGATATCGTCGCTGTCCGGATGCTCGGCCAGCTCGGTTTCAATCACTTCATCCACTTCGGCCTTGTTGGACGGCAGGTCCACATAGGCTTCCGGACCACGGTAAGGATGGCGGCGCTCATATTCCATCACGCCCTTGCGCAGTGCGAGGTAGGCGGCGTCCTGGTCAGCCTTGGTAATGGTGGTGAAGACGTTCAGGCCGCGGGTGTAGGTGTCTTCCTTGAACTGCTCGTAGACCAGCTGGCGTGCCATTTCTGCAACATATTCGGCGTGCACGCCGAATTCGCTGCTGTCGGTCTTCACCTTGAGTTCTTCCTTCTTGGCCGCCTCGAACTGGGCCGGGGTGATATAGCCCAGCTGCGCCATGCGCTGCAGGATGTACTGCTGGCGGGTGCGGGCGCGCTTCGGGTTCACTACCGGGTTGTAGGCGGACGGCGCCTTGGGCAGGCCGGCCAGCATGGCCGCTTCGGCGATGCTAATGTCTTTCAGATTTTTGCCGAAATAGATCTGTGCCGCCGAGGAGAAGCCGTAAGCCCGCTGCCCCAGATAGATCTGGTTCATGTAAACCTCAAGAATCTGGTCCTTGCTGAGGTTCTGTTCGATTTTCCAGGCCAGCAGCGCTTCATAGGCCTTGCGCTTGAAGGTCTGCTCACTGGACAGGAAGAAGTTGCGCGCCACCTGCTGCGTGATGGTCGAGGCGCCTTGCCGTGCGCCGCCGGTCGCGTTATGGGCCATGGCGCGCAGGATGCCCCAGTAATCCAGGCCGCCATGCTCGTAGAAGCGGTCATCCTCGATGGCCAGCACCGCCTTCTTCATCACATCCGGGATGTCCTTGATGTGGACCAGGTTGCGGCGCTCTTCGCCGAACTCGCCGATCAGCACATTATCGGCCGAGAAGATCCGCAGCGGCATCTTGGGCCGGTAATCGGTCAGCGTATCGAGCGAAGGCAGGTTGGGGTAGGCCAGGGCCAGGCCGAACACGATGAGCAGCAGCCCCACCAGCACCAGGCCCACGAGGGAGGCCAGGGCCATCAGCAGGATGTTCTTGGGAGCGTGCTTGCCGGCGGGCGTGTTGTTATTAGCAGTCATGCGGGAACGTCACTTTCGGGGATTTGATGCTGGGCATTATAAGCGAGCGCAATTGGCTGCGGCGCGCACCGGATACCAAGGAGAAAGTTAAAAATTGTTCGTGAATAACGTAACAATACAGTTGTTTTCAGGGACACGAGATGTCAAAAATAGTGTGGCGAAAGCCGCACAGGCACCCAATAGTGCCCCTCAGAAATACCTTTACACGCACTCGGCTCTAGCGCTAGCATCTAATGTACTGTCTCATTTTTGCGACCTAAGTACAGGTTTTAAAACGATTTCTACTATGTCAACCTACTTGGTTCTCTTGTCATGATGCCTGATTTGAAAGTCCTGCTCGGCGGCGGGAAGGCGCCGCTTGTCGGACTGGATATCAGTTCATCGGGCGTGCGGCTCGTGGAGCTGGCCGATGCCGGCAAGGATGGCATTCGCCTTGAGCGCTATGCCAGCGAGGCCCTGCCGCGCGGTGCTGTAGCCGATGGCAATATCGAGAACCTCGACCAGGTGGTGGACGCCGTGCGCCGTGTGCTGAAGAAGAGCGGCACGCGGGCCCGCCACGTTGCTCTTGGCATGCCGCCCGCATCGGTGATCACAAAGAAGATCGTGCTTCCAGCCGGCCTGTCGGAAGAGCAGCTGGAAGTGCAGGTGGAATCCGAAGCGAGCCAGTATATTCCCTTCGCCCTGGATGAGGTGAGCCTGGACTTCGACGTGATCGGTCCCGTCGCCAACTCGGCCGATGACGTGGAAGTGATGCTGGCCGCAGCCCGCCGCGAGAAGGTGGAAGACCGCGTGGCCGTGGCCGAAGCTTCCGGCCTGAAGGCCTCCGTGATGGACATCGAGTCCTATGCCGCGCGCGCCGCGCTGGACCGCGTGATCGCCCAGCTGCCGGAAGGCGGCGCCGGGCAGGTGATCGCCCTGTTCCAGGTAGGCGCCCAGGTCACCCATATCTCCGTGATGCTGGACGGCGTGACCGTGTACGAGCGCGAACAGCCTTTCGGCGGCAACTCGCTGACGCAGGATATCGTGCGCGCCTACGGCCTGGCCTTTGAAGAAGCGGAGGCGCGCAAGAAGACCAGCGACCTGCCGGAGAACTATGCGCTGGAACTGCTGCAGCCTTTCCTGGAAAGCGCCGCGCTGGAAGTCACGCGCGCCATCCAGTTCTTCTTCACCTCCACCCCCTATACGAAGATCGACCAGATTTACCTGGCCGGCGGCTGCGCCGCCTTGCCCGGCCTGCTCGACATCATCGCCAACCGCACCCGCATTTCGAGCGCAGTGATTTCGCCCTTCAAGGGCATGCAGCTGGGTTCCGGCGTGCGCGAGAGCCAGCTGCGCGCCGATGCTCCGGCCTATCTCGTGGCCTGCGGCCTGGCGCTGCGGAGGTTCGGCTGATGATACGCATTAACCTTCTGCCGCACCGCGAGGAGAAGCGCAAGCAGCGCAAGGCGGCGTTCGTCGCGCTGCTGGTGCTGGCCGGTGTGATCGGCGCCGGCATCGTGCTGCTGGTGGGCGTATATAACGCGCGCGCCATCGCCGTGCAGGACGAGCGCAATGCAGTGCTGCAGTCCTCCATCAAGGCGCTGGACGTGAAGATCGCGCAGATCGCCACGCTGAAGCAGGAAATCGAGGCGCTGAAAGCGCGCCAGCAGGCCGTGGAAGACCTGCAGGGCGACCGCAACCAGCCGGTCTACCTGCTGGATGAACTGGTCAAGCAGACCCCGCCCGGCGTCTATCTCAAGCAGTTCAAGCAGGAAGGCCAGCGCGTGACCGTGGGCGGCTATGCGCAGTCGCAGGAGCGCGTGTCCGAACTGCTGCGCAACCTGTCCAGCGCTTCGCCATGGCTGGAGCGTCCGGACCTGATCGAAGTGCGCTCCTCCAACCTGGGGCAGGGCAAGACGGCGAAGAAGGTCGTTGAATTCAATCTCATCGTCGGCATCAAGCGTCCACGCGACAAGGATGCGCCGCCGGATGACGCAAAACCGGGCGCCAAGCCTGCGGCACAGGGCTGAGGAAGGCATATGGCGATCGATATCAAACAGCTGGCAGAAGACTTTGCGTCCCAGTTCCGCGGCCTGAATGGCGTGCATCCCGGCCAATGGCCGCTGGCGCCGCGCGTGATGTGCGGCATCGGCGTGGCCGTAGCCGTGGTGGTGCTGGGCCATTTCCTGTACTGGAGCGGCCAGTTCGAAGAACAGGAAGCGGGGGCGGCCAAGGAGCGGCAGCTGCGCGACGAATACCAGATCAAGACGGCGCAGGCGGCGAACCTCGACGCCCTCATCAAACAGAAAGCCCAGGTAGACCAGTACGTGGTGCGGCTGGAGAAGCAGCTGCCGAGCAAGGCCGAGATGGCCGCCCTGCTGTCGGACATCAACCAGGCGGGCCTGGGCCGCGGCCTGCAGTTCGAGCTGTTCAAGCCGGGGCAGGTGGTGGTGAAGGACTACTACGCCGAGCTGCCCATCGATATCAAGGTGACGGGCAACTATCACGACATCGGCGCCTTTGCGGGCGATATGGCGAACCTGCCGCGCATCGTCACCCTGAACAATATGGCGCTGGTGGCGGGCAAGGACGGCATGCTGACGCTGGACGCCGTGGCCAAGACCTTCCGCTACCTGGACCAGGACGAAGTGCTGGCGCAGCGCAAGGCCGCTGCCGACAAGAAGAAGGGGGCGAAGAAATGAAGAAGTTCGCCCTCACGCTGTGCGTGCTGCTGCTGAGTGCATGCGGCGACAGCGATGTGCAGGAAGTGCGCCAGTGGATGAAGCAGGTCGACAGCCAGACCCGCCCCTCCGTCAAGCCGCTGCAGGAGCCGAAGACCTTCGTGCCCTTCGCCTATGCCTCGGCGGAAGCGCCCGATCCCTTCAGCCCGAACAAGCTGCTGGCCGAACTGGCCAAGTCGCGCCCCGGCGGAGGGCTGCAGCCCGATACGGGCCGCCGCAAGGAGTTCCTCGAAAGCTTCCCGCTCGATACGATGAAGATGGTGGGCACCCTGCAGAAAGGCGGCGCCATGTTCGCCCTGCTGCAAGTGGACCGTTCGGTATACCAGGTGCGGGCAGGCCAGTACCTGGGCCAGAACTTCGGCCAGATCACCTCGATCACGGAAGACGCGGTGAATGTGAAGGAGGTAGTACAAGATGCGGCCGGCGACTGGGTCGAGCGCATGTCGAAGTTGGAACTGCAGGATAGCAAGGAGAGTACGCAATGATTGCCATCGGAACCCTGACGCGGGGCTTGCGCCAGCTGAGCGCCGCGCTGGCGCTGGCCGGCACCGCCTTGCTGGCGCACGCGCAGCAAGGCAATACGATCGAATCGGTGACGGCCAATCAGCAAGGGTCGAATGTGATCGTGAAGATCGCGCTGAAGCATGCGCCGGAAAAACTGCCGATCGGCTTTGCCATCACCAATCCGCCGCGCATTGCGCTGGACTTCGGCGCCACCAGCAACGGCACCGGCAAAACCACGCAGGAGATGGACCTGGGCGACCTGCGCTCGGTCAATGTGGTGCAGGCCGGCGAGCGTTCGCGCCTGGTGTTCAACCTGAAGCGCAGCCTGAATTACGCGACGGCGATTGACGGCAATGCCGTGATCCTCACCATTGACGGTTCCGGCGGCCTTGCCACCGCGGTGGATGCGCGCGGCTTGCCGGTGCAGGCTGCGGCGCCCGTGGCGCCGCCCACAAGGCAGCTGCTGCGCGACCTCGATTTCCGCCGCGGCAGCAACGGCGAAGGCCGCATCGTGGTGGACCTGCCGAACAGCCAGGTGGCCGTTGACGTGCGCCAGACCGCCACCGGCGTGGTAGTCGATTTCCTGAAGACGGGCCTGCCGGAAACCCTGCGCCGCCGCCTTGACGTGACGGACTTCGGCACCCCGGTGTCGCAGATCACCACGGTGCCGCAGGGCGACAATGTGCGCATGAACATTGAAGCGAAAGGCCTGTGGGAGCAGAGCGTGTACCAGAGCGATACCCAGCTGGTGGTGGACGTGAAGCCGATCAAGGAAGACCCGAACAAGCTGACCCAGGGCACCCAGGGCTATCGCGGCGAGAAGCTGTCGTTCAACTTCCAGAACGTGGAAGTGCGCGCCGCGCTGCAGGCGATCGCCGATATCTCCGGCCTGAACATCATCACCAGCGACAGCGTAACGGGCAACCTGACCTTGCGCCTGAAGGAAGTGCCATGGGACCAGGCGCTGGACGTGGTGCTGCAGGCCAAGGGCCTGGACATGCGCAAGAACGGCTCCGTGATCTGGATCGCGCCGAAGGAAGAGCTGCTGACCAAGGAAAAGCTGGAACTGGAGCAGCGTGCCCAGATCGCCGACCTGGAGCCGCTCAAGTCTGAAATCTTCCAGCTCAATTACCAGAAGGCCGAATCCTTCAAGACTGTATTCGGCCTGGAGGGTGGCGGCGATTCGAAGAACCGCATCCTGTCGCGCCGCGGCAGCGCCATTATCGAACCGCGCACCAACCAGCTGTTCGTGACGGACATCGCCTCCAAGATCGAAGACGTGCGCCGCCTGATCCAGAAGACGGACGTGGCCACCAAGCAGGTGCTGATCGAAGCACGCATCGTGGAAGCGAACGACGGCTTCACCCGCAACCTGGGCGCGAAGCTGGGCTTTGCCGACCTGCGCACCCTGCGCGGCGGCGACACCGGCTGGGCGCTCGGCGGCGGCAACACCCGCATTGGCCTGGGCGGCAACCTGGTGGGCATCGGCCAGGTCACCGGCCAGACACCGGACAAGGGCGACGGCTACACCAATACCACCATGATCGACCTGCCGGCAGCGCCGATCAACGGCGCCGCTGCGGGCAACCTCGCCGTTAGCCTGTTCAATGCCGCGGCAAACCGCTTCCTGAACCTGGAGCTCTCCGCGCTGGAAGCGGATGGCACCGGCAAGATCATCTCCAGCCCGCGCGTGGTTACCGCCGACAAGGCCGTGGCGACCATCGAGCAGGGCCTGGAACTCCCATACCAGGTGGCTACCAGCAGCGGCGCCACGTCCATCGTGTTCCGCAAGGCCAACCTGCGCCTCGAAGTCACGCCGCAGATTACGCCGGACGGCAATGTGGTGATCGACGTGGACGTGAACAAGGACAGCGTGGGCCAGGAAACCCGCGCCGGTTTCGCCATCGACACCAAGCACGTGAAAACGCAGGTGATGGTGGAGAACGGCGGCACCGTGGTGCTGGGCGGTATCTACCAGCAAACGCAGCGCAGCACCGAAACCAAGGTACCTCTGCTGGGCGATGTGCCGGTGCTGGGCTACCTGTTCCGCAATACCGCGCGTACCGACGACAAGACCGAACTGCTGGTCTTCATCACGCCGAAGATCGTGGCCGAACGCCTCAGCGCCCGCTAAACAAAGAATTCAGCTCCAACAAAAAAGGTAAAACGAGATGACAATCGAGAAGCAAATCCTCCGAAAACTGGGCGGCTGGCTGGGCGCCTTTGCCTGCGCCAGCCTGTTGGCGGCCTGCGGCGGCGGCGGCGGTTCGCCCGGCACCGGTCCTGGCGGCGTCACGCCAACACCGAAGGTCGCGAGCGTGGTGCTCACTGCCAGCGGCACCACGATGCCTTCATCGGGCCTGGACGGCACGGAAGTGACTTTGACCGCCGTGGTCAAGGACGGCAGCAACAATGTGCTGCCCAACCAGACGGTGAGCTTCAAGGCGGATTCAGGCAATATCAGCAACACCACGCGCACCACCGATGCCAACGGCGTTGTCACTGAAAAGATCAACACCAAGGGCAACGCAACGCCGCGCACGATCACCATCAGCGCCAGCGCGGGCGGTGTGAACTCGAATGACGTGAAGGTGAACGTGGTTGCCGCCAGCCAGACGCTGACGCTGACTACCGACTCCGGCACCTTGCAGTCATCCGGCGCCGCCGGTTCGGAAGTGACGGTAACGGCACTGGTGAAGGATTCGAACAACACCGTGATGCCGAACGTGAAGGTGGACCTGGCCGCCGATTCCGGCAGCCTGACCGCCGGCACGCGGATCACCGATGCCAGCGGCCGCGTGATCGAGAAACTCAGCACCGGCGCCGATGCCCGGTCACGCACGATCAAGATCACCGCCACCATCGCCGGCGTCGCGCCTGTGACCACGCAGGTGAACGTGGTGGGCACCCAGCTGCAGATCAATGCCAGCAGCTCGGTAAGCGTGGGCACCAGCACCGATGTTACCGTCAAGCTGGTTGATTCCGCGGGCAATGCGCTGGTTGGCAAGGCCGTCACCTTCACCTCTACCCGCAACCAGCTCAGCGTGAAGGGGGGCGGCGCGGCCGTCACCAATGCCGCAGGCCAGCTCACCCTGACCTACGCGGCCACCACGGCCGGCAATGACACCATCAGCGTCTCGGCAATGGGCGAAACCGCCAACGCGCCGGTGAATGTCAGCAACGCTAACTTCACGGTGGTTGTTGTCAACGCCGGCGGCGCGGTGCAGACCCTGGCCTCGATCAACCAGTGCCACCGCGTGGTGGTGCACAGCGACACGGGCGGCACTCCGACCGGGGGCAGCGTGACGGTCAGCTCGTCGCGCGGCACCGTGTACAGCAACTCCGGATGCAGCACGCCGCTGGTGGTCGCCCTGCCTCTGGTGAACGGCGATGCGACGGCTTATGTCAGTGCCAGCAGCCCGGGCGTGGCAACGCTGACTGCGAGCACCAGCGCAAACAACGCGACCGCCCAAGGCCAGGTCGAATTTGTTGCGCCGCTGCTGGCAACGGCCACCATCAATGTGCAGGCCGATCCTTCCGTGGTGGGCGCCAATGCCGCCGGCAGCACCAGCCAGCAGGCCACCATCCGTGCGGTAGTGCGCGATGGTACCCCGAGCAATAACCTGGTGAAGAACGCCGCGGTAGCCTTCACCATCATTAACGACCCGACCGGCGGCACGCTGACCCAGCCGGCGGTGGTGCTCACCGGCAGCGACGGCGGCGCCACGGTCAGCTATATCGCGGGCACTTCGTCCAGCCCAGCCAATGGCGTACAGATCCGGGCCCAGATCCAGGGCGGATCGAACGCTTCCTCGGTGGTCTTGCTGACCGTTGGCCAGAAGGCGCTGTTCATCTCTGCCGGTACCGGCAACACCATCGGCACGCCGGACAGCGCAACCTACCGCCAGGATTACACCGTGTTCGTGACCGATGCCGCCGGCAATGCGAAGGCTGGCGTCAACGTGACGGCGTCGGTGCGGCCGCGCTATTACATGAAAGGCACCCTTGAATTCGCGGGTACCGAAGGCCCATGGGACTACGACCTGCTGCACCTGGTGAGCTGCCCGAACGAGGATACCGATGGCAGCGGCATCCTGACCTCGGCCAAGGATACCAATGGCAACGGCCGCCTCGACCCTGGCATCCCGATCACCGTGACCTCCAGCGGCACCACGGACGCGGGCGGCCGCGCCAGCATCTCGCTGACCTACCCGCGCGACCGCGCCAAGTGGCTGGGCGTTGACCTGACCATTACGGGCCAGACGGCGGGCACGGAAACGCGCTATGTCGGCTTTAGTGTCTTGCCCGGCCTGTCTTCGGATTATACTAACCGTAATATCACGCCTCCGGGCAGAGTCAGCCCATACGGGAGCGGGGCGACCTGCTCTGATCCAAACTAAGCCGATTGAATGCAGAATGTGTACCTTGTAGGACTGATGGGGGCGGGCAAGACGACGATAGGCCGTATGCTCGCCCGCAAGCTTGGATTGCGCTTCGTCGATTCGGACCACGAAATCGAAGCGCGTACCGGCGCCTCGATTCCATGGATTTTCGAGATCGAAGGCGAAGCCAGTTTTCGCCGCCGGGAAGCGGACGTCATCCGCGACCTGTGCGCGCAGGACGGCATTGTGCTGGCCACCGGGGGCGGTGCCATCCTGAATCCCGAGAGCCGCGCGCTGCTGCAGTCGCGCGGCACCGTCGTTTACCTGCGCGCCACCATCAACAGCATCCTGCACCGCACCAGCCACGATAAGAACCGCCCGCTGCTGCAGACCGCCGATCCCCGCAAAAAACTGGAGGAACTGCTGGCCCAGCGCGAACCGCTCTATCTCGATATGGCGCATATCGTGGTCGATACCGGCCGGCCTAACGTACAATCGATGGTTCAGATAATCTTGAACCAGCTGGACAGCCTGGCCTGCCAGGCCGCGCCGGATTGCAGCACCAGGGCAGAACCATCGATGACCGAACAAACCAATATCCTCCTCAACGTTGAGCTGGGCGAGCGCAGCTACCCCATTGCCATCGGCCCCGCGCAGCTGGACGACCCGGCCCAGCTGCTGCGCCATGTGAGCGGCAGCAAGGTCGCCATCGTGTCCAACGAAACCGTGGCGCCGCTCTACCTGGAGCGCCTGCGCGCGCCGCTCGCGGCCGCGGGCAAGGATGTGATTACCGTCGTGCTGCCGGACGGCGAGGAATACAAGAACTGGGCCAGCCTGATGCAGATCTTCGATGCGCTGCTGGCCAATAAGTGCGACCGCAAGACCACCCTGATCGCCCTCGGCGGCGGCGTGATCGGCGACCTGACCGGGTATGCGGCGGCGTCCTATATGCGCGGCGTGGACTTCATCCAGGTGCCTACCACCTTGCTGTCCCAGGTGGATTCCTCGGTAGGCGGCAAGACCGGCATCAACCACCCGCTGGGCAAGAACATGATCGGCGCCTTCTACCAGCCGAAGGCGGTAGTGGCCGATACCTCGGTGCTGCAAACCCTGCCGCAGCGCGAGCTGGCGGCGGGCCTGGCCGAAGTAATCAAGCATGGTTGCATCATCGATGCCGAGTTCCTCGGCTGGATCGAAGCCAATATCGCGGCGCTGGTAGCGCGCGAGAAGGGCGCGCTGGCGTATGCGATTGCGCGTTCCTGCGAGATCAAGGCCGACATCGTGCGCCAGGACGAACGCGAAGGCGGCCTGCGCGCCATCCTCAACTTCGGCCATACCTTCGGCCACGCGATCGAAGCCGGCATGGGCTACGGCGCCTGGCTGCACGGCGAAGCGGTGGGCTGCGGCATGGTGATGGCAGCCGACCTGTCGCAGCGCATGGGCTTTATCGATACTGCGGCAGTAGAGCGCATCCGCAAGCTGGTGGCCGCTGCCGGCCTGCCGGTCAAGGCGCCCGACCTCGGCGCCGAGCGCTGGCTGGAACTGATGGAAGTGGACAAGAAGAACGAGGGCGGGGCGATCAAATTCATCCTGCTCAAGCCGACCGGCGCCGCCGTGGTGACAACTGCGCAGCAGGACCTCTTGCTGGCCACCCTGGCCGCCTGCGCGGAGTAAGCCATGGAAGAAGCGCTCGCCCCCTACGCCGCACATTCGGACAAAGGGCGCGGCCGCCGCTATGCGGAAACGGCGCATGCCTCGCGCAGCCAGTTCCAGCGCGACCGCGACCGCATCATCCATTCCACGGCCTTCCGCCGGCTCGAATACAAAACCCAGGTCTTCCTCAATCATGAGGGAGACCTGTTCCGCACCCGCCTCACGCACAGCCTCGAAGTGGCGCAGATCGGCCGTTCGCTGGCGCGCAACCTGCGCCTGAACGAAGACCTGGTGGAAGCCATCGCGCTGGCGCATGACCTGGGCCACACGCCGTTCGGCCACGTGGGGCAGGACGTACTGAACGAATGCATGAAGGAGCACGGCGGCTTCGAGCACAATCTGCAAAGCCTGCGCGTGGTCGACCATCTTGAGGAGCAGTACGGCGCCTTCGATGGCCTGAACCTGATGTTCGAAACGCGCGAGGGCATTCTCAAGCACTGCTCGCTGAACAATGCGCGCCTGCTGGGCGATGTGGCGCAGCGCTTCATCGACCGCACGCAGCCCTCGCTGGAAGCGCAGCTCACCAACCTCGCCGACGAAATCGCCTACAACAGCCACGATATCGATGATGGCCTGCGTTCGGGCCTGATCACCATAGCGCAGCTGGAAGAAGTGGATTTCTTCGCCCGCCTGTGGCGCGAAGTACAGGACAGCTTCCCCGGCCTCACCGGCCGCCGCGCCGTCTACGAAACGCTGCGCCGCCTGATCACGGCCTTGGCCGATGACCTGATCGTGACCTCCGGCCAGCGCATCCTGGACGCCGCGCCGAAGGACATTAGTGACGTGCGCCAGTCGCCCCCGCTGATCCGCTTCTCGGACCAGATGCGCAAGGATGCGACGGAGCTGAAGCGCTTCCTGTACGAGAACCTCTACCGCCACTACAAGGTGAACCGCATGCGGCACAAGGCGAGCCGCATGGTGCGCGAGCTGTACCAGGCATTCACCGAGGAACCATCGCTGCTGCCGCCGGACTACCGCGTGGCGCCGCACGACGCCACGGCGCAGGCGCGCCGCATCGCCGACTATATCGCCGGCATGACGGACCGCTACGCCATCCGCGAACACCACCGCATCTACTCGCTGGAAGAGCTCTGAGCCTCATCAAGGTCCGCCTGCGTGGCGCTTGACGCCCACGCTTGCGCGGACAATGATGAAGCATCATGGACGACACCACTTCCGAATGGCGCAACAGCGTGGAACGCCGCCTCGGCTCGCTTGAGACCGATGTGGCCGTCATTCGTTCCAACTACGCAACAAAAGAGGATCTCGCACGCCTCGAAACGCGCATGACCGCGCTGGAAAGCCGCCTGATCCGCTGGTTCTTCGCCAGCGCCACCGGCCTGAGCGTCGCCGCCTTCGCCGCCGGCCGTTACCTGGGCTGAATCATGGACGACACCACCGCAGAATGGCGCAGCAGCATCGAACGCCGCATTGCCGCGCTCGAAACCGATATGGCTGTGATCCGTTCGAATTATGCGACGAAGGAAGATTTGGGGGCGCTTGAAATGCGCCTCGTTAAATGGTTCGTGGCAACCGCAGCCGCAATGTCGCTGATCAGCTTCAGTGCCGCGCTGACCGTGGCGCGGATGCTGGGCTAGAACATGCGCGCCTGCGCATCGGCGCGGTTGCCGAGCAGTTCCAGCAGCAGTTTCTTGACCGGCGCTGGCAGCGCTGCCTCGGCGATGCGCGTGGTATCCAGCCAGACGTAGCGCGCATCCGCAGCCAGCGCGCTGCGGCGGGCAAGGGTGATCAGCAAAGGCGTAATGTGCAGCTTGTAGTGCGTGAACACATGCGTCACCGGCAGCAGGCGTTCCTGCGATTCCATCATGCCGAACTGCTGTACGGCTTGCCCCACGGCGGCATCATCGATGGCCAGCGGTTCCTCTTCATCGGCCGGCGCATGCCCGCCCACCTCGGGCAATGACAGCAAGCCGCCCCAGATGCCCGAAGCGGGACGCTGTTCCAGCAGCACCTGTCCCTCATGCGCGACCAGCAGCATCAGCGCCTGTTTCTCCGGCGTGGCCTTCTTTGGCTTGCGCACCGGCAGCACCGAAGTGCGCTGCGTCGCGAAGGCCACGCAGCGCGGCTGCATCGGACAGCGTGCGCAATCCGGGCTGCTGCGCGTGCACAGCGTGGCACCCATATCCATCAGGCCCTGCGTATACGATTCGATGCCCTCATGCGGCAGCAGGGCTTCCGCTCGGCGCCACATCGCTTCCTCCGTCTTGCGCTCGCCGGGATAGGTATCGATGCCGAACACGCGAGCGAACACCCGCTTCACATTGCCATCCATGATGGCGGCGCGCGCCCCTGCCGAGAAGGCCGCAATCGCTGCCGCAGTGGAGCGCCCGATGCCCGGCAGCTCCGCCAGCAGGGCCGGATCGGAAGGGAACACGCCGCCATACTCCGCCACCACGCGCTGCGCGCATTTGTGCAGGTTGCGCGCCCGCGTGTAGTAGCCGAGGCCCGACCACTGCGCCATCACATCCTCCACCGGTGCGGCGGCAAGGTCGTGCAGCGTGGGAAAGCGTTCGAGGAAACGAGCGTAATAGCCCAGCACCGCCGATACCTGCGTTTGCTGCAGCATGATCTCGGACAGCCAGATGCGGTAGGCATCGCGGGTGTTCTGCCACGGCAGCGCGTGGCGGCCGTGCTGTTTTTGCCAGCCGATCAGGTCAGCGGAAAAACTGGGGTCTGCAAAATCTTCGTACGACAAAACGGTTCCCTATGCTGCGGCGTCCAGCGCCACGAATTCGGCGTTGATCGCGATACTGATGGCGCCGGCCAGTTCGGCCAGCCTTGCCTTCTGCTGTTCCAGCGCCGCCTGGCTGGTCTCGAAGGCTTCGATTTTCTGTTCCAGGCTGTCCGTCGCGTCATGGATGCGCTGGATCGAGGCCTGGCGCTGCTTCAGCTGGTCCTTGTGCTGGCGGATCTGCGCCTCCAGCGGCGCCATGATCACCTTCAGCCATGCTTCGGCATCCGCATTGGCCGCCTTGTAGCAGCGCTTCACGGCGGACGCAATCGAATCGAAGAAGCGTTCCATCAGCACCACCCGGCTCGTCATCAGCAAGGTCGCCGTGCCGAACTGCTTGTGGTAGACCGCTTCCACATCCTCGATCTCCTGGCGGTACTTGAGCAGCGAGAAGGGCATGGGCATGGCCAGCGCAATGCCGTTCTCCGCCGAGAACTTGCGGTACATCGCATCCATCATGCCGCGGATCTCGTCGATCTTGCGTTCCGAATGATCGAGGTCGGCGTGAATGCCGTCGAAGAAGGTGCGCACGGCATCGCGCATGCCGGTTGAGAAGCGGCTGCGCGTCATCGTGTCGCGCACACCCATCACATGGTCACGCAGCAGGTCCATGCCCATGCTGGTGTAAAGATCGGTGGAGAGCCGCGTGAACACTGCGCGCGTTGCCTGCAGCTTGAACAGGTTGGCGTCAAACTCCTTTTTCTCTGCCTCCACGCGCCGCATCATGTGGGCGATCACGTTCTGGTTCTTGCCGCGCAGGCTTTTCAGTTCATGCAGCTGCTCGACGATGCCGCGCATGCGCGAGCCCAGCATGGCCTGCTGCGCCGTATTCAGGGATTGCAGGTCCTCCGCCAGGCGCTTGCGGATGATGTCCTTCTTGGCCGGAATCAGCTCGTTGAACAGCGCATCCTCCAGCGCCCGCAGGCGGCTGCGTTCCAGCAGCTCCGCATCCCCGGTGATCTTGCCGACCAGCGCCTTCTGCGCCGACACCGGGAACACCTGGCGCGATTCCAGGCCAAGCAGGTGCGCTGCATGCTCCTGCTGGCGCGCGATCTCGCCCGCCACTTCCGCCTCGCTGCGCAACTCGTCCCACATGCTGTCGATCTTGTTCAGCACCACCAGGCGGCCGGCGCCGGCGCCGATATGGGTGCGCCAGACTTCGATATCGCTCTTCGTCACGCCCGTGTCGGCAGCGAGGATGAACAGCACGGCATGCGCGTGCGGAATCAGGTTCAGCGTCAGTTCCGGCTCGGTGCCGATGGCGTTCAGGCCCGGCGTATCCAGTATCACCAGCCCCTGCTTGAGCAGCGGATGCGGGAAGTTGATGATGGCGTGGCGCCAGCGCGAGATTTCAACGCGGCCCTGGTCATCCAGCGTTACCGGCAGGTCGGGATCGTCGGCGTCGTACAGGCCGTAGCGCGTGGCTTCTTCCACGCTCACATGGCGCGTGAGGCTCACCTGGCGGAATATTTCGTGCATCGCCTCCGCGGAATCCAGGTTCAGCGGGAACACCGTCCACGCGGCATCATCGTCGCGGTAGTCGCTGGTGGAGAGGTTTTCGGCGCGCGTTTCAATCGGCAGCAGGCGCAGCGAAGGCGCCCAGGCCGGGTCGTACAGCAGCTCTGTCGGGCACATGGTGGTGCGGCCGGCGGAAGAAGGCAGGATGCGCTGGCCATAACCGGCGAAGAAGATGGCGTTGATCAGCTCCGACTTCCCGCGCGAGAACTCCGCCACGAAGGCCACCGACAGCTTGTCGTCGCCCAGCCGCGCCAGCGTGCGCGACAGGCGCTGCTCGGTGGCGCCATCGGACAACTCGGCCGCCGTCACCCAGCTGCGGTAGTTCTGGAGTGCGGCCACCACGCCCTGCCGCCACGCGCTGTACTGTTCGAGATCCCGGACCATCATGCAGTATCTTCCCCTATTTCTGGCAATGCACGCAGTAGAAGGTGGAGCGCTGTCCCTGCTTCACCTGGCGCACCGGATTGCCGCACAGGCGGCACGGTACACCAGCGCGGTCGTACACGAAATACGATTGCTGGAAGTAGCCCGACTGCCCGTTGACGCTGATGAAATCGCGCAGCGTGCTGCCGCCCTGCACGATGGCCTCGGCCAGCACCTCGCGGATGGCGGTGGCCAGCTTGTCGTAACGCGCGCGGCTGATGCGGTTGGCCGGCGTGCGCGGATTGATCCCTGCGCGGAACAGGCTCTCGGAGCAGTAGATATTGCCCACCCCGACCACGATATCACCCGCCAGCAGCACCTGCTTGATGGCGGCGCTGCGCGTGCGCGATTCGCGGTACAGCAGTTCGCCGCTGAATTCCGCGCCCAGCGGTTCCACGCCGAGGCCGCGCAGCAGCAGGTGTTCTTCCAGCTCGCCGTCCTCGTTCGCATGCCACAGCACAGCGCCGAAACGGCGCGGGTCCGTCATGCGCAGCACCTGCAGTCCACTTGCATCTTCGACCACAAGGTCCACGTGGTCGTGCTTTTCGGCCGGTATCCCCGGCGGCAGCACACGCAGGTGGCCCGACATGCCAAGGTGGACGATCAGGGTGCCATGTTCGAAATGAATCAGCAGGTATTTGCCGCGCCGCCCCGTGGCGCCGATGGTGCGGCCCTTCAGCGCCTGCGCCAGCCCCGCTGGAAACGGCCAGCGCAGGCCATCGCGGCGCAGCACCAGCTCGCGCACGGAACGGCCTTCGATATGGGGCGCAACGCCGCGCCGGGTGACTTCAACTTCTGGTAATTCTGGCATGTGTGGCTCAGTGGGGACGCAAATGGCGGCTTGGCGTAGAATCAGGTCCTGAGCCGAACTTTGCAGGATCAAGCCCTTGAAAAACGCATTCGCCATTGTAACCCTGTCGGCCCTGCTGTCCGCTTGCGCTGTTGCGCCGCAAAAACAGGCCGCGCCGGAAGCTCCGCCGGCCGAAACGCCGCCGGCCGCCGGCACGAATGCGGCCGACTCGCTCGCCGCCACCCTGCATCCGCAGGGCGAAACGCTGCCTCCGGTCGAACTGACCAGTGACCTGTTCTACAAGCTGACCAAGGCGGAACTCGATTTCAAGCGCGGCCAATGGCAAAGCGCCTACGTCGGCATGATGGTGCTGGCGCAGCAGACGCGCGACCCGCGCCTGGCGCGCCGCTCGGCCGAAATGGCGCTCGCGGCAAAGCAGGGCAATGAAGCACTGGCCGCCATCCGCCTGTGGCGCGAACTGGCGCCGGCCTCCGACGAAGCGGCGCAGTACTTCCTCGGCTTCTCGGTGCTGGGCGACGACCTGGCCGAATCGGAAGCCGTGTTTGCCGAACGCCTGAAGGCCGCGCCGGCCGTTGCGCGCGGCGTGGTGATGTTCCAGATGCAGCAGTTCCTGCTGCGCGCGCGCGACAAGGCCGCCGCATTCGCGCTGATGGAGCGCGTGGTAGCGCCCTACGGCAGCACGATGGAAGCGCACCTGGTGCTGGCGCAGGGCGCTTATGCGGCAGGCGACTCTGACCGTGCCGTGGCCGAGGCGCGCCGCGCACTGGAACTGCGGCCCGAGTCCGAACTGGCCGTGCTGACGATGGCCCAGGTCCTGCAGGATGTGGATGCGGCGAACCGCCTGTTCTCCGGCTTCCTGGAGCGCAACCCGCATGCGAAGGAAGTGCGCGCCGCTTGGGCGCGCATGCTGGTGGAACAGAAGCAGTATGACAAAGCGCGCACCCAGTTCGAAACGCTGCTGAATGAGCAGCCCGATAACGCAGGCACGCTGTACGCGCTGGGTATCATGTCCATGCAGTCCGGCGACATGGCGCGCGCCGAAGACTACTTCAAGCGTTATGTGGCCGTGCTCGAAAAGAGCCCGGACGGCGAGCGCGATCCTTCCAAGGCGCTGCTGATCCTGGCGCAGATTGCCGAAGAACGGCGCGATCTCGATGGCGCGCTGGCCCTGATCGACCGTGTCGACAGCGACGATGCGCGGCTCTGGTTCACGGCGCGCGTCAAACGCGCCCACCTCACGGCGCGCAAGGGCAATACGGACGACGCCATCAAGCAGCTGCACGACATTACGGCGGCCGATCCCGCCGAACAGGCCGAACTGCTCCAGACCGAAGGCCAGCTGCTGCGCGATGCCGGCCGCAGCGGCGAAGCCTTCATGCTGCTGGCCGATGCTGTGAGCCGCTTCTCCGAAAGCCCGGACCTGCTGTACGACTTCGCGCTGGCGGCCGAAAAGATGGGCAAGACCGAGGAAATGGAGCAGGCGCTGCGCAAGGTAATGGCCGTGGTGCCGGACAATCACCACGCCTACAACGCCCTGGGCTACTCGCTGGCGGAGCGCGGCGTGCGCCTGGAAGAAGCGTATGCGCTGATCGACAAGGCGCTCAAGATGGCGCCGGGCGACCCCTACATCATGGACAGCATGGGCTGGGTGCAGTTCCGCCTGGGCCACCTGAAGGAAGCGGAAACCGTGCTGCGCCAGGCTTACGCGCTGCGCAGCGATCCCGAAATTGCGGTGCACCTGGGCGAAGTGCTCTGGCACAAGGGCGACAAGGCCGGCGCCGAAAAACTGTGGCGCGAAGCGAGCGCCAAGGACCCGAAAAACGACGCGCTGCGCAGCACGCTGGCGCGCCTTAACACCAGCTTATGATCAAACGACATCCCGCACTCCTTCCCTTCACCGCTGCGCTGCTGGCAGGCTGCGCCACCACCGGCAGCAGCACCGCCCCTGTTTCCACAGCAGCGGTAGCACCGTATAGCGAAGCCTTGTCGCTGAGCGGCAAAATGTCCGCGACCTACACGCGCGACGGCACGCCCGGCTCGGTCACCGTGAACTTCGAGTGGCGGCAAACCGCGGACCGCACCGATATCGAACTCTCGTCGCTTGGCAGCACGGTCGCCAAAATCGCCGTCACGCCGGACGAAGCGGTGCTGAGCGAAGGCGACAACAAGCCGCCGCGCCGCGCCGCCAGCATCGATGAGCTGAGCGCGCAGGCGCTGGGCTGGCCGCTGCCTGTCTCCGGCCTGCGCGAATGGCTGCAAGGCCACGCCATCGACAGCAAGGGCCAGCGCTTCACCGCCAGCGCGGCCAACAGCACGGTCACCACGTGGGATGGCTGGCAGCTGAGCTTTGTTACCTGGCAGCCGGACAGCAACCCGCCCCGTCCACGCCGCATCGACGCCGAACGCGCCACCAGCGGTCCTGTGTCCGACATCACCATCCGTGTCGTGATTGATGCCGTCAAATGAATAGCCTCAGGAACTGCCCGGCCCCGGCCAAGCTCAATCTCTTCCTGCACGTGACCGGCCGCCGCGCCGACGGCTATCATTTGCTGCAGACCGCCTTCCAGCTCATCGACCGCAGCGACACCCTGCATTTCACGCTGCGCGGCGACACGCAGCTGCGCCGCGTGAACGATGTGCCGGGTGTGCCGGAAGAGCAGGACCTGATCATCCGCGCTGCAAAACTTCTGCAGGCCGAGGTGCAGCGCCGCAGCGCACGGCTGCCGCCCGGCGCGGATATCGAGATCGACAAAATCCTGCCCATGGGCGGCGGCGTGGGCGGCGGCTCCTCGGACGCGGCTACGACGCTGATGGCGCTGAACAAGCTGTGGAATGCAGGCCTGGACAAGCAGGAGCTGATGACCCTCGGCCTGCCGCTGGGCGCGGACATTCCCTTCTTCATTTTCGGTGAAACCGCCTTCGCCGAAGGGGTGGGGGAGGCCCTGCAGCCGGTAGCGGGTCCGGAGGGCTGGTATGTGGTCATCGAGCCCGGCGTTGCCGTTCCGACAGCAAAAATTTTTACCTCCGAACATTTGACAAGAAACACCCCTGCCGTCATAATGTCGGACTTTTCCAAGCACCTGCAGAGCTACGGCAACGCGAAGGGGTTTGGTAAAAACGACTTGCAGCAGGTGGCCACCCGCCTGTTCCCGCCGGTAGCCGGGGCGGTAGAATGGCTGGGGGCTTACGGTGATGCCAGGATGACTGGCTCCGGTGCTTGCGTGTTCTGCGCCTTTGACAGCGAAGAACAGGCCGACACGGTACTGAAAAAAGTGCCTCCGGTCTGGACCGCATGGAAGGCCAAAGCACTGCCGAAGCATCCACTGGCCGGCATGTTGTAAGGCGTAAAAAGATTTGGCTTTGCGTTAGTTAGGCAGTATAATACTGGCCAATTGACGAAAAGCATGTCAGTTGCGTAGGGGAATCGCCAAGCTGGTTAAGGCACCGGATTTTGATTCCGGCATACCAAGGTTCGAATCCTTGTTCCCCTGCCACCCGTTTTCTCTGGATCTGTCGAGCGAAGCTGCTCCAGCCAGAGTAAAGCAAAGATGCTTCCGCCACGCCGAAGCATCCTTTCAAAAGAATCATCAATTACCTTCTTGGGACTCCCAATGGCTTACGAAAACCTGATGGTTTTTACCGGCAACGCTAACCCTGCGTTGGCAGAAGGGGTCGCAAAGAATCTCGGCATCCCACTCGGCAAGGCAGTCGTTTCGAAATTCTCGGACGGCGAAGTGATGGTCGAAATCAACGAAAACGTGCGTGGTAAAGACGTCTTCGTGCTGCAATCGACCTGCGCGCCGACCAATGACAACCTGATGGAACTGATCCTGATGGTCGATGCCCTGAAACGTGCGTCCGCTGGCCGTATCACGGCTGCCATCCCTTACTTCGGTTATGCCCGTCAGGATCGCCGCCCGCGGTCGGCGCGCGTGGCGATTTCGGCCAAGGTGATCGCGAACATGCTGGAAGAAGCCGGCGTGGAACGCGTGCTGATCATGGATCTGCACGCCGACCAGATCCAGGGCTTCTTCGACATTCCGGTCGATAATATTTATGCATCCCCGATCCTGCTGGGCGACCTGCAGAAGAAGGACTACCAGGACCTGCTGGTGGTGTCGCCCGACGTTGGCGGCGTGGTGCGCGCCCGTGCGCTGGCCAAGCGCCTCGGCTGCGACCTCGCCATCATCGACAAGCGCCGTCCAAAGGCCAATGTCTCCGAAGTGATGAACATTATCGGCGACGTTGAAGGCCGTAACTGCGTGATCATGGACGATATGGTCGATACCGCAGGCACGCTGGTGAAGGCTGCCGAAGTGCTGAAAGAGCGCGGCGCCAAGAAAGTGATCGCGTATTGCACGCACGCAGTGCTGTCCGGCCCGGCGATCGAGCGCATTACCGGTTCCTCGCTGGACGAGCTGGTGGTGACGGACACGATTCCGCTGTCCGACGCGGCCAAGGCTTGCGGCAAGATCCGCCAGCTGACCTGCGCGCCGCTGCTGGCCGAAACGTTCAAACGCATTATCAAGGGTGATTCCGTGATCTCCCTGTTCGTGGACTAATCTCCCCGGATACAAGCATTCCGGCGGCGGGCAACCGCTGCCGATTTCGGAGCCTTCTGGTCGCGGAAGGCTTCTTTACTTTGCAGGGCCTTCAAGCCCTGCTTTATTTTGGAGTTCCAAATGAAAGTTGTAGCCTTTAAACGTGAACTGCAGGGCACGGGTGCGAGCCGCCGCCTGCGTAATTCCGGCCAGACCCCTGGCATCATCTACGGTGGCACCGAAGCCCCGGTGACGATCTCCCTGGACCACAACGCACTGTTCCACGCGCTGAAAAAAGAAGCTTTCCACTCGTCCATCCTGGACCTGGAAATCGACGGCAAAGCACAGAAAGTGCTGCTGCGTGACTTCCAGATGCACGCATACAAGCAACTGGTGCTGCACGCTGACTTCCAGCGCGTTGACGCAAACCAGCCTGTGCACATGAAAGTGGCGCTGCACTTCGAAAACGCTGACGTGTCCCCAGCAGTGAAACTGCACGGCGCCACCATCAGCCACGTCGCCAACGAGATCGAGATCTCCTGCCTGCCAGCCAAGCTGCCGGAATTCATCTCCGTTGACCTGTCGAAGATGGATGTCGGCACCTCGCTGCACGCTTCCGACCTGACGCTGCCAGAAGGCGTGACCGTGATCACCCACGGCACCAACGTGACCATCGCTACCGCATCGGTACCGGCTGGCCAGGTGTCCGCTGACGCTGCAGCGACCGAAGAGAAGAAGTAATCGGCGGCGCCTGCGGGCGCTACTGCGAAAAACCCTGCCCGCAATGGCAGGGTTTTTTTATAATCAACGTTTTTTACCTGACAGCGCGCCATGACCATCCGCCTGATCGTCGGCCTGGGCAATCCCGGTCCCGAATACGAACAAACCCGCCACAACGCAGGCTTCTGGCTGGTGGACAATCTCGCGCGCGGCCTGTCCGGCTGCTTCCTGCAGCGCGAAAGCCGCTTCAATGCGCTGGCCGCGAAGGCCTCGATCGCCGGCAAGGAAGTATGGCTGCTGGAACCGCAGACCTATATGAACCGTTCCGGCCAGTCGGTGGGCGGCCTGGCGCGCTTCTTCAAGATCAATCCGGACGAAGTGCTGGTGGTGCACGATGAGCTCGACCTGCCGCCGGGCGCGGCCAAGCTGAAGAAGGGCGGCTCCTCCGGCGGCCACAACGGCCTGAAGGACATCACGGCAGCGCTCGGCACGCAGGACTACTGGCGGCTGCGCCTCGGCATCGGCCACCCGCGCACGCTCAATCTCACGCAAAACGTAGCCGACTTCGTGCTGCACCGCCCGCGCCGCGAAGAGCAGCTCCTGATCGACGAAGCCATCGAAAAAAGCCTGAAGATCATCCCGCTCGCCGTCGAAGGCAAATTCCCCGCCGCCACCATGCAGCTCCACACCCCATGACACCATGGGGTCAGGCCCCACGTGTCAGTGACAGCGGTGCCTGACCCCAAGGTGTCAGCGTCTGGCGGCGGTGGTTCTGGGGTACAATCGCGGTCTATTCGCTGCGTTTTTGCGGCAACATTATTTCTCCTAAAGGTTTCTCCATGAGTCTCAAATGCGGCATCGTCGGCCTGCCGAACGTCGGCAAGTCCACTCTCTTCAATGCGCTGACCAAGGCCGGTATTCCGGCTGAGAACTATCCGTTCTGCACCATTGAACCGAACGTCGGCGTTGTCGAAGTGCCGGATCCGCGCCTGAAGCAGCTGGCCGAGATCGTGAAGCCGGAGCGCATCGTGAATGCGATCGTGGAATTCGTGGACATCGCCGGCCTGGTCGCGGGCGCCTCGCAGGGTGAAGGCCTGGGCAACCAGTTCCTCGCCCATATCCGCGAAACGGACGCCATCGTGAACGTGGTGCGCTGCTTCGAGGACGAGAACGTGATCCACGTGGCCGGCAAGGTCAGCCCGCTGGACGATATCGCCGTGATCCAGACTGAACTGGCGCTGGCCGACATGGGCACCGTCGAGAAAACCATCCACCGCGAACAGAAGAAGGCACGCTCCGGCGACAAGGAAGCCGCCAAGCTGGTAACGCTGCTGGAGAAAGTGCTGCCGGCGCTGAACGATGCCAAACCGGTGCGCGCACTGGGCCTGAGCGACGAAGAAATGGCCCTGATCAAGCCGCTGTGCCTGATCACCGCGAAGCCTGCCATGTATGTGGCGAACGTGTCCGATACCGGTTTCACCAACAATCCGCTGCTGGACCAGCTCACCGAATACGCGAAAGCCCAGAACGCGCCGATTGTCGCCATCTGCGCCGCCATCGAAGCGGAAATCGCCGACCTGGACGACGAAGACAAAACCGCCTTCCTGCAGGACATGGGCATGGACGAACCAGGCCTGGACCGCCTGATCCGAGCGGGCTTCAAGCTACTCGGCCTGCAGACCTACTTCACCGCCGGCGTGAAGGAAGTGCGCGCCTGGACCATCCACATCGGCGACACGGCGCCGCAAGCGGCCGGCGTGATCCACACCGACTTCGAGCGCGGCTTCATCCGCGCCCAGACCATCGCCTTCGATGACTTCATCGCCTACAAGGGTGAAGCGGGCGCCAAGGAAGCGGGCAAGATGCGCGCCGAGGGCAAGGAATACGTGGTGAAGGATGGCGACGTGCTGAATTTCTTGTTCAACGTCTGAACTGTTGTGTTGATGATAAAAATCCCGCCTTGCGCGGGATTTTTTTGCCCCGCACCATAGCGTGTGGGAAAGTGTGATATTTCCTGGCGGATAGTCGTGATACGCTGAGGGGTTGTTACAAACTCATAAGAACCGTGAGCGTAAATACTATAGCAGGCAGCAGCAGCGACGACTATCTGATCGGTACAGCCGATGAGGACCTCATTGATGGCGGCGCGGGAAATGACACCATTGATGGCCTGGCTGGCGCCGATACGCTGCTCGGCGGGGATGGCAACGACGAATTGATCGCGGACACCGGTACCGCATCGATGTCTGGCGGCGGCGGCGACGACCTCCTGCTGCTCTACCACCCCGGGATTCAGGGACAACTGCTGGCAGATGGCGGCGCTGGCCGCGATACATTCCGCCCTCATCCATATTCCCAGATCGGCGACATTCGCGTCAGCGGCTTCAATCCGGCTGAGGACAAGGTTGACCTTTCCGGTTTGCTTGAAAGCGCTGGCTTCGACACCGGCAATCCCTTTAGCGCTGCAAAGGGGATCGTACGGCTGGTGCAAAGCGGCCCGGATACCCTGCTTCAATGGGATCAGGATGGTTTGGGAGGGCAGGCCAGCTTCATCACCGCGATTCGGTTCTCTTCGATTTCAGTCGGCAGTTTCAGTGCCGCGAATTTTGTCGATGGCTATAAACCGGACGGTTCGGCCATGAGCGGCCTGCTGCGGGAAGGCAGCGCGGGAGCGGACACGCTAACAGGCGGACTGCAGAATGACACCATCCGAGCTTACGGCGGTAATGATTCGCTTGACGCGAGTGGCGGCAACGACCTGCTGGACGGTGGCGACGGCAATGACACATTGATCGGACAAACCGGCCACGACACGCTGATGGGCGGCACCGGCGATGATCAGCTGCTCGACTCCCAGGATATGTACTTTTACGGCAAAGAGGACAACGACCGCCTGGAGGGCGGCGATGGCAACGATGTGCTGTCAAGCCGGCTTGGCAATGACAGTCTGCTGGGTGGGGCGGGCAACGATTCTATCTCGGTCACCAATGAGCAGCAGGCACGGCGAGTGCTGGTGGATGGCGGCAGCGGCAACGATACCATCCGAGCGGAACTCTTTGGCGATTTGGCAGTAACGCTGGCGGGAGGCGAGGGCAGCGATCAGTTCTCCATACTGCTTCCAGGCCGGGGCAGTGCAGTCATTACCGATTTCCAGGCTGGCGCGGGCGGCGACCGGCTCGACCTGGCGCCGCTGCTGATCAAGCACAATTATACGGATAGCCTCAATCCGTTCAGCAGTGCCAGCGGTGTCCTGCAGTGGGTGCAACAAGGCACTGATCTGCAGCTGCTGTTTGACCGGGACGGCAATGCCAGCGGAGCTGCGGCCGTGGCGTTGCTCACCCTGAAAGGCGTCCAGCGCAGCCAGCTGCTGGCGGAGAACCTCAGCGGTTTGCCGCCGGACGGCTCGCCGGTGCCGGTGCTGCATTGGGTGGGAAGCAGCGCCGATGATATATTCGAGGGCACGCCTTTCGCTGACAGCATATTGGGTGGCGAAGGAAACGATATGCTGAGCGGTGACGCGGGGGACGATACCATCGACGGTGGCGCCGGCGATGACCGCATGGCCGGTTCATATGGCAAGAACATCTTGTATGGCGGGACCGGTAACGATACGCTGAGTGGCGGCGACAAGGAAAATCAGTTGTACGGCGGCGACGGCGACGACTTGCTCTGGACTGGCAAAGGCAGGAACCTGGTCGATGGCGGGGCTGGCGACGACAGCTTCGTTGTCTCCTTGGGGCAAGGTACATACGACACAGTGCTTGGCGGTGCCGGTGACGATACGTTCAAGCTGGACACGAGCTTCAACTATTGGCTGCCAGGCTGGGAGGCCTCAGTCGATGGCGGGGCCGGCGCAGATGTGTTTGTCTTTTCCGCCACCTTGGGGGACAGCGCTGGATCACAACTGACGCTGCGTGGCGGTGCAGGCAGCGATACCTATCGCTTCGCCTCCCTGGTCCTCGGCAAGTATGTCGTTGACGACTTTTCGGCCGAAGACCAGATCGATCTCAGCGCGTTGATCAGTTCCAGTTTTTTCCCTGAAGGATGGCGCGGGGATAATCCGTTCCGCAGCGATGCCAACGCCCTGCGGCTGGTGCAGGTCGGCGCCGATACCGAGGTGCACTATGCCCATTCCCAATTCACGAGCGGCAGTTTCCGGCCCATCCTGGTATTAAAGAACGTTCAAGCCAATACGCTCACCAGTGCCAACTTTACGGGGGGACTGCATCCAGACGGCAGTCCGGTGGCGGGACAACTGCTGCTGGGCAGCATTGCGCCAGAGACCATCAGCGGCGGCAGCTTTGCCGACACCTTGCGTGGCCTGGAGGGAGCGGACCTGCTGCAAGGCGGTAGTGGTGACGATTCGCTGGATGGAGGGCACGAAGCCGACACCGGCGACACCCTGATTGGCGGCGCCGGCGGCGATACCCTGGACGGTGGTGCAGGGGACGACCAGCTCTTTGCAGGATATGACGTGTTACGCGGCCCAACCGGCAGCCCGGGCCAACGGGCGAGCGACGACCGCCTGATTGGCGGCAGCGGCAACGACTCCTTGTACGGTGACGCGGACGCCGGCAACGATAGCTACGAAGGCGGCGACGGGAACGATTTCATCTCCGTTGGCTCAGGCGCTGGACACTATCGCGTCGATGGCGGCAGCGGTGACGACACCATTAGCCTGGACGGCGGCTTCCCATCGGCCGAACGGACCATTCTGCTACATGGCGGCACAGGGCGAGACCTCTACTACCTGAAATCGAAGGATGCGGCAGAAGGCAGCATTATCGATGATTTTGCGGTAGGGGCGGGCGGCGATGTGCTCGACATGCGCGATCTGCTTCAAGTCTACATTCCTTACCCTGGTGGCAATCCGTTCTCCAATGGGTATTTCCGTCTGGTGCAGGCCGGCTCGGATACGCAAGTGCAGGTGCGCCACACGTCGTACAACAACTACCACACGGCGGTCACCTTGCAGGGGGTGCAGGCAAGCACACTCACGGTGGACAATTTCGGCGGCGGCGTGGCACCGGGCGCCACGCATATGAGCGGCAAGCTGCTGACTGGTACGGCTGGCTCGGACGTGCTAATCGGTGGCCTGCTCGAAGACACCCTGGATGGGGGCAGCGGAGATGACTATCTGGACGGCGGCGGCAGCGATGACACCTTGCTGGGTGGCGCGGGCAACGACACCCTGCTTGGCGGCGCCGGTAGCTTCCCCCTGAACCGCGGGCAGGGGAACGACTACCTCGATGGGGGCACCGGGAATGATGTGTTCATCTTTGGGCAACTGGAGGCAGGCCAGGTGTTGCGCGTCTTCGGCGGCGACGGCAATGACAGCGTCTCCTGGTGGCCTCACTATGACGATGCGACCGATGGCCGTATCGAGTTTACAGGTGGTGTTGGCCGGGATACATACAATTTAAGCAAACTGGATGGCAATACAAGGCTGGACATTCTTGATTTTGCGCCGGGGGCGGGGGGCGATGTGTTCGAGCTGCGCGCCATCGTGGGCAGCAGGGCCCATCTGAGCGCAGGCAATCCGTTCGCCACCGGCGCGTTGCGCTTGGTACAGCAGGGCGCCGATACCCTGCTCCAGGTCAGTTCGTCCGATGCCGGCTTCATGACGCTGGCACGTCTCATCGGAGTCCAGGCATCGGCGCTCACTTCAGAGAACTTCTCCGGCCTGTCCCCGGATGGCCGGCCGGGGCCGGGACTGCTGCTCGAAGGCGGCGGTTACCTGGGGGGAGAGTGGCTGAACGATACCCTGCTGGGCAACGAAAACGACGACTTTCTGGACGGGCTGGGCAGCGATGACTACCTCGACGGTGGTGCCGGCGCCGACATGCTGCTGGGTGGTAAGGGAAATGATACCCTCGTCGGCCATGCAAACGACACGCTGGAAGGTGAAGAGGGCGACGACCTGTATATCCTGGACCATGCCAGCGTTGTCGTGATCAAGGAGCTTTCTGGGCACGACACCATACGGCTCGTTTACCGGGCCGAGAACTATGCCCTGCCGGACGACATTGAAGACCTGGTTCTGATGTCGGCACAAGGTTCCAGCGCCAGCGGCAACGCGCTGGCCAATCTCATCGCCGGCAATGCAGGGGCCGACACGCTGTCCGGCGCTGAAGGTGATGACACGCTGGATGGCGGGGCTGGAGCCGACAAGCTGACTGGCGGTCTCGGCGACGATGTTTATCTGGTGGACATCGCCGGCGACACCGTCACCGAATCGGCGAATGAAGGCGTGGATACCGTACGTGCCAGCACAGCGAACTACACACTCGCCAACAATGTCGAGCATTTGGTCTATGCCGGAAGTGGCGCCTTCGCTGGCGCCGGCAATGCGCTGGCAAATGCGATTACAGGCGGTGCGGGGAATGACTCGCTGTCCGGTATGGCCGGCAACGACACCTTGCGCGGCAACGGCGGCACCGATACGCTGGTGGGGGGGGACGGTAACGACCAGCTTTACCTGGGCGCGGGCTTTGGAGCGGCCGATGGCGGCGCCGGAAGCGACACCCTGTATCTGGATGCGGTGCTCGTCGATTTCAGCAGTGCGCGCGTCAGCACAACGGAGACACGCCTGACGCATACGGCCACTGGCCGCACCATCGTCCTACGCGGGGTAGAAACGATAGCGTTTTCGGATGGAAACCGTAGTCCTGACCAGCTGGTGAGTACCGTGGCCAGCGAGTTTCCTGATCTTCTATCGGGCGGCAGCGGCGACGACACCATCGATGGCCTGGCAGGAGCGGACACGATGAGCGGCGGCGCCGGAAACGACACCTACATCGTTGATGTCGCCGGCGACCTGGTCATTGAAGAGCCGGGCGCGGGCCGCGACGAGGTGCGTGTGGGACTCAAGACCGGCCTCTACACTTTGGCAGCCAACGTTGAGGATGCGACGGCGCTGGGCACCGCGGCAATCGGGCTTACCGGTAACGGACTGTCGAACAAACTGGTCGGAAACAGTGCAGCCAATAGTCTCGATGGCGGGCTGGGCGAAGACACGCTGGATGGCGGCGCCGGGGCGGACAAGCTGGCAGGCGGCGAGGGCAACGACCTGTATGTGGTGGACGCAACAGGCGACGCCATCACGGAAGGCGTGGGCGCTGGCACAGATACGGTGCGCGTGAGCGTAGCCAGCTACACACTGGCGGCCAATGTCGAGCACATGGCGTACACCGGCAGCGCAAGCTTCAACGGCACCGGCAATGTGCTCGCAAACGACATCACCGGTGGTGCCGGCAACGACTCGCTGTCCGGCCTCGCAGGCGACGATACGCTGCGCGGCAATGGCGGCACGGACACGCTCTCCGGCGGAGATGGCAGCGACCAGCTGTACCTGGGCGCAGGCTTCGGCCTCGCCGACGGCGGCGCCGGTGCGGATACGCTATACCTCGATGCAGCACTCGCAGACTTCTCGCGTATCCGTGTCGGCGCCACCGAGCTGCGCCTGACGCACACCGCCAGCGGCAAGACCATCACGCTGCGCGGTATTGAGTCGGTGACGTTCTCCGATGGCAGCCGTACACTGGAACAGTTGATTGGCAATGTTCCCAGCGATTTTGCGGATACCCTGACCGGCACCGGCGGCAACGACACGATCGACGGCCTGGCAGGCGCCGATACAGTGAGCGGTGGTGCGGGCAACGACATTTATGTCATTGACCTTGCCACCGACCAGATTGTTGAGCTGGCGAACGAGGGCCAGGACGAAGTGCGCGTGGCCTTCAAGGCAGCAGGCGCGTATACCCTGGCCGCGAACGTGGAGGATGCGAGCGCCCAGGGTACGGTGACCATCAGCCTGACGGGCAACGAGCTGGCGAACAGATTGACCGGCAATGGTGCAGCGAACACGCTGAATGGCGGACTTGGGGACGATACACTCGATGGTGGCGCAGGTTCCGACAAACTGACTGGTGGCGCGGGGAACGACCTGTACGTTATTGACGCCGCAGGCGACACTGTCACGGAAGGCGCAAACGAAGGCACGGATACCGTGCGCGTGAGCGTGGCCGCGTACACGCTGGCGGCTAACGTCGAGCACATGCTGTACACCGGCAGCGCAAACTTCAATGGTACCGGCAATGTGCTCGCGAACGAAATTACCGGCGGCGCAGGCAACGACTCACTATCCGGCCTCGCAGGCGACGACACGCTGCGTGCCAATGGCGGCGCCGATACGCTCTCCGGCGGCGACGGCAGCGACCAGCTGTACCTGGGCGCAGGCTTTGGCATCGCTGACGGTGGTAGCGGCACTGACGCGCTGTACCTGGACGCTGCACTCGGCGATTTCACGCGCAGCCGCACCGGTGCTACCGAGCTGCGCCTGACGCATACCGTCAGCGGCAAGACCATCACGCTGCGCGGTATTGAGTCGGTGACGTTCTCCGATGGCAGCCGCACGCTGGAGCAGCTGATCGGCAACGTCCCGAGCGATTTCGCGGACACGCTGACCGGCACCGGCGGCAACGATACGATCAATGGCATGGCAGGCATCGACACCATCAGTGGCGGTGCGGGCGATGATGTGTACATCATCGATGTCGTTGGCGACCAGGTCATTGAGCTGGCGAACGAGGGCCAGGATGAAGTGCGCGTCGCCTTCAGGGCAGCCGGCGCTTATGCGCTGGCCGCTAACGTGGAAGATGCGAGCGCACAGGGAACAGTCGCTATCAGCCTCACCGGCAACGACTTGGCGAACAGGCTGACCGGCAATGGCGCTGCCAATACGCTGGCTGGCGGTCTGGGCAACGATACCCTCGACGGCGGTGTTGGCGCCGACAGGATGGCGGGGGGCGATGGCGACGATCTGTATTACGTCGACAATGCGGGCGACGTGCTTACCGAAGCGGCAAACAGCGGTAGCGACAAGGTCATCACCACGCTGGCGAAGTATACGCTGGCCGCCAACGTCGAGCAGCTCGACTACACGGGCACAGCCGCCTTCGCAGGCACCGGCAATGCACTCGATAACGTTATCGATGGCGGCAGCGGCAACGACACGATTGACGGTGCTGCTGGCAGCGACACCTATATCGTGAGCGGTGCGTTCGCCGACTACACGCGCTCGCGGCCGAATGCCACCGACCTGGTGCTGACGAAAGGCACGCAGAAGATCACGCTACGCAATGTGGAGAACGTGCAGTTCAGCGACGGTGTGAAAACGCTGGCGCAGCTGATCCTGAACGTGACCTCGATCGGCAACGATATCCTGACCGGCACCGCAGGCAATGACACTATCAACGGCCTGGCTGGCATGGACACGATGAGCGGCGGCCTTGGCGACGACCGCTACATGGTCGATGTGGCAGGCGACCGGGTGCTTGAACTGGACGGCGAAGGCACGGACACGGTTGAGGTGACGATGGCTTCGGGCCTCTGGCAACTGGATGCGAACGTCGAAAATGCCATTGTCAAGGGCAGCGGCGCCGCAGGATTAACGGGGAATGCGCTGGATAACCTCCTGACCGGCAATAGCGCGGCCAATGCGCTGGACGGTGGCGCTGGCAACGATACGCTCGATGGCGGCACAGGCGTCGACAAGCTGGCTGGTGGCACTGGCGACGATCTGTATTACGTGGACAATGCAGGCGATGCCATCACCGAACTGGCAAGCGCTGGTGCGGACAAAGTCATGACCACGCTGGCGAAGTACACGCTGGCGGCCAATGTGGAAAACCTGGAATACACCGGCACCGCAGCTTTCGCCGGCACCGGCAATGCGCTGGACAACGTCATCGACGGCGGCAACGGCAACGACACCATCGATGGCGGGGCGGGTAGCGACACCTATATTGTGAGCGGTGCGTTTGCGGATTATGCACGCACGCGCCCCAACGCGACCGACCTGGTGTTGACGAAAGGCACGCAGAAGATCACGCTGCGCAATGTGGAGAACGTGCAGTTCAGTGATGGCGTGAAGACGCTGGCAGAACTGAACTTCAACATCACCTCGCTCGGCAACGACAATCTCATTGGCACCGGCGGCAACGACGCGATGAACGGCCTGGCCGGCGCCGATACGATGAGCGGCGGCGCGGGCAATGATACCTACACAGTCGAAACCGTCGGCGATACGGTCATCGAAGACATTGGCGAAGGCACGGACAAGGTGAATGTGGCCTACACGGCCGCCAACCAGACCTTCACGCTATCGGCGAACGTCGAAAATGCCACTGTCACCGGCACCGCTATCACGCACCTGATGGGCAATGCACAGGACAACATCCTGACCGGCAACGCGGCGGCCAACAAGCTGAATGGCGAGGCAGGCAACGACACGCTGGACGGCGGCAAAGGCAACGATACGCTGGCTGGCGGTACGGGCGATGACCTTTATTACGTGGATGCGGCAGCTGACGCAATCACCGAACTCGATGGCGAGGGCAGCGATACGGCGCTGAGCAGCGCGGCCAGCTACACGCTGTCTGTCAATGTCGAAGTGCTGCGCTACAGCGGCACGGGAGCATTCACCGGCAAGGGCAACGCATCGGACAATGCGCTCTTTGGCGCCAACGGGGCGGACAAGCTGTCCGGCGAGGCGGGCGACGACACGCTGGCAGGCGGCGCAGGCAACGACACACTCACCGGCGGCGCGGGCGCCGACGTGTTCGTGCTGTCGGCAGGCCTCGACACGATCAGCGATTTCGCCACCGGCGTGGACCGCATCCAGGTGCTGCGCACGCTGGTCGGCAACGGCGACAGTACGATCGATAACGCCCTGGTGCACGGCGTGACGAACGGATTCGCAGCCGATGCGGAACTGGTGATCTTCACGCAGAACATGAGCAGTCTGGCGACCACCAACGTGGCAAAGGCCATCGGCAATGCTGCCTCGGCCTACCAGGCTGGTGACAAGGTGCTGTTCGCAGTGCATAGCGGCACCACGGCGGGGCTGTACCTGTTCACCAGCAGCGCTGCCGATGCCGTGGTGAGCGCCGCCGAGCTGACGCAGATTGCTACCCTGACCGGCGTGCCGGCCATTGCAGCGGCAGACCTGATTCTGGCAGCCTAGGCGAGCATGAAGCGCATCTGCGCCGGAAGGCAATGCCGGTGCAAGTCGTAGCGCTCAACGACGGTCTGGCGCGCAGCTTCGCGCAACGCGCCAAGGCTGCCGCGCCGTTCCAGCGCGCCGGCGACCGTATGGGCCAGCGCCTGTGGATCGAAGAAGTCCGTCAACAGGCCGTTGCGGCCGTGCTCAATCACTTCTTCCAGCGGCGCGGTGCGCGAACCCACGATCAGGCAGCCGGTGCTCATGGCTTCCAGCAGGGACCAGGACAGTACGAAGGGATAGGTGAGGTAGGTGTACACCGCTGAAACCTGCATCAGCTGCGTCAGCAGTTCGTGCGGCAGCTTGCCAACGAAATGCACGCGGCGCATGTCCAGTTCCGGCGCCACTTCGTCGCGGAAGATGGCTTTCCACGTTTTTCCCGCAGGTGCGGCGGCGCCATAGCTCACCCCATCGCCGCCCACGATCACGACGCGCGCATTCGGACGCAAGCGCAGTAGCTCGGGCAGTGCGCGCATGAAGATATGGTAGCCGCGGTAAGGTTCAAGCTGGCGCGAAACGAAGGTCACTACTTCGTCGCCTGGGCGCAGCGTCACGCCCGCAGCGGCGAGCGAAACCCTGGCGCCTGCATCAGGGCGGAAGCATTCGGTATCGATGCCGTCGTGGATCACCGAGATTTTCTCGCGGCACCAGGCCGGATGGCGGCTGCGTTGGAAATGTGTCGGCGAGAGCGCGGCATCAGCATCGGACAGCGCGTGCATCAGGTGCGTATTGCGCAGCCGAAGGCGCTGCAGTTCCGCCAGCGTTGGCTGCTTGCTGAACTCCGGATCGAAGAAGGAATCGCCGCCCTCTGCGGAATAGTAATACTCGGCATAGACCAGAATGCGCGCATGCGGATAAACGTCGCGCACAAACAGGGATTCGCCCCAGCCAGGATGCACGAACACCGTATCCGGCGTGAAGCCCTGTTCCTTCAGGCGGGCCAGCGCAGCCGAGGCGGACTCGCCGCGCAGCACTTTGCTGAACAGGTCGCGCAGCTGCGCCGGCTGTTCGCTGGCGCCGGCAGGGACCCGCGCCTGGTGCGCGAAGTAGCGCACTCCGGGCAGTTGTTCCACGTTCGAGCGCATGCCCAGCGCAACCACTTCATGTCCTGCCGCCGCAAGCGCTGGAGCAAGATGGCGGAACTGGCCAGGGAAGTTCTGGTGAATGAACAGGAAGCGCGCCATTTACTTCTTTTTTTCCTGCTTCGCGATCATGGCCGTGAAGGAATCCAGCAGCTCATTCGGCACCGCCAGCGAAAGCTGGTAATGCTCGATCAGGAAGCCCTTGCCGGTGTTGCGCAGCACGCCGCTGGCCTGGCAGGTGCCCATCTGCGTGTTCAGCTGCTCGTCGAACCACACATACTTCTTGTCCGGGGAGAAGTAGACGTTGCGCTTCTGCGCCGTGAAGGCCCAGGCCTTCTTCTTGTCCCAGTAAGGCTTGGCCCAGGCTTTGAACTGGTCGCGCGTCCACACCTCGGTTTTATCGGTGCCGATATAGACGCCTTGCGGCGCAATCTTGTCGAAGTATTCCGGGCGGGTGTTGGCCGCATCGTCGTGCCAGCGGTCGACGAAGGCGTTCACCTGCTGGCGGAAGGCGGCATCGTTTTGTGCGAAGGCGCTGGCTGCGGAGATCAGCAATATGGCGGCGGCGAGCAGGCGTTTCATTTCGCGCCTTTCTTGCCGGTCTTCTGCAGGAAGGCGATCAGGCCCTTGAAGTAGGTCTGCTGATCGTCATACATGGCCATATGGCTGCCTTTCGGGCAGTAGAGATAGGTGCCATGTTTGACCTTCTGCGCCATCATCTTCATATGCGCCGGGTCCATGGTGTCGTATTCGGCGCCGATCACCAGCGTCGGCACGGTGATTTTCGGCAGGTCCTTCACGCGGTCCCAGTTCTCCAGGATGCCGCTGGCGCCCAGTTCACTCGGGCCCTGCATCGGCACATAGACTTTCTGGTTCATGCGCGAGAAGGAGCGGTTGACCGGCTCCGGCCACTGGTCCGGCGGCATGCGCAGCACATGGTAGACGTAATGGTGCGCCAGCAGCAGCTCCATATAGCGCGGATCGGTGTACTTCTTCTCCGCCTCCAGCTGTTTGATTTCGGCCAGCACCTTCTGGTCCATCTTCGGCATCAGCACCTTGCTCGCGTATTCGTTGTAGGCGGGGATGCTGGCCATCATATTGGAGATGATCAGGCCCTTGAGGTTCTGCTGGTACTTCAGCGCGTATTCGATGGCCAGGATGCCGCCCCAGGAATGGCCCAGCAGGTAGAAGTTCCTGTTGTCCAGGCCCAGGGCCTTGCGCACCTGCTCCACTTCTTCCACATAGCGCGCGGTATCCAGCAGCGAAGGATCGTCCGGCTGGTCGCTGCGGGCGGAACCCAGCTGGTCGTAGTAGTAGTACTCGATGCTGGCGCCGGGGAAGTAGCTGTCGAAGGCTTCGAAGTATTCGTGCGTTGCGCCGGGGCCGCCGTGCAGCAGCAGGACCTTGATGGTCGGGTTGTTCCCCACGCGCTTGGTCCAGACATTGAAGGTGCCCTTCGGTGTCTGGATCGGTATCAGCCGCGCGCCGCCGGACAGCACGTCGCTGCGGCCCGTATTGTCGAAATATGAAGGCCCGGCATGGACCGGTGCGGTGAACAGGGAGAATGCAGCGAGGACGGCCAGCAGGAACTTCATCTTGAGCTCTCCGGATAAGTTGAACGGTGCAGAATACACCAGACTGTATAATCCCTGGCTTGCATAATCAACACTGATCTGAATCATGGCTTCCAACGAAAATGTCAGCATGGCGCTGTTCTGCGACTTCGAAAACGTTGCACTGGGCGTGCGGGATGCAAACTACGAGAAATTCGATATCCGCCCCGTGCTGGAGCGCCTGCTGCTGAAGGGCAGCATCGTGGTCAAGAAGGCCTATTGCGACTGGGACCGCTACAAGGGATTCAAGGGCGCCATGCATGAGGCGAACTTCGAGCTGATCGAGATTCCCCATGTGCGCATGTCGGGCAAGAACTCGGCCGATATCCGCATGGTGGTGGATGCGCTGGACCTCTGCTATACCAAGTCCCATGTGAACACCTTCGTCATCATCTCCGGCGACTCCGATTTCTCGCCCCTGGTCTCCAAGCTGCGCGAGAACAACAAGAAGGTGATCGGCGTGGGCGTGAAGGATTCCACGTCGGACCTGCTGGTGGCAGGCTGCGACGAGTTCATCTTCTACGACGACCTGGTGCGCGAGAGCCGCCGCCATGGCGCAAAACGCGACCAGCGCGACGCGCAGCAAACCAAGCGTTCGCCGGAAGAAGAGAAGCGCAAGCGTGATGAAACGGACAAGCGCCGTGGCCAGGCCGTCGATATCGCCTACGAGACTTTCGATGCGCTGATGGCCGAGCGCGGCGACAGCGGCAAGATCTGGGCCTCCGTGCTGAAGGAAGCGATCAAGCGCCGCAAGCCGGACTTCAGCGAGTCCTATTACGGCTACCGCACCTTCGGCAACCTCCTGGAAGAGATGAAAGCGCGCGGCATGCTGGAATTCGGCCGCGACGAGAAGTCCGGCGCCTATGTGTACCGCAGCGCAGGCGCACCGCTGGCCGCTGCGCAGCAGCCGGCTGAAATGCCGGCGGACTCGGAGCAGGCTGCCGCCGAGCAGGCGGATGCAGCGGAAAGCGCGGAGAGCCGCCAGGACGGAGGCCGTAGCCGCGGCCGTGGCAACCGTGGCGGCCGCAATCGCGGGGCACGTGCCGAACGCGAAATGGCAGCACCGGCCGCTGTGCCGGAAGAGGCGGAAGCTCCGGTCGCGGTATTCCCGTCCGAAGTAGTGGAGCTCTCCACTGCGGTGGATGCGGCGCAGGACGCGGTGGTGGAGGAAGCCGAAGCCAGGCCTGCCAAGCGTCCGGCCCGCAAGACGCCGGCCCGCAAAACTGCGCGCAGCAAGCCCGCCGAAAGCGAAACCAGTGCGGGCACAGAAGCGCCGGCGCCAGCAGCGGAAACGGCCGAAGCCGAAGCGCCGAAGCCGCGCCGTCCGGCACGTGCGCCACGTGCCAGTCGCGCTGCGGCCAAGGCTGGCGCCGAGGCAGCTGTGGACGAACCGGCTGCAGCGGCGCCTGCGGCCGACGCGCCTGCTGTGGCCGAAACGGCAACGCCGGCCAAGCGCGTGCCGAAACCGGGCAAGCACTCCTCGCCTGCACGCAGCAAGCTGCCGCGTAAACCCAAAGCCAAGGCAGAAGCCTAAGTCCAACCGGGACATTTAACCATCTGTGCACCCGCCGATTTACTGGCGGGCGCTTTACTGCCATACTTGCCGGCATAAAGAACGAATGTCGGCAAGTCATGGCTACCCTGTCTGAAATCAACCTCTATCCAATCAAATCCTGCGGTGGCATTTCGCTGAACCGGGCGACCATCACCCGCGCCGGTGTGATGACCGAGCAGATCTACGACCGCGAATGGATGGTGGTGGACGAGCAGGGCATGTGCGTCACCCAGCGCGAACATCCGCGCATGGCGTTGATCAAACCGCGCATCCGTCTCGATACGCTGGAACTGAGCGCGCCGGGCATGCTGCGCCTGGAAATTCCGCTCGGCCTGCCCGATCCTTCGGAAGCGCCTACGCTGGAAGTGCAGGTGTGGGAAGAGACGCTGAAGGCCTATGATTGCGACGCCACCACGGCAGCCTGGTTCTCCAGCTATCTCGGCATTCCCTGCCGCCTGGCACGCTTCCATCCCGATGTAACGCGGCTGGCGAGCGAAAAATGGACCGGCGGCGTGGAAGCGCCAACGCTGTTCTCGGACGGCTACCCCATTCTTGTCGCCAGCACCGGGTCCCTGGATGACCTGAACGGCAAGCTGCGCGCACAGGGCCGCGAAGCGATTCCGATGAACCGCTTCCGTCCCAACATCGTCATCGACGGCATCGAGGCGTTTGAAGAAGATTATGCCGAAACCTATCGTGCAGGCGGGCTGCTGCTCAAGCCAGTGAAGCCATGCCCGCGCTGCCCGATGCCCTCCATTGACCAGAGCACCGGCGAGTTCGGTCCCGACCCGATGGATATCCTGCAAACCTACCGCGCCAAGCCTGAAGTGGATGGCGCGGTCTGCTTCGGCATGAACAGCATCGTGCTCGAAGGCGACGGCGTGCAGGTGGAAGTGGGGCAGGAAATGGAAGTGGAACTGGCATTCTGAACTCGGGCAGGTGGCAATGACGCAAAATATGACGGGCAAGGACCTCACGCACACCGAGCTGGTGGCGGAGAATCAGGCGCTGCGCGCACGCATGGCCTATATGCTGGAGCAGGCCGAACGCAATCATTCGATCATGATGCGGCATCAGGCCTTTGACCTGGAGATTGTGGGCGCGGCCAGCTTCCCTGAGCTGATCGGCACCATCTTCCGCACGCTGCCCATCATCTCCGAGCTTGATAGCGTGACCCTGTCGCTGATGGACGAGGATTCCGATATCCATTTCGTGATGCAGAAGCTGGGCGTGGATTTTGACGAGTTCCCCGGCCTGCTGTTTGCCACCGATGTGGAGCAGCTCGGCTTCGATCTTGGCGACCGCACGGCAGGTTCGCCGCCGCCCAAGCCGGTGCTGGGCATGTACGACGCGGCGCGGCATGCCGCCCAGTTCCCCGATCCCTCTCAGCGCCTGCAAAGCATCGCGCTGGTGCCGCTGCTGCGCAACAAGCGCATCATCGGCAGCCTGAATCTGGGCAGCCGCGATCCTTCGCGCTTCACGCCCAGCCTGGGCACGGACTTTATCGAGCACATGGCCTCGATCATTGCGATCTGCCTTGAGAACGTCATCAGCAACGAGATGCTGAAGTACATCGGGCTGACCGATTCGCTGACCGGCGTGTACAACCGCCGCTACATCGACCGCCGCCTGCTGGAAGAGATCTCGCGCGCCCGCCGCCAGAACTACCAGATCTCCTTCATGTACATCGACATCGACCACTTCAAGCGCGTCAACGACACGGTGGGCCACCAGGGCGGCGATGAAGTGCTGCGCGAGGTCGCGAACCGCATCAAGGCCGAGCTGCGCCTGTCGGACGCGCTGGCGCGCTTCGGCGGCGAGGAATTCGTGGTGCTGCTGATCGACGCCGACCTCGAAGCGGCCATGTTCGTCGCCGAGCGCATCCGCGCCGGCATTGAGGCCAGCCTGATCGAACTGTCGCACGGCCTCAAGGTATCCATCACTGCTTCGCTGGGCGTGGCCAGCCTGGCCTGCACGGTGGACGGCAGTCCGGAAGAAACCGCGCTGGAACTGATCGCGCACGCCGATGAAGCGCTGTACCAGGCGAAAGAGGGCGGCCGCAACCGCGTGGTGCGTTACGTTCCGCAGTAAGCCGCTTACAAATCTACTGAAGTTTTTTCCTGCTGCCTTGGGATAATCGCCAGCTTGCGAATTTCCCGAGGAATGCCATGAAACTTCATCACCTGTTTGCCGCGCTGCTGCTCGCCGCCAGCGTCGCCGCAACCCCGGCACATGCGGCCGACGACGCCTCCAACTTCCTGCTCACGCCTGCCCTGATGAACAAGATGAAGGCCATCGAAGCCGACGTCAAAAAACAGAAAGGCGACAAGGAAGATGATGAGGACGAGGAAGCGCTCAACCCCAAAACTGTGGCCGACTTCGCGCGCGCCCTGGAAAAGGACAAGTTCGCGAAAGCCGCGATGGCGAAGCATGGCGTGAGCAGCCGCGAGATGGCATCGGCCACCTTCGCCATGCTGCATGCGGGAATGTTCGTGATGTTTGAACAGTCGATGGACAAGAAAAAGGCCGCCCAGCTGCTGGCCAGCTACACGAAGGAACAGCAGGCCAACGTGGCGCTGGTGCGTTCCATGAACGCGAAGAAGTAAGTCAGGCCAGCAGCTGGTTCTCGGCGCGCGCCACGGCCGGTGCGCTGCCGCGCAGCACCACCACATCGCCCGATTCCAGCACGGTAGATGAGTCGACTGGCAGCCTTACCTTGCCGCGGCGGATGGTGGTGACCTCGGCGCCCGCGCTTTCGATATCGATTTCGCTCAAGGGGCGGCCCACGCACCAGGCGCCGCCGGCCAGCGTCACCGAATGCAGGCGGATCAGCTCCGCCTCGTCGCCGCTGTCGCTGGCGCCGTGGAAGAAGCCGCGCAGCGAGGCATAGCGCTCTTCCCGCGCCGCCTGCACGCGGTGCACCACGCGCCGCAGCGGCACGCCCAGCATTACCAGCGCGTGCGAGGCCAGCATCAGGCTGCCCTCCATCAGTTCCGGCACCACCTCGGCGGCTCCGGCTTCCTTCAGGCGGTCGAGGTCCGTGTCATCGTGGCTGCGAACAATCACCGGCAGGGTCGGCGCCAGTTCATGCACCAGGTGCAGCACCTTGAGCGCAGACGGTGTGCTGGCATAGGTGATCACCACCGCGCTGGCGCGGTAGATACCCGCTGCAATCAGGCTTTCGCGGCGCGCTGCATCGCCATAGGACACGTTCGCCCCGGCAGCCTGCGCTTCCTGCACGCGCGTGGGATCGAGGTCCAGTGCGTGATATTCAATGTCTTCCTCCTGCAGCAGGCGCGCCAGGTTCTGGCCGCTGCGGCCGAAGCCCGCCACGATCACGTGCTTCTTGGTGGACATGGTGCGCGCCGCAATCTTGGTCAGCGTCAGCGACTGCATCATCCATTCATTGGCGGAGAACTTGAGCACCAGCTTGTCCGAGTGCTCGATGAGGAAGGGCGCCAGCAGCATGGACAGCACCATCGACGCCAGCACCACCTGGATCACGAAAGGGTCCACCAGCTGCACGCCGCCCACCACGTTCAACAGCACGAAGCCGAATTCACCGGCCTGCGCCAGCGCCAGGCCGGTGCGCATCGACGTGCCGTCCGATGAGCCGAACAGCTTGGCCAGCCCCGCAATCAGCGCGAATTTGAGCAGCACCGGGCCGGCCAGCAGAATCAGCACCAGCCACCAGTTTTCGAACACCACGCGCACATTCAGCAGCATCCCCACAGTGATGAAGAACAGCCCGAGCAGCACGTCGCGGAAGGGTTTGATGTCCTCCTCCACCTGATGCTTGTACTCGGTCTCCGAGATCAGCATGCCCGCCACAAAGGCGCCCAGTGCCAGCGAGAGGCCTGCGCGTTCTGTAATCCAGGCCGCGCCCAGGGTCACCAACAGCAGGTTGAGCATGAACAGCTCCTGCGAACGGCGCTTCACGACGATGGTGAACCAGCTGCGCATCAGCTTCTGGCCGATAAAGAGCAGCAGCACCAGCACGATCACGGCCTTGCCGCCGGCCCAGGCCAGGGTTTCCACCAGGTTGTCCGGATTGCGCGCCAGCGCGGGAATCAGGATCAGCAGCGGCACCACAGCCAGATCCTGGAACAGCAGAATGCCGATGATCTTGCGGCCATGGTCGCTTTCCAGCTCCAGGCGCTCGGTCAGCATCTTGACCACGATGGCGGTGGACGACATGGCAAGTGCGCCGCCCAGCGCGAACGAAGCCTGCCAGCTCAGGTGGATGGAGGGCGGCAGAGCCGCGGCAATCAGCCAGCCGAACAGCATGGTGGAGGCAATCGTCATGCCCACCTGCGCCATGCCCAGCCCGAACACAATGCGGCGCATGGCCATCAGCTTGGGCAGCGAGAATTCAAGGCCGATGGAAAACATCAGGAACACCACGCCGAATTCGGCCAGGGTGTGGGTGGCGTGGCTTTCTTCCGCCAGGCCGAGGGCATGGGGGCCGATCAGGATGCCGACCGCCAGGTAGCCCAGCATGGGGGGCAGGTGCAGCATGCGGAAGGCGACAACGCCCAGCACGGCACTGCTCAATAGAAGGAGTGTCAGTTCAAGTGGAGAAAACATTGATCTGGGTCTATCCCTGTCGTTAGTCGAGTTGGTTTTAGGTCGTTATAACATCTGGCAAGTTTTTTGCTTTACCAATTCGGCTATACTTTCGGCATGAGTGTAACCCATGAAAAAACAATGCTGAAAGATTTTGATGCCACAACCGCAACACGCGCCCTGGAACTGGCGCGCGAGGCCCTGCAGATCGAGGCCGATGCGCTGACGGAACTCCATGCGCGCCTGGCAACGGACGAGAGCGTCGGCAGGGCCGTCACGCTGTTGCTCAATTGCAAGGGTCGCGTCGTGGTATCCGGCATTGGCAAGTCCGGCCATATCGGCCGCAAGATCGCCGCCACGCTGGCGTCCACCGGCACCCCGGCCCTGTTCGTGCACCCGGCCGAAGCGGCGCACGGCGACCTGGGCATGGTCACGCCGGAAGACGCCTTCATTGCGATTTCCTATTCCGGCGAAAGTTCGGAGCTGATGGCCATCCTGCCCGTGGTGAAGCGCATGGGCGGCCTCGTGATTTCGATGACCGGCAACGACAAATCCAGCCTGGCCCGCCTGGCGGATGTGCACCTGAACGTGTCCGTGGCCAAGGAGGCCTGCCCGATGAACCTGGCGCCGACCGCCAGCACCACCGTCACGCTGGCGCTGGGCGACGCGATCGCCGTGGCGCTGCTGGATCTGCGCGGCTTCAAGGAAGAAGACTTTGCACGCTCGCACCCGGGCGGCGCCTTGGGCCGCCGCCTGCTGACCCATGTGCGCGACGTGATGCGCAGCGGCGACGCGGTGCCGGCCGTCACGCCGGATACCACGCTGCCGGATGCGCTGATGGAAATCACGCAGAAGGGCATGGGCATGACCGCCGTGGTGGATGCCGAACGCCGTCCGCTGGGCGTGTTCACCGACGGCGACCTGCGCCGCCTGATCGACAAGGTGCAGGACTTCAGCAAGGTGGTGATGCGCGACGTGATGCACGCCAACCCGCGCAGCATCGGCCCGGACAAGCTGGCCGTGGATGCCGTGGCTGTGATGGAACAGCACCGCATCAACCAGATGCTGGTGGTGGATGACGAAGGCAAGCTGGTAGGCGCGCTGCACATCCATGACCTCACCCGCGCCAAGGTGATCTGATGAGCGCCGCCTTCAACCTGGACAACGTGGCCCGCGCCGCCAAGGTCAAGCTGATGATCTTCGACGTGGACGGCGTGCTGACCGACGGCAGCCTGCATTACGGCGCCGAAGGCGAGGCGCTGAAAACCTTCAACGTGCAGGACGGCCTTGGCATCAAGCTGCTGCAGGAATCCGGCGTGCTGACGGCCATCATCAGCGCGCGCCGTTCACCGCAGGTCACGGCGCGCGCCAAGGACCTGGGCATTGAATTCGTGCACCAGGGCGGGCATGACAAGCTCACGCCCTTCAAGGCCCTGCTGGCCCAGCTGAACCTGACGGAAGAGCAAGTGGGCTTCATCGGCGACGATGTGGTGGACCTGCCTATCCTGAGCCGCGTGGGCTTTGCCGTGTCGGTACCGAACGGCCGGCCGGAAGTGCACAGCCGTGTGCACCACATCACGGAAGCGGCGGGCGGCAAGGGCGCCGTGCGCGAAGTTTGCGAATTCGTGATGCGCGCGCAGAACAGCTATGACAAGATCCTGAACCAGTTCATGGTCTGAGGAAGAGCAATGCGTAACCAGAGGACAGCCCACCGCTTCCGCGTCTCCATCGCCATGATGCTGGCGCTGCTGTTCGCATTCGGCAGTTTCTGGCTGCTGGAAGTGATGAACCGCAGCGGCGAGGAGCTGCAGGCGGACCAGCGCCTGAACGAACCGGACCAGATCATTGAGCGTTTCAGCCTGGTGCGCATGACGAAAGAGGGCAAGCCGAGCTACATCATTTCCGGCACCAAGCTCACGCACCGCCCGGTGGACGATTCCTCGGAGATCGAGAAGCCTGTGGTGCGCAGCCTGTCCGGCGAGAATCCGCCGATGAATATCCGGGCGAAGACGGCGCGCATCGACGACGACAACAGCCGCGTGGTGCTGAGCGGCGATGTGCAGATTGACCGGGCCGCCTCCGCCACCACGCAGGAATTCCGCCTGCGCACGCCGGAGCTGACCATCTTCCCGGATGAAGACCGGATGGAAACGAACAAGCCGGTGCAGTTCCGTCTGGGGAATGCAACGGCCACCGCCAACGGCATGCGCGCCAACAATGCCACCAGCCAGCTGCAGCTGTCAGGCCGCGGCACCATGGTGCTGCCGCCGAAAGCGCGTTGAGCAAAACGATTGGAATAAAACATGAAAAAAACACTTCTTGCTGCAGCCCTGATGCTGGGCGCCCTGGGATTCGCCAGCGCCGAAAAGGCAGACTCCTACAAGCCGACGGAAATCAAGTACGGCACGCTGGATGCCGACGACGTGCGCCAGATCTATACCTTCACCGATGACGTGACGCTGACGCGCGGCACCTTGCTGATGAAGGCCGAGAAGGCCGTGGTCACCTACACGCCGGACGGCTATCAGCTGGCCACGCTGACCGCAGGCGCCGGCAAGCGTGTGAGCTTCCGCCAGAAGCGCGACGGTCCCGGCGAGCAGTGGATCGAAGGCGAGGCAGACCGCATTGAATATGACGAGAAATCCGAACTGGTGAAGATGTATTCGCGCGCCAAGGTGCGCCGCCTGGAAGGCAGCAAGCCGAGCGACGAAGTGCAGGGCGAGTTCATCTCTTACGACAGCCGCCGCGAGTTCTTCAGCGTGCGCAACTCGAACACGGGCGACAGCAAAACCGGCGGCGGCCGCGGCACCATGGTGCTGCAGCCGAAACGCACCGAGCCTGCAGCGGCGGGGAAATAAGCATGGAAGCACAAAGCTGCGGCAGCACCCTCATCGTTCGCGGACTGCAGAAGAGCTATGGCAAGCGCCAGGTGGTGCATGACGTGTCGCTGCAGGTGGAATGCGGCGAGGTGGTCGGCCTGCTGGGCCCCAACGGCGCCGGCAAAACCACCTCCTTCTACATGATTGTGGGCCTGGTGCCGTCCGATGCGGGCACCATCGATATCAGCGGCACCGATATCTCCAGCCTGCCGATCCACAAGCGCGCCACCATGGGCCTGTCCTACCTGCCGCAGGAGGCTTCGGTGTTCCGCAAGCTGACGGTGGAAGAGAATATCCGTGCCGTGCTGGAGATCCAGAAGGTCAACGGCAAGCCGCTGACCAAGGCAGAAATCGACGAGCGCCTGAACACCCTGCTGGCCGACCTGCAGATTGAAAAGCTGCGCGAGAACCAGGCGCTGTCGCTGTCCGGCGGCGAGCGGCGCCGGGTGGAGATCGCGCGCGCGCTGGCCACCAATCCGCGCTTCGTGCTGCTGGACGAGCCCTTTGCCGGCGTGGACCCGATTGCCGTGATCGAGATCCAGCGCATCGTGCGCTTCCTCAAGGAGCGCGGTATCGGCGTGCTGATTACCGACCACAATGTGCGCGAAACGCTGGGCATTTGCGACCGCGCCTATATCATCAACCAGGGCAGCGTGCTGGCCTCGGGCCGGCCCGACGACATCATCGCCGACGAATCGGTGCGCCGCGTCTATCTCGGCGAGCACTTCCGCATGTAAGCCATGAAACAGTCCCTGCAACTGCGAACCTCGCAGCACCTTGCGCTGACACCACAGCTGCAGCAGTCGATCCGGCTGCTGCAGCTGTCAACGCTGGAACTGCATCAGGAGCTCGAACAGCTGCTGACTGAGAACCCGCTGCTGGAACGGCTGGATGACCCGCTGGACCGTTCCGTGCGCCTGCTGGCGGATGGCGCCATCGGCCAGACAGCGCCCACCGCCACGCCCGCTGAAGGCCCTGCCAACGAGAACACGCCGCCCGCCGATGCCGCGCCCGCCGAGCCGGAACAGTATGAAGGCGAAGGCATCGCGGAAAGCGACAGCGACTGGTCCGACGCGGGCCGCTCGAAAGCGCCGGATGACGAAGATTCGCGTCCGCAGCTGGAAGCCAGCCACCGCAGCCTGCGCGAGCACCTGATGGAGCAGATGCGCGTGACGGTGCTGGAGCCGCGCGACCGCGCGCTGATGGAACTGATCATCGATGCGCTCGATGAAAACGGTTATCTGGAAGAGAGCCTGGAAGAGATCCACGCGCGCCTGCCGGAAGAACTCGATATCGAAATCGAAGAGCTGCAAACTTCGCTCACGCTGCTGCAAAGCTTCGACCCCATCGGCGTGGGCGCACGCAATGCGTCCGAGTGCCTGGCGCTGCAAATCAAGCGCATGCCCGGCGTGCCGCTGGTCACGCGCCGCATGGCCCTGTGCATCGTGGAGAAACACCTCGCCTGGTTCGCCCAGCGCGACTTCAACAAGCTGAAAAAGTCGCTCGATTGCGACGACGAAGACCTGCGCGAGGCGCAGGCCGTGATCCGCCGCTGCAACCCGCATCCCGGCGCCGCGTTTTCGTCCGATGCGAGCGATTATGTGGTGCCCGATGTGGTGGTAAAAAAAGGCCGCAACGGCTGGGTGGTTACGCTGAACAACGACGTGATGCCGCGCCTGCGCGTGAACGCGCTGTATGCCAGTTTGCTCAAGCAGGGCAAGGGTGAATCGCAGATGAATGCGCAGCTGCAGGAAGCAAAGTGGCTGATCAAGAATATGCGTCAGCGTTTCGACACAATTTTGCGCGTTGCACAAGCAATCGTCGAAAGACAGAAGAATTTTTTCTCGCATGGCGCGGTTGCCATGAGACCCCTTGTGCTCCGCGAAATTGCTGATACACTGGGTTTACACGAGAGTACTATTTCTCGTGTGACAACTCAGAAATACATGCTCACCCCACATGGGATGTTTGAGTTGAAATATTTCTTTGGTAGCCACGTCGCAACTGAAGCTGGGGGTGAAGCTTCCTCGACCGCGATCCGTGCGCTGATTGTGCAATTCACAGGAGCAGAAGACCCGAAAAATCCCTTATCCGACAGTAAGATTGCGGACATGCTGGGAGAACAGGGCATGGTGATTGCGCGACGTACTGTTGCCAAGTATCGTGAAGTCCTGAAAATCCCTCCAGTCAGTCTCCGCAAGTCCTTGTAGTGAATGGGCTCCTATGAGCTTTACCGAAGCGTCATGAGCCTGTTGAGTTACATCATCTTTTAGGAGTGTGTATGAATCTCACCATCAGTGGACATCATCTCGAAGTGACCCCCGCGATCCGCGAATACGTCCAGAACAAGCTGGAGCGCGTGAGACGCCATTTCGATCAAGTGATCGACATTGCTGTCATCCTGAGTGTAGATAACCTCACCGAGAAAGAGAAAAGGCAAAAAGCCGAAATCAACCTGCGCATGTCGGGCAAGACGGTTTACGTCGAAAGCCTCGCGCAAGACCTGTATGCCGCGATCGATACCCTGATCGACAAACTGGACCGGCAGGTCATGAAGTACAAAGACAAAGTCCAGAACCACAACCACGATGCTATCAAGCATCGCGCCGAGGTCTTCGAATCTCCGGCCAGCGCCGCATAAAACAGCGGCCTCACCAAAACAAGGGCGCATCTGGCGCCCTTTTTTGCGCCCTTACTCCGCCACTGCCGCCGCAATGGTGTCCCGCAGCCATTTATGTGCGGGATCGCGGTGCACGCGTTCATGCCACAGCATGGCCATCTCGTAGCCCGGCACCGCCACCGGCGCCTCCAGCTGCTGCAGCTCGGGCGCATCGCGCAGCAGGCGCGAGGGCAGCATCGCCACCAGGTCGGTGGCCGCCAGCGCCGCGCGCAGGAAGAGAAAATGCGGCACCGACAGCACCACGCGGCGCGAGGCGCCCGCTGCCGCCAGCGCTTCGTCCGTCACGCCGGTAAAACTGCCGCCGCCCGGCGACACAATGGCATGCTCCAGCGCGCAGAACTGCTCCAGCGTGGGGCGGCGCTTCAGCCTGGGATGCCCCTTGCGCGCCACCAGCACATAGCGCTCGGTGAACAGGGCACGATGGCGCAGGCTGGGCGGAGCATCTGCACTTGTCTGTAATGCAAGATCGATGTCGCCCTGTTCCGCCTGCCGCGCAAGGCGGCCGAGCACGGCAGGCACCACGGCCAGCCGCGCGCCCGGCGCCGCCTCCCGCAGCCGGGCGAGGGCAGGCAGCAGGATGGCCGACTCGCCGTAGTCGGCCGCCGCAACGCGCCAGGTATTGCCCGCACTGGCGGGATCGAAACTGCCGGCCGGGCCTAGCGCCTGTTCCAGCGCCTGCAGGGCCAGCCGCAGCGGCTCTCGCAGCTCCTCGGCCCGCGCCGTGGGCTGCATGCCGCGCGGGCCGGGCAGCAGCAGTGGGTCGCCGAAGATATCGCGCAGCTTGGCCAGGTGCACACTGACCGAAGGCTGCGACAGGTGTAGGCGCTGCGCCGCCCGCGTTACGTTGTGCTCGCTCAGCAGCACGTCCAGCGTGAGCAGCAGATTCAGGTCCATTCGCCGTAGATTAATCATGCTAATACCTGCAATATTGGGAATTCATTTCCAATATACCTCAGGAATTCATAAGCTGGCTTCTCCTACTTTTGAAAGCCCAGCTATGAATATTCTTATCGTCTACGCCCATCCCGAACCCACTTCCCTGAATGCTTCGCTGCGCGACTTCAGCGTGCGCCGCCTGGAAGCCGCCGGTCATACCGTGCAGGTCTCTGACCTGTATGCCATGCAGTGGAAGGCCACAGTCGAATCGACCGACAACCTGGCCCACGAACCGGGCACGCCCTTCAACATCTCGCCCGAGTCGAAATACGCTTTCGAGAACGGCCTGCAAAGCCCCGACATCGCGGCCGAGCAGGAAAAGCTGATGTGGGCGGACGCGGTGCTGTTCCAGTTCCCGCTGTGGTGGTTCTCCATGCCCGCCATCATGAAAGGCTGGTTCGACCGCGTGTATGCCTACGGTTTCGCGTATGGCGTGGGCGAACACTCGGACCGCCGCTGGGGCGATCGCTACGGCGAGGGCAAGCTGGCGGGCAAGCGCGCCATGCTGATCGTGACCACAGGCGGCTGGGAGCAGCATTACGGCCCGCGCGGCATCAACGGGCCGATCAACGATCTGCTCTTCCCCATCCAGCACGGCATGCTGTACTACCCCGGTTTCGATGTATTGCCGCCGTTCGTGGAATACCGCGTGCGCGCGATGGACGAGGCGCGCTTCGCGGAAGTAAGTGGCCGGCTCGGCGAGCGCCTGGATACGCTGGCAACGGCAGCGCCCATCGCCTTCCGCAAGCAGAACTTCGGCGACTACCTGATTCCGTCGATGGAGTTGCATCCGGACGTGGCGCCGGGCCAGGCCGGCTTCGCCGCGCACATCGCATAGACGGCGCGGCAACGTTACAATGGACGATCTTAATTTTTCGGCATTGTGCAATGAGCGAATTCGTCCAGACCCATGTAGCGAACGGCACCGGATTTATTCTGCTGGACCGTCCCAAGGCCCTGAACTCGCTGTCGCTGGACATGGTGAGGGCGCTCACTGCTGCGTTGCAGCAGTGGCGCGATGACACAAATGTGGCGGCCGTCGTCATCCGTTCCAGCAGCGGGAAAGCGCTGTGCGCGGGCGGCGATATCCGCTTCTTCCACGAGGCAGGGCATGCCACGCCGCGCGGCGGCAGTGCCCTGCTGGAAGATTTCTTCACCGAGGAATACGCGCTCAATCACCTCATTCACTTCTATCCCAAGCCCTATATCGCGCTGATGGACGGCGTGGTGATGGGCGGCGGCATGGGCATTGCGCAAGGCGGCCCCGAGACCGGCGTGCGCATCGTCACCAACCGCACGAAGATGGCCATGCCGGAGGTGAATATCGGCCTGTTCCCGGATGTGGGCGGCAGCCATTTCCTGTCGCATGCACCGGGCAGGCTGGGCGCCTACCTTGGCCTCACCGGCGCAACGGTGGGCGCGGCGGACGCGCTTTACCTGCAGCTGGCCGATCATTTTGTGCCGGAAGGCGAACTGCCCGCACTGGCCTCGCTGATCGATGCCACCCCAGGCCGTGAGCTGCGCGCCGCGATTGCCTCCTTCAGCAAACCGCTGCGCGATGGCGCCGGCGCCAGCGAGCTGGAAGCGCAGCGCGCCCTGATCGACCGCCACTTCGCGGGCGCCACGGTCAGCGCCATCATGGACTCGCTGCGCAGCGACGACACTCCCTTTGCGCAGAAGGCGCTGAAGCTGATGGAGCAGCGCTCGCCGCTGATGATGTGCGTGACGCTGGAAATGCTGCGCCGTGGCGCCTCACTGGACGTTGCGGAATGCCTGCGCATGGAACGCAACCTGGTGCGGCGCAATTTCGAACACGGCGAAGTGCTGGAAGGCGTGCGCGCACTGGTCATCGATAAGGACAACCAGCCGAAGTGGAACCCGCCAACGCTGGCGGAGGTCAGCGAAGCCATGGTCGAGCGCTTCTTTGAACCGGTATGGCCCGCCTGGGCGCACCCGCTGCGCCATCTCGCATGAAAGAGCTGGACCGCATCGACCGCGAAATCCTGAACATCCTGCAGGAAGACGCGGCAACGCCCCTGCGCGAAATCGCGGAGAAAGTGCATTCCTCGGTAGCCACCTGCCAGCGCCGCATTGCGCAGCTGCGTTCCAGCGGCGTGCTGCTGAAGGACGTGGCGCTGGTGGACCGCGTGCTGGCGGGCATGCCGCTGACCGTGTTCGTATCGGTGGAACTGGAGCACCAGAACAGCGCCATCCTCAAGCTGTTTGAAGCGCGCATGCGGGAAGAGCCGCTGGTGATGTCCTGCTACGAGGTGGCGGGCGAATTCGACTTCATGCTGATCATCACCGCGCCGTCGATGGAGGCTTACCACGAGTTCACGCGGCGCGTGTTCACATCGAATAACAACGTCATCAACGTGAAGAGCCTGTTCGCCATGAACTGCTCCAAGTTCGAAACCAAGCTCACGCTCTGATAAAACTTCCCGCCGCGCGCCTGCATTTCGGGAAATCGTTCCGGAAGCGCCGATTAAGATGATCCTCCCATTGAAAGGAGCATCATGATCGATCACGTTTCACTCGGCACCAGCGACCTGCCGCGCGCGCTGGAATTCTACAAAGCCTGCCTCGAACCGCTCGGCTACTCGATCCAGCACCAGGATGCGGGACAGGTGATTTTCGGCGCAGACGGCGCCTGGCGCTTCGCTATCTATCCATCGCAGAACGACGATCCCCTGAACGGCCACCGCACCCATGTGGCCTTTGCCTCGCCCTCGCAGGACGCAACGCGCGCCTTCCACGGCGCGGCGCTTGAACGCGGCGCCGCAACGCTGCGCGAGCCGGGCCTGCGGCCCGACATCAACGACGAATATTTCGGAACGATGATCAAGGACCCCGACCAGCACGTGATCGAGGTTGTGCACTGGATGCGCTAGGACTGCTCGCGGTGGCGCAGCACCACGCGCTCGTTGGCGTGGAAGTATCTGGCAAGCCGCTCGGCCATATACACCGAGCGGTGCTGCCCGCCGGTGCAGCCGATGGCCACCGTCAGGTAGCTGCGGTTATCGGTTTTGAATGAAGGCAGCCACTTCTCCACGAAGCCGCGGATGTCCCTGAACATTTCTTCCGCTGTCGGCTGCGCATCGAGGAAGGCGATCACCGGCGCATCGCGGCCCGTGAGGGGGCGCAGGTCCAGGTCGTAATAGGGATTGGGAATCGCGCGCACATCGAACACGAAGTCCGCATCCAGCGGCACGCCCAGCTTGAAAGCGAAGGACTCGAAGAACAGCGTCAGCGGCGCGTTCTCGCTCTGCACCAGGTCCTTGATCCAGCCGCGCAGCTTGTTCGCGCTCAGTTCCGACGTATCGATCACATGGCCCAGCTGTTCGATGGCCGACAGGCGTTCGCGCTCTTCCTGGATGCATTCGATCAGCGTGCGGCGTGCAGCGGGATTGGCGCCGGGACGCAGCTCGTGCGACAGCGGATGGCTGCGCCGCGTTTCCGAGAAGCGCGCCACCAGCGAATGGGTGTTCGCGGTCAGGAACATGACCTTCACGTCGTGCCCCAGTTCCTTGAGCTTGAGAATATCGGCCGGCAGTCCGGCCAGCGAGGCTGCGCTGCGGGCATCCACTGCCACCGCCAGTGCTTCCGTGCCTTGCTCGGCCAGCGTGGCAACCAGGTTCGCCAGCAAGGCCGGCGGCAGGTTATCGACGCAGTAGTAGCCGGTGTCTTCGAGAACGTTCAGCGCTACCGACTTGCCGGAGCCTGAAATACCTGTGATAAGAACGATGCGCATGCGGGCATGATACCGTAAAAAAGACGCTGCACGGCTTGCGCCCTGCAGCGTCCCCGGCGCGCCGATTATGGCGCGATGCCAGTGGACTCCACAGTCCAGTGAACGCCGAACTTGTCGACTGCGACGCCCAGGGTATTGGCCCACGTCGTCTGCCGCAATGGCAGGAGTACGCGGCCACCCTGTGACAAGGCATCCACCAGGTGCTGGGCCTGCGTCAGCATGGGCACTGTCAGCGAGAGGGAAAAGCCCTGCAAATCGGGCTGCCTGTCGCCGTGGCCGTCTGACAGATAGAGAATGGACTCACCGATGCGCAGTGCGGCGCGCAGCACCTTGTTTTCCGTGCCTGGCCTGACATGCTGTGCATCGATGCTGTTGCCGATGCGGCGGATGAACAGCACTTCGCTGTTCAGGGTTTGCTGATAGAAAGCGATGGCCTCGTCGCAGAGGCCGGGAAGATAGACGGTTGGATTGAGTTGCATGGTTCACGCTCATTTATCTGAGTTGGAGAACCCGCCGCCCGGCTCCGTACGGTTAACAGCGTTCTGGCAGACTGCTGATCAACGGAAGAAGAAGTCGGGCTTGTCCGGCGCTGTGAGCGCGGGATGGCAGGGTCGTGATAGACATGATCTTCCTCCTTTCGTTTGTTGGCTGATGCGCTAGTTTCGCACGCTATCATGTCATGCCCCAGTTCTTTGAGCTTGAGGATATCGGCCGGCAGCGTGCTCGGCCAGCGTGGGCCTGAAATACCTGTGATGAGAATGATGCACATGCGGGCGTGATACCGTAAATCCCGCGTCGGCAATTGTGTGACATTGTTGGCGTATCCCACTACAATTCCCTACGCTGCAGTAATCATTTTTTTTGATTCCAACAGGTGCCGCACCATGGGTCGTCTACGCTACAGGGCCGGTATCGGCACATATCTGGCCCTCGGGTTCTGCGGGCTGGCTACGGCGCTGAGCATCATTCTCGCCGTGATTATCGGGAACCTTGCCGCCACCCAGGCCAAGAACGATATCGGCAGTTCGCTGGCCAACCTGGCGCGGCAAACAGCCGACAACCTCGATCGCGGCATGCAGGAGCGCTACCGCGAGGTGGAGCTGATGGCGCGCCGGCCCGACCTGACGGCGCCCGGCAGTGGCGGCGCTGTACGGCGCGCGGTGCTCGATGAGCGTCAGGCCACTTTTCCCCATTACGCCTGGATAGGCCTGACCACGCTGGATGGGCGCGTCCTCACTTCGACCCAGGGCATGCTGGAAGGCGCAGACGTTTCGGGGCGTCCCTGGTTCCGCAATGCGCTGGCCGGCATCCACGTAGGCGATGTGCACGACGCCAAGCTGCTGGCGAAACTGCTGCCATCGGTGAACGGGGAACCCAAACGCTTTGTGGATATCGCCTTTCCCTACAAGGGCGGAAATGGCGAGACGGCTGGCGTGCTGGGCGTGCACCTGTCCTGGGAGTGGGCGCGCGAGGTGCGCGATTCCGTGATCCAGCCGGCCGCCGGCAGCCGCTCCTTGCATGCCATGATCGCCGATACGCAGGGCGTGATCAAACTCGGCCCGCCGGGGCTGGCCGCGCTGGCGCCCGGCACCGTGGAGGCCTTGCGGCGGCAAGCCGGGGGCTATCTGGTCGAAGAGGGGCAGGACGGCAGTTTCCTCGTCGGCTATGCACGCACCCGCGGCCGCGGCGACTATCCGGGGCTCGGCTGGAGCATCGTGGTGCGGCAGGATGTGAAGGAAGCGTATGAACGCGTGCGCAGCCTGCAGCAGCGTGTGATGCTGACGGGAGTCGTGGCAGCGCTGCTGTCGTCCCTGCTGGGGTATTTCCTTGCACGGCGCCTGGCCCGGCCGCTGCGCGAGCTGGCCGCGTCCGCACAGCGCATCAACAACGCGCAGGCGCCATCCATCCCGCTGCCGCAGCGCGCCTATGCCGAGGTGCAGGCGCTGGCGCTGGCGCTGAACGGGCTGGTATCGGGCTTGCTGCAGCGGACCGGTGAGCTCGATGAGCTGAACCAGACGCTGGAACAGCGCGTTGCCGAACGTTCCAGCGAGCTGGCGCGCGTGATGGCGCGCGCCCATGCCGACGAACTGCGGGTGCAGACCATCATCGACAGCGCGCCGGACGCCTTCATCTCGGTCGATCTCCAAGGCCGCATCCGCGACTGGAATCCGGCCGCCCAGCGCACTTTCGGCTGGCGCCACGAAGAGGTGGTGGGCCGCAGCTATGTGGAGCTGCTGATTCCGCCGCGCTTCAGGGACGGACATGAGAACCTGCTGCGCGCGCTGGGCGGCGACGCCACCACGCTGCCGCGCCAGCGCTTCGCATGGCAGGTGCTGGACCGGCGCGGCGCCGAGATTCCGGTGGAAGTGACGGTGGGCGTGGCCGAAACGGTAGACGGCCATTTCCTGGGCGCCTTCGTGCAGGATATCTCCGAGCGCAGGCGGGTGGAGCAGATGAAGACCGAGTTCATTTCCACCGTCTCGCATGAGCTGCGCACGCCGATGACGTCGATTAACGCATCGCTGTCCATGCTGTCGCAGGGCATGGCAGGAGAGCTGGCGCCGGATGTACGCATGCTGATCGATATCGCCAGCAAGAGCAGCGAGCGCATGGTGCGCCTGGTGAACGACATTCTCGACATGGAGAAGATCGAATCCGGCAAGATGGACTACGACCTGCGTGCGCAACCGCTGGCCCCCTTGCTGCAGCAGGCGCTGGATGCAGTCGCGGGCAACGCCGCCGCGCGCCGCGTGCGCACCGCGCTGGACGACCAGACGCCGGGTACGCTGGTGCTGGCCGACCACGACCGCATCATCCAGGTATTCATCAACCTGCTGTCGAATGCCATCAAGTTCTCGCTGCCGGAAGGCGTGGTGACGGTGCGCGTTGAACGCAAGGGGCAGATGGCGTCCATCGCCGTATGCGACCAGGGAAGCGGCATTCCGCCCGGGTTCCACGACCGCATCTTCCAGAAATTCGCCCAGGCCGACAGCTCCGACTCGCGCAGCCGCGAGGGAACGGGCCTGGGCCTCAGCATCTGCAAGGGGATCGTGGACCAGCACGGGGGCGCCATTTTCTTTACCTCGCAGCCCGGCGCGGGCACCCAGTTCTTTGTCGAACTGCCGGTGCCGCCGGAACAGGCCTAGCGCAACTCGTGCAGGGCTATGCCGCCGAAGGACGGCCATGCCGAGAAGCTGCGTTCCAGCGTGGGCAGCAGCTGCAGCAGCGCGGGCTCGCGGCTGTGGAAGGTGGTGGCGCTGCCGTCCAGCAGGCGTTCGTACTGCAGGCGGTAGGCTGCACCCGCCGGGTTGGCCCGCGCGGAGCGCAGCAGCACCAGCACCGGCGTGCCGCCGGCATCCACCTGCCACAGCTCGCCTTCGGCGGCGCGCGTATAGCGCCGCTGGCGTTCCGCGCCAATGGGGCCCGCTTCCAGCGCAATCCTCACCTGCTTGCCGTGCCGGACGCCCCAGTCAAGGAAAGGCCGGGCGAAGCCGGCGATCTGCTCGGGATCGGTGCGGTAGTCCATCACTGTAACCGACATGGCCGACCGCGCCAGCGCCTCCAGCAGGGGCAGCTTGTCGTCCCACCAGAACGGCACCACGAAGTCCAGCGGCAGCGTGCCCGCGGCTGCGCGCAGCGCAGCGGCCAGTTCACCGTAGTGCCGGTCCATCTGCGCGGCCGCCGCGCGGTAGCCTGGCAACAGGTAGTGTTCCACATCAAACTGGGCCCCGGCCAGGCGGCTGCCGGCCGGCATGGCGCTGTTGTAGGCCGCATAGGCCTTCACCAGCGCGGCGGCTGCCTCCTGCTGTTCGCCCGGCAGCACCATGCGCGGATCGCCATCCACCGCCCATACGGCGATGCCGGCTGCGCCGGCACGCCGGATAAAGGACGCCAGTTCCTGCGGCGCCTTCACCGCGCCGCGCTGCACGGGCACTGAAATGAACAGGGTATGGATGCGGTAGGCCTGCGCATGCTGCAGGACCTGCTGCGCACCTGAGCGCCACACGGCGGAGGACCACACCCAGGTAGAGCGGGTGGGCACGGCGCCCGGTTCCATCAGCAGCTGCAGGCTGTCGAGGCGCAGCGTGCCGCCCTGCGGCGTGCAGGCCAGCACGAAATGGCGCCAGGAGGCGGGATCGAAAGCGCCATGCGGCAGCGCGAACTGCCCTTCGCCTGCGCGGATATCGCCCAGCGCCACGCTGGTTTCGCGCTGGGACTGCGCGGCATCCGCGAGGGCCAGCGAAAAAACACCTTGCCCCGCGGCCTGCCACTGCAGACGTGCCCGAGCCTGCGTCATGAACCACGGAGCGGAGAGCAGCACCCCAGCGGCCCGGCTCCCTGGCGCGCAGCGCAGCACCAACGCATCGCCTTCGCGCGACACCTGCGCCCTGCCTTCCGCGCCGAAGGGGCGTGCCGCGAGCTGTGGCAGCAACTCGCGGCCTTCCGGGAACACGCTGCGGCCCGGCGCGCCACCGCCGCCGTCATGCGCTTCAACGGCGCTGATGGCGAAGGGGCCTTCGGCGCCACGGCCGTACAGCAGCAGGGTGGCGGCGCGGGCGGCGCCAGCATCCGCCAGCGGATAGACTGCGAGCACGTCTTGCGGCGGCACCGGCAGGCTGGCGGCACTGCATCCTGGCTTCGGCGGGCCTTCTGCCAGCCGGACCTGCGGCGCGCCGGCGCCTTCACCGGGGCAGATATGCAGTGTTGCGGCGGTGCTGCTTGCCATGGTCAGCGTCATCAGGAAGAACAGCAGGACGGGCCGCATGGACTAGACCTTGCGCTGCCAGTTGCCCTTGCGCGTCATGGCGCCCCAGGTCGATTCTTTCTGGCGCAGCCAGCGCCACAGGCCGACCAGGCGCCACCAGCTGTTCAGCTGGCGGTAGCCGAAGTTCTCGACCACGACAACAAGGCCCAGCATCAGCAGCTGGCGGCGGCGCGGGTAGATGTGGAAGGACATTTCTTCCAGCAGCAGGCCGGACGCGGACAGGAGGATGCCCAGTCCCACCGCAAGGAACAGGAACGTGCCGAAAGCTTCCCAGGAAATGGCGCCCAGTACCCAGGCAAACGCCATGAAGAAGTAGCCGCCCAGCTCCACCACAGGCCCCAGCCATTCGAACAGCATCATGAAGGGGAAGGCCAGCCAGCCGGGCACACCGCCGCGGCGGCTGAACATCAGGCCCCAGTTCGATGCCAGGCTTTCCGCCAGGCCGCGCTGCCAGCGGATGCGCTGGTTGCGCAGCGTGGCCCGGTCTTCGGGCGCTTCGGTCCAGCACACGGGATCGGGCACGAATTCAATGCGGTAGCGCTGCCCGCGCTGGCGCAGCAGGCGGTGCATGCGCACCACCAGCTCCATGTCTTCACCGATGGTGTTCGGACGGTAGCCGCCCACCTCGATCACGGTTTGCTTGCGGAACAGGCCAAAGGCGCCGGAAATGATCAGCATGCCGTTCACCACCGACCAGCCGAGGCGGCCGAACAGGAAGGCGCGCAGGTATTCCACCACCTGGAACAGCGCCCAGGGATTGGACGGCAAGCCCACCTTGGTGAGGAAGCCGCCCGAAACCGTGCAGCCGTTGGCCACGCGCACCGTGCCGCCGGTGGCCACCATGGTGACGTCCGTAAGGAAGGGCCGCACCAGTTTCTGCAGGCTGTCGCGCTGCAGGATGGAATCCGCATCCACGCCGCAGAACAGCGGATAGCGCGAGGCGTTGATGCCGGCGTTCAGCGAGTCCGCCTTGCCGCCGTTGTCCTTGTCGATCACGCGCAGGTTCGGGTAGCGCAGCGAACGGTAGACCGTTTTCACCGGCTTGGTCGCAATCTGCACGCGGTAGGCTTCAGGGAAGGGCTGCAGGCCGAATTCCTCGATCAGCACGGCCAGCGTGCTGTCTTTCGAGCCGTCGTTGATGACGATGATTTCGAGCTCCGCATACGACAGCTGCAGCATGGAGCGCACCGAGGCCGCGATGGTGGCCTCCTCGTTATACGCGGGCACCAGCAGGCTGATAGGCGGTTCCAGGCCTGAATACACCTGCGGCAGGCTGTCCAGGATCGCTTCGCGGCTGCGGCGCTGCAGGGCGATGATCGACAGCACGTTGAGCGCCAGGTAGGCGCCGTTGAGCAGGATGAAGTAGACCACGATGACCGGGGTCAGCGTGTGCACCATCAGCAGGTAGAGCGCCATGCCGCTCATGCCGCCGCCTGTTCCGCCAGCACCTGGCGCATGATGTCGGCCGCGAAGCGGTCGCCCGCGGCCAGCGATTCCAGCTCGGCCGGCCGCAGGAAGGGCAGGCTGGCCAAGGCCTGCGCCGCGCGGTAGCGCACCCACCACTGGCGGTCGGCCAGCAGTTCCTGCAGGCGTGGCACGTCTTCCCGGTTGCCCAGCGGCCCGAGCGCGCGTGCGGCCTGGACGCGCACGCGCCAGTCGGCATGCGCGATGTGGGCGCGCACCTGGGGCAGCGCTTCCGGTGATGTGGCCAGGCGCAGCGCGGCCGCCACTACATCGGGATCGTCGTGGCCCAGCATCTGCTGCAGCACGGCCTGGGGCAGGTCGAGCCGCAAGGCGGCCAGCAGGCGCAGCGCATCGGGCAGGCGGGCCGGCTCCACCGTGCCTAAAGCCCGGGCCAGCGCAGGCTCCCAGGTGTTGCGCTGCTCCTGCAGGATTGTGGCCAGTTGCGCCAGCGGCCAGTCGGTGCGCCGCAGCAGGGGCAGTGCCAGCGTATCGGCGGCTTGCGCCGCATCGATCTGCACAAGTGCCCACAGGGCGAGGATCGAGGCCGCGCTATCCAGCTCGCGCGCCTCGCGCAGCAAGTCGTCCCATGCGCTGCGGTCCTGCATATGCCCAAGCACCAGCGTTGCCACCACGCGCTCCGCGCGGTTGCCGCGTGCGAGCAGGCGCCGCGCCAGCGCATCGCACTGCAGGCGGTAGGCAATGGTATTGAGCTCCTGACCGGCGGCGCCGCGCACGGACTGCTGGAGGTGCAGCCACAGGGTGAGGAAGGACATCATGTCGCGCGCGGCGAGGCGGGGCAGGTTGGCGGGCACTTCGCCCAGCATTGCCGCGTTGAGCACCGGACGCCATGTTTGCGTCATGGCATGGTCGCGTACCTGCCGGCGGCGCGCAGCCATGCGCAGCACAATGATCTGCAGGGCGATCAGCATCGTCAGCGCCAGGGCGCCGACGCCGACCCACCAGGCGACTTCGAGCCAAAGCTCAGAAGTGGTGCGGAATCCCGGCGAAGGCATGGTAGTTGGCGCGGCGGTTCAACTCTTCTCCTTCAGGTAACGGCGTACGCGGGCCAGCAGCTCGTTGGGCTGGAACGGCTTCACAATATAGTCGGAAGCGCCGGCATCGAGCGCACGGACAATGTCCGGCTCCGTATTTTTGGCGGTGAGCATGACCACCGGCACGTCTTCCCAACCGGCGCGGGCGCGGATCAGGCCAACGACTTCAAAGCCGTCAATATAGGGCAGCATCACGTCGAGCAGCACCAGTTGCGGCGGCTCGGGCAGTTCCTCGATGGCCTGGCGCGCCGCCAGCCCGTCGTTTGCCATATGGGTACGGTAGCCCTGGCGCTCCAGCATGAATTGCAGGAGCTGGCTGATATTCTCATTATCCTCGACGATCAGGATGAGTGCGGATTGGTCCGTCATGGGTGAAGGCGGTGGCAAGGAAACAGCTTGATCTTATAGAAATCAGCTGGCTTTGACCAGCTTGTCCTGGTCAGTCGCCGCTCATGGCCTGGCGCTGGCGCTCCATGAACTCCTGCAGCGTGTCGATGCCGCGCAGCTGCAGGATGGTGTTGCGCACGGCCGCTTCCAGCAGCACCGCGATGTTGCGGCCGGCCGCCACCGGAATCACGACCTTGCGGACCGGCAGGCCCAGCACGTCCTCGGTCGGGAACTGGAAGGGCAGGCGTTCCACTTCCTCTTCCAGCGCCGAGCGGCGCACCAGGTGAACGATCAGCTTGAGGCGCATCTTGCGGCGCACGGCGGTCTCGCCGAAGATGGCTTTGATGTCGAGCAGGCCGAGGCCGCGCACTTCCAGCAGGTTTTGCAGCAGGGGCGGGCAGCGGCCTTCAATCATGTTCGGCGCAATGCGCGAGAACTCCACCGCATCGTCGGCCACCAGGCCGTGGCTGCGCGAAATCAGTTCCAGGCCCAGCTCGCTCTTGCCCAGGCCCGAGTCGCCGGTAATCAGCACGCCCACGCCCAGCACGTCCATGAACACGCCATGCATGATGATGCGCTGCGCCAGCTTCTTGGACAGGTAGACGCGCAGGAAGTCGATTACCTGCGCCGCCGGTAGCGGTGTGGAGAACAGGGGAATATTCTTCTCGTCGCAGATGGCGAGAATATCGGGCGGCGTTTCCAGGCCCTGCGCGATGATCAGCGCCGGCGGGCCGCCTGCAATCAGCTCGCCGATCACATGGGCGCGCGTGAGCGACTTGAGGCGCTGGTAGTAATTGATTTCCTGGTGGCCGAACACCTGGATGCGGCCGGGGTGAATGGTATTCAGGTGGCCCACCTGGTCGGCGGCCGAGGCCACGTCGCCGGAGATCAGGCGTTCGCCGCCGGGGAAGCCGGCGAACCAGCCCAGTTGCAAAGTCTCGCGATTGTCGTCGTAGAGGCGTTGAATCGTCAGCGGGGTTTGCAGCATGGGCGTTGCCTAAGGAGAATATTGACGCCTTAGTTTAACCCGCCGCCTGCAAGCTGGGTTGCCAATTCACGATGCGGCTGTGCACGGCCTGGGGATCGGTATCCGTGCTGAGCGCGTTGCGGAAGGCATCGTCCGAGAACATTTCGGCGATTTCGGACAGGATTTCAAGGTGCTGCTGGGTCACGTGATCCGGAATCAGCAGGAAGAACAGCAGGTTCACCGGCTTGCCGTCCGGCGACTCGAAGGGAATCGGCTCGGCCAGGCGCACGAAGGCGGCCAGCGGCGATTTCAGGTTCTTGGCGCCCTTGATACGTCCGTGCGGAACTGCAACGCCGTGCCCCAGGCCGGTGGAACCGAGGCGCTCGCGCGCAAACAGGTTGTCGGAAACGGTGGAGCGGGCGATGCCGCAGTTATTCTCGAAGATCAGGCCGGCTTGCTCGAAAGCGCGCTTCTTGCTGGAGACTTCCAGATCCAGCTGGACGTTCTCAAGCGAAAGGATTTTACTCAGGTTATTCATATGGCGACTTGAATGATGCGACGCACAAAGATTGGCATGCGAGCCGAATTATAGGCCTGTTTGAGGCTGCTGTAACCCGAATTCGCTTGCTTCCAGGCCACGCAGGCGAGGCGTGGCAGAGCAAACAGCAAGACCTTTCGCCGAAAACGCTATTTCCGTACAAAAAAGAGCCGAAGCGCCGGTTTTTCGCCAGCACAAGCGCCCCTCAACCAATTTTTGCGCGTTTTCCTGAACGGGAATTGATATCCCGCAAAACCTTATTGCCGCGCGTTGCGCAGATTGGACGGCCGCTGCGCACCACTAAAGTTGGTACGCCATGGATTAATATCAAGGCCACCTCGACGGGTATATCGCGCATAAACGGTAAGGTGCTGCGGTTTGCACTGGCGCAAGATGTCAGTAAAGATGCGCTCCACGCATTGCTCGTGGAATTCGTTGTGTTCGCGGAAACCGATCAGGTACTTCAGCAGGCTTTCCTGGTCGATCTGCGGCCCGGCGTAGGTGATCTGCACGCTGCCCCAGTCCGGCTGGCCGGTGACCAGGCAGTTCGACTTCAGCAGGTGGGAAACCAGGGTTTCCTCGACCGGCAGTTCGTCAAAGTTGGCTTTCAGCACTTCGGGCTGGGGCGCGTAGTTATCGACATCGATATCGAGCCGGTCCAGCAGCAGGCCGTCCAGCTCGCCCATTTCGAGCTTGCCGAAATCCTCCTGCATGGTGAGCACAACATGGACGTTGGCGCCGGCAGCGGCGGAAAGGTCCTGCTGCAGCAAGGTACGCAGCGCCTCCGGCCCACCGAGGCGGGTCTGGTTGAAGGAGTTCAGGTAAAGCTTGAAGGATTTCGACTCGATGATGTTCGGCGAATCGGCCGGCACGGTAATGCGGGCCACGGCCACCTGCGGCTTGCCGCGCATATTCAGCCACGACAGCTCATAGGCATTCCACACATCCACGCCGAAGAAGGGCAGTGTCCCCTGCAGCCCCAGCTCATCGCGCTTGCCCTGGCGCGGAATCGGAAACAGCAGCTCCGGCGCATAGTCGGTTCGGTAAGCCGAGGTCTTACCCAGCGGCGATTGATCAGGTGAATTTTCCATAGCGAAATAATTGCAAGATAATTGGGGTCTGACGGGGGCGCCGAGCCACCGATTAAGAAATATTTCCTAATCGGGGTCAGACCCCAATTAAAAAGCAATTTTAAAGGAATAGCTTGTAGACCGGGTTTTGGGTTTCGTCCCAGTAGCGGTAGCCGAGGGTGGTGAGGAAGGCGGCGAACTCGTTCATCTCTTCCGGCGGCACCTGCAGGCCGATCAGGATGCGGCCGACGTCGCCGCCTTGCGAGCGGTAGTGGCACAGGGAGATGTTCCAGTTCGGCGACATGCTGTTCAGGAAGCGCATCAGCGCGCCCGGACGCTCGGGGAATTCGAAGCGGTACAGCAGCTCGTCCTTCGCCTGCGCGCTCTTGCCGCCAACCAGATGGCGCAGGTGCGTCTTGGCCAGTTCGTCGTGCGTCATGTCCAGCGTGCTGAAACCTTCTTCTTCGAAGCGGCGCGCCACCGCACCCGTCTCGGAACGGTCGGCTATCTGGATGCCCACAAATACGTGCGCCTGTGTGCCGTCGCTGATGCGGTAATTGAACTCCGTCACATTGCGCGGACCCACCAGGCCGCAGAAGCGGCGGAAGCTGCCGCGCTGTTCCGGCATCGTCACGGCGTACAGCGCTTCGCGCGATTCGCCCAGCTCCGCGCGTTCTGCCACGAAGCGCAGGCGGTCGAAGTTCATGTTCGCGCCGCTGCACACCGTCACCAGCGTTTCGTTCTTGATCGGGTTCTTCGTCAGCTCGGCGCGCTCCACGTAGGCTTTTGCGCCAGCTACCGCCAGCGCGCCTGCCGGTTCCAGGATCGAGCGCGTATCCGTGAACACGTCCTTGATTGCGGCGCAGATGGCGTCCGTATCGACCACGATGATTTCATCCACATACTGCTGCGCGAGGCGGAAGGTTTCTTCGCCCACCAGGCGCACCGCGGTGCCGTCCGAGAACAGGCCCACGTCCGGCAGCGTCACGCGCTCCTTGCCTTTCAGGCTGCGCGCCATCGCATCCGAATCCAGCGTCTGCACGCCGACCACGCGGATATCGGGACGGATCTGCTTGACATAGGCCGCAATCCCGGCCAGCATGCCGCCGCCGCCGATCGGCACGAAGATGGCGTGAATCGGGCCGGAATGCTGGCGCAGAATCTCCATGCCCACCGTACCCTGGCCCGCGATCACATCGGGATCGTCGAAGGGATGCACGAAGGTGAGCTTCTGTTCCTGCTCCAGCGTGATGGCGTGGTTGTAGGCGTCCGTATAGGACTCGCCATGCAGCACCACTTCCACATTGGCGCCGCCGCGTGCTTTCACGGCGTCGATCTTCAATGCCGGCGTAGTGGTCGGCATCACGATCACGGCGCGCACGCCGAGCTTCGCTGCCGACAGCGCCACACCCTGCGCGTGGTTGCCGGCCGAGGCGCAAATGACGCCGCGCTTCAATTGCGCGTCGCTCAGATGGGCCATCTTGTTGTAAGCGCCGCGGATTTTGAAGCTAAAGACGTCCTGTACATCCTCGCGCTTGAGATAAATTCGGTTCTGAATGCGCTGCGACAGCGTCGGCGCCAGCTCAAGCGGTGTTTCGGAAGCGACGTCGTAGACGCGCGCGGTCAGGATTTTTTTCAGGTAGTCGATAGTCATAGTCTGCAAACAGTGTGAATCGAAGGACTTGCTTATCAACGGCGGGTAACCGAGGTGGGAGGCACGCCGGCGCCGCGGGTCTGCGGGCTACGGACGTTCATTCGTGCGGTATGTGCCTGGTGCGAATCATTATAATGGACAGCACTAGCCACCTGTGAAATCACTGGATGATCGAATCCGCAATCAACTGGCTGCTGGGCGTGCTCGCGGCGCCGGAAGTGGGGCTGACGTCGGTTTTCATCATCAGTTTCGTTTCCGCCACCCTCGTTCCGCTCGGCTCCGAACCCGCTGTGTTTGCCGTCGTCAAGGCCAACGAGGCCCTGTTCTGGCCGGCCATCGCCGTGGCCACCTGCGGCAACACGCTGGGCGGCATCGTGGATTACTGGATCGGCTACTACGCAAAGGCCGCCTTTGCCAAGGAGCGCCAGAGCCGCTGGTTCGGCTGGCTCGCGCATTACGGCGCCAAAACCATGCTCCTGTCCTGGGTGCCCGCCATCGGGGACCCCCTCTGCACCCTCGGCGGCTGGCTCAAACTGCCTTTCTGGCCTGCCGTGTTCTACATGGCAATCGGAAAATTCGCTCGTTATCTGACCATGACGTCGCTTCTGCTGTATGTGCCGGACGGCTTCTGGAAGTCTTTAGCGCACTTTTTGGGCGGTTAGCCGAATAATATTTAGTTGGCGGAGGCATAAATTACCCTTCCATGGCGTAAGGCTGTTGGGCATTGTGCGGCGCAATAAGCTAGAATGGTTCCCCCATAGCGTCACCCATTGTCTTTCGCATAATGAACGCCCCAGCCCAAATCCAGGCCTTGCTGGCCGATTCGCCAGACGGCCACGCCCCAACGCGCTTGCGCGAAATTCCTTATAACTACACGTCGTTTTCCGATCGCGAGATCGTGATTCGCCTGCTGGGTGAGGAGTCCTGGTCTCTGCTGGATGAGCTGCGCGGCGCGCGCCAGACCGGCCGCTCCGCGCGCATGCTGTACGAAGTGCTGGGCGATATCTGGGTGGTGCGCCGCAACCCCTATCTGCAGGATGACCTGCTGGATAACCCCAAGCGCCGCCAGGAACTGATCGACGCGCTGCAGCACCGCCTGACGGAAGTGGACAAGCGCCGCCTCACCGTGGATGCAACGGACGGCGACGCGCTGGCCGTGAAGCGCCGCGAGAATGTGGAAAAGCTGATCAAGGCCGCACGCAAGGCCGTTGCCGATTTCGGTGAAGAATTCCGCCAGATGTATGACCTGCGCAAGCGCGCAGTGAAGGTGCTGGGCCGCTACACGGACAAGCACAATGTCTGCTTCGACGGCATGAAGCGCATCTCGCACGTTACCGATGCCACCGACTGGCGCGTTGAGTATCCCTTCGTCGTGCTCACGCCCGACACCGAAGAGGAAATGGCCGGCTTGGTCAAAGGCTGTATCGAACTTGGCCTCACCATCATTCCGCGCGGCGGCGGCACCGGCTATACCGGCGGCGCGATTCCGCTGACGCCACTGTCGGCCGTGATCAACACGGAAAAGCTGCTGACCCTCGGCGCGGTTGAAATGAAGGTGCTGCCGGGCCTGGACCGCGAGTACGCCACCGTGTTCTCGGAAGCTGGCGTTATCACCAACAAGGTGTCCGAAGCCGCCGAAAAGGCAGGCTTCGTATTCGCCGTGGACCCGACCTCGGCCCACGCTTCCTGCATCGGCGGGAATATCGCGATGAACGCAGGCGGCAAGAAGGCCGTGCTGTGGGGCACCGCACTGGATAACTTGGCTTCGTGGCGCATGGTCGATCCGAACGGCGACTGGCTGGAAGTCACGCGCCTGGACCACAATCTGTCGAAGATCCATGACACGCCACTGGCCCGCTTCAAGCTGGAATGGACGCATCCGAACGCACGCGGCGAAGCCAGGGGCGAACCGTTCAAGACCGAGATTCTCGAAATCGAAGGCCGCCGCTTCCGCAAGGAAGGCCTGGGCAAGGACGTGACCGACAAATTCCTGGCCGGCCTGCCGGGCATCCAGAAAGAAGGCTGCGACGGCCTGATTACGTCGGCGCGCTGGATCCTGCACAAGATGCCGAAGCACACGCGCACCGTCTGCCTCGAATTCTTCGGCCAGGCGCGCGATGCGATTCCGTCGATCGTTGAGATCAAGGACTACCTGGACAGCCTGCCGGCGCAAGGCGAGCAGTTCGCTACGCTGCGCCTCGCCGGCCTGGAGCACCTGGACGAGCGCTACCTGCGCGCCGTCGGCTACGCCACCAAATCGAAGCGCGGCGTGCTGCCGAAGATGGCGCTGTTCGGCGACATCGTGGGCGACGACGAAAACGCCGTGGCGCTGGCCGCATCGGAAGTGGTGCGCCTGGCGAATACCCGCGTGGGCGAAGGCTTCGTGGCCGTGAGCCCGGAGGCGCGCAAGAAGTTCTGGCTGGACCGCGCCCGCACCGCCGCCATCGCGAAGCACACCAACGCCTTCAAGATCAATGAAGACGTGGTGATTCCGCTGAACCGCATGGGCGAATACACGGACGGTATCGAGCGTATCAACATCGAGCTGTCGATCAAGAACAAGCTGCAGCTGTCTGCTGCGCTGCATGCTTTCTTCGCCGCCGGGAACCTCCCGGTCGGCAAGAGCGACGACGCGTCAGACGACAAAGTCGGCGACGCTGAAATGCTGGGCGACCGCCCGCAGCAGGCGCTGGCGCTGCTGGAGCAGGTGCAGGCCCGCTGGACCTTCCTGCTGGAGAACCTGGACCAGCCGCTGGCCGAAGTGCGCGAGCCGCTGTACGAACTGGGACTGGGCGAGCTGCGTGCAGCCTTCGACGAGCGCCTGCAGCGCCAGCCGAACGCCACCCTGTTCGATGTGGTGCAGGACCGCACGGTACGCGTGAGCTGGAAGCAGGAGCTGCGCGCTCCGCTGCGCCAGATCTTCAACGGCGCTGCGTTCAAGCTGATCCTCGATGAAGCCACGGCGCTGCACAAGCAGATCCTGCGCGGCCGCGTGTTCGTGGCGCTGCACATGCACGCCGGCGACGGCAATGTGCACACCAACCTGCCGGTGAACTCGGACCACTACGAAATGCTGCAGGACGCGCACAAGGCCGTCGCACGCATCATGAAGCTGGCCCGTTCGCTGAACGGCGTGATCTCGGGTGAACACGGCATTGGCATCACCAAGCTGGAATTCCTGACCGAAGAAGAAATCGGCGACTTCCGCGACTACAAGCTGCGCGTCGATCCGGAAGGCCGCTTCAACAAGGGCAAGCTGCTCAACCTGCCGGGCATGGAAGCGGACCTGCGCAATGCCTACACGCCGTCCTTCGGCCTGATGGGCCACGAATCGCTGATCATGCAGCAGAGCGATATCGGGGAAATCGCGAACAGCGTGAAGGACTGCCTGCGCTGCGGCAAATGCAAACCGGTCTGCACCACGCACGTGCCGCGTGCGAACCTGCTGTATTCGCCGCGTGACAAGATTCTCGCAACGTCCTCGCTGATCGAAGCCTTCCTGTACGAAGAGCAGACCCGTCGCGGCATCTCGATCCGCCACTGGGAAGAATTCGAAGACGTAGCCGACCACTGCACGGTATGCCACAAGTGCGTGACGCCATGCCCGGTCAATATCGATTTCGGCGACGTGTCGATGAATATGCGCAACCTGCTGCGCAAGATGGACAAGCGCAGCTTCAATCCGGGCAAAAAGGCGTCAATGTTCTTCCTGAACGCCACCGACCCGAGCACCATCAACGCCACACGCACGGCCATGATCGGCTGGGGCTACAAGGCCCAGCGCCTTGGGCATGAGGTGTTCAAGAAAGTGGCCCGCACGCAGACCAAGGCGCCGCCTCCGACCACGGGCAAGGCGCCGGTGCGCGAGCAGGTGATCCACTTCATCAACAAGAAGATGCCGGGCAACCTGCCGAAGAAATCGGCGCGCGCACTGCTGGACATTGAAGACAACAAGATGATTCCGATCATCCGGGATCCGCAGAAGACCAACGCCAATACGGAAGCGGTGTTCTACTTCCCGGGCTGCGGCTCCGAGCGCCTGTTCTCGCAGGTGGGCCTGGCTACGCAGGCCATGCTGTGGGAAGTTGGCGTGCAGACCGTGCTGCCGCCGGGCTACCTGTGCTGCGGCTATCCGCAGCGTGGCTCTGGCGACTACGATAAGGCGGAGAAGATGATGACGGATAATCGCGTCCTCTTCCACCGCATGGCGAACACGCTGAACTATTTGGACATCAAGACGGTGCTGGTCTCCTGCGGCACCTGCTACGACCAGCTGTCCAGCTACGAGTTCGAAAAGATCTTCCCCGGCTGCCGCATCATGGACATCCATGAATACCTGCTGGAGAAGGGTGTGAAGCTGGAAGGCGTGACCGGTACCCGCTACATGTACCACGACCCTTGCCACACGCCGATGAAGCTGCAGGAAGGTAGCAAGACCGTCAACGCGCTGATCCAGACCGTGGACAACGTGAAGATCGAGAAGAATGACCGCTGCTGCGGCGAGTCCGGCACCTTCGCCGTGGCCCGTCCGGATATCTCGACCCAGGTTCGCTTCCGCAAGGAAGAGGAAATGGTGAAGGGCTCCAGCAAGCTGCGCGCCGATGGTTTCAACGGCGACGTGAAGATCCTCACGAGCTGCCCGTCATGCCTGCAGGGCCTGTCGCGCTACAACGACGATTCCGGCACCTCGGCGGACTACATCGTGGTCGAAATCGCGAGGCACCTGCTGGGCGAGAACTGGCTGCCGGACTACGTGAACCGCGCCAACGACGGCGGCATCGAGCGCGTGCTGGTATGACGTGCGACCTGTGCAAGCTGCTCGCCGCGCCCACCGATGCCGTGGTGTGGCGCGACGATAAACTGGCCGTGGTGCTGGTGGACGAGCCGGGCTATCCCGGCTTCGCCCGCGTGGTGTGGAATGAGCACGTCAAGGAAATGACCGACCTCGCGCCGCAGGACCGCGACCATGTGATGCAAACCGTCTGGAAGGTCGAGCAGGCCGTACGCGATGTGATGGCGCCCCATAAGGTCAACGTGGCCAGCTTCGGCAATATGACGCCGCACGTGCACTGGCACGTCATCCCGCGCTACACTGATGATGCGCACTTCCCCAACCCCACATGGGGTGCGAAGCAGCGCGACGCATCGCCCGAGTCGATCGCCGCGCGCGCAGCCCTGCTGCCGCAGCTGCGTGCGGCGCTCGTTCAATCCCTGGAGTCCTGACGCCATGGCAAATCCTACCGGCCTCACTGTCCACAGCAAGTCCCGCTACCTCGAAGTCAGCTACGACGACGGTAACAGTTTCAATCTGCCTTTCGAGCTGCTGCGCGTGTACTCGCCGTCGGCGGAAGTGAAGGGCCACGGTCCGGGCCAGGAAGTGCTGCAGGTCGGCAAACGCGACGTGGGCATGAGCGACCTCGAACCGGTCGGTAACTACGCCGTGAAGCCCATCTTCACGGACGGCCACAGTTCCGGCCTCTACACCTGGGACTATCTGTACGACCTCGGCGCGCGCCAGGAACAGCACTGGGCCGACTACATGGCCCGCCTGCACGCAGCGGGTTTCGAAGGCGACAGCGGCCGCGAACCGGGCGCCGAGCTGCCCGGCGGCGCAAAGAAAGCGCACGCCTGCGGCCACCATCACTGATACATCCACGACAATTTCAGTACAGACTGCGGCGGGCCTGCATGTTAACTTCGGCGTTTTTCGTTCGAGGTTTCCATGTTCCTTGCCCGTCTTTCGCTTATTGCCGCGGTGCTCGCCGCAGCACCTTCCGCCCTCGCTGCTGACCACTACGGCCGCCTCACCGTCGATGTGAAGGTGGACGGCACCGGCTACGCGCAGCGCAACAAGGACTACACGAAGTCCCTCATCTCGCAGAGCATGCACCTCGCCTACACGGTGATGCGTTCGGGCGATGGCGACGACAGGAATTTCCTCGACCATGCCGGCACGTCGGCCGCTATGGCAAAGCAGATGGCAGCGTCGCAGGCGCGCGCACCGTCGCAGGCAAAGCAGCAGGAGATCATGCAGCAGGCGCAGAAGGCCATGACCGCCTGCAAGAACGATATGGCCTGCATGCAGAACATCGCGGTCAAGCTGGGGCAGCAGACTGCCGCCTGGTCGGCACCCATGCCGGATACCTCAGCCGACGAAGGCCGCTATCTGAACTACATCCAGACCGAACCGGCGCAATGCAAGGCCGAATTCACCGCGCGCATCAACGACAGCACCGAAGGCGCCTATGCCGACGTGGCAGGCATGCGCCAGTTCACCACAAAAACGACGGCCGATTTCAAGGCGGGCGAGATGGAGAAGGCGAGTGTCTGCATCGGCGGCGTCAGCATCGACAAGCGTACCGGCAAGATCATGGCGCAGATCACCGTGCCAACCGTGAAGGGCCGCTACGTCAGCACGGACGCAGGCCATGTCACGAGCGATTCGGCGAATTCGCAGATGGACCTGAACGCGGATGCGCTCAAGTGGGCCTTCGCCCAGATCAATGGTGGTGCGCGCTCCGGCAGCCAGCGCACTACGCTCAAGATTCCCACGCCGTCCTCCATCACCGGCAAGGGCGAACAGACGCTGAACGTTGAAGTGCGCTGGAACTTCGACGGCAAGTAAGCCTTATCCGGTGAACGGCAGGATGACCAGCGCAACGAGATAGCGTGCGGGCTTCCTGCCGTGATTGGCGTAGCTGATCGGCTGGTCCTCGCGCATGGCGAGGCAGTCGCCGGGCTTCAGCTGCCAGCTTTGCTCGCCCAGCGAGATTTCCAGTTCGCCCTCCAGCAGCCAGACCTGCTGGAACACGTCGTTCTCGCGCAGCACCTGGTCGTAAGTGACGCGCTGGCCGGGCGGGAAACTCACTTCCACCAGCTGCATCGGCGAGCGCGCGGCCGGCGACAGCTGCCGCCGCACATAGCCGGAAGCGGGATCGGTCCATACCGCCTGCGTGGCGGCGCTGCTGAGCGGCGACGGCTCGGCGGCCGCAGCGGCATCGGTTTCGAACAGGGAGCCCAGCGTGACGCCCAGCGCGCCAGCCAGCTTGTCCAGCACCGTGGCGGTGGCGCTGCTTTCCCCGCGTTCTATCAGCGAGATGTTGGAGCGGCTCACGCCGCTGCGCTCGGCGAGGGCGCTCAGCGACAGCTGGCGCGCTTCGCGCAAAGCCAGCAGGCGGCTGGCGATATGTTTGTTAATGTCCATAGAATCCATTATACTGGATTTTAATATCCATTAAACTGTCAGCCATGAACATCACATTCGAATCGCCCGACCAGCCTGAAATCATCGCCCTGATTGCCGACCTGGATGCCTACCTGCTGGCGCTGTATCCGCCTGAATCGGTCTACGCGCTCGATATCAATACGCTGACCCAGCCTCACATCAGGTTCGCAGTGGCGCGCAACAGCGAAGGTGCGGCCGCAGGCTGCGGCGCGATTGTGCTGACGCCGGAATACGCCGAAGTGAAGCGCATGTTCGTACACCCGGCCGCGCGTGGCACCGGTGCCGCCAAACGTCTGCTGGCCAAGCTGGAAGAGGCGGCGCGCGAGGCGGGCTGTCCGGCGATGGTGCTGGAAACCGGCCCGGACCAGCCCGAAGCGCTGGGCCTGTACGAGCGCCTCGGCTTTGCACGGCGCGGCCCGTATGGCGACTATGCGGACGATCCGCTCAGCGTGTTCATGGAGAAGCCCCTGAAGTAAAATATTTTTCGCGGCAGCTGTCGAAAATCGTCGCGCCCTGCGTCGTAGGGACGCCCGGCTTGCGGGTAACTTCTGAGGAGACTGCCATGGAATACATGATCCTGATTTACGCCGACGAAAAAATCTACAGCGATATGCCGCAGGCCGAGATGGCCGCCATGATGGAGGAGTACGGCCGTTACACCGAAGAGCTGGAAGCGGCGGGTGTGCTGCGCGGCGGCTCTGAACTGGCGCCCGTGCATACCGCAACCACGGTGCGGCTGCGCGATGGCAAGGTCGTCAGCACCGACGGCCCCTTCGCCGAAACCAAGGAACAGCTTGGCGGCTACTACCTGATCGACTGCGCCAACCTCGACGAAGCGCTGCACTGGGCCGCGAAAGTGCCGTCCGCAAAGGACGGCTCGATCGAAGTGCGGCCGCAGATCACGCACAGTTAAGCCATGCTGGCGAAAGCCATCGAACAGCTTTGCCGCCGCGAAGGCGGCAAGGTGCTGGCCGGGCTGATCCGCCGCTTCGGTGATATCAGCCTGGCCGAGGATCTGCTGCAGGACGCCTACCGCAAGGCGCTGGAGCGCTGGCCGCGTGAAGGGCTGCCGCACAATCCCGCCGCCTGGCTGACCACCGTCGCCCGCAATGAAGGCTTGGACCAGCTGCGCCGCAATGCCGCGCTGCTGCCCGATTCCGCCGAGGTGCTGGCGCAGCAGGCCGCCTGCACGGACGAGGAGGCCGCGCAGCAGCCCGCGCCGCTGATCTCCGGTTCAGCGAGCGTGGACGACGACCGGCTGCGTCTGATTTTCATCTGTTGCCATCCGGCGCTGGCCCCCAACGTGCAGGCGCCGCTGGCGCTGCGCATGCTGTGCGGTCTCTCCACGCGCGAGATTGCCCGTGCCTTCTGTGAAGCGGAAACAACCGTTGCCCAGCGCATTGTGCGCGCCAAGCGCAAGATTGCCGCGGCGAAGATTCCCTTTGTGGTGCCGCAGCGCACCGAACTGCCGCAGCGGCTGGCGCTGGTGCTGCAAGTGATCTACCTGGTGTTCAACGAAGGCTACGGCGCCACGGAGGGCCAGCGCCTGGTGCGCACCGAGCTGTGCGCCGAAGCGATCCGCCTCGGCCGCCTGATGGAAGAACTGATGCCGGACGAAGCCGAAGTGCTCGGCCTGCTGGCGCTGATGCGCCTGCAGCACGCCCGCAGCGGCGCGCGCGTGGCGCCGGATGGCGGCCTGCTGACCCTGCCCGAGCAGGACCGCTCGCAATGGGACCGCGCCGCGATAGAGGAGGGTACCGCGCTGCTGGACCGGGCCTTGCGCCTGGCCCGGCCGGGGCCGTACCAGATCCAGGCGGCCATCGCCGCCCTGCATAGCAAGGCGCAACGGGCGGAGGAAACGGACTGGGAACAGATCGCTGCACTGTACGGGGCCTTGCTACGCCATCTGCCCACGCCGGTGGTGGAGCTGAATGCGGCGGTGGCGCAGGGCATGGCGCACGGGCCGGCGGAAGGGCTCGCGCGTTTACGGGCATTGGAAGAGAGTGGGCGCTTACAGTCGAGCCATTACCTGCTTTCAGCGAAGGCCGAATTCCATGGTCGGCTGGGGGATTTCCGGGCAGCGCTGGCCGAATATGACCGGGCGCTGGCGCTGGTCGGCAATGCGGTGGAACACCGCTACCTGAGCCAGCGCCGGATGGCGGCGGAGAGGGAAGTTCTTAGTTCGTCACACGCTTGCGGCGCATGAATTCTTCGTAGGAACGCTGCTCACGCTCCCAGATGTAGCGGAACACAGCGCGTGCCGGAGGCGGCAGGCGGCGCACAGCTTCAGCGTTGAATTCCATCGGATGCGGCTCTTCGTTCAGTGCGTGGCGCGACTGAGCGTGAGTTGCATCAATGAAATGTTTGGTGGCTTCATCAATATCAGGGAAATAAATATCCGCTGGCAGTTTGTGCTGAAGATCCATTCCTAGCTCCGTGTGTTGACTAATCTCAGCCAATAACGCGGGCCTGATCGATCCGGTTGACAGAGTTTTTAAGCTAATCCTCAAACTCCCGCTTGTATAATGCAGACAATCTTTAGAGGGGCTGCCTGAATAATGAGCAATACCACGCATTTCGGCTATAAAACCGTGGCCGAGGACGACAAGGTTAAGGAAGTCGCCAAGGTCTTCCACTCGGTCGCCGCCAAGTACGACGTGATGAACGACGTGATGTCGGCCGGCCTGCATCGCCTGTGGAAAACTTTCACTATTGCTAACGCCGCCGTGCGGCCCGGCTTCAAGGTACTGGATATTGCGGGCGGCACCGGCGACCTGGCCAAGGTATTTGCCAAACAGGCGGGGCCAAGCGGCGAAGTCTGGCTCACCGATATCAATGAGTCCATGCTGCGTGTGGGCCGTGACCGCCTCTTGAACCGGGGCCTCGTGACCCCCACATTACTGTGCGATGCCGAAAAGCTGCCCTTCCCGGACAACTACTTCGACCGCGTGAGCGTGGCCTTTGGCCTGCGCAATATGACGCACAAGGATGTTGCCCTCTCGGAAATGCGGCGCGTGCTGAAACCGGGCGGCAAGCTGCTGGTGCTGGAATTCTCGAAAGTAGCGGCGCCGCTGCAGAAGCCCTATGACGTGTACTCGTTCTCGGTGCTGCCGTGGATGGGACAGAAAATCGCCGGCGATGCTGAAAGCTATCGCTACCTGGCCGAGTCCATCCGCATGCACCCGGACCAGGAAACCCTCAAGACCATGATGCAGGCAGCGGGTCTTGAACGCGTGGAGTATTACAACCTGACGGCAGGTGTGGCCGCTTTACACACTGGTATCAAACTCTAGGAATAGCCATGAACTTCAAGAAGTTTCTTGTCGCAGCAACCGTAGCCCTGGCCGCAATGAGCATGACCGCCGACCTGATGGCGCGCCCGATGGGCGGCGGCAAGTCGTTCGGCCGCCAGTCTTCGAACGTGAGCAATATGGCGCCGCGCCAGGCGCAGTCGCCGTCGCAGGCGCCGGGCGCGCAGCGTCCTGCCGCGCAGCAGACGCCTGCGCCAGCCGCACCGCCGGCAGCCCGTCCTAGCCCATGGAAGGGCATTCTGGGCGGCGCGCTGCTGGGCCTTGGCCTGGGCGCACTGTTCTCGCACCTCGGCATGGGCGCCGGTCTGGCTTCCGCGCTGGGATCGATCCTGACCGTGCTGCTGGTGGTGGGCGTGATCTACTTCCTGTTCACGCTGTTCCGCCGCAAGGCGCAGCCGCAAGCGGCTCCGGCAGGCTTCAGTAATGGCGGCTTCGGCGGCGGCAACTTCAATGCGCCGGCGCCACAAAGCACCGGCTCGGCCACGCCTGAAATCGGTTCGCGCCTGCAGCCTTCGGCGTTCCAGGCTGCACAGCCTGTGGCAGCGGCTGCCCCTGCAGCCCACCAGCAGTGGGGTGTGCCGGCCGACTTCGACCAGGCTTCCTTCCTGCGCCACGCGAAGAGCAACTTCATTCGCCTGCAGGCCGCCTGGGACAAGAGCGATGTGAACGACATCCGCGAATTCACCACGCCGGAAGTGTTCGCCGAGCTGAAGATGCAGATCCAGGAACGCGGCGGCAAGCCGGACTACACCGATGTGGTCAGCATCGAAGCCGAACTGCTGGGTATTGAGAACAACGGCAGCGAATACCTGGCATCCGTGCAGTTCAGCGGCCAGATCAAGCCTGCGCCGGACGCACTGCCTGAGCCGCTCAACGAGGTGTGGAACCTGGTGAAGCCGGTCAACGGCACCGGCGGCTGGATGCTCGGCGGTATCCAGCAGCTCGCCTGATAACCGTTGTGCAGGGCGTTTGCCCTGCAAACTGGTAAGATCGAAGCCGCCCAGGATTTTCCGGGCGGCTTTGTTTTGTGCGCTTCTTATCGCTAACGACCATGTTTCCATTTCCGTCTTCATTGCCCACGCTGAGCATGCCTGCTGCGGCCACCGTCAATCACCTGCTGGCGCAGGAGCCATGGGCGCGCCAGGAGCTGAAACAGTACGCAGGCAAGGTGGCGGCCATCGAGGCCACGCCGGTCTCGCTGCGCCTGCGCGTGGCGGCGGACGGCATGGTGGAAAGCGCGCCGTCCGGTGTGGAGCCTTCCGTCACGATCCGCCTGAAGCTGTCTGACCTGCCGCTGATTGCGCAGAATCGCGAACGTGCCTTCTCTTACGTGCAGATCGAAGGCGATGCCGAATTTGCGAACGCCATCTCGCGCCTGAGCCAGTCGCTGCGCTGGGAAGCCGAGCACGACCTGGAGAAGTGGTTCGGCCCGATTGCGGCCGTGCGCATGGTGTCCGGCGCGAAGGCGGCGGTGGAATCCCTGAAAACCGGCCAGCGCAAGCTGAGCGAGAATGTGGCTGAATACCTGCTGGAAGAGAAGCAGGTGCTGATCCGTCCCATGGTGGCGGAAGAATTTGCCGGCGACGTGACCCGTCTGCGTGACGACGTGGAGCGCTTCGCCAAACGACTGGAAAAACTGGAACGCAAGCTGGCCGCTGCGCCCCAACCGACGGACAATCAATGATTCTGAAATTTTTGCGGCTTGTCCGAATTCTTCGCGTTCTCGTCAAATATGGGCTGGACGAAATTGCCATCTCCGGTTTCGATAAACCGGGCATCAGCCGGCTCCTCGACCTGGCTTTCTTCTGGCGCGACCTCTCCACGCCGCGCGGCGTGCGCCTGCGCCTGGCGCTGGAGGAATTAGGACCGATCTTCGTCAAGCTGGGCCAGGTGCTGTCCACCCGCAGCGACCTGGTGCCGCCGGACATCATCTATGAATTGTCCAAGCTGCAGGACCGCGTGCCGCCTTTCGATTCCGGCCTGGCGGTAGCGCAGATCGAGCGCTCATTGGGCGCGCATCCGGACCAGCTGTTTGCCCGCTTCGAGCGCATTCCCGTTGCTTCCGCCTCCATCGCGCAGGTGCACTTCGCCGCGCTGCCGGACGGCACCCAAGTAGCCGTCAAGGTGTTGCGCCCCGGCATGAAGAAGCTGATCGACGAGGACGTGGCGCTGATGCACATGGCCGCCAACTTCATCAACCGCGTATGGGAAGACAGCAAGCGCCTGAAGATGAAGGAAGTGGTCCATGAATTCGACAAATACCTGCACGATGAGCTGGACCTGATGCGCGAAGCGGCCAACGCCGCCCAGCTGCGCCGCAACTTTGCCGACTCCAAGCTGCTGATGGTGCCGGAGATGTATTGGGACTACTGCTCCAGCAGCGTGATCACCATGGAGCGCATGCACGGCATTCCCGTGTCGCAGATCGACCGCCTGCTGGAAGCGGGCGTGGACCTGAAAAAGCTGTCCAGCGACGGCGTGGAAATCTTCTTCACGCAGGTGTTCCGCGATGGCTTCTTCCACGCCGATATGCACCCGGGGAATATCCTCGTGTCGATCGACCCGGCCAGTTTCGGCCGCTATATTGCGCTGGACTTCGGCATCGTCGGCACGCTGAACGATTACGACAAGGACTACCTGTCGCAGAACTTCCTGGCCTTCTTCCGCCGCGACTACAAGCGCGTGGCCGAGGCGCACATTGAATCCGGCTGGGCGCCGAAGGAAACCCGCGTGGACGAGCTGGAAGCCGCCGTGCGCGCCTGCTGCGAGCCGATCTTCGACCGGCCGCTGAAGGACATCTCCTTCGGCCAGATCCTGCTGCGCCTGTTCCAGACCTCGCGCCGCTTCAACGTGGAAGTGCAGCCGCAGCTGGTGCTGCTGCAGAAAACCTTGCTGAATATCGAAGGCCTGGGCCGCGCGCTCGATCCGGACCTCGACCTGTGGAAGACCGCCAAGCCCTACCTGGAGCGCTGGATGGCCGAGCAGGTAGGCTGGCGCGGCCTGCTGGAACGCTTCAAGGCTGAAGCGCCGCGTTACTCGCACATCATTCCGCAGCTGCCGCGCCTCACGCACCAGGCGCTGACGGCGATTGCGGACCGCGACACTTCCAACCGCGACCTGCTGCGCGAGCTGGCCGAGGAGCAGCGCCGCACCAACCGCCTGCTCAGCTTCCTCGTGTTCTTTGTGGGCGCCTTCGTCGTTGGCGTGGTGGGCTTCCAGGCCTGGATGCGCTATCACGGCGGCGCCTGATGCCTGAATTCCGCACGCGCGACCCGCTGTCACCCGAGTTCTGGGACGAGCGCTTCGACCGCGCCTTCACGCCCTGGGACATGGGCGGCGTGCCGCAGCGTCTGCGGCGCTACATCGCCGAATGGCAGGGCGCCAAACCCTCCGTGCTGATTCCCGGCTGCGGCAGCGCCTATGAGCTGGTGGCCATGTGCGAAGCAGACTGGGACGCCACCGCCATCGATTTCTCACCCGCCGCCGTGGCGCAGGGTCAGGCCACGGCCGGCCCCTGGAGCGCCCGGGTGCAGGAGGCCGACTTCTTCACCTGGCAGCCCGAACGGCCGCTGGACCTGGTCTATGAACGCGCCTTCCTGTGCGCCATGCCGCCCGCCATGTGGCCGAACGTGGCCGCGCGCTGGGCAGAGCTGCTGCCGTCCGGCGCCACACTGGCCGGCTACTTCTTCTGCGGCGACAAGGCGAAAGGCCCGCCGTTCGGCATTGCCCGCGAGCGCCTGTTCGAGCTGCTGGAGCCTGCCTTCACCCTCAAGGCCGAGGAAAGCGTGGCCGATTCCCTCAGCGTATTCGAAGGCCAGGAATACTGGTTCGAATGGCAACGCCGCTGAAGCAGCCCCCGCCGGCGCCGAAATCGCCTTATCCCCGCAAAAAAGCTTTATAATTCAGGGTTTTTGTAGAATTTTGCGGAGAGAAAGATGCCAATCTATGCTTACCGCTGCGAGGATTGTGGCTTTACCAAGGACGTGCTGCAAAAGATCTCTGATCCGCAGCTGACTGATTGCCCATCCTGCGGCAAATCCACGTTTAAAAAGCAGTTGACCGCGGCTGGCTTCCAGCTGAAGGGCACCGGCTGGTACGTGACCGACTTCCGTGGCGGCAGCAATGCCCCGGCCACCGGCGTGGCAGGCGGCGCGAAGGCCGATGCCCCGGCAGCCGCACCGGCGCCCGCGCCGGCACCGTCGTCCTCGGGCGGCGATACGAAATAAGTTCGCAAGGAACGCGATGCGTAAATACTTCATCACCGGTCTGCTGATCCTGGTTCCCCTGGCGATTACCGCCTGGGTGCTGAACCTCGTCATCAGCACCATGGATCAGTCGCTGCTGTTTGTGCCCGAGCGCTGGCAGCCGCGTACCCTGATCGGCTTCGATGTGCCGGGTCTGGGTGCGATCCTGACCGTGCTTATCGTGTTCCTGGTTGGCCTGCTGGCCAATAACCTGATCGGCAACTACATCGTTCGCCTGTGGGAAAAACTGCTGAACCGGATTCCGGTGGTCAGCTCGCTGTACGGCAGCGTGAAGCAGGTGTCGGACACCTTGTTTTCCTCGTCCGGTAACGCCTTCCGCAAGGCCGTGCTGATTCCTTATCCGCACGAGAACTCGTACACCATCGCTTTCCTGACCGGCACACCGGGCGGCGACGTGAAGAACCATCTGGTAGGCGACTACGTGAGCGTTTACGTGCCGACCACGCCAAACCCAACGTCGGGCTTCTTCCTGATGATGGCGAAAGACAAGGTGGTGGAACTCGACATGAGTGTCGATGCCGCCCTGAAGTACATCGTTTCGATGGGCGTGGTTGCGCCCGAATGAACCAATTTAACCTGAACTGAGAAATAACCATGTCAATGCGTACTCACTACTGCGGCCTCACCACCGAAGCACTGCTGGGCCAAACCGTCAGCCTGTGCGGCTGGGTGCACCGTCGCCGCGACCACGGCGGCGTGATCTTCATCGACCTGCGCGACCGCGAAGGCCTGGTGCAGATCGTCTGCAATCCGGAGCAGGCCGAAGTCTTCAAGGTGGCCGAATCCGTACGTAACGAGTACTGCCTGCGCGTGACCGGCGTGGTGAAAGACCGCCTGGCCGGCACCGTGAACGCCAACCTCAAGTCCGGCAAGATCGAAGTGATCTGCTCGCAGCTGGAAGTGCTGAACGCCTCCGTGGCCGTGCCGTTCCAGCTGGACGACGACAACCTGTCCGAAACCACCCGCCTGACGCACCGCGTGCTGGACCTGCGCCGTCCGCAGATGCAGAACAACCTGCGCCTGCGCTACAAGGTGACGATGGAAGTGCGTAAGTACCTGGATGAACTGGGCTTCATCGACATCGAAACCCCGACCCTGACCAAGTCCACGCCGGAAGGCGCGCGCGACTACCTGGTGCCATCGCGTGTGAACGCGGGCCAGTTCTTCGCGCTGCCGCAGTCGCCGCAGCTGTTCAAGCAGCTGCTGATGGTCGCCAACTTCGACCGCTACTACCAGATCACCAAGTGCTTCCGCGACGAAGACCTGCGCGCTGACCGCCAGCCGGAATTCACCCAGATCGACTGCGAAACGTCCTTCCTGAACGAACAGGAAATCCGCGACCTGTTCGAAGACATGATCCGCAAAGTCTTCAAAAACACGCTGGAAATCGACCTGCCGAACCCATTCCCGGTGATGAACTTCTCCGAAGCCATGGGCAAATACGGTTCCGACAAGCCGGACATGCGCGTGAAGCTGGAATTCACCGACCTGACCGACGTGATGAAGGACGTGGAATTCAAAGTGTTCTCCGGCGCCGCCAACCTGCCGAACGGCCGTGTGGTGGGCATGCGCGTGCCGAAGGGCGCCGACATGCCGCGTTCCGAGATCGATGCCTACACCCAGTTCGTGGCCATCTACGGCGCGAAGGGCCTGGCTTATATCAAGGTCAACGAAAAAGCCAAAGGCCGTGACGGCCTGCAGTCGCCAATCGTGAAGAACATCCACGACGCAGCGCTGGACAAGATCCTGGAACTGACGGGCGCGCAGGACGGCGACCTGATCTTCTTTGGCGCCGACAAGGCGAAGGTCGTCAACGACGCCATCGGCGCGCTGCGCGTGAAGATCGGCCACTCCGAGTTCGGCAAGGCCAACGGCCTGTTCAACGACGTTTGGGCGCCGCTGTGGGTGATCGACTTCCCGATGTTCGAATACGACGAGGAAGACGACCGCTGGACCGCAACCCACCACCCGTTCACCGCGCCAAAAGACGGCCACGAAGACATGCTGGAAACCGATCCGGGTTCCTGCATCGCCAAGGCCTACGACATGGTGCTGAACGGCTGGGAACTGGGTGGCGGCTCGATCCGTATCCACCGCGAAGAAGTGCAGTCGAAAGTGTTCCGTGCACTGAAGATCGGCGCGGAAGAAGCCCGCCTGAAATTCGGCTTCCTGCTGGACGCGCTGCAGTACGGTGCGCCTCCGCACGGCGGCCTGGCCTTCGGCCTGGACCGTATCGTGACGCTGATGACCAAGTCCGATTCGATCCGCGACGTGATCGCCTTCCCGAAAACCCAGCGGGCACAAGACCTGCTGACGCATGCTCCATCGGAAGTCGACGAGAAGCAGCTGAAAGAGCTGCACATCCGCCTGCGCGCCGCCGAACCAAAAGTCGCCGGCTAAGCGACAGGAAGAGGGCGCCTTGCGGCGCCCTTTTTGTTAGCGCAGGGGACAGACCCCCCATTCGCAAAGCGAATCGGGGTCTGTCCCCGGTAACCGAGTCCGCCACCGAACTCCAGTCCGTGGACATGCCCTACAAAATCCCCGAATCCGTTCTGGTAGTCATCCACACCGCAGACCTCGAAGTCCTGCTGATCGAACGCGCCGCCAACCCCGGCTACTGGCAATCCGTCACCGGCTCCCTCGACTTCGCCGACGAGCCGCTCCTGACCACCGCCACCCGCGAACTCTTCGAAGAAACCGGCATCGTTGCCGACGGCGAGCACCTCCAGCTGCGCGACTGGGGCATGCGCAACATCTACGAAATTTACCCCGTCTGGCGCCACCGCTACGCCCCCGGCGTCACCCAAAACACCGAGCACATCTTCAGCGTCGAAGTCCCGCGTGATATCCCGATAGTGCTCAGCCCCCGCGAACACACCGCCCACATCTGGCTCCCCTACCTCGAAGCCGCCGACAAATGCTTCAGCCCCTCCAACGCCGAAGCCATTCTCCAGCTCCCGCGCCATAGCGACCGCTGAGCCATCGCAATATCGGGCACAGAGGACGTAATAGCATGGAATCCCTGCATGCTCGCGGAGCTTGCCATGCCAGTCTTACTGCGCTACAAAGGAAGTGTCTTCTTCTTCTTTTCTAATGAGGGCTCGCCGCGGGAGCCGCCGCATGTTCACGTGCGAAATGGCCGCGCCAATGCAAAATTCTGGCTCTACCCGCGCATCTCACTCGCTGATTCGCGTGGATTCAAGGCGAATGAGCTTCAAGAACTGTTACACGTAGCGCGCGCTAATCAACAACTCTTTGCAGAAGCATGGGAGGATTATTTCGATGAGTAAATCGCTTGCCTCACATCTTGAGTTCGACTCTTCGAAAATGTGGGTGCACTTGACCGATGGCCGGGTTCTCGGCGTGCCACTGGCATTCTTCCCTCGACTACAAAATGCAGCCGCGGCTGAGTTGGTACAGTGGACGATCAGCGGCGATGGAACCGGCCTGCATTGGGACGCCCTTAATGAAGATATCAGCGTTGAACATCTGATGCTCGGTTATGGAGACCGGAAGCGGCTCGCCGCGTCAAAATAGTCCAACCGTGCCGCCGCCGCACAATTGAACGGCAGCAAGAATCTGCTTGGCGCTACAATAATTCCATGAAGATTCGTGTTGCCACCTACAACATCCACAAGGGCGTGTCCTACCGCAGCCAGCCGCGGGTGCATGCGCTCAAGCAGGCGATCATGGCCTTTGAGGCCGACCTGATCTTCCTGCAGGAGGTGCAGGGACAGCACGACCGCATTGCGGCGCGCTTCGGCGAGGAGCGGCATGGGCACCGCCACTGGCCGCAGAACGCGCAGCATGAATTTTTCGCGGGCGAATCGCACCAGTCCGTGTACGGCCTGAATGCGCAATACGACCACGGCCACCACGGCAACGCACTGCTGACCCGCTTCCCCATCCAGAAGTGGACCAATACCGACATTTCCGACCACGCCTACGAGGCGCGCGGCATCCTGCACTCCATTGTGGAAACGCCGAAGGGCATCGTGCACTGCTACGTGATCCACCTCGGCCTGTTCGAGAAGAGCCGGGTGCGCCAGGTGGAGGCGCTGATCGACGCGGTCAATTTGTCCGCCCCGAATAACGAGCCGGTGATTATCGCCGGCGATTTTAACGACTGGCGCAATACCCTGAGCGCCAAACTGCGCAAGGCGCTGGGAGTGGTTGAGGTGTTTGACGAGATCGGCTCCGGCTCCAGCCTGGGCGACCTGGTCCGTACCCTGGCCCGGAAGCAGGCGGCGGTTCGTCCAGCCCGCACCTTCCCATCCGCCTTGCCCTTCTTCCGTCTCGATCGCATCTATGTGCGCGGCTTCAAGGTAGAATCTGCCGAGGTCCTGCATGGCCAAATGTGGGCCAGGCTGTCCGACCATGCGCCGATTGTGGCGACCTTGAAACTATAGCGAAATGCGTCCTGTCGATTTCATCGCCGATAACGAAGTCAAGCTCCTGCACTGCGGTACCGATTATTTCCCCGCCCTGGAGGAAGCCATCGACGCCGCACAGTATGACGTCTACTTCGAAACCTATATCTTCGCGGACGATGAAACCGGACAGCGCGTGCTCAAGGCACTGATGGACGCGGCAAAGAGGGGCGTTACGGTGCGCATGATCACCGACTGGTTCGGCACCGGCCGCGGCCGGGTGAACCGCATGCATGCGCAATTGCTCGAAGCAGGTGTCGAGCACCGTATTTTTAATCCGTGGTTCCTGCGGGGCGTGACGCGCACGCACCGCAAGATCTGCGTGGTGGACCGGTCGCTGGCCTTCGTCGGTGGTATCAACATCAACGACGATATGTTCTGCGATTACGACCACAATATCCCGCTGGACGCGCCGCGCTGGGACTTCGCGGTGGCGGTGCGCGGCCCGCTGGTGGCGTCTATTCACAAGGAAGCCTGCACACAATGGTTGCGGCTGGGGAAGATGTCCGTGGCCAAACGGATCGGCCTGTTCCGCGACATGCGCAAGGTGGACAAGATCACGCATGAAGCAGCCGTGCAGGCCGGCTTCGTGGTGCGCGACAACCTGCGCAACCGCATGACCATCCAGCGCGCCTACCTGAAGGCGCTGGGCCATGCGCGCAAGAGCGTGCTGATCGCCAATCCTTATTTTGCACCGGGCCGCAAATTCCGCCGCGCTTTGTCGCAGACGGCGCAGCGCGGGGTTGAGGTGGTGCTGCTGATCGGCGTGGGCGAGAACTGGATGCAGGATGCGGTGGCGCACTCCTTCTACCCCAAGCTGCTTGCCTCGGGCGTGAAAGTGGTGGAATATCACAAAACCCAGCTGCATGCGAAAGTGGCCGTGATCGACGATGAGTGGGCCACGGTCGGCTCCAGCAATGTGGATGGGCTGAGCCTGTTTTTGAACCAGGAAGCGAATGTCGTCATCAAGGACGCCGCTTTTGCGCGCAGCCTGCGCCAGCACATTGAGCAAGCCGTTGCCGAGGGCGTGGTGATCTGCCCGCACGAATACGAGCATGTCGGCCGCTTCCGCCGCATCGGCTACGAAGTGGCTTACTTCTTCTATCGTACGCTGATGCGCATCTTTGCAGTAGGAAAATACGCTTGAAAGACAACGTCAGGATCGACAAATGGCTGTGGGCCGCGCGCTTCTTCAAAACGCGCCAGCTGGCCATCGACGCGGTGGACAACGGCCGCGTGAAGATCGGCGGCGACCGCATCAAGCCCTCGCGCATCATCAAGCTCGGCGAGCGGCTGGACATCGACAACGGCTCGGATGAGTGGGAAGTGCTGGTGGTAGGCATCAGCGACCAGCGCCAGTCGGCCCCGATCGCGCGCACCCTGTACGAAGAAAGCGAAGCCTCCATCGCGCGCCGCGAAAGAGAGCGCGACCGCCGCAAGTTCTTCCACGAACCCGGCACCGACATCAAAGGCCGCCCCACCAAGCGCGACCGCCGCCTCATCGACCGCGCCGGCGAGTAAAGTTGCTTAATTGGGGTCTGACCCCGATTAAGAAATTGTTGCGGCGCGTCAATAGAACGGCGGCTCTAACAATCCCGTTTGACATTTATCCAGCTCTGGATAATAGTACGAGCGTTCGTAATTTTTTTTCACACGAAGCCGGCCCAGAGAGCGAGAATAAGTTTCTTGTTTTGCTAGATGGGTTCTAACGTGGGTGCCATTCTTATTAATACTTCGACAAAATTCATGCGCAAGGGTGAAATGACCCGCGCCGCCATTCTGGACGTGGCTTTGGAACTCGCCAGCCGTGACGGGCTGGAGGGCCTGACCATCGGCCTGCTGGCGGACAAAATGAACATGAGCAAGTCGGGCGTATTCGCTCACTTCGGTTCGCGTGAAGATCTGCAACTGGAAGTACTGAAGCTGTACCACCGCCGCTTTGAACAGGAAGTGTTTTACCCGAGCATCAAGGAGCCACGCGGCCTGCCGCGCCTGCGCGCCATGTTTGCGCACTGGGTGAGCCGCGTCACGGTCGAAATCGCGTCGGGCTGTATCTATATCAGTGGCGCCGTGGAGTATGACGACCGGCCCGGTCCGATCCGCGAAGCGCTGGTGGCCATGGTGGGCGCCTGGCAGCAGGCCTTGCTGCGTGCGGCCCAGCAGGCCATCGACTGCGGCCACCTGAAAGCGGATACCAATGCAGAGCAGCTGGTGTATGAGATGTATGGCCTGATCCTCGCCGTTCACCACGATGCGCGCTTCCTGCGCATTCCGGGCACGGTGGAGCGGGCCAGCGTCGGCTTCAACCGTCTTATCGAGAACTACCAATCCTAGCGCTGTGCGCGATCCGCGCAGCCTTCACATCACGTTTCGTCAGGAGATAAACATGGGTCAATACGTCGCGCCAATCCGGGATATGCAGTTCGTTCTGCACGAGTTCCTGAAAGTGGAAGAGCAGCTCAAGGAACTGCCGGCTCACGCTGAGACCGATGCCGATATCATCAACGCCGTGCTGGAAGAGGGCGCGAAGTTCACCTCCGAAGTGCTGTTCCCGCTGAACCACTCCGGCGACCGCGAAGGCTGCCACCACGATGCGGCGGCGAAGACCGTGACCACGCCAAAAGGCTACAAGGAAGCGTACAAGCAGTACGTGGAAGGCGGCTGGGCGGCGCTGGCCTGCGATCCGGAATACGGCGGCCAGGGCCTGCCTGTGGTGCTGAACAACTCCTTCTACGAGATGCTGAATTCGTCGAACCAGGCGTGGACCATGTACCCCGGCCTGTCGCACGGCGCCTACGAGTGCCTGAAAGAACACGGCACCGACGACCAGAAAAAGACTTACCTGCCGAAGCTGGTGTCCGGCGAGTGGACCGGCACCATGTGCCTGACTGAACCGCACTGCGGCACCGACCTGGGCCTGCTGCGCACCAAGGCGATTCCGAACGACGACGGTTCCTGGACCATCACCGGCGCCAAGATCTTCATCTCGGCCGGCGAACACGATATGTCCGAGAACATCCTGCACCTGGTGCTTGCCCGCGTGCCGGACGCACCGGAAGGCTCGAAAGGCATCTCGCTGTTCCTCGTTCCTAAGTTCCTGCCGAATGCTGACGGTTCCGTCGGCGAGCGCAACCCGATCTTCTGCGGCGCCATCGAAGAGAAGATGGGCATCCACGGCAACTCGACCTGCCAGATGAATCTGGACGGCGCCAAGGGCTGGATCATCGGCCAGCCGAACAAAGGCCTGAACGCCATGTTCGTGTTCATGAACGCGGCGCGCCTGGGCGTTGGCATGCAGTCCCTGGGCCTGACCGAAGTGGCTTACCAGAACGCGCTGGTGTACGCGAAGGACCGCCTGCAGATGCGCTCCCTGTCCGGCGTGAAGGCACCGGACAAGCCAGCCGACCCGATCATCGTGCACCCGGACGTGCGCCGCATGCTGCTGACCGCGAAGGCTTACGCTGAAGGCGGCCGCGCATTCACCTCCTATGTCGCACTGCAGATCGACCGCGAACTGAATCACCCTGACGAAGAAGTGCGCAAGGAAGCCGCCGACGAAGTGGCACTGCTGACGCCTATCGTCAAGGCCTTCATCACCGACAACGGCTGGATTGCGACTTCGGAAGCGATGCAGGTGTTCGGTGGCCACGGCTACATCTCCGAGTGGGGCATGGAGCAGTATGTGCGCGACGCCCGCATCAACATGATCTACGAAGGCACCAACACCGTGCAGTCGCTGGACCTGCTGGGCCGCAAAATCCTGATGGACAACGGCGCGAAGCTGCGCGCCTTCGGCGAGAAGATCAAGGCTTTCGTCGAAGAGAACGGCACCGATGAAGCGATGTCCGAATTCGTCACCCCGCTGGGCGACCTGGGCGACAAGGTCGGCAAGATGACCATGGAAATCGGCATGAAAGCCTTCCAGAACCAGGACGAGGTGGGCGCTGCCGCCGTGCCTTACCTGCGCGTTGTCGGCCACCTGGTGTACAGCTACTTCTTCGCGCAGATGGCGAAGATCGCACTGGAAAAGCAGGACTCCGGCGACAACTTCTACAAAGCCAAGCTGGCCACCGCGCGCTTCTACTTCGCGCGCCTGCAGCCTGAAACCGCAATGCTGATTCGCCAGGCCCGTTCGGGCGCCGCTTCGCTGATGGCGCTGGAAGCTGACCTGTTCTAAGAGATAGAGGAAAACATGAGCAATTTCACCGTGAAGAAAGTCGCCGTGCTGGGCGCGGGCGTGATGGGTGCGCAGATCGCCGCCCATTGCGTGAACGCCAAGGTGCCGGTTGTGCTGTTCGACCTGCCAGGGAAAGAGGGCACGCCTAAGAACGGCATCGTCCTCAAAGCTATCGAAGGCCTGAAGAAGCTGTCGCCTGCGCCGCTGGGCGACAAGGCGGATGCGGACCTGATCCAGGTTGCGAACTACGAAGACAACCTGGACCTGCTGGCTGGCTGCGACCTGATCATCGAAGCCATCGCCGAGCGCATGGACTGGAAGCATGACTTGTACAAGAAGGTGTCCCCGCACATTGGCCAGAACGCCATCTTCGCGTCCAACACCTCGGGCCTGCCGATCCACAAGCTGGCCGAAGGTTTCGACGCCGACCTGAAAGCGCGCTTCTGCGGCGTGCACTTCTTCAATCCGCCGCGCTACATGCACCTGGTGGAACTGATCCCGACCCCGGCCACCAAGCCAGAGATCCTGGACCAGCTGGAAACCTTCCTGACCTCCGTGCTGGGCAAGGGTGTAGTGCGCGCAAAAGATACGCCGAACTTCATCGCCAACCGCGTGGGCATTTTCGGCATGCTGGCCACCATCCATGAAGCCGCGCAGTTCGGCCTGTCCGTGGACGTGGTGGATGACCTGACCGGCGCAAAGCTGGGTCGCGCCAAGTCCGGCACCTTCCGCACGGCGGACGTGGTGGGCCTGGACACGATGGGCCACGTGATCAAAACCATGCAGGACAACCTGGCGGATGATCCGTTCTTCAGCGTCTACAAGACCCCTGAAGTGCTGGCGAAGCTGATCGAGAAGGGCGCGCTGGGCCAGAAGACCGGTGCGGGCTTCTACAAGAAGGTCGGCAAGGACATCATGCGTCTGGACTTCGCTACCGGCGAATACGTCGCCGGCGGCGGCAAGGCTGCGGACATCATCGGCCGCATCCTGAAAGAGAAAGACCCGGTCAAGAAATTCAAGGCGCTGCGCGAATCGACCAACCCGCAAGGCCAGTTCCTGTGGGCGATCTTCCGCGACGCTTTCCACTACATCGCCTACCACCTGGACACCGTCGCCGACAACGCGCGCGATGTGGACTTTGCGATGCGCTGGGGCTTCGGCTGGAGCGTAGGCCCGTTCGAGACCTGGCAGGCTGCAGGCTGGACCCAGATCGCGCAGTGGGTGAAGGAAGACATCGACGCAGGCAAGGCGCTGACCAACGCGCCGCTGCCGGCATGGGTGTTCGAAGGCCCGGTGGCAGAGAAGGGCGTGCACACGCCTGAAGGCTCTTGGTCCGCCAGCAGCAAGACCTATGTGCCGCGCTCGGACCTGCCGGTCTATCAGCGCCAGGAATTCCGCGCGCCGGTGATCGGCAGCGGCGGCGCTGACGCGAAGACCGCAGGCACCACCGTCTTCGAAGACGACTCCGTGCGCCTGTGGCACTCCGGCGACGAAGTGCTGGTGATCTCGCTCAAGACCAAGATGCACGTGATCGGCGACGGCGTGATCAAGGGCCTGCAGCGCGGCCTGGCCGAAGCCGAAAAAGGCTACAAGGGTCTGGTGATCTGGAATACCGACGCAGCCGAAGGCGGCGCGTTCTCGGCCGGCGCCGACCTGCAGTCCGCACTGCCGGCCTTCATGGCCGGCGGCGCGAAAGCGGTGGACCCGATCATCCGCGAACTGCAGAACACCTTCATGGCGATGAAGTATTCGAACGTGCCGGTGGTGGCTGCGGTAGCAGGCCTGGCGCTGGGCGGCGGCTGCGAAATGGCGCTGCACGCATCGAAGCGTGTCGCTGCGCTGGAATCGTATATCGGCCTGGTGGAAGTCGGCGTCGGCCTGATTCCTGCAGGCGGCGGCCTGAAAGAAGCGGCGGTACGCGCTGCGAAGGAAGCCAAGGGCAACGACATCCTGCAATTCCTGAAAGTGGGCTTCACCAATGCCGCCACCGCCAACGTCGCCAAGTCGGCGCTGGAAGCGCGCGCCATGGGCTACCTGAAGGAAGACGACGTCATCGTGTTCAACCCGTATGAACTGCTGCACGTGGCGAAAGTGGAGGCCCGCGCCATGTTCGACGCAGGCTACCGCGCGCCGATCCAGCGTCCGGTGCCGGTAACGGGCCGTTACGGCTGGGGCACCATCCGCGGCCAGCTGGTGAACATGCGCGACGGCGGCTTTATCTCCGCCCACGACTACAAGCTGGGCGACATGATCGCCGAGATCGTGACCGGTGGCGATATCGACCAGGGCAGCGTGGTCAGCGAGCAGTGGCTGCTGGACATGGAACGCAAGGCTTTCCTGGAGCTGCTGAATAATCCGAAATCGCAAGAGCGGATCATGGGCATGCTGCAAACCGGTAAGCCGGTGCGCAACTAAGACAGCCCATGTCTGTCCTGGCGCTGGCCTTCAAAGTTCTTCTTCGAGTGAGACCGAGCGTGGTGTATGAACGGATCAAGCAGCAGATGATGGATACCCTGCCTTTCGTAAGGCTGCTGGGTATCCGCATCGACAGCATCGGCGCCGGTACTTCCGAAGTGTCGCTGCCGGATGATGCGAAGCTGCACAACCATCTCGGCACGCAGCACGCCGGTGCGCTGTTCACGCTGGCCGAAACCGCATCCGGCGCTGCAATGGCCGGCGGTTTCGCCGACATGATCGTGGACCTGCGCCCGGTAGCGAAGGAGTCGCGCATCCAGTACCAGAAGGTAGCCAAGGGCGCCACCCGCGCCAGCGGCCGCGTGCCGGGCGACCTGGACGCGCTGAAGGCGCAACTGAAAGCGGAAGGCAAGATCGCTTTCCCTGTTGAAGTCGATGTGTTCGACGCGCAGGGAACGCTGGCAGCGCAGGTGCAGGTGGACTGGTATCTCTCTCCGCGGCGCTAAACAGGACAGGCAGTTTCGAACGGTATCGACCCAATATACGAGAGCACAAAATGAGCAAACAACTTCAAGACGCATACATCGTCGCCGCAACCCGTACCCCGATCGGCAAGGCGCCGCGCGGCTTCTTCAGCAAGACCCGTCCGGATGACCTGCTGGTGAAAGCCATCCAGGGCGCCATGGCCGCCGTGCCGAACCTGGACCCGAAACTGATCGTCGATGCCATCATCGGCTGTTCCTTCCCGGAAGCGGAGCAGGGCTTCAACGTGGCGCGTAACTCCGTGGTGCTGGCAGGCCTGCCGAACACCGTGGGCGGCGTGACTGTGAACCGCTACTGCGCATCCGGCATCACCGCGCTGGCAATGGCGGCCGACCGTATCCGCGTGGGCGAAGCCGATGTAATGATTGCTGGCGGCGTGGAATCGATGTCGATGGTGCCGATGATGGGCCACCACCCGTCGATCAATATGGACGTGTTCAAGGACGAATCCGTGGGCCTGGCCTACGGCATGGGCCTGACCGCCGAGAAAGTGGCACAGCAGTGGAAAGTGTCGCGCGAAGAGCAGGACGCGTTCGGCCTGGAATCGCACCGCCGCGCCATCGCCGCGCAGCAGGCCGGCCAGTTCAAGGACGAGATCACCCCGGTCGAAATCATCACCCGTACGCCGAATCTGGCGACCGGCGAGATCAAGGTATCGAAACGTACCGTGGACCTGGATGAAGGCCCGCGCGCCGACGCCTCGATGGAATCGATGGGCAAGCTGAAGCCGGTGTTCGCTGCCAAAGGCACCGTGACCGCCGCGACTTCCTCGCAGATGTCCGATGGCGCCGGCGCGCTGATCGTGGTGAGCGAGAAGATCCTGAAGGAGCACAACCTGACCCCGCTGGCCAAGTTCACGTCCTTCGCCGTGCGCGGCGTGCCGCCTGAGATCATGGGCATCGGTCCGAAGTTCGCGATTCCTGCTGCACTTGCTGCCGCCGGCATCACGCAGGACCAGCTGGACTGGATCGAACTGAACGAAGCCTTCGCCGCACAGGCGCTGGCCGTGATCCGCGACCTGAACCTGGACACCAGCAAAGTGAACCCGATGGGCGGCGCTATCGCCCTCGGCCACCCGCTGGGCGCCACCGGTGCAATCCGCGCTGCAACCGTGGTGCACGCACTGCGCCGCAACAACCTGAAATACGGCATGGTCACGATGTGCGTTGGCGCGGGCATGGGCGCCGCAGGCATCATCGAACGCGTGTAAACTACGCGCTGAAGCGATAACAAAGGGCGCCGCGGATTCGCATCCCGGCGCCCTTCATATATCTGGAGAGACAAAGCATGGACATCCTCATCACCAAAGCCAACGGCATCCTCACGCTCGAATTCAACCGCCCGGAACGCAAGAACTCCATCACCACCGTGATGTACGACGCGATGGCCGCCGCCATCTTCGACGCGGAAGCCGACCCCGCCGTGCGCGTAATCCTCATCCAGGGCAAGCCCGAGCTGTTCACGGCAGGGAACGATCTGGAAGACTTCCTGAAGAACTCCGGCACTGCCGATGGCGGCGAGCGTCCCGTCTTCAAATTCATGCGCGCACTGGGCGGCGCCACCAAGCCGGTGGTAGCGGCGGTGGGCGGCTACGCCATCGGCATCGGCACCACGCTGCTGATGCACTGCGACCTGGTGTACGCATCCGACAGCGCCAAATTCTCCGTGCCCTTCACTCAGCTCGGCCTGTGCCCTGAATTCGGCTCCAGCATGCTGCTGCCGCTGAACGCGGGCCACGCGCGCGCTGCCGAAAAGCTGATGCTGGGCGAAGCCTTCGGCGCGCAGGAAGCGTACGATATGGGCATCATCTCGAAAGTGCTGCCGCCATCGGAAGTGATCGGCCACGCACAGGCGCAGGCAGCCAAGCTGGCCGCGCTGCCGCCCGCATCGATCCGTGTCACCAAGCGCCTGATGAAATCCGGCCGCACCGTATCGCTGAATAACGCTATCGCCACCGAGAGCAAGCTGTTCTCCGAAATGCTGCAGGCGCCCGAAGCGAAAGAAGCCTTCACCGCCTTCTTCGAAAAACGGAAACCAGACTTCAGCAAGTTCGCCTGAGCGCGCCGTTCTGTCCGGGAGGGGAAGTGCGGCCCGTATAATACGGACTGCGCCTCTTTCTTACCGAGATGAAGACACATCCTTTGTTCCTGAATACGGGATTCGTTCGCCCGGCACTGCTGCTTCTTGCCGTTACCACGCTGACGCTCGCCTTCGGGGACAGCATCTGGAGCGGCTCGGTCGACCTGGCGCATCACTACGCATTGGTGGCGCGGCTGATGGAGCATGGGCACGGGGCATTCCCCTTCGACCCCAGCCTGGCGGAGATGAACAGCTATCCCCGGCTGTCGCACCAGATGGCGGCACTCGCCGGGCGTGTTACTGGCTCGCCACTGATCGGCATGCAGGCAGTGGCTGTAAGCAGCATGGTATTTCTATGGGCAGCCTTTGCCAGCCTTCTCTGCAGCCTTCCGCAGCGCATGGCGCTCGCGGCCGCAGCTGCGTGGGCCGCACTGTTGGGCATGAATCATTACTTCCTGCGCGCGCCGCTGCATGGCGATGAGCTGATCGGGAATTTCTTCTATGCGCAGCTGATCGGGCAGGCGCTTTGCATCGGCGGCGTACTGCTTAATTTCTATCTTGAGAAGCGCAGTGCGCCTTTCTGGCTGCGCTGCGCGCTGATGCTCCCCGCCGCGTGGCTGCTGACAGGCGTGCATCTGCTACCGGCGCTGGTGCTGCTGCTGGCGTCAGGGCTGACGCTGGCCACCAGCCTGCTGGTGCAATGGCGCGAGAAGCGCGGCGGACTCGCCGCCGCTGGCACGATTGCGGCCGTCGCGTCGCTCGCCGCCATGGCGGCCGTGCTGACTCACCCCGGCTTCAAGGCGATGCGCGAGATCAGCACCCAGAACGGTGGCATGGCGCTGCCATATTTGGACAGCACCAAGGTATTGCTTTGCTTCAGTGCCGTCATTGCCATCGTATCAGCCGCACAGCTGATGTTCTGGATGTGGCGCCGCCACGATGCGCGGCTGGCGGCGATCAAGTATCTTGGGGCCTACGGCCTGGCAGTGTCGGCTCTATGCCTGGCACAAGGAATTGCCTTCATGTTCGGTTACGGCTCGGAATATGCGATGCGTAAGTATGCGTTCGCGCTAAACACGGTGGCCCTTGTCGATCTTGTGCTGCTTCCCGCATTGCTCATATACCGCAACGACGGCGCGCAGCAGGACCGCATGCTCGCCCTTCTACCAGCGGTGCTGACGATAATGGCTGTCAGCGCCGTCGCCGCGCGGCCCGCGGTGTTCGATGTGCGACAGCTGGCGGCGCTTGAGCGCAGCGTGACGGGTCTGCGTGCGCAGGCATCAGCCGTGAACGGAAAATTCAGCTATGTCATCGGGACTGGCGGTGGCACCGCGCTCACGGAGTACATGATGTCGATAGCGCACCTGCATATTCCACGCATGGAGAATCCGAATGCGGCGAGCCTGCTGTTCCAGCGGTCCATTACGGATTGGTCTGCAGTCGGCGCTGTCGTGACGGAACAGGACGGGGAATACGACCGCACCGCCAACTGCAGGAAGGGCGCGCCACTTGGCCGCATGGTAGTGCTGGATGGCGCTTGCTTGCTGAAGGACGCCGGGAATACGGCCCGCATCGCATTCACTCAAGCGAACAAGGTCTTTCCCTGCCAATTGCAGGGATTCAGTGCGCGCGAGGTGAGCGGCACCTGGACGGAGGGGCAGCAGGCACTGCTGCGATGCCCGCTGGCCGCTGCCGGCGGAAAAATCCCGCAACAGGTGGAGATCACAGCATTGGCGTTCAATGGCCGCCAGCGCGTGCATGTTACCTTGGAAGGGCGGCCGCCGCAGGAGATCGTGTTTGGCGCGGACGCGCAGACAATAGCGCTGCCGCTCAGCGGCGACGCGCCGGGCGAGATCGTGATCCGGCTGGCCTTGCCCGATGCGGTGTCTCCGCAGCAGCTTGGCCTGAGCCGCGACAGCCGCGCGCTGGGCCTCTTTGTGCTCGCCATCGAATACAAATAACTGGTGCCGGTATATTTCCCGACCGCCGGCGCCGGTAGTGAAGGCTCGCGCCTCCAGAGAAGCCATATTCTGGCCTCGGAATATGACAGGCGTTTGACTTCTTGTGATGTAATACGGCCATGACATTTTCAACTTCCGCTGCCCTGCAGCAGGCGGTCGCGCTGCACCAGCGCGGCGAGCTGGCGAAGGCCAGCCAGCTGTATGCCGCTGTGCTGCAGCACGATCCAAATAACCCCGAAGCGCTGCACCTGAGCGGGGTACTCGCGCGCCAGCGCGGTGACGCGGAACAGGCCGTGGAGCTCATCAGCGCGGCGCTCGCGGGGGCGGGCGACAAGGCCATCATGCTGTGCAACCTAGGCGCCGCGCTGCAGGACCTGCAGCGCCACGAACAGGCGCTGGATGCCTACGACCGCGCGATCGCGCTGCAACCTGCTTATGCGATGGCGCTCTGCAACCGTGGCAACGCCCTGCGCAACCTTGGCCGCTTCGATGATGCGCTGGAGAGCTATGCCGCAGCCCTGCGCCAGAAAGCGGACTATCCTGAGCCGCACCTGAACCGCGCCCTCGTGCTGCAGCAGCTCGCGCGCCACGACGAGGCGCTCGATGCCTTCGGTGCTGCCCTGAGCCTGCGCTCTACCTGGCCGGAAGCCCTGCACGGCGTGGCCGTGTCGCTCGCTGCGCGCGGCGATGCGGAAGCTGCGCTGGAGGGTTTCGATCGCGCGCTGCAGCGTCGTCCTGATTACGCCGAGGCCTGGTGCGGCCGTGCGGTCCTGCTGATGCGTGTGCAGGAACTGGACGCGGCAGCAGAAAGCTACTGCAACGCCCTTGCCGTGCGGCCGGCCTATGCACGCGCGCAGCTTGGGCTTGCCAACGTGCTGCGCGCGCAAGGCAGGCGCGAAGAGGCCATCGAGGCATACGAGCAGGCAAGTGCGCTCGGCGCGGATGCGGCGACAGTGGGCTATATGCTGGCAACGCTTGGCGCGCAGGAGGCGCCCGGCGCCGCGCCGGTTGCCTACGTCGCCACGCTGTTCGATCAGTACGCGGCCAAGTTTGATCAGCATCTGCAGCAGCTGCTGCACTACCGCACGCCCGGCTTGCTGGTGGATGCACTGCGCCCACATCTGCCGCACGCGGACGGCCTCGATGTGCTGGACCTGGGCTGCGGCACCGGTCTTTGCGCGCCCCTGCTGCGGCCATTGGCACGCCGGCTGGAAGGCGTTGACCTGTCGCCGCGCATGCTGGACAAGGCGCGCGAGGTCGATCTCTACGATGCGCTGTATTGCGACGACCTGACAGCCGTGCTGCGCAGCCGCCCCGCCAGCTATGCGTTGCTGGCTGCGGCGGACGTGATGGTCTACCTCGGCGATCTCGTGCCGGTGCTGCAGACGGCGCATGCTGCGCTGCGGCCGGGTGGTGTGCTGGCCTTCTCGGTGGAGGCGTCAGCCGCAGCGCAAGGCTTCACGCTGCAGGACTCCGGCCGCTATGCGCACACGCGTGGCTATGTGGAAGCCGAAGCCGCGCGGCAGGGCTTCAGCATTGCGGCGCTTGAGGCCAGCGTGCTGCGGCAGGATGCAGGCCGGGACGTGAACGGCCTGCTCGTGGTGCTGAAGCGCTCAGCCTGAAACAGCCAGCATGGCCCGCGCGAGGCGCGGCGCGGCCTCGGTGAAACCGTAGCGCTGCGCGTCCGCGTGGAGTGCCGTGAAGCGCTCGCGCACTTTTTCGTTCGGTGACGCAGTCCACTCCGTATAGGCGCGGATCATCGCCACATGGTGGTCGATCCAGGTGCAGGGCTCGGAGGCGGCGCTGGCTTCCAGCTGCTCCGCATAGAAGCCCGCCGATACGGCATCGCCATCCAGCAGCGCCACCTCGGCGGCATTCAGGTAGAAGCGGAAGCTGTTGTGCGCCAGGCAGTCGCGCGTGAGGTAGGAGGCGCCCTTGAGCAGGGCGCGTTTGCGGGTGGCGGCATCGCCTGCGAACAGGGCCAGCGTGCCCATGACCCACGGGCCGATAAAATTCTGAAGCTGGTAACGCTCCACGTCCTCCGCGATCGCGCGCATCTTGCGCTCTGCATCGGCATGGTCGCCATTCAACCAGGCGAGGCGGGCCTCGCTCTCGCGCAGGAAGGTTTCGAAGCGCGAGCTGCCCAGCGAGCGTGCCAGTTCCAGGCCGGTCTGCACTTCTTCGTGTGCGCGCTGCAGCTCGCCGCCGGCCACCAGCGCCCAGCCGGCCGTCATGCGCGCGAAAGTTTCAGCGCGGCGGTTGCCTACCTTGTACGCGATATCGGCGGAGGCCAGCGCATCTTCCACTGCACCGGCCGATTCGCCGAGATAGATGCGGGTGGAGCCCAGCGCCGAGCGGTTCGAGGCTTCGATATGCAGGTAGCTGTGTTGCGAGCACATGGAAAGGCATTCGCTGAACAGCTGGTGCGCTTTGCGCATATGGCCTTGCGCGTAATAGGAATCGCCAACGCCGCTCAGCGCGCGCGCCTGCGTTTCCGCCATGTCGCTGGCCTGCGCATAACGCGCGGCGTCTTCGTGGAAGCGCCGGCATTCGCCGTAGTTCCCGCGCGGGAAATAGATATTCCCCTTCAGGTAGAGCAGTTTGCCCAGCGCCGCTTCGGCGCCGATGGACATGGCCAGCGGTATCGTTTCGTCCAGCAGGCGTTCTTCCTCGGCCAGCTCTTCGAGAATGTTCAGCGTGGTGGCGAGGCCGATCACGGCATCGATCTTGTCCGATGGCTGGCCGGCCAGCATCATCGCATGCTGGTAGTACTGGCGCGCGGTCGCCATGCTGCCCATGCCCGCTGCGGCGTGGGCGCGCAGCAGGGCCAGGGGGAAGCTGCTGAAGCTGGTGGAATCGGCGCGGTTGCATTCTGCCGTCAGGTTCAGTGCGGCCTCGTATTCATGCGCATCGAGCTTGGTGCGAATGGCCGTCAGCATCATCTCCAGCGCACCGCTGTCCTTAGCGCGGTAGAGATGGTGGGCGCACTGCGCCGCGTCGCGCCCGCGGTAAATCTCCGCCACCCTGGCATGCATGCCGCGCAGGGCGCCTGCGTCGATGCTGTCGTAAATGCAGTGCATCACCAGGTCGTGCACGAAGGCATAGCTGTCCTTGCCCGCCGGGCGCAGCAGGCTATTGCGGCCTCCTGCAGCGGCTTCGTAATCCGGCTGCTCCAGCGCTTCGCGCAACAGGGCCAGTTCGAAGCGGTTGCCGAACACGGAGGCCATGCGCAAGGCGGCTGCCTGTTCGGGCGGCAGGCTGTCGATGCGGGTCTGGATCACGTGCCGCAGGCTGTCCGGCAGCAGGTGTTCGGGACTGGCCAGCAGCTGCGTGAGGAAGAGGGGATTGCCCTGTGCCCGTTCCACACACTGGCGGCGGTAAGCTGCGTCCACTTCGCCGAACTGGTCGGCCAGGGCAGCCGCTTCGCGCGGGCTCATGGGACCAAGGTCCAGCACCGTCAGCGCCATGTCGTACAGCTGCGGACGCAGCGACTGCTCCAGCGGATCGTCATCCACGCGCGAGGTGAGCACCCACAGCACCGGCGCATCGCGCGTGCCGGCCAGCAGGGCGGCCAGTGCGTCCAGCATCTGCGGTTCGGCCCAGTGCACGTCTTCCACGGTGATCATCAGCGGCGCGTTCAAGGCGAGGCGCACGATCAGCGTTTGCAGCGCGTTGGCGAAGCCGCGTTCGCGCACCTCGTGGCTCATGGCCGCGAACACCGGCGCCTGCGAATCGCGCAGCGGCGCCCCGCACAGCGCGCGGTAGAACATGGCGCAATCGGCCGGCAGGTGCAGGCGGCTGACGGTCTGGTCGATCTGCTGTTCGGCCGGCACGGCGCCTTGTGCATCGATGGCGAACAGGCTGCGCGCCAGCTGCTCCAGTGGCGCGCGCCAGCTTTCGCCACCCGCATCCAGCACGTCGCACACATGGCAGGCAATGCTGTCCTGCCGTGCGATGTCGGCGAATTCCTGGGCCAGGCGGCTCTTGCCCACGCCGGCCATGGCACGCAGGTAGACAATATGGCCGCTCTGCGCTTCCAGCATGGATTCGGCAACGGCCTTGAACTGGCGCGTCTCCGCATAACGCCCGATCAGCGCCTGCAGCTCACCCGCCTCGCCTGCGGCCACGCGCTGGAAGGCGGCATAGCCGGGCAGCGCGTGGCTGTCGAACAGGAAGCGGTCTTTCAGGTGCGGCAGCAGGTTGTTCGCTACATATAGCGGCAGGCGGATCGGCTGTACACCGGACGCCGGGGCGCCGCTGCGCAGCTCCGGCAGCGCATCGCGCGAGGGCGCGGCCTGCCCGTTCTGCCAGCGCACGAGACGGATCGCCATGCCGCGCAGGCCGTGCCTCAGCAGCAGGCGATTGAGTTCGATGGCGCAGCGCATGCAGCGTTCGGCATCGGAACGGTAGGCTTGCGGCAGGCCGAACACGGCGCGCAGGCTGGCGCCTTCCGGCGCCTCCAGCCGTCCACCGAATTGCAGCACGAGGTTGCCCGCTTCACGCAGCAGCGCTTCGCCTTCCGGCAGCGCGGCGGCCAGTTCGATATGCAGCAGGATCACATAGCGGAGAACGTCGTCGGCCGGCGGCAGCAGCGCGCTGAGCTGGCTGGCCAGCGCGGGCGGCAGCACGGCCGCAGGCACCGGCACCTTGTCGAAACTGGCCTGGCCGAGCAGCTGTTCGATCGATACGCCATAAACCTGGGCCAGGTGGCGCGCGGTGCGGTACAGCACCACATTGCCGGTTTCGGCGCGCTTGATGGACGCCACCGACACGCACAGCTGCTGGCTGAAGCACAGCTCGGCCAGCGCCTCCTGGCTCAGGCCGCGCCGCTTGCGCAGCTGTTTTAGCAAGGTGGCATCGAGCAGCACGCGGCCGTCTGCGGCGGAGGTGTCGGCAGAGGCGGCTGGAGGGACGGAAATCATGGCCGGACCACTATAGCATTGCCCGCAGGAAGCTGTCTGCTGCGGGCCGGCCAAATCGCCGCGATGCGGCGGCGATGCAACGTAAAGTTGCGGATTATAAATTCAAGGCAGGGCTTGCAGGGCGCGTTCGGTACGGCGGGTGCTCTCACCGGTCTGCGCCACAAAGCTGGCGGTCAGGCTGTGGGCATTGGTGCCCATGAAGGCGCCTTTGAGCGGGCCCACCACGCAGGCGCCGGATTCGAAGCGCAGCATGCCCAGCATCACATAAGGCACGGCGATGGTGGAGTAGGTCACGGCAATGGCAGCGCGCACCGTGCTTTTCGGCGCAATTTCCACCGGCGTATCGAAGCCCCAGTTGCGGGTGCTGGTGTGGGCGCCGTTGGGCAGGAAGCGGGTGGCCGCGCTGCTTAAGCGCACTTCATCGCCATCCACCTGCGGCACGGCGGCGATAAAGGGCGCTTCAGGGGTGTAGCGGGCCGCCGTCGAGTTGGTCCAGGCGGTCGTTTCGGTAATGGCGATAGCGCCCACCAGCTTGTGGATTTCGGCGGTTTCATTCGGATTGTTGATGGTTTCGCTATACAGGCTTGCCGGGCTGGTGCGCAGCACGCAGGTGCCCGCGAGGTCATATTCGATGTGCAGCACCTCGGCGATGCTCTCCACGCGGTCGGTGGCGCCGCTGGCCCAGATCAGGCCGCAGCTGTCGGCCGGGCCTTTGCCCTTCCGTACCGAAAAGTTGCCATCATCCTGCATCGCCGCGTAAAAATCGCTGCCTTTGGCCGTGATCTGGCTGCCCCAGTGCCAGCCTTCGTTGTGTTCGAGGTCGCTGCCCTTGTAGATGCAGAAATTGCCGTCGCTTTGCACCAGGGCGAAGTAGGTGCCCAGGGTGTCGGCCTTGCCGGAGCTCCACAGCATGGCGCCGGGATCGCCCACATCCACGCCGCGGAAGACAGCGAAGGTGCCATCCGCGCGCAGGGTGGCCATGAAGAGGCCGTTATCCGAGCACAAGTAGTCGCCGACGGCCAGGATGCTGCCCATCGGCAGCACGGCGTCGTAACGCTTGCCGCCCGGGCGCACATGGAGGGCAGTGGGGTTCACGCCGGGTTTGGTGGAGGAGTTGGGGGAAGACATGGGGGACCAATGCAAAGTTCGTGATGGCCCCAGTATCCGGGGCCATGTCGTATTGCAACAGTCCAGCACCGTCTCAGTTCAGTATCAGATGCAGCGTACAATGCCGAATCGACAAGATTGAACGGAGAAACGCCTTGGTCACACCGCTGGAGCTGTCTGCCAATGCCGTGATGACGGTGTCCATCCTGCTGGCTGGCCGCAACAACGTGCACTCGTGGTGGCTGGGCATCATCGGCTGCACCATGTTCGCCGTGCTGTTCTATGGCGTGCAGCTGTATGCCGACGTGGCCCTGCAACTGTTTTTCGTGGCCACCTGCCTGATGGGATGGCTGCAATGGCTGCGCGGCGCGGACGGGACAGCGCTGCCGATTTCCTCGGCACGTTTCGGCACGCTGCTGTGGATGGCGGCGGCGGGGCTGGCGGCGACGGTGGCCTACGGCCTGATGCTGAAGCAGTTCACCGACGCCTACGCACCCTTCATCGATTCCGCCGTGCTGGTGTTTTCCATCATCGCCCAGCTGCTGCTGATGCGGCGCCAGGTCGAAACCTGGCCGGTCTGGCTTATCGTAAACACGGTCGCCGTTCCCCTGTACGCCAGCCGGGGCCTCACCCTGACGGCCGTGCTGTATGCCGCCTACTGGGTGAACGCCGTCGTGTCCTGGTGGTGGTGGCGGCGCCAGATGGCTACTGCAGCCTGAAAATGGCGTTGACCGACTGCGCAAAGGGAATCGAAGGCGGCACGTCGTAGCTGGAGGCCGGTGTCCGCGGCGGCCGGGGCATGGCTGTGCTGCTGCTTTCGATGAAAGGCGCCGCGATCCTGCCGAGCGCGCCACGGCTGACGGCGACGGCTGGTCCCAGCTTGCGGCCGAAGGCTTTCGCCAGCAGCGCCGCGTTTTTCCGCGCATCGTCCGCTGCGCCCGTCATCAGTTCGCGATTGAGCTCATCGCTGTCTGTACGGTCGAAGGAGGTGCCCACGCTGTCGATATGGTCGATGGCGAGCAGTGCGGCGATAATTTGCGGCCACAGCTTCAGGTCGCGCACGTTGACGCGGAAGTGGCGGGCCAGCGTCCATGCCTGCGTCTGTCCGTCCGCTGCCGGTTTCGACAGCGCGACGCTTTTCCGGCTCAGTTCAAAGCATTCGATATCCTCCGGTGGAACGCCTTGTTCCGCCAGCATCGCCAGCACCGTATTGCTGACGGCTTCCAGCGCCTTGGCCGCTTCCGCTGCGTCCACATGCTGGGCGCCGGTGTCGAACTGCAGTTCGCCGATATCCGGCGCCACCCAGGTCTGTGCCTTGCCGCTCGTGCTGACGAAAGGATAGGCGGGCAGCGGCGAGGCTGTGGCAGTTGCAGTGAGCGCTGCGAGCAGCGCGAATACGGCAAAGCGTTTCATCATGGGTTCTCCTTAGAATTTGTGTTCGAGGCTGAGACGGAGGCGCACATAGCCCCGGTTGAAAGTGCTGCGGCTCACATCGGCATAGCGCTGCGCGGAGAGCTCGTCGCTGCGCAGCAGGTTGCCGAGGAAGATGCGCAACTGGCTTTGCGTGTCGATCTTCCACAAGCCGTAGATATCGAGCTCGCGGCGCGGTGCGCGATAGCTGCTCTCCAGCAGTGAGCGGCGCGTCCAGCCGCCTTCGCGGAACACCAAACTGGCGCCGCTGGAGAATTTGCCGCTGCTGCGGTCCACAGAGAAGGTGGCAGACAGCGGAATCTGCTGCGCGAGCCGGTTGTTCGGCTCCGGAATACTGTCCACGCGGGACCAGTTGCGCGCCAGGCTGGCCTTGATGTCCATCGCCGGTGCCTGTGGCAGCAGTGTCCTGAGCGGGAAGCGCGCTTCCAGTTCGAGCGAGCGCACGCTGGCTTCATCGGTGTTGAAGGGCATGCTGACCCAGCGGCCATCGGCTTCCAGCACGGTGCGGTTCACCGTTGCGTTGCCGATGCGGCGGAACGAGACCGCAGCGGACAGCATGGCGCCTTTGGCCCAGTAGTATTCGTAGGACGCGTCGACACCGGTGGCCAGTTCCGGCTGCAGGCCGGGGTTGCCCTGACTATCGGGCGTGTTGGCCGTGTTGTCCACCGAGCGGATGCGGCGCGTCACCAGGTCTTCCGTATCCGGCGCCTTGAAGGTGCGCGTCAGCGCAAAGCGGAGCTGGTCGCCGGCTTCCGGGCGCAGCTTGTACAAAGTCTGGAAGATCGGGCTCCAGATGCGCGCCTGTGAGCTTGATGCATCGAAGCTGCTGCCGCTGGCGTCCGTGCGCAGGGATTCCATGCGCGCGCCGGCATAGACCGACAGCTTGGGAGTGACGGTCCACTCGTCCTGTGCGAACAGCGCCACGCGGCGGGTCCTCGCCCGCGAATGTTCGTCGTTGCCTGCAAAGGCGGGATCGAGCAATTCGCGTTCGATGCGCGATTCACGGCGCGACAGCGCGCTGCCTTCGAAGCCTGCTGCCAGCGCGTGGCCGTCGCCCAGCGTTTCCACATACTTTGCGGCGCTGCTGAAGCCGGGGTTGGTGGCGCGCGTGTGCTGTGTGTTGTCGAGCGCGTCGCCACGGCGCAGCAAGGCCCCTTCGATGCCGCCGTTCTGGCGGCTGGCCTTCAGCTCCAGGCGCCCGCCGCGCTCCAGCCGGTGCGTCCATGTGAGATCGGTCTTCCACTGCGTGTTCTCGCTTTCGCCGTGCTGGTTCAGCAGGGGATAGCTCGGGGGTATGCCAAGCGATGTGAGCGTCGCTTCGTCCGAATCGTAGTTGGAGCGGATGACGTTGTAGTAAGCCTGCATCACCAGCTGGCTGCCTGGCGCGAGTTGCCATTGCAGGCGCGGTATGGCGTTGAACAGCGCCATACGCACGCGCTGGTGCGCCGTGGTCTGCCGGTACAGCGCGTCGCCTTCCTCGATGGTGTCCATGTCCCGCTCAATCCAGGTATGGCGGGTGCGTGCGCTCAGCGTCCATGAGAAGGCGCCGGCCTTGTCCGCCAGCTGCAGCAGTGAGCGCGCCGTGCGGTCGATGGAATCTTTTTCCGCATTGAGCTGTATCTCGCGCTGCGTTTTGCTGACAGCCTTCTTCAGCACCACATTGATGGTGCCGGCGATGGACTCGGTGGTGTACTCCGCGCTGGCGCTGCGCAGCACCTCGATGCGCTCCACCTGGGCAGGCGACAGCGAATCGAGCGAGAGCCCCATCGGCGCGCGTTCGCCGTTCACCAGGATGCGGGTGTAGCCCGCGCCGAGGCCGCGCATGCGGATATCGATGCCCCGGCCGTTCGTGACGACGGTAACGCCGGGCACGCGCTTCAGGGCGTCCGCCACGGAAGGATCGCCATACTTCGCGAGTTCCGCCTGGCTGATAACGATTTTGCTGGCGGTATCGTCACGCCGCGGGTCATAAGCTTCGCTGCTGCCAGTGATCTGCACCGACTGCATCGGCGCCGCCTCCTGCCCGAAAGTGGCGCCGGCATAAAGCGCAGGCGCGAGCGCAGCCAGCCTTCCAATTCTGGAAAGTTGCATTGTTAGCCTTGAAGATTGTCGGGGTAGGGCGCCCGCTTAAGTTATTGAATCCAGACGTACTGCATTTGCATCCATGACGCCACCTTCTCCCCGGAGCGCACGGCCGGTTTGAATGTGCACTTGCCGATGCCGATCTGCGCCGCCCTGTCGAGCGCACGATGCCCACTGCTGTTGGCGATTTCCGAGTCTGTGACCTTGCCCGTTTCGCTGATCAGGAAACGCAGCGTCACCGTCCCGGCATGGCCGGCACGCAGGGACGATTTCGGCCACCATGGCTTTTCGCAGGTACTGAAGTCTGCAACGGCCCGGATGTCTACCGGCCGGTTCGGGCTTTTGGCCGTGGCGTAGCCTGCACCCACGATGCAGGCTGCCAGCATGAAGACGGAAACCGCTGGCCGCCAGCCTTTGCTTTCCGGAGCGGGCTGCAGCAGGCGGCCGATACGCTGCATCAGCTCGCCGCCGCTGGCGGCAAGTGCAGTGCGTGGATGCGCGAATTGCAGTTTCTCCAGCTCCGACAAGGCCAGTGCAAGGCGGCGCGGGCCGCCTGCGGCTGCGCTGGCGATGTCGTCGGCAATCAGTTCACGTTCGGCGCGGATACGGCGCGACAGCCACCACACCACCGGGTGATAGAACAACAGCGTTTCAATCACGTTCTGCAGCAGGTTGACCAGGTAATCCAGGCGGCGGATATGCGCCAGCTCGTGCGCCAAAAGAGCCTGCAGCAGCTCGGGCGGCATACCGGAGACCAGGGAAGCCGGCACCAGCACCACCGGCCGCCACCAACCCGCCGTTACTGGCGAGACCAGGCTCGCAACGATGCGCAAGCGTACTGCGCGGCCAATGCCCAGTTGCAGCGCCAGATCCTGCAGGCGGCTTTGCCAGATTGTGTGTTGCGCGCCGCGCCGCACCGCGCGCTCAATCCACACCAGCCCGAAAATCGTACGCAGGGAGAGGGCGGCAATGCACGCGGCCCAGGCAGCGACCAGCAGCGGAAGCTGCTGCTGCACGGCCAGCGGCCAGGCCGGGTTCTGCGCGGCTGTCAGCCGCAGGGCGGCGGTCTGCAGGCCGGCCACGGTATTGCCAGCCTGCAGGCGCGCCGCCAGCTCGGCGGCTGGCCACGCAATACAGGCCAGCATGGCGGCGCAAGCCACCAGGTACCGCAGCTGCGGGCTGGCCTTGCGCAGACCGGACAAGACCAGCGCAGCCGCCGTGCCGATCAGGACTCCCTGCCACAGAAAATGCAGGAGCGTCCAACCCAGTGCGCCGGTCATTGCCGTCATCGTTTACTGCAAGGTCCAGACGTATTGCATGTGCATCCAGTGCGCTACCGGTGCGCCGCCACGGGTGGCGGGATGGAAGCTGCACTTCATGATGCCGGTACGGGCTGCTTCATCGAGCAGCGGGTAGCCGCTCGATTTGACGATCTTCGAATCGACCGGCTTGCCCTGCTCGCTGACGAGGAAGCTGAGGGTCACCGTGCCGGTATGCTCCGCTTTCAGCGAGGACTCAGGCCAGACGGGTTTTTTGCAGCTGGAGAAATCGGCAACGGCGGGTTTGTCCACCGGGGCGTTGGTATCGCCCGCCGTGGCGCAGCCGGCTGCGGTGAGGCAGATGGCGGCCATCACCAGGGCGGGAGCCGCCGTTTTCCAGCCGGAACGTTGTGGGGCAGGGCGCAGCAGGTGGGTAATGCGTTGCATCAGGTCTCCTCCATTGGCCGCAATGGCCGTTCGTTGATGAGAGAACTGGAGTTTTTCCAGTTCGGATAAAGCGAGCGCCAGGCGGTGCGCGCCGCCAGCGTGGGCGCTGGCCAGCTCGTCGGCGATCAGTTCACGCTCGGCGCGGATGCGGCGCGACAGCCACCACACCACAGGGTGATAGAACAGCACCGTTTCAATCGCGTTCTGCAGCAGGTTGACCAGGTAGTCGAAGCGGCGCACATGGGCCAGTTCGTGCGCCAGCAAGGCTTCCAGCAGATCCGGCGGCATGCCCGACACCAGCGAAGCGGGCACCAGCACTACCGGCCGCCACCACCCTGCGGTGACGGGGCTGGCCAGTTGCGCCACGATGCGCAGGCGCACGCTGCGGCCGATGCCCAGCGCTTGCGCCAGGCGGTCGGTGCGCCGCTGCAGCCCTGCATGCACGGCGCCGTGCCGTGCTGCGCGCTGGATCCACAGCAGGCCCGCCACCGTGCGCAGGCTGAGCGCGCTGATGCAGGCGGCCCACCCTGCCACGATCAGGCCCATATGCTGAGCCATCAGCGGCCGCCACTCATCGCGCGACACGCTCAGCTGCAAGGCGCCAGCGCTGGCGGCGGCGCTGGCCGCAGCGTTGGCGCCGAGGCGGGTGATGAGGTCGAAGGCCGGCCAGGCAATGCACAGCAGCAGCGCGCCGCAGGCCACCAGGTAGCGGGTTTGCGGCCGCGCTCCGCGCAGCGCATGCAATGCCAGTGCGGCGGCGAGTCCGATCAGCGCGCCCTGCCACAGGAAGTGCAGCAGGGTCCAGCCCAGGGCGTCGATGATGGCGCTCATTCCTTGTCCTCCTTCAGCATGCGTTCGATTTCTTCGCGCTCCTTGCGCGAGATGCCGGTGCGCAGCGCGGCCAGCACCAGGGCCTTGGCAGATCCCGCAAAGGCGCGCTGCAGCAGGTCCTGCAGCAGGTTGGTCTGCAGCGCATCCTTGGGCTGGGCCGGCGCATAGATATGCGAGCGCTGGCTCTCATCGCGGATGAGCAGGCCCTTGCCGTGCATGATCTGCATCAGGCGCAGCACGGTGCCGTAGGCCAGGTCCGGTTTTTCGGACAGCATGGCTTCATGCACCTGCTTGGCCGTGGCGGAGCCGAGCGGCCACAGCGCTTGCAGCAATTCCAGTTCAGCGGGGGTAGGTTTGGGGAGTGGCGTGTTCATGGTTCATCCTTGTCGATGAACCTAGATTAGTCTGTCTAGACAGAGATGTATACTTGAATCTGCAACCCCGGTTTTTCTCTGTCGCGTAAACTAGACAACTTTGTATAGTTAACTGCGGTTGCGCAGCAGATGGGTATGGATGCGCGCCGCCAGGGCGCCGGGTGTGAAGGGTTTGGTAACGAAGTCGGCGGCGCCGACGGACAAGCCTTTCACACGGTCTTCCATCGCGTCCGCGCCGCTCAGGAAGATGATGGGAATCGATTGCGTCAGCGGGTTGGCTTTCAGCAGCCGGCAGCAGGTAAAGCCGTCCATCGACGGCATGCGCACATCCAGCAGGATCAGGTCGGGCTGCTGCGCAATGGCTTCGCGGTAGCCGTCCTCGCCGTTGAAGGCCACCGACACGCGGTAGGGCAGTTCGCTCAGCAGGTCGACCAGCATGCGCTGCTCGAACGCGGAATCTTCCACGATCAGGATGTGACGCACACTGGTATCGCTGGTCAGGTACATGCTTATCTCACTGCTAACAATCGTCCCATTATGCCCGCTTTCTTTATCAAAACAACCATTCATAAAAATATAGTCATATTGCTGTGCATTGTGATTTTTGGTGAGTCTCCTGGCCTGTTTTTTACGGTAAAACAGGGTCTGTGTTGAGTAGCGATGAAGCAATGCAGCCGGCGGCGATCCGGCGCACCTGAAAGGGCAGCCCGCTGTCCAATACAAGAAAACTCTTGGGAGGAAGTATGAAGCACACTGATTTCGGCCAGATGCCGTGCCCGATCGCCCGCAGCCTCGGCAAAGTTGGCGAATGGTGGAGCATCCTGATTCTGCGCGATGCCTTTTATGGACTGACTCGTTTTGATGAATTCGAGAAGAGCCTGAAGATTGCGCCGAACATGCTGACGCGCCGCCTGGCGGGCCTGGTGCAGAGCGGTTTGATGGAGAAGCGCCTGTACAGCACACGGCCGCCGCGCTACGAATACCTGCTCACCGATGAAGGCCGCGCCTTCAAGCCGGTGCTGCTGTCCTTTATTGCCTGGGGTAACCAGCACCTCGCGCCGGAAGGGGCCAGCCTGCTGGTGGTGAGCCGCGAAACGGGCAAGCCGGCCGACCAGGTGCTGGTGGATGCCAACAGCGGCCTGGCCATCAACGACGAGGACTATATGTTTGCGCCCGGCCCGGCGGCCAATGAGCTCATGCGCATGCGTCTCAGCGAAGTGGGCAAGCGCGCCCACGTCTGAATTCAGGGTTCCAGCTGGCGGTAGACGGCGCTGGCAATGTCGCCCAGTACCGCCTTCGGCACGGCGGCCGACAGCGCATAGCCGAAACTGCCGTCTATCCAGTAGAAAACGCTGACCGGGCCTTCCTGCGCGAAACGGAAGCCGGTCTCCTGCGTGCCTTGCTGGCCTGAGCTCACGTAGAGCGTCAGCCGCTGGCCGCTCGCGTCCGCATACATGAACTGCGCCACCGGGCCACTGTCGCCCGGCAGCAGGCGGCCGCCTACCAGTTCGAATCCCTGTTGCGCCAGCAGTGGCGGCTTGAGCTGCGTGCCCAGCCGCTTGGACAGCCACGCCACCAGGTGCTGCTGCTGGTCCGCGCCCACTTCTACCGGGTGCCGTACCTCGGGGCTGTACACGGCATGCGCCAGCGCCGCCTGGCGCGGCAGGGCCGTGCGCAGCTGTGCGGCCAGCACATCGTCCGACTGGTGCATGCGGCCGTGCAGCATCCAGCCGCCCGCTCCGCCCAGCAGGCCGGCGCCGATGGCGATCGCCAGCGTGGCCACCATGCGCGGCGTTGGCCGCCAGCTGCGGCGCGGCGCCTGCAGCAGCGCTTCGGGCAGCGCTTCGTCCAGCACAGGATTGAACAGGGCGCGCAGCGTAACGTTCTGTTCGCGGTAGGCGCGCAGGCGCTCGGCCTGCTGCGGATGGGCCGCGAGGTAATCATCCATCGCGGCGCGGCGCGCTTGCGGCAGGCGGCCGTCAACCCAGGCCTGCAGTTCGGCTTCGCTTACGGTATTCATTTCACCACCTTGAGGGGAGCGGGCAGCGGATGGCCCAGCATCAATAGCCGCAGCCTCTCGCGGCCGCGCGACAGGCGCGACATCACGGTGCCGGGCGGAATGCCCAGCGTGGCGGCCACTTCCTGATAAGACATTTCTTCCAGCGCCACCAGCAACAGCACTTCGCGCTGCTCCGGCGGCAGCAGGGCCAGCGCGGCCTCCATATCGCGCATCTCCAGCCGTGACGAGGGCGGGGCGGCGAGATGCAGTTCCTCGCTCAGCTCCACCGTCTCCGGCGCGCTGCGGCGCATCCGGTCCACATGCAGGTTGTGCATGATGCTGAACAGCCAGGGCCGCATATCGCTGTTGCGGCGCCAGGACGACAGGCGGCTCCAGCCGCGCTCCACCGTATCCTGCACCAGGTCGTCCGCTTCGCTGCGGTCGCCCAGCAGCGCACGCGCGTAGCGGCGCAGGCGCGGCAGGCAGGCGAGCAGGCTGGCGCTGTCGTCCTGCATCCGGCTTAGTCCTTCACCACGTGCCACACGTCCTTGAAGTTGTCGCCGCTGCGTTCGCCCGGCTTGCTGTCCTTGGCGTAGTAATACAGGGGCTTGCCCTTGTAGGCCAGCTGGCGCATGCCGTCGTCGCGCGTGATGGCGCTGTAGGGCGCGGCCACTGCTGCCGGCGCGGCCACGGCCGGCCACAGCTTCAGGCAGCCGTCCATGCAGGCGCTCTTGCCGTTGTTGGCGCTGTCCTTGTCGAAGGTGTAGACGGTCATGCCCTTGTCATCGACCAGGATACCGTCGCTTTTCTTCAGCGGGTCGGCGGCGTGGGCGGCGCTGCTGATCAGCAGGGCGGCGGCGAGGAATGCAAATGGTTTCATGGTGGTCTCCGTTGAGATTGAGAGGGACTGCACGAGGTATACGTGGCGTGCGGCCCCGCTATTCCATAAAACGTAAAATTATTTTTCGTCTCAAGAATAAAACAAAAATCCTGGAAGCGGCTTTTTCTGTCAAACAATCACAGGGAGATTCGCATGAACAAGGCAAGGATGTGGAAGAGTTATCTGGGCGTACCGGTTCTGGCGGCAATGCTGAGCATGGGCTCGGCCTATGCGCAGTCGCTGGCGAGCGGCGACCAGAAAGCGCTGAAGGACATGGCCATGGCCAATATGGCCGAAGTGGAAACCGGCAAGCTGGCGCTGCAAAAATCGCAGAACGCCGAAGTGAAAGCCTTTGCGCAGCAGATGGTGGACGATCACAGCAAGGGCCTGGATGAAGTGAAGAAGGTTGCCAGCGCGAAGAACGTCACGCTGCCGACCGAACTCGATGCCAAGCACAAGGCCATGTCGAAGAAGCTGGAAGGCCTGTCCGGCGACAAGTTCGACCGTGAATACATGGAACTGGCGGGCGTGAAGTCGCACAAGGAAGCCAAGGCCATCGTCAGCAAGGCGCAAACCGGCGCCAAGGACGCCGATGTGAAAGGCGTGGCGGCCAAGCTGCAGCCCACCATTGATCAGCATATGGGCCATGTGCAGCAGCTGAATGCCAGCCTGAAGGGCGGCAGCTCAATGGGCGCCAGCGGCAGCAGCGGCAGCAGCGGCAGCGGCCAGCCGGCCAAGGACATGAAGCGCGGCGACACCACTGCTGCACCGGGGATGCAGGACGCCAGCGGCATGAGCTCCAGCGGCAGCACCGGCAGCACCATGCAGGACAAGACCAAGCCGCCTGCACCGAAGGACAGCGGCAATACTGACTCGCCGAACCATCCCTCCAACCCGGCCAACAAGGTCACGAAGTAATCCCCGCCTCCGGGCAGGAGCGGTGCTCCTGCCTGCCATCCCCGCCGCCATCCTGTTGTCGTAAAACCATACCATTTGTCAGTTTTTACATTGCAGCGCCGCATGCGCGGCGAAGTGTGAAATAATGATTATCGGAAAAATTTACTGTGGGGAATCCAGTGCTGGATTTGTTCGCGCTCGACAATGAGGTCGTGCAGTGGGAAGCGGAATTGCCGGAATCGCACGGCGTACCGCGTCTCCACCTGCTCGCCCAGCTCGCCTGGCAGATGCGCCAGCGCGATGTCGCGCGCGCGGCCGAATACGCCGCCGAAGCCGTGCCCCTGCTGTTCCTGCTGCCGGAGCATGAACAGAGCAACCTGTCGGCCCGCTTCATGCTGGTGGAGGCGGAGTCGCGCTGGCTGTTCGGCGAACTGGATGCGGCGCAGGCATTGGCCGAACATGCGCAGCGCGAGTTCGTTCGCCTGGAAGTGCCGCTGGGCGAATCCGACGCACACTGGCTGCTGGCCTGGATTGCGACCGACCGCGGCGACTCCGCGCGCAGCGACCGTGAACTGGAACTGGCGGCTGCCGCCGCCCGCGCCGCGAATGAGCCCCAGCGCGTGGACGTGTTCGAGGCTGCCGCCGCGCTGTGCAGCGTGTTCCGCAACCTGCAGAGCGCCACCAGCCGCTGGGGCGAGCGTTTCAGCGAAGACGTGAACGGCCAGCCCCCGGTGGTGGCAGGCTGGATCAGCGACTACCTGGGCACCAGCGCCTTCCAGGCCGCCGATTTCGGCCGCGCCATCAGCCACCTGATGGTGGCCTTTGAAGCCGCCATGGCCACCGGCCAGCTGCGCCGCGCCATCATCGTCGCCACCAATATCGGCAACGGCTTCACCAGCCTGAATGCGCATGACGCGGCGCTGGAATGGATGCAGCGCGGCCTCGATATCGCCCGTCCTACCGGCTGGCCGATGAGCGTGGGCCTGTGCCAGATGCAGACAGCGGAAACCCTGCGCCAGCTGGGGCAGCGCGAATCCGCCAAGAGCTTGCTGCGCGAGGCGCTGGAAACCCTGCAGCCGGTGAGCGGTTCGCGCTGCTATGCGGTGGCGCTGGAATACCAGGGCGACCTGGCGCTGGACCTGGGCGACTACACGGCAGCGCTGAACAGCTTCCGCGACCTGGAGCGGCGCGGCCATGCGCTGGACCAGAGCGACTTCCAGAGCGGCGCACGGCGCGGCCAGGCGCATGCGCTGTCCATGCTGGACCGTCCGGAAGAAGCATTGGAAGCAGCGCGCGCCGCGCTCGCGATGGCGCAGGGCGATCCCTATAACCGCATCGCCGCGCTGCGCGTGCTGGCCGAGATTCATGCGGCGCACATGCTGCCCAATCCCGAGCCCATGGATGCACCCAACGCCGTGCTGCACTACCTGCAGCAGGCAATGGCAACGGCGGCAACCATCGAAGGCTACATCATCCCCGGCGTGCTGCTCGATGCCGCGGCGCGCGAGTACGCGGCCAGCGGCGACTATGGCCGCGCCTACGAAATCTCGCTGCAGGCCAGTGCCGCTCGCGACCGCACGCACAGCCAGGAAGCCACCAACCGCGCCATTGCCATGCAGGTGCAATACCAGACCGAGCGTGCGCAGACCGAGGGCGAGCACCATCGCCAGCTGGCCGAGGCGGAAGCGCGGCGCTACGAAGTGCTGGAACAGACCAATGCAGCGCTGAGCCACCTGAGCGCGATCGGCCAGGAGATCACGGCGCACCTGGATTCGGGCGCCGTGTTCCGCGCGCTGGACCGCCATGTGCACGGCCTGCTCGATGCCACGCACTTTTCCGTCTTCCTGCTGGAGCCGAACGGCCTTTACCTGCACTGCGCCTTCGGCGTGGAAGCCGGCCGCACCTTGCCGGCAACGCGCCATGCGCTGGACGACCCGCAGGCCAACTCCGCACGCTGCGTGCGCGAGCGCAGCGAGATCCTGATCGAGATCGATGGCGATGCGGTAACGCCGAACCTGATCCCCGGTTCGCTGGAAACGCGCAGCCTGCTGTTTGCGCCGCTGAGCATCGGCGAGCGCGTGCTGGGTGTGATGACGGTGCAGTCCATGACGCCGCATGCCTACGGCGAACGCGAACGCATGATCTTCCGCACGCTGTGCGCCTACGGCGCCATCGCGCTCGATAACGCAGCGGCTTACCGCCAGGTAGCCGCCACGCTGAAAACGCTGAGCGCCACGCAGGCGCAGCTGCTGGAAAAGAATCTGGAACTGGAGCGGGCCTACAAGGCGCTGGAAGATGTGAGCCTGACCGACCAGCTGACCGGCCTGCGCAACCGCCGCTTCTTCCTGCAGCATGTGGAATCCGACGTGGCGCTCAGCCTGCGCCGCTACGACGAAGGCGCCACCTCGGCATCGCCGGACCGCGACCTCGTGTTCTTCATGGTGGACCTGGACTACTTCAAGGAAGTGAACGACACCCACGGCCACGCTGCGGGCGATGCGGTGCTGGTGCAGATGCAGGAGCGCCTGCGCGAAGTGTTCCGCGAAACGGACTATCTGGTGCGCTGGGGCGGCGAAGAATTCCTGGTGCTGGCACGCGCAATTCAGCGCGACGAAGCGCATGCGGTGGCGGAGCGGGTGCGCGTGGCGGTGGCTTCACGTCCCTTTGAACTGCCGGGCGGTGCGCTGATCCAGCGCACCTGCTCCATCGGCTTTGCCTGTTTCCCCTTCCTGCCGCAGGCGCCGCGCCTGCTCAACTGGTCGCAGGTGGTGGAGCTGGCCGACCAGGCGCTGTACATCGCCAAGCACTCCGGCCGCAATGGCTGGACGGCGCTGTACGCCACCGAGAACACGCCGCAAGGCGACCTGTTCGACCATCTGGTGACGGACCTGCGCTACGCAATCGAACGCGGCGAAGTGAAGGTCATTACCAGCCTCACGCAGCCGCTGGCGCTGAGCGGCGCACCACGCCGCCTTGGCCTGGCCGGCAGCGCGGCTGCTTAATACTGCACCGGCGGCTCGACCGTAATTTCCGTCTTCAGTGAATTCGCGATGTAGCACTTGTCGTGCGCTTCATGATGGATTGCCGCGATCTCTTCCTCGCCCGGCCAGGCCGTGCCGGCGAATACGATGTTCGGGCGCAGCGTAATGTTCGTCATCGACATGCGGCCCTGCGCGTCCTTCTCCAGCAGGCCTACCGCATGGTCGCTGTAGCTTTCCACTGTGTGCCCGCGCTTCGCGGCAATCGACAGGAAGAACAGCATATGGCAGCTGGAGGCGGCCGCCACCAGCGCCTCTTCCGGATCCACATTGTCGGAATTCGACATCGGCAGTGGCACCGACAGCGGCGACGACGATGCGGGCACCGTCAGTCCGCCGTCAAAAGTCCACTCGTGGGCGCGGCTGTATTTCTGGTCGAGGAAAGGCTGCCCCTTGCGCTGCCATTCCAGTTTGGCTTCGAATTGCATGGATGCTCCTGTTGCTGTGAATAGGAAGGGGCATCTTATCTTATCCACAGGCGGAAGGCCGGAAGCAAACTTCCGGCCTTCCGGATCATGCGGACAAGATGCGCGCGTCTTGCGTGGAACCGGTGCTCCGTACGTGGTACACCGCCGGTTCAGCCGCCAGGTACTCTTCCAGGCCCCGCATGAACACACGATGGTCCTCGCTTGCTTCGAATCCGGGCGTATGGTCTTGCAGCGACCGCCATTGCACGATGAGACTGAAGTGCGATGGCTCCTCAATGCCCTGCAGGAGCCGATGGCCCTGGTAGCCCTGCGCGCGGGATAGCAAGTGCGCAACCCGGCCAAACGCCAGCTCGAAGGCATCGAGCTGGCCGGGCTTTACGGGGAAGGAAGCGATTTCGTAGATCATGGCTTTTCCCCGGCCGCAACAACGGCGATCGCGATTTTCCCACGCAGTCCGTTATCGCGGCTTTCGAGGCGCGCATGGGCGGCGGGAACATCGGCCAGCGAATACGTCGCCCCGACATGTGGTCGCAGCTGGCCGCGTTCAACCAGGTCGCTCAGTTCATCGAGCTTGCCGCGATTCTGCCGCGTGAACACGAAGTGATAGCTCGCATTCTTGCCCCAGGCCTGGATGAGGTTCTGGGGCTGCGCGATATCGACGATCGATACCAGCCGGCCGAGCTGTGCGAGCACGTCAGGCGTGCGGGCCAGGGTGTCGCCACCGATCGTATCCAGCACGACGTCCACGCCACGGCTGCCCGTTTCACGCAGTACGGCTTCCACATAGTCTTCCCGCTCATAGTCGATGACGGCGTCGGCGCCCAGGCTGCGGGCGAATTCGAAGTTCGACTCGCGCACAGTGGTAATCACCCGCGCGCCGATGGCCTTCGCCAGCTGGATGGCCACGTGCCCCACACCGCCCGCGCCGCCGTGCACCAGGATGCTTTCGCCCACCCGGAGTCCGGCGCGCACCACCAGCGCTTCCCATGCGGTGCCGCCGACCAGGCTCAGGCTGGCTGCTTCCAGGTGGCTGAGCGACGCGGGCTTTTTGCCGATGATGGTTTCGGCGGCCACGTGGTACTCGGCATAGCTGCCCGGCCCATGGAAGATCTGCGGCGTGTACCACACCTCGTCGCCGGGGACGAAGGCGGTCACCCCGGCGCCCACTTCTTCCACTACGCCGGACACATCGTGGCCGGTGATGGCAGGCAGCGGCACCAGGTCGGCATAGTCGCCGCGGCGGACCTGGAAGTCCAGCGGATTGATGGAGGTGGCGTGGACGCGGACCAGAACCTGTCCTGCGCCCGGCACCGGTTTCGGCACGTCGGAAAGTTCGAATGCGTCAGGGCCGCCAAATTTTTTCAGAGTAAGCGCTTTCATTTGATCCTCGTTTCGTTAAAAAGGGATATCGGGAATTATCGATATTATGTCGCAAAAAAATTTACAAGTCTTTGCCGATCAGTTCGGCGAGGGTCTTGATGGCTTCCTCGTTTCGCTTGTAGTAGGTCCACTGGCCAATACGCTGCACGTCAACCAGGCCTGCTCGCTGCAAAGTTGCAAGATAATCAGAGACCGTCGACTGCGACAGGCCAATACCCTCCTGGATACTGCTGACGCAGACGCCAACCGTATGCACATCCCCCTCGTCTTGCGGCGGGAAGCTGTTGGCAGGGTCCTTCAACCGTTTCAGGATCTCAAGGCGGGTACGGTTCGAAAGGGCTTTGAATATCTCAAGTAAGTCCATGGACTGAGTATATCGAAATTTCCCGATTTGTCAATCTGCATGGATCAGCTTAAGCAAGTCCTAAGTGAGCATATTGGTCCGCCAGGCGGCGGGAGTGGTGCCGGTCACCTTGCGGAAAGTCCGGCCAAAGTGCACGGCATCCGAGAAACCGGTGGCCTCGGCAATGTGTTCCAGGCCGCCATTCGTGTTCAGCAGCAGCTCCTTGGCGCGCTTGACGCGGGCCAGCAGCTGCCACTGATATGGCGCGATCCCGGTGGAGGCCTTGAAGGCACGGCTGTAGTGCGATTGGGACAAGCCGGCCAGTTCCGCGAGCGCCGCGAGTTCCACCCGCGCCGGCAGCTTCGCCTCAAGGTAGTTCATCGCGTCCTTCAGCTGGATTGGCGAAAGCCCGGCCTGGCTCCCTTTCGCCTCCCTCGGCCGCTCAAACAGCAGCGAGGCAATGGCTGCGGTCAGCGAGTCGCCGTACAGCTGCGCCGTGGGGTCGGGGCAGTGAATCGCCTCCGCCAGCAGGCGGATCAAGGTCCACAGCCGGTCGTCCGAAAAGCGGAGCCGCGGCACGTCAATCAATCCCGGCGATCCGGACATGCCCAGGCGCTCCTGCAGCGTGGGGCCGTCGAAGCTGATCGTCGCGCACTTGAGGTAGCTCGGTTCCGCCGCATGGCCCCACAGTTCCATCTCCGCCGGCACGAACCACATAGGCCGCGGCCTGTAGGCATGCGGATTGGGTATGTGCGGGGCCGAGCGGGGCTCGGCATGGTCCCGCCCGACCTCTTCCAGCTGGGCGCCGAGCCGGGTCAGCTCCTCGTTGCGGTCGAGCCGGACCAGCACCCTGCCTGTGCAGCTGTATTCAACCAGATTGACGTTGACGCCATTCCAGCCGCGGACGGAGGTCGTCAGTGCCGCCACGTTCTCGGGAAGTCCGTGCGCTGCGCTCATGGGCGCCGTGCGGCTTGCAGCACACCCTTCAGAACTGCCATCGTCGCGCACCTGGGCTCCTGTTTTCATTGTGACAAGCGACTGTATCACCGCAGGTTTCACTCCGGTAGCTGCACGGCCCGGCTAACTGTACGACGCAAAGCGGAACGCAGCCGCCCATGCTGTTCCACTTTGCGTCACGCAGCTTGACACAAACAGCACTAGCTCATTCGTGCCGCAAGACGTTATCATTTTCTCCATTTGGCACCGGCAAGCGGCGGCCACATAAGCGCATCACTTACATCGAGAAGGGGGGCCTCATGGCGGGATCGAGCCTGGGACAAACGATTGGACCCGTAGTGGTCCTGATGGGGGCAGCCGTGATTGCGGTGCCATTGTTCCGAAGACTCGGGCTGGGATCCGTGCTCGGCTATTTTTCGGCCGGCATGCTGATTGGTCCTTCCGTGCTGGGGATCGTGACGAACCCCGCGTCCATCCTGCACATCTCCGAGCTGGGGGTTGCCATGTTCCTGTTCGTGATCGGACTGGAGCTGCGCCCGCCGAAGCTGTGGGCCATGCGGGGCCAGATCTTCGGCCTCGGACTGGCCCAGGTCAGCGCCGCCATGGCCGCGCTGGCACTGACTGCTTATGCCGTGTTCGGCTTTGCCGCGCCGGCGGCCTTTGTGGCCGGGGCGGGCTTCGTGCTGTCTTCCACCGCCGTCATCATGACGGTGCTGCAGGACCGTGGCGAGATCTCAGGCGCGGAAGGGCAGAAGTCGGTGGCGATCCTGCTGCTGGAAGACCTGATGATCATGCCGCTGCTGGCGCTGGTCGCGCTGATGTCGCCCGCGTCGCAGGGGAGCGCGGGATGGTCCGGCATTCTCATTCCATTGGCAGCGCTGTTGTCGCTGCTGGCGGTATCGCACTGGGGCCTCAACACCTTTTTCGCCTTGCTGGCGCAGGCGCGCACGCGCGAGGTGCTGACCGCAGGCGCGCTGCTGGTGGTGCTGTGCGCGGCGCTGCTGATGGAGTTTGCCGGCCTGTCGATGGCCATGGGCGCGTTCCTGGCCGGCGTGATGCTGTCGAGTTCGAGCTACCGGCACCAGATCGAGAGCGACATCGAGCCGTTCCGCGGTTTGCTGATGGGCTTGTTCTTCCTGGCGGTGGGGATGTCGCTCGACCTTTCCATCGTCGCAGCCGAATGGCCCCTGTTGCTGACCCTGCTGCTCGCCTTCATGCTGGCGAAAGGGGCCGCGGTATATGCCATCGGCCGCCTCTTCGGCGCATCGGCGCGCCAGGCCTTGCACCGGACATCGCTGTTCCTGCAGGGCGGCGAGTTTGCCTTCGTGCTGTATGCCGCCGCGATGGCGGCAGGCATTCTCAATGCAAGGGAAAACGCCCTGTTCTCCACGGTGATCGTTCTCTCGATGGCGGTGTCGCCGCTGCTGCTGATCGTGGCCGGCCGCCTGCTGCATACCGAAGCTTCGATGGATGGCGTGGACCTTGCCAGGGACCTGAAGGGGCGGATACTTGTCATCGGCTTCGGCCGTTTCGGCCAGATCGCTTCGCAGTCCTTGCTGGCCAGCGGCGTCACGCTCGCCGTCATCGACAAGGATCCGGACCGCATTCGCGATGCGCAGCGCTATGGTTTCAAGGTGTTCTTCGGCGAGGGCACCAGGCTGGACACGCTGCGGCATTCCGGCGCGGGCGAAGCCGACGCCATCATGGTGTGCATCGATGATCCCAGGGCCGCGACGGCGATTGTCAGGCTGGCGCAAAGGGAGTTCCCGCAGGCGAAGCTGCTGGTGCGCAGCTACGACCGCAGCCATGCTGTAGAGCTGATACGCGCCGGGGTGGACTACCAGATCCGCGAGACGGTCGAGTCGGCATACATGATGGGAGCGGAGGGGCTGCGTGCACTGGGCTATGCGCAGCTTGATATCGAGGAAGCCGCCAACGATATCCGCCAGCGGGATGCGGGGCGGCTGTCCGAACAAGTGCAGGGAAACCCGATGTCCGGCCTGGACCTGCTGCATTTCCCCCTTGTGCCGGAGCCTTTGCATGGGCCGGCAGCGCGCAAATCAGCTTCCGCAAGCGGTACCATTGCGGAACAGCGTGGATAGCGAAACAAGGAGCAATGCATTGGATATCGAAGAACTGCGGACCTTTGTGGAACTGGCCGATGCCGGAGGCATCTCGGCCGCCGCACTCCGGCTCGGGGTCGCCAAGTCGATCGTCAGCCGCCGGCTCACCAGGCTGGAAGCGGAGCTGGGCGTCCAGCTGCTGTCCCGGACCACGCGCGGCGCGTCGCTGACGGAAGCCGGCGCCGCCTTCCGGGACTATGCGGCCAGGGCCTGCGCCGAGGTTGACCTGGCAAGGGAGACGATTTCGCCCGCCGGGGAATTGCGCGGGCGCCTGCGCATTGCCGCTCCGCTTACCTTCGGCCCGACCCACTTCGCCCCGCTGCTGGCCGAGATGGCGCGGCGCCATCCGCAGCTGCACATTCACACCTGCTACAGCGACCATGTCGTCAATCTCGTGGCGGAGGGCTTTGACTGCGCGATACGCGTCGGATATCTGCAGGACTCCAACCTGGTGGCGAAATGTGTGGGACCGATTTATGGGGCAGCCGTCGCGAGCCCGGACTACATCAGGGCGCACGGCGAGCCTAGAACACCCGAAGAACTGCTTTCCCACCAGGCGCTGATGCAGGGCACGGAAGCCTGGTATTTCATGGACGGCGACAAAACCGTCACAGTTCGCCCGCAAGGACGCTTCAAGGCCGATAACGGCGCGGCGCTGGTCACCGCCGCGGTCGCCGGCCTGGGCATCGGCTATCTGCCGAATCTCATCATCCAGGACCATCTCCGTTCCGGCGCGCTGGTCCCCGTCATGACGCGCTATCCGGTGGCGCCGGCCGCGGCCTACGTCGTGCGTCCGCCGGGCCAGCATCCGGCAAAAAAGGTACGCCTGCTGGCCGAGCTGCTGATCGAATACTTCGAAACCATGCCTTCCATTGCGAGGCGCGCCTAGCGCTTTCCGGCCCCGGGCCGGCCGCATGATCGGATCGTACTGCCGCCAGCAGGAATGATCAGTGACTGTGCCGTATCCGGTAGGTAGCATCCCCTTGTCGACGCGCGCTCTCTCTGCGGCGTTCGGCCTTTTAACATCCAACAAGGGGAATGGCATTGAAGTTACTACTACTGATCGGGCTCATGGCGGTGAATGGCTTGGCCAACGTTCACGCACAAACCAGCCAGGAAGCCCCAGGCGCCGACCTGATCGTGCACAACGCCAAAATCCATACCGGCAACGCGGCACAGCCGGCGGCGTCCGCCGTCGCCGTCAAGAATGGCCGCATCTATGCGGTCGGCTCGGATGCTGAAATGCTCGGCCTGAAGAACGCCCGCACGCGGGTCATCGATTCCGGCGGCCGGCGGCTTATCCCTGGCATCATCGACGCGCACACCCATGTGCTCAATGAGGGCGGGTACAACTACACCCTGCGCTGGGACGGTGTGCCGACACTGCGCAAGGCTTTGTCCATGCTGAGCGAGCAGGCCAAACGGACGCCGGAAGGCCACTGGGTGAAAGTGGTGGGCGGCTGGTCTCCCTACCAGTTCGAGGAGAAGCGCTTTCCCACCCTGGACGAACTGCGCCGGGCCGTACCCAACCGCCCGCTGTTCGTGCAATACGCCTACAACCGCGGCTTCATGAACCAGCAGGCGATGGATGCGCTCGGCGTAGGGACGGACAAGTTCCCCAACCTGCCGGGCACCGAGCTGGAAAAGGATGCGCAGGGCAAGTACACCGGTGTGGTGCATGGTTATACCTTCACCTTCATCGCCATCGAAACCATGGTGCCGCAGCTCTCCTTCGATGAAGAGGTGAGCTCGCTGGTGCAAACGGTGCACAGTATGAATCGGGTCGGCGTCACGTCCATCGTCGATTCGGGCACGGGCTTCCGCGGCTATCCGAAGGCCCAGCGCACCGTAGACGCGGTGGCCCGCGACAACCGTCTCAACATCCGCATGCCCTTCGTGGACATCCAGTTTGGCGAAGGCGCCGGCTTCAATGTGGTGGACGCGCAGGTCGCGGCGATTACCAGAACGGCGCCGATCGCTCCCGGCCACAACCTGCATCCGCAACTGGCGCACGGCCACGTTTACCGCGGCGCCGGCGAGCTGCTGTCGGTGGAGGTGCACGACCACGAGAACTTCGACCGCCCGGCGGTCATCATTGCGCCGGAAAAAATGCGCGAACTGGTAGAGCGCGATATCTTCAAGCTGGTGCAGCGGCGTATTCCTTTCCGCGAACACATCAGCTACAACGAGAACATCACGCCTTTCCTCGATGCGCTCGAGGAGCTTAACCGGAAGACGCCGCTGGACGGCCTGCGCTGGAGTCTTGAACACGCCGAAACCATCAGTCCCGAGAACATCGCCAGGGTCAAGGCGCTGGGCGGCGGCATCGCCCTCGACGCCAAGATGGCGATGCACGGCGACAGCTTCATCAAGACCCATGGCCGCGACAAGGCCTTGCTGACGCCGCGCCTGCGCGAACTCGTGGACAGCGGCATCCCGCTGGCCATGACCACGGACGCCTTCCGCGCTTCCTCCTTCAATCCCTGGGTGGGCATCAGCTGGATGGTGTCGGGTAGATCCGTCTCCGGCGCTGAAGTGCTGGCCAAAACCAACCGGCTGACGCGCGCCGAGGCGCTGGGGCTGTTCACCCGCAAGGCAGCCTGGTTCCTGCACGCCGAAGGCGAGATGGGCATGATCGCGCCCGGTTACCTGGCCGACTTCGTGCTGCTGGACAGGGACTACTTCGCGGTGCCGGAGTCGCAGATCAAGTCCATCAGCTCGGTGCTCACCATCATGGACGGCCGCGTGGTGTACGGCGCGCAGGATTACCGCTCGCTGTCGCCGGCATTGCCCGAGATCCTGCCGGCATGGTCACCGATCAAGCACTTCGGCGGCTATTACCACGCGCAGTGAGGAACAAGCGCTGCCGGGCCGCCGCTGCGTGGCTCGGCATTCCCTTGCTGCTCGTTGCCGATGCCGCGCTGGCGCAGTTCCGGCCATTGCGCTTCGATGACGACTTCCGCGCCCAGCGGCAAGCCTGTGCAGTGGATGGCGGCAGCAGTGCATGCTGGAAGGATAGCCCGGTTGCGGAGCAGGTGCGCCTGAGTATCGGCGGCGACCTGCGCCTGCGCTACGAGCACGCCGGCAATCCGCGCTACGGACTGGAACGGCAGGACCGGTGGGGCGTGCTGATGCAGCGCAGCTCCGTCTTTGCCGACCTTCGCCTGGGCGAGCATTGGCGCGGCTTCGCGCAGCTGGCCAGCTCCTTCGCCAATGGCCGCGCGGCGGGGCCATCCGCGGTGGACGAGAACCGGCTGGATCCCACTAACCTGTTTGTGGAATGGCAGTCAGCGCGGGACGGCCAAGGCAGCGTTGGCGTGCGCGTTGGCGTGCAGGAGCTGCAGTTCGGCTCGGGACGCAGCATCGATGCACGCGAGGGCCCGAACGTGCGGCGCAGCTTCGACGCCATCCGCGCCTATGTGAACAGCGGCGCCTGGCGTGTCGACGTGTTCACTGCGGCGCCGCGGCAGAACCGTCCGGGCAGCTTCGATGACGCGCGCTCCCGAACCCAGGAGCTGCATGGCATCTACGCGGTGCGCAGCGCCGGCGCCAGCACCTGGGACCTCTATGTGCTGTATTACGACGACGCCGTGGCCCGTTACGTCCAGGGCGTGGCGCACGAACGCCGCTGGTCGCTCGGCACCCGCCTGTCCGGCCGCCGCGGGGCCTGGGACTGGAACTGGGAATTTGCGGCACAGGGCGGGCACTTCGGCGATGCCGCTATCCGCGCCTGGTCGCTCGCCACGGATACCGGCTACACCTTCGATGGCGTGGCCGGCAAGCCGAGGGCAGGGCTGCTGGTGGCGGTGGCCAGTGGCGACAAAGACCCTGGGGACGGCCGCCTTGGCACCACCAATCCCTTCTACCCGCGCGGCAATTATTTCGGGGACGAAGCGACGCTCGGGCCGCGCAATTTTTTCAACATCCACCCGGCGCTGGCCCTGGGGCTCGCCCCGGGTGTCCAGCTGAACGCCAGCCTCGACTTTTTTTGGCGCCACAGCACCAGCGACGGCGTCTATGCGCCCAATGGCGCCTTGATCCGGGCCGCTGGTAGCAGCCGTGCGCGCTATGTGGCGAGCATCGCATCGCTTGGCGCCACCTGGACGCTGGCACGGGGATGGTCGACGACCGCCGTGCTCTCCTACGCGCAGCCCGGCGCCTTCCTGCGCGAGACCGGCGCCGGGGATGCCCTCAGTTTCCTCAGCCTCAGTGCGCAGTACCGCTTCTGAATAAACGTGATGGCACCGATTCAATGTTAAGGATGAAACGGATGAGTGAATTGTTCAATTGTTACACGTCGACGAACCGCGCCGGCGGCACTCCGGCACAGCAGCAAAAGCAGGTTAAGGTGGTGATTGCCCATGCTGACGCGATTATCAGCGCCGGCCTGGCCACGCTGCTGGAGGGGCAAGCCGGCCTGCGCATCACGATCGCCACCGGGGACGGTGCAGCCAGCCATGCCGGTGGCGACGTCATCATCTTCGACCACCGCGGTGCGATGGAGTATACGCGCCGCTGGGCCGGCGCGTATCGCAGCCCCGGCCTGCCCCAGGTGCTGATAGTCACCCAGCTGGATCGGGAATGGGATGTGTACAGCGCCATGATGGCGGGCGTGCACGGCTACCTGCTGCAGAATGCCGACGCCCGGCAACTGCTGGCCGCAGTGCGCACGCTGAGCGGTGGCATGCATTACCTGAGTGCGGAATTGCGTCACTGCATGGCGGCCAGCTCCACCCGTACCGGCCTCACCAGCCGCGAGACGGACGTGCTGCAACTGCTGGCCCAGGGCATGTGCAACAAGTCCATCGCCCGTGAGCTGGACATCGGCGTCGGCACGGTGAAAACGCACGTCAAAGGGCTGTTCGAAAAGCTTGGTGCAACGGCGCGCACCCACGCCGTGGTGCTCGCCATGGAGCGTGGCCTGGTGGGCAGGGACTACGCGGCAGAACCGTAAGGGCTTTACTGTTATCCTCTGAGCGGATTGACTACTTCAAGGGGAAAAACTCCATGACTCACGCGTTCACTGCATCGGTACCCATTCTCGAGACAGAGCGATTTGCGCTTCGCGAATACCGGGCCACGGACTTCGACTCGTTCGCGGGACATCTGGCTGATCCGGAGAGCTCTGCGCACCTGGGGGCGGCGGATCGCCAGACGGCCTGGAGAATCTTCAGTTCACATGCTGGATTGTGGCTTCTGCATGGAGCGGGCTGGTGGGCGATAGAGGATAAACAGAGTGGCCAGCTGCTTGGCAATATCGGCGCTTTCTTTCGCGAGCAGTCGGCCGTGATGGAGGTAGGGTGGAATACCTATCGCGCATTTTGGGGGAAAGGGATTGCGAATGAGGCTGCCGCGGCAGTGTTGAAATATGCATTCGATGTTCGGCGCGAGCCGGCAGTCCGGGCGCTCGTCACTTCCGGTAATCATGCGTCGCGCCGCGTCGCCGAGCGCCTGGGGATGGCCTACGAGATGGAAACCGAGCTGCATGGCAAACCAATCAGCAGCTACATGATCAAGCGTGCTTGAGTGCATTGTGGATCAGCTAATCTGGAACGGCCTCACAAACAGGCGGTTGCTTCAGTGCGGGGAGAGAGCCAGTTTGCGGTTGATCTTGTATACTCAACGTCTCGCATAAACTGTGCCTGCCATGCCGAAGACACGCTGCTCCTGGGCCAACCCGGCCAATCCGCGCTATATCGCTTACCACGATGAGGAGTGGGGTGTTCCATGCCACGACGAGCTGCGTCTGTTCGAGATGCTGAACCTGGAAGGCGCGCAGGCGGGGCTGAGCTGGGAGACGATTCTCAACAAGCGTGAGAACTATCGGGAAGCGTTCGACCAGTGGGATGCGCACAAGATTGCGGCGTACGGACCCGAGAAGGTGGCGGAGCTGCTGGCGAATCCCGGCATCGTCCGCAACCGGCTCAAGGTGGCGGCGGCTGTCAGCAACGCGCAGGCCTATCTGCGCCTGCTGGAAGAGGGTTCGTCGCTCGATAAGCTGCTGTGGTCCTACGTGGATGGCAAGCCGATTGATGCGCGCGTGGCTAATCCGGACGACCGGCAGGCCAAGACTGCGCTGTCCGACCGCATCTCCAAGGACCTGTCGAAGCGCGGATTCAAGTTCGTCGGCTCCACCATCATCTACGCCTATATGCAGGGCATCGGCATGGTGAATGACCATGACCTGAGCTGCTTCCGCCATGCCCAGTGCAAGCGCCTTGCCTGAGCGCCGCGTCGTTCTCGATCTCGCGTTTGACGCTGAGCGCCTGAGCCGCGAGCGCGCGAGCTACGGCGGCAGGCTCCATTACATCGCCCTCGCAGCCGAGCCCGCCGGATACGGCCTCGCGGCCGGAACATCCATCGCGGGCCTGCACAGGATCGAATTCGGCGGCGGGGTGGCCACACTGGATTTGCTGATTGGCGATCCGGAGGAGACCTTGGCTGAGGTGAGCGCGCGGGTCGATCATTTCATTCTGCCCGCCGGAGCGCCGGCGAGCCGGCTACTCGGGCGAATGGCCGCTCCGCACGCCACCCTTCAAGTAGAAGATGCTGATGCAGACAAGCGCCGCGCGCTGCGTGCCGCTGGCTTCAGCTGGGACGACGGACAGGAAGGGCCGTGGCTGCATGCCCGCTACACCAGCCAGCGCCCGCAACCGCCCGCAGCACCACCGCCGTCGAAACGCGCCGTGGTCATCGGCGCCGGTCTTGCTGGCGCGGCGGCGTGCGAACGCCTGTGCGCACGCGGATGGCAGGTGACGCTGGTCGAACGCCACGAGGCGCCCGCACAGGAAGCATCCGGCAACCGCGCCGGCATCTTTATGCCGCTGCTGTCGAAGGACGACAATATTCCAACGCGCCTCGCACGGGCGGCCTTCCTGTACGCGCTGCGCCGCTGGCACGCGCTTGGCGGACTCGGTGCCGCCATCGACGGCGCGCAGTGTGGCGTGCTGCAGCTGGCGCGCGATGCGGGGCACGCTGTCCTGCAGAGGGAGCTTGCCGATCAGTGGCGCTATCCGCCCGAATTCGTGCAATGGCTGGACGCGGAAGCGGCAAGCAGCAAACTGGGATCGGCTACGCCATATGGTGCGTGGCTATTCCCGCAAGGCGGCTGGGCCACTCCGGCATCGATCTGCGCCGCCATGCTCGCAAGTTGCGGCAGCAAGCTGCAGCGGCGCTTCCACGCGGAGGCGGTCCGGCTGGAACGCCATGGCGACGAATGGCAGGTGCTGGCCGCCGACGGCAGCGTGATCGCGCAGGCGCCGGATATCGTCCTCGCCAATGGCGCAGGAGCGATGGCGCTGCCGCAAACCACGCAGCTGCCGCTTTACACCATGCGCGGCCAGGTCACGCATCTGAACGAAGGCGAGTTCCCCACGCTGCCGCTGGTGGTGTGCCGCGAGGCGTACATGACGCCGCCGGTGGGCGGCATCGTCAGCGTGGGTGCAACGTACGACACCGACCGTGAAGCCACTCTGCGCGAGGCAAGCCAGCAAGAGAACCTGCAGCGCGCGGAAGAAATCCTGGGACAGGAAAGGATCGCAGCGCAGCGCGTCACCGAGCCGCCGCTGCAAGGCCGGGTGGGCTTCCGCTGCATGGCGCCGGACCGCCTGCCGCTGGTGGGCACGCTGCCGGATTACGACGCCGCTAACAAACCGGAACGGCCGCGCGACGTGCAGCGCCATCCCGGCCTGCATTGCCTGCTCGGCTACGCCTCGCGCGGCCTGATCTGGGCGCCGCTGGCGGCGGAGTTGCTCGTTAGCCAGTTGGAGGGCGAACCGCTGCCGCTGGAAGCGAGCCTCGCCGCCGCTCTCGATCCCGCCCGGTTTTTGTTAAAAAACCGGCGCCGGACTGTGGCGGATGCGCCATAGTCGGCCTGCAAACTGTCCTGTGCAAGCTATAATCGCGCTAACGAAACGTGCGCAGGAGCAATAGAACATGGACGATCAAACCGGCTCACCGGAGCTGTTCCTGTTCCTGGCTTCGACCGTGCATGACATGAAAAATTCGATCAGCGTGCTGAGTGGCACGCTGGAGAATCTGCTGGTGCAGGCGCAGCCGGGACAGGAACCGCAGGGCTACCCGCAGATGGCGCATATGCTGTATCAGACGCGCCGCCTGAACGACAACCTGATGCAGCTGCTTGCGCTGTACAAGGACCTCGGCAAACCCGATTATCCCTTCGACCCGCGCCCCGTGCAGCTGGGTGAACTGGTGCAGCAGGTGGCCGACCAGGGCCGCGTGCTGCTGCAATCGAAGCAGATCACGCTGGACCTCGAATACGACCCGGAAGCGATCGGTACCTTTGACGAAGACCTCGTCATCGGCGTGCTGGCGCATGCCATCAACAACGCCGTGCGCTACACGCGCGACCGCATCCGCCTTGCGATCACGGAAAGTGACGGCTGGCTTGAGTTCCGTGTTGAAGATAACGGCATGGGCTTCCCGCCATCGATGCTGGAAGCCGGCGCCGCTGTCGGCAAGGGCGTGAATTTCCTCACCAATAGCAGTGGCCTTGGCCTCTTCTTCTCCAGCGAGGTCGCGCGCATGCACCGGCACCGCCAGCGCAACGGCAGCATCGCGCTGGAAAACGGCGGCTTGCTGGGGGGCGGCTGCTTTATCCTGCGACTGCCATGAACTCGCCGCTGCCCACTGTTAAAAAGATTGGTGACATCACGGATGTCGACTGGAGCGAGAAGCGCTACCTGATCGTCGATGATTTTGTCGGCATCCGCCAGCTGCTGCGCGAATCGCTGCGCAATATCGGCGCGCGCCACATCGACCAGGCGTCGAGCGGCGGCGAGGCGATGACGCTGCTGTCGCGTACCCACTACGACGTGGTGCTGTGCGATTACAACTTGGGCGAGGGCAAGAACGGCCAGCAGGTGCTGGAAGAATCGCGCGCGCGCAACCTGATGATTCCGAGCAGCGTGTGGCTGACGGTGTCCGCCGAGAAGAGTGTGGAATCGGTGATGGGCGCGGCCGAACACCAGCCCGATGCCTACATCATCAAGCCGATTACCGAAGGCGTGCTGCTCACGCGCCTCAACCGCGTGTGGCACAAGAAGCAGATCTTCCGCGAGATCGACCAGGCGTATATCGAGAAGGACTATCTGCGTGCGGCCAAGCTGTGCGACGAGCAGATTGCCGCCAACAAGATCCATGAGATCGACCTGCTGCGCATGAAGGCCACGCTCTACCTCAAAGCCGGCGAGACCGAACAGGCGCGCGCCGTGTATGAACGCGTGCTGGAGGACAGGGAGTACAACTGGGCGCGCACAGGCCTGGGCAAGATCCGCATGGCAAACGGCGAGTATGAAACCGCGCGCCAGATGTTCCACAACGTGATGGCCGAGAACCGCTTCTATATCGACGCCTACGACCAGCTGGCTGCCTCGCTGCAGATGATGGGGCGTCACGAAGAGTCGTGTTCGGTACTGGAGAACGCTACGCGGCTGTCGCCGAACTCCGTGCCACGCCAGCGCAACCTGGGCAACACGGCACTGCGCATCGGGAACATTCCGCTCGCTGAAAAGGCGTTCCGCAAATGCATTGCGATGGGCGAGTATTCGATTGCGAAAACGGTCGATCCTTACTTCGGCCTGGCGCGCGTATGCGGCCAGAAGAACGATGTGAAGGAAGCATTGGCCCTGCTGGTGATCGCGCGGCGCGACTTCCCGGGAGACATGGCCGAACTGCGCGCAAAAATCACCGAAGGCATGGTCTACCACGAGAGCGGCGACTACCGCCGCGCGCGCAAGGCGGGCGACGAACTGGAAGAAATGCTGAAGGCAGATCCGGCGCGTCCCGACACGGCAACCTGCATGGAAATGGCCACGCTGCTGTTCGCGGTGGGCGTGAAGGATGCGCCGGTGGAGCTGCTATGCCACGTCATCCGCAACAACCACGACAACCAGGTGCTGCTGGACGACGTGCACAAGATCTTCGAAAAAGCGCGCATGAACGAAGAGGCGGATGATCTGATCAACTCCTCGCGCCGCGAAGCATCGGACATCATGAACAAGGGCGTGCTGCTGTGGAAGACCGGCAAGCTCACGGAAGCGGTGCAATGGATGCGCCAAGCGCGCCAGCGCCTGCCGGACAATATGCGTATCCTGTTCAACTCCGCGCAGATGATCATTACGCATATGCAGAAGCATGGCTACGACGAAGCGCTGATGACGGAAGCGAACGGGGTGCTGATGCATGTCGATCAGATCGCGGCGGGCCAGCAGCGCTTTGCGCAGCTGATCGAACAGCTGCAGCAGCTGATTCCCGGCCGCGGCATCACGCCGGTGCAGCCGGAGGCCGTTGAGCTGGTGGAAGTCGATGAAGAAGCCGCCATCGACGACGACATCGCAGCCCTCCTCAGCGAGCCAGCCCCCGAGCCTCCCAAACGCCGCAGCCGCTTCGACCACGACGATTGAAAGTTTCTTAATTGGGGTCTGACCCCGATTAAGAAATATTGTTACTTGGCAGGTTTGCGCTTGGGCTTGGGCGGGGCTTCGGGCTCGGGCGCGGGCTCTGGCTTGACGGCGTTGTCGGTGGCCATGGCTTTGGTGACGGCTTGCGCGAACTGGTCTTGCAGCATGTTCCACCAGGCGGCCGGATTGGCCATCTGTGCCGAGGCGGCCGTGGCAGGATCGGGTGCCGGCGGCGCTTTTGGCGGCTCCGGGGCTTCGCTGGCCTTCGGTTTCTCGGCTTGCTGGAAGAAGGCCGAGGCGTAGGGAATGGTGTCGAACAGCGATTTGTCGCCATTGCCCGCCTGCTGCATCGAATGCGCCATCGTTTCGCCCATCGATTTCAGCGTTGCGATGGTGTTGCGCTGCACTTCCAGCGCCTGGATGCTATTGCGCAGCATCGTCGAGTTCAGGCTCAGCCAGGCTTCCACGGCCTTGAGGTCGTTGATCTTCTTGTCCAGCTCATCCACCGACAGCGTCGGCGTCGCGATGCCGGGCACGCCCATGCTGCCCCATAGGTTCTTGACGAATTCGAGCGGGTCATTCATGAGGGGCATCTGTTGGTTGCTCATCGCAGTCTCCAAGGGGCAGGGCAAGCGCTAAGCGTAGCAGAAGGAGAGACGTTACACTAGCGGTATGGCAATGGCGACCCTTTCTCCCCGCGTCCGGCGCGTGCTCGTGCTTGGCGCGCTCACGGCAGCACTGCATTACGCGACAATCAACTGGCTGGCCGGCCGTATCGGCGTGCAGCAGCATGAGGACCGCCCCACGCCCGTCGCCGCCCAGATCCGTTTCACGACGCCCGCACCGGCAGCTGTGGTGGCGCCGCCTGCGCCCCCTGTCGCGAAACCCGCCGCCGCACCGAAGCCGCGCCCGCCCAAAAAAGCGCCACCGGCCGAGCCTTCACCGGCACCCGATGCGGGCGCTGCGGAAGCGGGCGTGGTGGTGGCTTCCGGCGAGCCGGATGCTGCAGCACAAGGCGAGCCTGCCGCCGCCGAGCCCACACCGGCGGCGCCTGCGCCGGAGCCGCAAGCGGGCACTGCTCCCGATGCCGCGCCGGTACAATCCGCGCAGGCCGCACCCAGCACCGATCCGGGGCCGGATGGCGTGCGCCGCTTCAATGTCAACCTGCCGCCATCTGCCGCGTTTGAGCTGAAGGTGCTGCGCATGGATGCCGATGGCACAAAGTGGACTGGCGTGGCCGACATGAAATGGCAGACCGATGGCAGCCGCTATACGTCCAGCCTGGAAGTCGGCATCAGCATGCTGATTACGCGCGTTAACCTGCTGTCGCTGGTCAGCGAGGGCACGGTGGACGATAACGGCATCGCCCCGGTGAAGATGATGGAGAAGCGCCGCAACCGCTCCGCCACCAACACGCATTTCGACCAGGACGAGAAGCGCATCACCTTCTCTTCCAACGCGGCGAGCGTGCAGCTGCTGCCCGGCGCGCAGGACAAGGCGACCGTTCCCTTCCAGCTCGCCGCCATCGGCCGCGCCGACGTGAACCAGTTCTCGGGCGATATCGATATCCAGGTGGGCGAGGACCGCGGCGCCGTGATTTACCGCTTCCAGCTGGTGGGCGAGGAGGAGCTGCAAACGGAGATGGGCAAACTGGTGACGCTGCGTCTGGCGCGGCCGCCACGCCCCGGCAGTTATGGCTCGCGCCTGGATATCTGGCTGGCGCCCTCCCTGAACTGGTATCCGGTGCAGATCAGGAATACGGAAGGCAGCGGTGCCGTGACCACCCAGACCGTCACGAAGATTACGAGCGCTGCTCAATAAGGAATCGAAGATGAACGTTTTGAAGATTGCAGTACTTGGCGCCGCGCTGGTGTCCGCCACGGCGATGGCGGACGATGAACACCCGAGCGTGAAGCGTGCATTCAGCCTGCCTCCGTCGGCGGACCTCACCTATGCGGTGAAGGCGAGCAGCCACGGGCTGCCGCTGTCCGGCACCGGCACCGTGAGCTGGCGCCAGGGGGACGGCAAGTATTCGCTGCTGACCGAAGCGCGCTCCGGCCTGTTCGGCAAGGTGCTGGAGCACCGCAGCGAAGGGACGATCGACGAATTCGGCCTGGCGCCCGCCAGCTATTACGAGAAGCGCATCCGCAAGGACCCCACCACCACCACCTTCCGCCGCGAGGAGGCCGTGATCGGCTTCCAGGGCAGCGAGAAGAGTTATCCGATCAAGGGCGGGGAACAGGACCGCAGCAGCGCACCCTGGCAACTGGCCGCCATTGCGCGCAAGTCGCCGGAGAAGTTCAAGGCAGGCAGCGAGTGGTCCTTCTTCGTTGCAGGCCGGCGCGACGCCGAGCCCTGGGTATTCAAGGTGGTGGGCACCGAAACCCTGGAAACCCCGATGGGCGAGGTGAAGGCACTGCATTTCTCGAAGACGCCGCCGAAAAACAACAAGGGCCAGCAGGTGGACCTGTGGCTGGCGCCGTCCATGGACTGGTACCCGGTGCGCATCCTCTTCAAGGAGGAAGACGGCGACTCGTTCGACCAGCAACTGGAGAAAGTTGCAAAGAAGTAACACCTTAAGGGCCGGGGAGGCAAACGGAACTGGTATACTTGCGTCCCCGCTTAGCGTTGCGAGATGATGTCAATCTTGCACTAAGCCGGCAAGATTTCCCGGAGCCCAATGAATATCATGGCAAGCGCAGCTACCGCTGCGGACCACAACCCGACCGTACAGGAACAGCAGGACGCCCTGCAGGTTCACTTCCAGCCCCACATTTCGGCAGACGAGATCGAGCAGGTGTATCACCTGAAGCGCGCGCAGCCGCTGCTCCAGGTGTTCACCGCGCTGTTCCATGGCGGTTTTGAAGGCGTGCTGGTGCGCCTGCTGGTGCTGCGCGAGCTGGCGAACGACCCGAGTGTGTCCTCGTTCTCGCGTGCCGACATCAATACCCGCCTCGCCTACTTGTTGCCGGAAAGCCTGGAAACGGTGCTGAACCGCCTGCGTTCCAACGGCCTGCTGGCCTGGGATGCGCAGCAGGGCGTGTACCGCGTTACGCCGATGGCGCGCAATGTGCTGTCGGCCATCGACGGCCTGCTGGCCCTGGGCCAGGACGATGACGAAGCCGAAATGGGCTTCCTGCTGTCGCAGGTGGCCGGCGCGCAAGCCGTGGGCGGCATCACCGCCGACCAGCTGCAGCATCTGCTGGGCCGCCTGGTGGACCTTACCGAAGAATTCCGCGATGCCATCGCTTCCGGTTCCGAATTCCGCCTGCGCGAGTCGCAGGCCAAGTGGCACCAGGCTTGCGACTGGGTAGAGAAGGGCAGCGAGATCCTGCGCGCCATCACCAGCGACGAGAATGCGGACAGCGCCACGCACCGCGCCGCCCAGGCCATCGGGCGCGCCCAGAGTGCGCTGCTGAACATGCAGGGCATGTTCTCGCGCGCGCTGAACCAGATCGAACGCCAGCGCGTGCACCTCGGCCAGTCCGGCCTCTCCACCACCGACATCAAGCGCTGGCTGCTGGAACACGCCGACCTGGCCTCGCTGGCGGAAGGCGCCGTCGACCAGCCGGTGAAGCCGCTGTTCATCACGCCCGCCGAAATGATCGACGTGGCCGAAACCGAATTGCTGGCCGAACGCGCCGGCGCACAAAGCAACAGCCTGCCGGCCGGCCAGGATGCGCCAACCACCATTAACGATACGCCACTGATGCAAAAAGAACTGGACGACTGGCTGGCCCGCCTGTCCGACTTCGCCAACCTGAATAACTTCCCCAGCATCGCCGAGGAGTCGCCGAAAGATATTCCGGTGCACGAATCGCTGCTGCCGGCCAGCTTCGCCGTGGCGTCCTACCGCGCCTCGCTGCTGCCGCTGCTGGGTGACGCTTCCGAAGCAAGCCTGCAGGGCGCGACCGCCGAACTGGCGCGCCTGCCACTCACCTTTACGCCGAGCGATACCATGATCAAGCTGCCCGACCTCGAAGTCGCGGCCATCAGCATGGCTTCCCTCTCACTGATTCTGGAAAGCGGCAAGGCCGATGAATGACGATTCCCAAATCCTGATTGCGCGCCTGCTCACGCATCAGACGCTGCGCCGCGACGACAAGCTCGTGAAGCGCGCCCTGTCCGATGAGCAGTTCCGCGCCGACGTCGATGCACGGCTGCTGGCCACCGGCATGAAGCTGCTCGATAACGTCTACGCGGACCATGTGACGCTGGCGCTGCACCGCGCCATCGAGCCGAAGATTTTCGGCGCGCGCGATATCTGGCAGAACAATAATTTCGGCCTGGCCCGCGACGGTGTTGCGCTGCTGGTGGTGCTGTGGGCGCTGATTATCCTGCCCAAGCGCGAACGCCAGGAAACGCACCAGCAGGCGGACGATGAGCAGAACGATATGTTCGGCAAGGAGAAACCGGTGCCGCGCGCCGAGGATACTTCCATCGGCATCCCCTACAAGGCGCTGCTGGCCGACTTCGGCGACAAGCTTGGCAAGAAGACCCGCCTTGACATGAACCTCGGCATCCTGTCCCGCCTCGGCTTCATTGAACGCCGTGGCGACATCCTGCTGGAAGGTCCGCTGCTGGACCTGCTGATGGATACCGACCTGCTGAAAGAACGCATCATCAACGGCGCACTGGCCGACGTGTTCAAGCGTGCGCCGGCGCAGGTGGTGCATATTCCGCGCGCCGTGCTGGCCGAAGCCGCCGCCGCGAACGATGCCGCAGAAGCGGAGGCGCAGGCAGAAGACGCGCCGTCCACCGATACCCCGACCGAAGGCTGAGCCCATGTTCCATATCAAATCGCTAGAACTGGTCCACTGGGATTACTGGCAGCGCATCAAGAATATTCCGCTCGATGCGAAGATCATCACCATCGCGGGCCAGAACGGCAGCGGCAAGACCACGCTGCTGGACGCGCTGCGTACCCTGTTCGGCCTCGATTGCTCGATGGGCCGCACCTACAAGCACTATGCGCGCCACTCCGGCCAGCAGACCGCCTGGCTGCGCGCCGTGGTGGACAACCGCGCCGTGGGCAAGCAGCTCTCCAACCGTCCCTTCCGCAGCAGCGGCTTCTTCGCCGATGATGAAGTAACGCTGTTCTGCCAGATCCAGAAGAACGGCGGCGACTGGAAGCGCCAGTACCTGATGCGCCCCGGGAATATCGAAATCGAAGAAGTGACCGAAGCTTCCGACTGGCTCGGCGTGGAGAACTACCGCAAGCGCCTCGCGAATGCAGGTCTGTCGCCTGCCATGGCGAAGGTGCTGGCGCTGGAGCAGGGCGAAACCGACAAGCTGTGCGAATACGCGCCGCGCCAGCTGCTGGATCTGGTGTTCCAGGTCTTCGGCGACAAGGAAGTGCTGGATGCCTACGATGAAGCGAAGCGCCACCAGCGCGATACCGAAGAAGAGCTGAAGCGCTTCGAGGCGGAACTGGAATCGTCCAAGACGAACCTGGAAGGCCTGCGCCTGCGCGTGGCGAACTACCACCAATGGGAAACGCTGCATAAGGAACGCCGCAACCTGCAGGAAGAAGTGCTGCCTTCGCTGGAATACCACGAGGCGCGCGAGAAGGCCAATAACGCCAGCCGCCAGCTGCGCGAAGCGCGCAAGCCGCTGGCGCAGGCGGATCAGGTACTGGACGAGAAGCGCAAGGAACTGGCGCGCCAGGCCAAGGCGCTGAAGGACGCGCAGGAACAGGAAACCCTGCTGGAGCAGGAATCCACCGTGCTGCAAAGCCGCCTCACGCAGCTGAATGCCAAACTGAAGCCGCTGGACAGCCTGATCGAACAGAAGACGCGCCTGCAGAAACTGGCCGCCGAATCGGGCGCCGACATTGCGGATGTGGCCAAGCAGCTTGAAGAGAAAGAGGCCGAGCTGGCGAAGCTGCGCGCATCGCGCGACGCTGTGTCCTCGCGCATTGCGGGCGACAAGGCCACCATCTCCGCGCTGCAGGGCAAGACCTCGATGCCGGAGCCGGACAATGTGCGCGCCATGCGCCGCGCATTGAACGATGCGAATATTCCGCACGCCATGCTATCGGATATCGTGGAAGTCACCGATCCGAAGTGGCAGGGCGCGGTGGAAGGCGTGCTGGGTGGCTATGCATCCGTGGTGCTGCTGGACCGCGCAAGCGACGCTTCCGCTGCTTACCGCCTGGCAGAGAAGGAGCGCTATCGCCACTTCATCGTGCCGGAGCTGGTCACTGCACACCAGCCGAAGAACCAGAGCCTGCTGTCCATCGTCCGCTTCAGCGCCAAGGCGCCGGAATGGCTGATCGACCAGCTGGCGCGCATCACGCGCGTGGAATCGGTGGAAGAGGGCGCGAAGCTCGGCAACATCGAAGAGTGGATCACACCGGACGCGTATCACAAGGAACGCCGCGGCGGCCGCTCGCTGTTCGTTGAAGCCTCGCGCTACCGCTTTGGTTCCGCAGGCCGCACGCAGCGTATGGATGCGATCCAGAAAAACCTGCCGGCACTGGAAGCGGAAGAAGACAAGTACACGCTGTCGATCAGCAAGCTGGCCTCCGAAACCAGCGCGCTGAAAGCCCGCGTGGCCGGTGTGGACGCCGTCAAGGAACTGACCGCGCGCGCCGACGAATTCGACGAAGCGGCACGTGCTGCAGTGCCGCTGCGCGCCGAGCGTACGGAAGTCGGCAGCCGCCTCGGCGAGCTGCAAGGCCTGATGAAGAATGCCACCGTGGCGCGCACCCGTGCCGACACCACCTGGCAGAACGCGCGCATGGCCCTGTCCGAATCCGAAGCGGGCATGCGCCTGAACTACAAGAAGCAGCTGGAACAGCGCAGCGACCATGCCCGCTCGCTGCTGGCGCTACGCCGCCAGTGGCGCCACCTGCCGGGCGCATGGAAGCGTCCAGCGCGCCGCGCCGCGCTGGTGGAACAGCACCAGAACGCACACCAGGTGGACCTGCGTATCGCCAGCCTGCAAACCAGCCTGGCGCGCGACGACTGGGAACTGGATGCGACGGTGATCGACCAGTACCACCGCCTGAACGACCAGCTGAACAGCCGCAAATCGGAAACCGAAGAGCGCCGCTACCAGAACAACCGCGCGATCGAAGCGACCGGCAATGCCCGCGGCGCCTACATCGAGCGCTTGCGCTACACGATCAAGACCTACACGGCCAACATCAAGGAACTGGGCCAGCTGGCTAACATCGAAGTACACGCCGACCCCGTCAAGCTGGAGAACGACGACCTGCTGCTGGCGCAAGCCGGCCTGCATGTGCGCTTCAAGTTCGACGGCAAGGCAGTGATCGGCATGAATGACGGCGAAGCGTCCGGCGGCCAGCAGGTGATGAAATCACTGGTGCTGCTGATTGGCCTGCTGAAGTCCGAAGATGGTTCCGGCGGCTTCGTGTTCATCGACGAACCGTTTGCCCACCTGGACATTCGCAACATCCAGCTGGTTGGCGAGTTCCTGAAGAACACCGAAGCGCAGTACCTGATGACGACGCCGCTGACCCACAACACCGACGTCTACGACCCTTCCGAACTCACGCTCATCACGAGCAAGAAAAAGAAGGACACGCAGTGGGCGCAGCCAATCTTCGTCCTCCAGCGCCGCCAACCCCAAGCCGCTTGATCGTCCGCTGAGTCTGCGACACCTGGGGGCCTGGCCCCAAGGTGTCGCAGACTCGGCTGTTATTCGAGGTCGGGGAGGGCGGGCTGGGCGCGGCGCCAGCGTAGCATGCCGAGGGAGTAGTAGCCGAAGTAGCCTGCCAGCAGGCCGAAGGCGGCCATCGTCATCGGGTGCAGCAGCACCATTTCGCGCGTCAGCGGCAGCGGCGATGCGGACTGGCGGTTGAGGTAGAGCTCAATGCCCATGCCGAGGATGCGCGCCGCGAACAGCAGGCAGATCACCATGCCGAAACGCTGGTAGGGCTTGAAGAAAACGCGCCGCCCCTGCGTTTCCGTGCGCGTTTTCGCCAGTGCGTAGCGCGCCAGCCAGCCGCCGGCCAGCGCGGCCGCGCCGAGGCAGGAAATCGCCAGCACGTCGTTGATCGTGGCCAGCGCAGACACCACCATCAGCAGCGGAAAGCCGACCGCGCCCGTCCAGTGCTTCCACATCAGGGACTCCTGCCGCGCGAACAGCGGCTTCAGGCGCATGTAGATGCGCCATACCAGCAGGGGAATCAGGACAAGAAGGGCAAGGGTGGTCAGTTCCATGAGTGCAGAGTCAGTCGTTGGAAACAGGATTGTACAGCCAGCGCCGGGCGATTTGACTTTTGGCCCCGGCCTCAGCAAACTCGTCTGATTCCAACGTACCGCCACCAATGCCCATGACCGTCCGCAATCCCCTGGCTCCGCCAACACTCGGCCTGATGGCATCTTCACCGGCAGCCGGCGCGCAGAACCACGGCTACCAGCTGCCCCCTGCCGCCCTGCAGGCGCTGGTGGACGCGCCGCGTGCGCCCATGCTGTCGCTCGGGCCGAAGCGCACCCTGGCGGCCCTGGTGGCCATGCCGCCCTTGCCGGGCATTGCGGAGGTGGCGCAGCCGGAACTCAAGCTGGCGGGCATGCGCATCAATCCCCGCACCTACGCAGCCAGCGATTTCACTTTCGGCACGGATCTCTCGCTGCTCGATATCGGCACGCAGAAGGAGGCTCCGGTATCCGGCCTGCCGAGAGACCTGCGCATCGCCAGCCTTGCCTGGTCGCCGGACCAGCGCTATCTCGCCTTCACTCATGTTGCCTACGGCGGAAAGAACGCGGGCATGGAGCTGTGGCTGCTGGATACCGAGTCGCGCACGGCGAAGAAGCTGCTGAATCGGCCGTTGAATGCCGTGATGGGGCGGGGCTTTGGCTGGCGGACCGATGGCAAAGGCTTGCTGGTGCTGCTGAAACCGGGCGGCCGATATGGCGCGCCGGTACCGGGCGGCATTCCGCACGGCCCGGCGATGCAGGACAGTGCGCCAGGCGGCGGCATGAAGCAGCTGCGCACCTACCAGGACCTGCTGAAGAACGAAGACGATGCACTGCTGTTCGAGCACTACATCACCACGCAGCTCGCCAGCGTGGACCTGTCGGGCAAGGTAAAGCTGATGGGCAAGCCGGAGCCCTATTCGCGCGTGGTGTCTTCGCCGGACGGCAGGCTGCTGCTGACGCATACTGTTACGCGGCCGTATTCCTACCTCGTGCCGGCGCACGCTTTTGGCGAAAACATCGAAGTGCGCAGCTTTGACGGCAAGACGGTGCACACCGTGGCGCAACTGCCGCTGGAAGAGGGCCTGCCGCCCGGGAATGACGCGGTGTCGGCCGGCGTGCGCAATGTGAGCTGGCGCGTGGACGCGCCGGCCACGCTGGTGTGGGCCGAAGCGCAGGATGGCGGCGATCCTGCGCAGCCGGCCGAGGTGCGCGACATCGTCTACACGCAGGCCGCGCCGTTCAGCGGTGCGCCGCAGGTGCTGGCGAAACTGGGCTCGCGCTATGCGGGCGTGGCATGGGGCCGTGGCGACGTGGCGCTGCTGAACGAGCGCTGGTGGAAAACGCGCGCTGCAAAGCAGTGGAAGCTTGCGCCGGATACGCCGGAACAGGCGCCGGAACTGATCTGGTCCGGCTCCTTCGAAGACCGCTACAACAGTCCGGGCACGCCCGTGATGCGGCCCGACGCGGCAGGCCTGCCACGCCTGCTGCTCGGCCCCGATAACACCATCCTGCTGGATGGCGCGGGCGCCTCGCCGGAAGGCGACCGGCCCTTCATTGACCGTTTCAGCCTGAATACGAAAAAGAAGGAGCGCCTGTTCCAGAGCGCAGCGCCGTATTTCGAAAACGTGGTGGCGGTGCTGAACGAGGACGGCACGCGCCTGCTCACCACGCGCGAGGCCCCGTCAGAGCGGCCGAATTACTACCTGCGCGACCTGGGCCGGAACGAAGAACTCACGCCGCTGACACATTTCCCGCACCCGCTGCCGCAACTGAAGGACGTGCAGAAGGAGCAGATCCGCTACCAGCGCAAGGATGGCGTGGACCTGACGGCAACCCTGCTGCTGCCGCCGGGCTACGATGTGCAGCGGGACGGCCCGCTCCCGCTGCTGATGTGGGCCTATCCGCACGAATTCAAATCGTCTGCCGCCGCCAGCCAGACCACCGGCTCGCCATACAAGTTCAATGCGGTGAGCTACTGGGGGCCCGCCGCCATGCTGGCGATGGGCTATGCGGTGCTGGACAATCCATCCTTCCCCATCGTCGGCAATGGCGAGGCGGAGCCGAACGATACTTATGTGGCGCAGCTGGTGGCGAATGCCGAGGCGGCGGTGGACGAGGTGGTGCGGCGCGGCGTGGCGGAGCGCCACCGCATCGCAGTAGGCGGCCATTCCTATGGCGCCTTCATGACCGGCAACCTGCTCGCGCACACGCGCCTGTTCCGCGCCGGCATCGCGCGCAGCGGCGCCTATAATCGTACGCTCACGCCCTTCGGTTTCCAGTCCGAAGACCGGCCTTTCTGGAAGGCGCAGGAGGTGTACCAGGCCATGTCGCCCTTCAATAATGCGGACCGGATCAAGGATGCGCTGCTGCTGATCCATGGTGAGCAGGACAGCAACTCCGGCACCTTCCCCATGCAGAGCGAGCGCATGTTCCAGGCCGTGAAAGGGCTGGGCGGCACCACGCGTTTGGTGATGCTGCCGAATGAATCGCACGCCTACCGCGCCCGCGAGTCCATCCTGCATATGCTGTACGAAACCAATGCCTGGCTGGACAAGTATGTGAAGAACGCCACACCCTGAGCAGGAATGATAACGTTGAGGCTTTCGCAAGGAGGCGTCATGAACGAGCCAATGATCCACGCGCATCGCGCGCCGGACTTGCCGGTGCCGGTGGACGAGCCGCACCCCGATCCGCAGCCTGCTCATCCGCACCATCAGCAGCCGGTGCCGGATGATGAACCCATTCCCGACCACAAGCCGGAGCTGGGCTTCGCTCAGTCGAAAGCCCAGGTATAGAGCACGTCCAGTGCATTATTGGTGCCGGTCTGGAATTGCAGCGTGATGCGGGGCGTAAGCTTGTAGCGCAGCTTGACCAGGCTGGTGGCCGTGCCGGCACCCTGTTCAAAACTCAGGTAAGCGCGCGAGGACAGCTTCTTGCCGACCGTGACCACGGTGCTTTCCAGTCCCTTGGCCTGCGACACGCCCAGTTCATCGAGGCCGACCTTGTTGGCGAGGCTGCCGCCGCCCTTGCCGCCAAACAGGGCGCCGGCCGCCGTGCCGAGCAGGCCCATTTCGTTCCCCTGCATGTCTTCCAGGCCATGGCCGAGCACCAGCCATGACAGCTTCTCGCTGTCCGGCACACTCGGCGTGGACACCAGCTTGGCAACTGGCGCCAGCGCCGTGCCGCGCACCTCCACACCCGCTTCCACATTCGTTACGCTCAGCTGCTCGCCTTCCGGACGCTTGCGCAGTGCGAGGATATTCAGGCCGGGGTTGTCGTAAGCGCCGGTGAAGTTGAGCACACCGCGTTCGATCGCCAGCTTCTGGCCATAGGCCGCATAAGTGCCTCTGACGACGCGGATGCTGCCGTTGACGCGCGGGGCGCGGCGGTCGGCGATGTGCACGCGCACTGCGCCGGCCAGTTCTGCATCCAGCCCCTTGCCCTTGAGGCGGAAGTCGTTGCCCAGGTCCGCTTCCACGTCGATATTCAGCGGCATGGATTCTGCTGCTGTTTTCACCGTGGGCCTCGTTTTGCCGAGAATAACCACGTCATCGCTGATGGTGGGCGTGTTCTCATTCGGCAGTTCGATGGCGGCGCGGTCGGCGCGGAATTTGCCATCGAGCTGGAAGTGCTTTGCGTCGCGCACCAGCGTGCTCTCGCCGCTCAGCACGAGGATGCGGTCCGGGCGGGCCAGCACTTCCAGCTTATTGGCCGTGAGCTTGAGCTGCATCGTGGCTTCGGCGTTGGCGAGGCGCAGCCAGCCATCGGCCTGCATATTGCCTTCCTCGCCGTCGAAGCGCAGGCGTTGCAGCTGCAGCTGGTCGCCTGCGATGCGCGCCTGCAGCTCGCCGTTCTTCAGCTTGATGCCTTGCTCCACCCAGTTGATGGACAGGCGCTGGCCGCTGATGTCGCCGTTCAGCACCGGGCTACCGATGGTGCCGCTGCCGCTGAGGGCTGCTTTCAGTGCGCCGTCCAGTTCCAGCCCCTGCATGCCCGCAAGAGGTGACAGCCATGCAATCGAGGGCATGTCGATACTGCCGTTGACGGTGAGCGGGCTGTCGTCCGGAATGCGGCCGTTGCGCAGGCGTGCCGTGGCTTCCAGGCGGGCCTGGCCGGAGCGTGCGCCATTCAATGCAGTCTGCACGCGCAGGGTGTCGCCAGCAACATTCACGCGTGCTTCCAGCTGGCTCAGGCCGAGCGGAATCGGGCGATCACCGCCGGTGACGGTGATGTCGCCTTTTTCGCGGAACACACTGAGAGAGCCATCCAGCGCTGGTGCGGCGCCGGTGCCGGCAGGCGTCGTCAGGTCGATGGCCCAGTTGGCGCCGAGCGTGAGGTCACTCACGACGTTGTCGCGCCATGCGTCGGAGAGCTGGGCCAGGTAGCTGGCATTCACGCCCGCTGCGGCGCCTTTACTGCGCCAGTGCGTGCCGTCCTTTTCCAGGCTTTCGATGCGCAGGGCGCCGCCGTCGGAGAGCGTGATGGCGGCGCGGTTCAGTGTGAGTTTTTCCGGCTGCGCCAGGCCCAGCACGCCCCTGCCCGATGGGCCGGTGATGCTGAGCGGGGCAGGGGCCTGCAGTGCGAGTGCGAAGCGGCCCTTGTTTTGCAGCGATTCGATGGCGCCGGTCCAGGTATCGCCCGTCATCGCGCCGCGTACGCGCAAGCTGGCGTCGAAGCGGTCGCCGTTCGCCGTCAGCTGCAGCTGGTGGGCGGCGCGGGTGCCGGTGGTTTGCAGGTGCGCCTTGTTGATCGTGATGGCGGGGGAGCTGTAGCCGGTGAGATCGATGTCGCTGACCACCGGGTCGGCGGCGCCCTGCCCTGCGCCCAGCGTGGCGCTGGCCTTGATGGCCTTGATCTGGTGCTGTTCCAGCAGGCGCAGGTTGTTGCCGTCCATGCTGAAGACGATGGAGGGTTTGCCGGCGGTGCCGCTCAGCGAGCCGGTGCCGCGCAGCACACCGCCGAAGCCGGGGCCGAGATTGCTCAGTTGGGGGGCGTCCAGCTTCCAGTCGAGGCGGTCGCCGGTGCCGCCGAAGCCGCCCTGCGCCTGCAGGGTGTTCTGGCCGAGCTGCAGGTGGATGTCCGAGCTTTCTACGTGCTGGCTGGTGGCGCTGATATTGGCATGGCCCGCCAGCGGTGCGCCGGACAGCGTGGAAGGCAGCAGCTTCAGATTGAGCTTGCCGCGCCAGTCTTGCGCGATGCGGCCGTTGCCGCTGAATTCCGCGCTGATGGTGCCAGTGGGCGCGGCGCCGAATGCTGCCGGATTGAAGCGGCTTGCACTGCCGCTTGCCGTGATTTCGATGTCGCGCTTCGACCCGGCAAGCCCGATATCGCCGCGCACGGAGAGCACGCTGTCTTCTCCCTTTGCCTTTGCGCCCGCCATTGCGAGTCCCCGTGCCGTCGCCTCGAAGCTGGTGCGTGGTGCGGCATAGCCGCCGCTTGCCACACCACTTGCGCTCAACGCACCGCGCAGGCCAGCTGCCGCGCTGGCGCCAGCCCCATTGCGTTTTGCAGGCTCGCGGTCTGGCACGGCGGCGACAATCTTCGCGCCAGACTTGCCGGGCGATGCGGCGCGGCGGCCTGACGCAACCGGAGATGTCGTGCCGGCGGTGGACCCGGCGCCAGTAGTAGTGACGCTGGCGGCGCGCACTGGCGGAGCCCCGGTGGCGGACGCGATGCCGAGCGCTGCGAGCTGCTTCGCGTCGATGCGCCAGGAGAGTTTGTCGGCAGGCAGCCCGAAAGCGCCGCGCGCTGTGGCCGTGTTGCCGCCAAAGGCGAGGTCCACATCGATGCCGCTCAGGTGCCGCGCGTCGGCCTGCAGCTTGCCATTGCCAGACAAGGTCTGGTTCATGAGACGGCTGGGACGGATCGCGAAATCGGCGGCAGCCTGCCACTCGGGCGCAAGCTTGCCGCGCGCGTTGAGGGCAGCGTTCAGGTCCGCCAAAGGGTATCGGCCGAGCGCCGATGGGTCGAAGTGCGCAATGCTGGCAGAGGCCTTGAAGGGCTTGTCGCCCGACAGGCTGGCTTCTCCCTGTAGGGCAATGCTACCTTTGCCCGCCGTGATGCGTGCCTCGCTCACGCGCAGCACGGAATCCTCCAATGTTGCCTGTGAATCCAGCCGCAAGCCCTTGTCCGCCAGCCGCGCATTCAGGCGCTGCACCTTGCCCTGGCTGAGCGCTTCGATCGTGCCCGCGATCGCCGTGGGGTTGGCGCTGCTGTGCAGGCCATGCAGGTCAAGACGACTGGTGTGCAACCGGATGTCCGCCGTCTCGATGCCGCCATCCGGCGCCGAGCGGTGAATGCTCCCGCTGCCGGACAGCTTGCCCGCCGCGCCGAGATCGATCAGCACATCGTCGATCGTGGCCACCTTCAGCGTGCCGCCGATGCGGCCCGTGACTGAACGCAAAGGCAGGCGCTGCTGATCGAGCGGACCGCTGTCGCCGGTATTTGCCAGCGACAGCGAACCGTTGACGCGCTGGCCTTCGCCGATATTCGCTTTCGCGGCGAGCTCCAGGCTGGCCTTCGGCCATGCCGCATTGAAGCGCGACGGGTCCACGCCATGTGCGCGCAGGTCCAGCGTGCGCAGGATGATCGGGTCGAACGGCGCGAGCGTCATTACGCCGTCGCCGGTCGCGTTGGATGAACTGCCCTTGATGGCCAGCGTCAGTAGCTTGAAATCGCCGGTGGCGGCTGCCGCCAGCTGCGCTGCCGGACGGCCCGGCGCAGCCACGGCCTGCGACAGGCTGCCTTTCGCTTCAACAGGGAATGGCATACGCGCGCCGACAGTACCTTCTGCCGTCACGCGGCCAAACGGCGTTACCGCGCTCGCATCCTGCAACTGCCATTGCTTGCTGTCGCCGTACAGCCTGAGCGCCACATTGTCGATGGCGGTGCGGGCACCCAGTTCGTCGATCATCACGAACTTCGCCAGCTTTGCATCGCCGATGCTGAGGCGGAAAGGCGGCGCCAGCGACAGCGGCATGGTGGGAGGTTTCGATGGCTTGAGGCTTTGCATCACCGTGCTCGCCACATGCAGTTCGCTGATTGCCACGCCTTCCGAGAAGTACTGCAGCGGCGACCAGTTGATGTCGATGTTGTCGGCCGTGATCACGCTTTCCGGGCTGCGGTAGACCACACGGCCAAGGTGCATGCGGCCATACAGCGAACCGGTTACGCCGGTAATGGTGATCTGCCCGCCGCTGGCGCGCGCCACGCGTTCGGCAATCTGCTGCAGCGTGGCTTCGCGGCCCAGGTACCACACGGCGCCACCCAGCAGCACCACCGAGACGCCTGCGCCAATGGCGAGGCGCTTCGGCCAGCGGCGCGGGCGTGGAACCGGCGTGTCGTTCTGCTCGTCCATCAGAAAGTGAACCCCAGTGAGAAGTGCAGGCGCGCTTTTTTAACAGCGTGGCCGTAGGCGATATCGACGTTGATCGGGCCGACCGGGCTTTTGTAGCGCGCGCCAATGCCATAGCCGGATTTTGGATGAATGCTCTTCAGCGAGTCGGCGGCGTTGCCAGCGTCGTAGAACACGGCGGCGCCCCATTCAGGCTTGAACCAGTACTGGTATTCGGCGCTACCGGTCAGCAGGTAGCGCCCGCCGACGGTGGCATCGCCTTCGCGCACTCCAAGCTCCTGATAGCCGTAGCCGCGTACGGAATTGTCGCCGCCCGCGCGGAACAGGTAGGTTGCCGGCACGCCGTCCTTGGTGCTGGAGCCCAGCACGCCCATCTCCGCGCGCAGGATCACCGTCGAGGTGGGATTCAGCGGCCGGTAGGTGATGCCGCGCGCCGTGGCGCGAACGAACTTCTTATCCGTCAGCACCGGCAGCAGGGCGCCGCCCAGCGTGGCGTTCAGCACATAGCCCTTGGTGGGGAAGATCAGGTTATCCAGCTTGCGCCAGGTAACGCCATAAGTCAGCGGCAGGCTTTGCGCGTGGCTGGACTCGGCGCCTGCCACCGTTTTGCTCTCGTTGAGGTACTCGATCGAGATCGAACGTTCGAGCAGCGGCGAGCCCCAGGCCCGCTTGGCATTCACCGATGCCGTGCGTGTTACCTCGCCCTGGATATCGTTGCGCTCCAGCGCTGCGCCGAAGCTGTCGTTATAGCCGTCGGCCGTGGTGGGGAAATAGAAGTCGCCACGTGCCGTCTGGCGCTTCTGTTCCACCGTGAGTGCGCTTTTCAGGCGCAGGCCGTAGACATTCAGGTCGTCGTAGTTGACCTGGGTGCGGCCGCCGGTATTGGTGCTGATACCCAGGCCCACGCTGACGTTGCGGCGCTTGTTCTCGATCACGCGCACCAGCAAGGGAAGGGGCTCGATGGCGGCGGGCGGCGGCGCGCCTTCTCGCTTCTCCTCGGCGGCCTCCATCTGCTCGGCGATGATGGCGTTCAGGTCCGCGCTCACTTCCACGCTGGCGAAATAGCCGGTGTCCTGCAGGCGCGACTGATAGGACTGCAAGGCCGCTTCGCTGTAATAGTCGCCCGGCTTGATCTGGTTGAGATTGCGGATCACGGATTCCGGATAGCGCTTCAGGCCTTCGATGCGCAGCTCGCCGAAGCGCATCTCCGGGCCGCTGTCCAGCACCACGCGCAGCAGGGCGCGGCGCGTATCGGGATCCACCGTGGCCAAGCTTTCCGTCAGCTGGGCGCGCGGATAGCGCGTCTGCACCACGGCGCGCAGGATGGCGCGCTTGGCGCGCTCCCAGTCGTCCTGCCGGAACACCTCGCCCTCGGGCAGCGTCCAGCCCGCGCGCAGCGCATCTTTGTCGAACGGGGATTCGCGCGTGGAGGTAAAGCCGTTCAGCACGATCTCGACGGAGCCCACCAGCGAGGGCTGGCCGGGATCGGCATCCACGATGACGGTCGGCGTAGCGCCTTCTTCGAGACGAACGCTGACCACCGGCGAGTAGTAGCCGGCTGTTGCGAGCAGCGTTTTCGCCTGTTCGGGCGCCGTGCGCACCATGCGCTGCAGCTGCTCCCGGTTCATGCGCGGATTGCCGCGGAAGCGCTCCAGGTCGAGGTTCTGCGCCAGCAGTTCATCGAGCCTGCCCGGTGCGTTCACCTGCACCCGGTACTGCAGTCCTTGCGCCAGCACAGCCAGCGGCAGCAGGAGTGTGGCGGCGGCAAACGCCAGGCGTCGCATTACTTTTGTGACGACTTGTGCCAAAATTCGTGGTCCTGCCATGTAATGAGTGGTATTTCCGGCATGTTACCGGAAAGGCTGACCTCATGGCGTACCACTAAGCTTTGCAGAATTGCCACGAAAGACCCCGCCATGATGAAAACCGATGCCGCCCTTGTTCTGTTCAGCGGAGGGCAGGATTCCACCACCTGCCTGGCCTGGGCGCTGGAGCGCTATGCGCGGGTGGAAACCATCGGCTTCGACTACGGCCAGCGCCACGCCATCGAGCTCACCGTGCGGCCCACGCTGCTGGCTAAAATGCGCGCCCGGTCGCCGCAATGGGCCGAACGCCTCGGCGAAGACCATATGGTCGACCTGGGCCTGATTTCCCAGCTGTCGCAAACGGCGATGACGGAAGATATCGAAATTACCATGCAGGCCAACGGCCTGCCGAATACCTTCGTCCCCGGCCGCAACCTGCTGTTCATGACGGTGGCCGCCACGCTGGCCTACCGGCGCGGCCTGAATGTGCTGGTGGGCGGCATGTGCGAGACCGATTTTTCCGGCTATCCGGACTGCCGCGACGACAGCATGAAGGCACTGCAGGTGGCGCTGAACCTCGGCATGGACGCCCGCAACAAGCTGGAAACCCCGCTGATGTGGCTGGACAAGGCCCAGACCTGGCAGCTGGCCGAAAGCCTCGGCGGCCAGGCGCTGGTAGACCTGATCCGCTCCGACACCCACACCTGCTACAAGGGCGAGCGCGGCGCCCTGCATGACTGGGGCTACGGATGCGGCGCCTGCCCGGCCTGCGAACTGCGGGCGCGCGGCTACCGCCAGTATGCGGCCCAAAACGCCGGATAGTCGTTGCCCCCGCCGTCCGGCTCACGTACCATGGCTTCACTGCTGGCTTACCTGATCCGCGATGGAACTGCGCTCTAACCGGCCCTCACGCGGCCGCCCCGTGCAACGCCTGCTCAGCCCTGCCTGGCTGTCCGGCCTCGTGCTGGCTGTCGGCCTGTGCGCCACCGGCGCTGCATGGCATAGCGCGCGCAGCGATGCACAGCGCGACGCGCAGGCCGAATTCGATTTCCGCGTGCGCGAACTGGTCAACAATATCGCGCTGCGCATGCAGACCTACCAGCAGGTGCTGTATGGCGTGCAGGGCCTGTTCGCCAGTTCGGACTATGTGGACCGCACCGAATTCCGCACCTATCTCGCCGGCCAGGAACTGAACACGCATTTCCCCGGCATCCAGGGCGTGGGCTTCATGCGCTATGTGCCACAGCACGGGCTGGCGCAGCACATTGCGGCGCTGCGGCGCGAAGGCTTCCCGGATTACGACGTCTACCCGGCCGGGGAGCGTAGCGCCTATTCGCCCATCGTCTACCTTGAACCCTTCAGCGGCACCAACCTGAAAGCCTTCGGCTTCGATCCCTGGCATGACCCTGTGCGGCGCACGGCACTGGTGCAGGCGCGCGATTCCGGCCTGCCCGCCATGACCGGCAAGATCCGGCTGGTGCAGGAAACCGACGTGGAGGGACAGGCCGGCTTTCTCATCGCCTTGCCGGTTTACCGCAACGGCGAGCCGCGCGGCACGCTGGCCCAGCGCCGCGCAGCCATCATGGGCTGGGTCTATGCGCCGTTCCGCATTGGCGATGTGATGGCGGGCGTGAGCGGCGACCAGACAGGGGCGCTGGAGATTGAGCTGTTCGATGGCGACGGCCTCGATGCCACGCGCCGCATGTTCGACGGCCGCAGGAGTGTATTGCCGGACCATGCCTCACGCACGGTGCAGAAACTGCGCATTGCGGGTCACCAGTGGACGCTGCAGATCTCGGCGCCGCCGCCCCAGCGTTCGCTGTTCGGCGACAAGCCGCGCCTCGTCGCCGTGATCGGCTCCGTGCTGAGCATCCTCCTGACTTTCCTGGCCTGGGCCCTGGCCGAAGGCCGGCGCCGCGCCCGCGCCGCACTACAAAGCAGCCGCGCGATGGCGGAGGAGCTGAAGGAAGGTCAGCAAAGCCTGCTGGTGATGGCGGAGAGCGCCCAGAACAGCCAGGCCGTATTGCGCAGCATTCTCGATTCCACCATCGACGGCATCCTGGTCGATAACCTGCGCGGCAGCGTGCTGAATTCGAACCGCCGCTTCCGCCAGATCTGGGATGTGCCGGAGCAGCTGGACTGGCAGACCGATGGCAGCATCCTGATGACGCACCTGGCAGGCCAGCTGCAGGATGCGGCGCCGTTCCGGCAGGCAGGCGCGCACCCCTTCACCGATGGCGGCGAGCACACCGCCGAACTGCAGCTGAAGGACGGCCGTGTGATCGAACTGCGCCAGCGCATGCTGCGCCTGGCGAACGATCCCGCGCGGCTGTGGTCCTTCCGCGACGTGACTGAACCCGCGCTGGCGGCGCAGAGCGAGCAGACCCGCAGCCGCGTGCTGGAACTGCTGGCCGGCGGCGCGCCTTTGCCGGCGATTCTTGAAAGTGTTGTGCTGGGCGTGGAAGCGGGCAATCCGGGCGCCCTGTGCAGCATCATCCTGCTGGACGAGGAAGAAAAGCACCTGGTGGTGGGCGCCGCGCCCAGCCTGCCGGACTTCTTCAACAAGGGCATCAACGGCACGCCGCTGCAGCAGGGCGTGGGTTCCTGCGTGCATGCCATCCTGACCAACCGCCGCGTGATCGTTGATGATATCTGGCGCGACCCGCTCTGGTCGGCGCACCGGGAACTGGCGCTGCGCGCAGGGCTGGTGGCATGCTGGTCCGATCCTATCCATTCTTCCAGCGGCAAGGTGATGGGCGCTTTCGCCATCTACTACCGGGAAACGCACCGGCGCAGCGTAGCGAATATCGCGCTGGCGGAGCAGGCGGCCAATCTCGCGGGCATCGCCATCGAACAGGCGCAGGCTGCCGAGGCACTGCGTTCCGGCGAAGCGCGCTTCCGCAGCCTGTATGACAATGCGCCCGTCGCGCTGTGGCAGCAGGACTGGTCCGCCGTGCGCGCGGCGCTGCATGATATTGCGGCATCCGGCATCGAAGACCTGCAAGCCTGGCTGCAGGCCAATCCCAGCCAGCTCAAACGCCTGGCGGCGCTGGTGCGCATTACGGACGTCAACGCCGCCGCGCTGACGCAGGTGGGCGGCGCGGCGCAGGGCAAGGACCTGGCCGCGCTGACCATCGCGCAGAACTTCGCCGACAGCGCCATGCCCTGTTTCGGTTCCGCGCTGGTGGCGCTGGCGCGCGGGGCACAGCTGTTTGCCTGCGAGAGCAGCTTCCAGCGCCTGGACGGCGTGCTGCGCCAGAACGAACTGACGCTGCTGGTGATGCCGGGCCATGCGCATGCGCTGGATTTCGTCATCGTCTCCACCATCGACATCACGGAACGCAAGCGCCTCAACGAAGAGCTGCAGATGCTGGCCACCACCGATTCGCTCACCGGCCTGCCGAACCGGCGCGAGTTCATGCGCAGGCTGCAGGAGCAGCACGGAAGGCTGCAGCGCGAGCTTGACCAGCGCGCCGCTGTGCTGATGCTGGACATCGACCACTTCAAGAACGTCAACGACCAGCATGGCCACGCCGTGGGCGACGCCGTGCTGCGCCACCTCGCCACGCTGATGAAGGACAGCCAGCGCAAGGTGGACGTGCTGGGCCGCGTGGGCGGCGAGGAATTCGCGGCCCTGCTGCCGGGGGCGGACAACGAAGCGGCGCGCGTGTTTGCCGAGCGCCTGCGCCAGCGCATCGAATCGACGCCGCTGCAGCTGGATGGCCTGCGGCTGGGGGTAACGGTGAGTGTGGGGATTGCTGGGATGTCGGCATCCGACGACAAGGTGGATGCGGTGCTGGTGCGGGCAGATAAGGCTTTGTACTGCGCGAAGCATGGCGGCCGGAACCGCGTGGAGCAGGCCGAAGCCTGCTCCTGAGTCCTGTTACACTGTTGCTGCAGGTTCTTTCACCAGCACTTCACGCTTGTTGCGCTTGCGGATGGCCCACCAGATGCCCAGCGGGATCAGCAGCGGCAGCAGGAAGGGCGCGATCGCGGCAGCCAGCACCAGGCCAAGCAGCACCAGGCCCACCACCATCAGGATGCCCAGGCCGGCAAACAGGAAGCCGACGAAGACCGCTGCGCAGGTTACCGCAATCGCGGCGATCACCAGGCCGCCACCGGCGAACAGCATGCCGAACAGCCACTCCAGGGGGCCATCCATCTCCTCGCCATCCCAGTGCACGACCATATCGTGGCCGTCTATCGAATTGAATGCGGCGATAGCCAGAAGGGCAATCACAGTCACGGCAAGCAGCTTTTTCATGGTGTCCTCTTTTCTTCGTTCGTTAACCTGTTCGGTATGGTTGAACTGTACGCGCCGGGCCGTTCAGGGGCCATCGGATTGCGATAAACGGCGGATTTCGCGGGACAAAGGGCGAGTTCGCGCCGATAAGCGGTTGGACGCGAAAATGTCGCACGGAAAACTTGAATTTCGGACACTCCTGCCTATACTGAAACTCTGTCTTCGCACATGGAGCACATGATGGCAAGGCTGGAAACCAGCGAGGGTCAACCGCTACCCTCACCAAGCAGCGACGAGCGCCAGCGCAGCGCGCCGATCCGCATTCGCGTGGCGAAAGGGCCGCCTTCGGCGCCGCCCACCATACCGCCGATTATCATCAATCCCTACCGCTACCAGATGCCGCAGGCGGCCATTGATCCGCTGGTGGATCCGCCCGGGCTGCCGGTGCGTCCGCCTGCGCTGCCGCCGCTGGTGTGCGCGGCACTTCCCGCTCTGCGCCGCCACGCGCGCCGCCGCAGCAACTGAGCCGGCTAGCTGCTATGATGCTGCCCTTACATCAAGGGCGGCGGGCAGCAATGAGCGAGGAATTCGAGCAGGGACCGATTCAGGAAGACCGTGTCTGGCAGGGCAACGGCTGGACGGCGCGCGTCATCAAGAACGAGGACGACGACGGCTGGGCGGTCGCCATGATCATGGACGGCGAGCCGGAACCCGCTCTCGTTGGCCCCTGGACCATGGGCCGTGACAAGAAGAACCCCAAGCCGCTGGACGTGAACGCCTTCAATACGCTGGTGAAGACCGCCAGCGAAGTGATCCGCCGCCACGAACAGCAGCTGCACGCCCAACTGCACAAGTCCGTGAAGGTGGACGGCATCACCGTCAAGCTCGACATCGTACCGGACGAGGACGATCCGTATGCGACGCTGAGCGCCATCGACGCCTATGGCGAAGAATTGGGCCGCGTGCGCGTGGCGCCCACCTTCAAACTCACACCGGGCAGTGCAGCGGACTGGATCGAATCCGGGTACCGCAAGCCATCACGCTAAAGAATTCGATAGCAGGGGAGGTGCCCGGATGGTGAAATACATCTTTCGCCACAGGAGAACCCCATGCCAACGCAAACCGACAAAGCGCAGCTTTTCCACTCCCTGCACATCGCAGGCCGTCCACTTATTCTGTTCAACGCGTGGGATGCCGGCAGCGCCGCCGCTGTGGCCCGCGCCGGCGCCCAGGCCATTGCCACCGGCAGCTGGTCGGTAGCCGCCGCCAACGGCTATCCGGACGGCGAAGGACTGCCGTTCGGGCTGTCGATGGCCAACCTGGAGCGCATCTGCGCCGCAACTGACTTGCCGGTGACGGTGGACCTGGAGCGCGGCTATGGCGCCCAGCCGTCCGCCGTGGCGGCATCGGTAGCGCAGGCCATCGCCGCCGGCGCCGTCGGCTGCAACCTGGAGGACGGCGTGGATGCGGGCCTGCGCGCCACTGGCGAACAGGCCGCGCGCATCCGTGCCGCACGCGGCGCGGCCCAGGAAACCCTGCCTGCCTTCTTCATCAATGCGCGCACCGACCTGTTCCTCGGCAGCGATCCCGCCACGCATGCCGCGCTGCTGGACGAAGCCCTGTCGCGCGCTGCGGCTTATGCGGCGGCGGGCGCCGATGGCCTGTTCGTGCCCGGCCTGGCCGATCCCCGGCTGATCGCGCAGCTGGCGGCAGGCAGCCCGCTGCAATTGAACGTGATGGCAGCCGACAGCAGGCCGCTGGCGGGCCGCATGGCGGAGCTGGGCGTGGCCCGCGTCAGCTACGGTCCCCAACCCTACCTGCTGGCGATGCGCGCCCTGGAAGCGGCAGCGCGGGAGGCCATGCAGCCCGCTTGACCTCCCAGGTCATTGTCCCCATCCGCTCCCGCATCTAGAATCGCAGCATATTCTTCCTGCGGGAGTTTTCATGCCGTCCATGGCCGTCGAGCGCCTGCTCACTACCGATTCCATCACTGCCAGCGACGTACGCTGCGCCGGTGGTTGCCGCCACGCGAGCCCGCTGGAGTGCAGCAGCGCGACCCATATCGTGTTTCCCTACCACGGCGTTTATGTGCGCCACGTCGGCGAGGACAGTGCCGTCGCCGATGCCAACCAGATGCTGTTCTTTAATAGCGGCCAGGAATACCGCATCAGCCATCCGGTTGAAGGCGGCGATTCCTGCCTGTCGCTGTCGGTGGCCGAGCCGGTGCTGCAGGAGCTGGCGCCCGCGGCCATGCTGCAGCCGGGCAGCGGCATGCGCTTCCTGCGTCAGCACCTGCGCATCGATGCGCGGGCGCAGGCGTTGCTGGCCACCTTGCGTGGCCTGCTGCAGCGTGGCGCCGCCGATGCGCTGCAGGCGGAAACCCTGTGCATGGAGCTGCTGCGCAGCGCATTCGGCGCGCACCGGCCAGGCACTCATGCGCCCAGCCACGGCAAGCGGCGGCTGGCCGAACGCGTGAAGCTGCTGCTTTCCAGCGACCCGGCGCGGCGCTGGACCCTGGCCGATATCGCCGCGCAGACGGGCGGCTCCGCCGTCTACCTCACCCAGGTATTCCAGCAGGTGGAGGGCATGCCGCTCTACCGCTACCAGCTGCAACTGCGGCTGGCGCGCGCGCTGGCCCTGATCGACCAGTATGACGACCTGTCGGCGATGAGCTTCGACCTGGGTTTCTCCAGCCACAGCCACTTCAGCGCCAGCTTCCGCCAGTTGTATGGCCGCGCGCCCTCGGCTTTCCGGCGGCCGCATGTTGCATTTTGAGCCTTGCTGCTGGCCTCGGATGGGTCCGCCTGATATATTGATCGGATGCATCTTTCACAGGATTTTTGATGGAAAGCCGTCTCCGCCGCCTGGAAGCCGTCCAGAGCATGCTGCTCGAAATCGGGCAGCTCTCCACCAGCTGCACCGATATCCGCCAGTTTCTGCAAGCCGTGCACGCGGCACTGGGCCGCATCATGTATGCGGCCAACTTCTATGTGGCGCTGAGTGTCGATGGCACGCCGGATTCGGTGCGCTTCGTGTATTTCGTCGACGAGGTGGACGAACCGCCGGATCCGGAGGAAATCGTGGCCCTGGCCTCGGCCGACCAGTCGCCGACGGCATGGGTCATCCTGAACCGACAGACGCTGGTGATGACGGCCGCCGAACACATTGCGCGCAACAACAGCGGCGACGCCTTCGGCATTGGCACCGTGGCCGAACACTGGATGGGCTGCCCGCTGCTGGACCAGGACCATCAGGCGCTGGGAGCCGTGGTGATCCAGAGCTACGACAAGCAGCACACCTTTAACGAAGAAGACCAGGCGCTGTTCGCGCTGATCGCCAACCACGTATCGAGCGCGCTGCAGGGCCTGCAGAGCATGGACCGCCTGGAGCGCGCGGTGCGCGAACGCACGGTGCGGCTGGAGCATGAAGTTGCCGAACGCCGCCGCGCCGAAAAGCTGCAGACCGCGCTGTACGAGATTGCCAGCCTGTCCGCCTCGGCCGCCGACACCAATGCGCTGCCGGAACGCCTGCACCAGATCATCAGCAAGATGATCGTGGCGCCGAACTTCCTGATTGCGCTGTACCACCCGGATACGCAGGAAATCAGCATCCCTTATTTTGTCGATGAAAAGGACGGCGAAGCGCCGGTCAAGCGCTTCCAGTACGGCATCGGCATGAGCTCCTATGTGCTCAAGCGCAAACAGCCGCAGCTGCTGGATGCGTACAGCTACCGCCAGCTGGTGGAGGCGGGCGAAATCTCCGAGCCGCTGGGCAATGAAAGCATCGCCAGCTGGATGGGCGCGCCGATGCTGCTGGGCGACCAGGCTTATGGCGTGATCATCGTGCAGAGCTATGACGACAGCGTGTGGTACACCCAGTCCGAGCTCGATATCCTCGCCTTCATGGCCAGCCATGTGGCGGTGGCGCTGGCGCGGCTGTATGCCGACCGCGCGATCCGCAAGGCCAAGGCCTCGCTGGAAGAACAGAACGCGGCGCTGAACACGGCGCTCACCCAGTTGCAGGACGCGCAATCGGAACTGGTGCGGCAGGAAAAGCTGGCGTCGCTGGGGCGGCTGGTGGCCGGCGTGGCGCACGAAATCAACACGCCGCTCGGCATCTGCGTCACGGCCACCTCGCACCTGGTGCAGGAACTGAAACTGACGAAGGAAGACCTGGCGGACGGGCGGCTCGACGAGGAGGGGCTGAACAGCTTCTTCGACGTCATCGACCAGTCGCTGCGGATACTGACCACGAACACGCAGCGCGCTGCGGCACTGGTGCGCAGCTTTAAGCAGGTGGCGGTGGACCAGTCCTCGGACAATATCCGCAGCTTCAACCTGTCGAAATACATTGACGAGGTGCTGCTGTCGCTGCAGCCCAAGCTGAAGGGCAAGCCGGTGAAGGTGGAAGTGGACTGCCCGATCGACATCAACCTGGAAAGCTTCCCGGGCGCGGTATCGCAGATCATCACCAATATGGTGATGAACTCGCTGGTGCACGGCTTCGAGGAAGGCAAGCCGGGCCGCATCTCGATCAAGGGCCGGCTGGACGGCGACCACGTGGTGTTCGACTACAGCGACGACGGCGTGGGCATGGACAAGGAAACGCTGGGCCAGCTGTTCGACCCCTTCTTCACGACCAAGCGCGGCAGCGGCGGCAGCGGCCTGGGCGCGCACATCCTGTTCAACCTCGTGACGGGCGCCTTGGGCGGCACGGTAAAAGTGGAAAGCTCACCGGGCAACGGCCTGCACTACCACCTCCGCTTCCCCCGCGACCAGCGCAAATAATTTCTTAATCGGGGTCAGACCCCAATTAAAAAGAAATGTTTCAGTCGGGGAAGCGCTCGGTGATGGTGAGGGCGGTGTCCATGTTCTTGATCAGCAGCTCGACGTAATGCGGGTCGAGGTGGTGGCCGGAGACTTCGCGCAGGTGCTCCACCACTTTCTCCACCGGCCAGGCGTCCTTGTAGCAGCGCTTGTGCATCAGGGCGTCGAACACGTCGGCGACCGCCACAATCCGTGCGTACAGGTGGATGTCTTCGCCGCGCAGCCCTTGCGGGTAGCCGGTGCCGTCGTATTTTTCGTGGTGCTGGTGGGCGATCACCGCCGCTGCCTTCAGGATCGGGCGCTGCGAGCCGTCCAGGATGGACAGGCCGACCGCCGGGTGCTGCTTCATGATTTCCCATTCGGCGGCATCGAGCTTGCCCGGCTTCAGCAGCACCGAGTCCGGCGTGGCGATCTTGCCGATGTCGTGCATCGGGGCCGCGTGCTTGAGCACCGCGCGCTCGTCTTCCGGCAGGCCGGCCGCCTGCGCCAGCAGGTTGCAGATCTCGGCCATGCGGCGCACGTGGTTGCCAGCCTCGTTGGAGCGCGATTCCACCACGTCGCCCAAACGCATGATCAGCTCGGCCTGGGTGTCCGTGATTTCCTGGTTCAGCAGGATATTGTCGAAGGCAATCGCCACCCCGCTGCAGAAGATCTCCAGCAGCTTGGCGTCGATGTCCGAAATCTCTTCCACGCCCTTCAGCACCAGCACCGAGGCCTTGCCGCTGCTGTTCGGGAAGTAGCCGACATAGGTGTCGCCTTCCAGCCGCGCAATGCGGTTGCTCTGGGTGGCGTCCAGGCGCGCCAGCACTTCCGGCGTCAGCAGCTGTTCCTCGCCGATCTGGGCCAGAATTTCATAGTCCTGCTCGCCCGTGATGGCGGTGGCCGCGCGCAGCCGCACGAGGATGCTGTTTTCCAGCCGCAGCAAGGCCACTACCTGCTGCAGCAGGCCATGGGCGAAGTCCTTCAGGTTGCGCTGCTGGAAAATGTGGGCGGACGCTTCGATCACCCGTTCCAGGCCTTCGCGCAGGTTCATCTGCTGGCGGTGCGCTTCTTCCACCTTCATGATGTCGCGGTAGGCCCGCAGTGCAGCAAAGGTTGTCGTAAACAACTTGGTGCGGTCGAGCTCGGTCTTTTCCTTGTAGTCGTTGATGTCGTAATCAACGATCACGCGTTCTTCCGGCGCCTGGCCCGGCTGGCCGGTGCGCAGCACGATGCGGGTGAACTGGTTATCCAGATCCTGCCGCATCCAGCGCGCCACTTCCAGGCCGCTGTCTTCCTTCTCCATCACCACGTCCAGGAACACCAGCGCGATATCCTTTTCCTGCGCCAGCACCTGCTTGGCCTCGTCGCCGCTATAGGCGTGCAGGAAGGTCAGCGCGCGTCCGTCCAGGCGGAAGCGGCTTAATGTCAACTTGGTAACGTCGTGGATATCGGGTTCGTCATCGACCAGCAAAATTTTCCAGGGTGGCAGCTTAGGCGATGCAGAAGACAGAAAGGACATATGGGTGGGTTCCGGATAAAGACGCCAGGTTTTTGCGCGACTTGTTAACGCGCACTGATCGATTGTATTCTTACCTCATCCCATTAACAACAGGCAATAAACCGTGCGCAGCATTTACAACACCTTTGGCGTGTCATAACGCTTCTGGCAACGTTCGCACCAGAAGGTCCGGCGCCGCGTTTGCCCCAAGTGCGCCTTGTGGAAGGCAATGTTGCATCGCGGACAAATGCGCTTGGTGTGCGCCAGCCAGTGCTGCTTCAGTACAAAGGCTTTCTTCCATTCCAGGAATTCAAAACTGTACTGCCGTGCTTCCTTGACAAGTTCGCGCAGCTTGGCCGGCGGCAGGCAGCCGATGGTGGACAGGGGATGCACCCGGATCCGGAACAGCACTTCATTCTTGATAATATTGCCCACCCCGGAAAAAATGGTCTGGTCGAGCAGGGCGTCGCAGGCCAGCATCTCCGGTTTGGCACGCAGTTTTTTCAGCGCCAGGGCGGACGACCATTCCTCCGCCATCACGTCGGCGCGCCAGTCGTAGTGCTCGCTTAACTCCCCGTCAATTTCCTTGATGGAGCAGGTGTAGAAATTGAGTTCGCCGCCTTCCTCGAAGGTGAGGGCGAGGCGGGGCGGACTGTTTTCCTTGGTCTCGTTGATGCGGTAAGTGCCGAACATGAGGAAGTGCACCCGGATGCTGAACAGCGGCAGCTCGATCAGGAAATGTTTGCCCCAGCTGCGCAGGGAGATGATGGGCTGCCCCGGCAGCTCTTCGTAGCGCAGGCCCTTGCTGTTGCCGTGGGCGGTGGCAATGGTGCGGCCTTCGAATGCCTGCGCCTGTTCGCGCAGGATAACGATGGAGGGTCCTTCCGGCATGGCGTGCTCCTGATGGTCGGGAGTCCAGTGTAGGCAGCGCCCGCCATGCCGCGCTGTGCGCGCACACACAGATGTCTTGCTGCGGTCACAAGCTTGTCATTTTTGATCCCTAGAATTCAGCGCAGTTTCCTCCCCCACTCATCTGCGAACGGATCATGAGCAAAATCGACCACGACGACATCGGCTACAACGACACGCCCAACGAACACTTCAGCCAGGTGCTCGACCAGCGCATCAGCCGCCGCAACCTGCTGCGCGGCGGCGCCGCATCCGCAGCTTCCGTGCTGCTGGGCTCCTTGGGCCTGAGCGCCTGCGGCGGCGACAATGATCCGGTGGACCCGCCGGCGCCGGCGGAAAAGCTGTTGGGCTTCACGGCCGTCAGCAAGAGCCTGGCGGACAGCGTGTCTGTGCCGGCCGGCTATACCGCCACCGTGCTGTATGCGCTGGGCGACCCGCTGACCGCCTCCACCACCGCCTACAAGAACGATGGCACCGATGGCGACTTCGAGAACCGCGCCGGCGACCACCATGATGGCATGGAATTCTTCGGCCTGGGCGCGGACGGCAAGCCTTCCGCCAGCGGCGTCGAACGCGGCCTGCTGGCCGTGAACCACGAAGCCACTACCAACCAGCAGCTGTCCTCCTTCTTCATCCACGCCAACGGCGGCACCAATACGCTGCCGCGCCCGGCCGCGGAAGTAGATCGCGAGACCGCGCTGCACGGCATTTCCATCGTTGAAGTACGCAAGAATGCCGGCAAGTGGGAGACCGTGAAGGATTCGGCGTTCAACCGCCGCGTGACCTGCCTGACCGAGTGCGAAATTTCCGGCCCGGCGCGCGGCAATGCGCTGATGGTCACCAAGTACTCGAAGGACGGCACCAAAACTCGCGGCACCCTGAACAACTGCGGCACCGGCAAGACCCCATGGGGCAGTTTCGTGACCGGCGAGGAAAACTGGTCCGGCTACTTCGTGCGCGGCGCGGCCGACGACGCGGCGCGCGGCAACGACAAGAGCGTGGCCGCGCTGAAGCGCTACGGCCGCAACCAGGGCGCGGCGTCGCGCCACGGCTGGGAAACCGGCGGCAGCGACGACAAGTACGCGCGCTGGAATAACAGCAAGCTGGGCGCCTCCACCGACGGCAGCGACGACTACCGCAACGAGATGAACGGCATGGGCTATATCGTCGAGGCCGACCCCTTCAACAAGGCGAAGCCGATGAAGAAGCGTACGGCGCTGGGCCGCTATGCGCACGAGAGCGCCGCCTTCGGCAAGCCGGTGGCCGGCCAGCCGCTGGCGGTCTATATGGGTGACGACTCGCGCAATGAATACATCTACAAATTCGTGTCCGCCGCCAACTGGGCCGCTGCCGACGCCACCCCGGCCGACCTGCTGGCCACCGGCGACAAATATCTGGATGCAGGCAAGCTGTATGTGGCGAAGTTCGCTGCCGACGGCAGCGGCAGCTGGGTTGAGCTGAGCATTTCCAACCCTGCCATCGCAGCCTATGCCGGCTACAAGTTCGCCGACCAGGCTGATGTGCTGGTGAATGCGCGCCTGGCAGGCGACGCGGTGGGCGCCACCAAGATGGACCGCCCGGAATGGTGCACGGTGAATCCGGCCAACGGCGAAGTCTATTTCTCGCTGACCAATAACAGCAACCGCACGCCGAACCCGAGCGGCTCTTCGGCCCTGGCGCCGGATGCCGCCAACCCGCGCGCCTATACCGACATGAAGGGCAGCACCGCGCAGAACGGCAACCCGAACGGCCACATCCTGCGCCTGAAGGAGGGCAGCGGCGGCAACGCCGGCAGCACCTTCACCTGGGACGTCTACCTGTTCGCGGCCGAGGCCGGCGCACCGGGCGCCACCGTGAACCTGTCCAGCCTGACGGCCGACCAGGACCATTCCAGCCCGGACGGCCTGGCCTTCAGCCCGTCGACCGGCATCATCTGGATCCAGACCGACGACGGCGCGTACACGGACGTGAGCAACTGCATGATGCTGGCCGGCCTGCCGGGCCAGGTGGGCGACGGCAAGAAGGTGACGCTGAGCTATCCGACCGCGGCCGGCGGCACCCTGAACGTGGATACCTATGTTGGCAAAACACCAACACCCGACACGCTGAAGCGCTTCCTGGTCGGCCCGGTGGACTGCGAGCTGACCGGCATCGCCGAAACGCCGGATGGCAAGGCGCTGTTCGTCAATATCCAGCACCGGGGCGAAGGCACGGCCAATGCCAATATCGGCGATCCGGCCAAGTACACCAGCCAGTGGCCGAGCAATGCCGGCTATGGGGCGGGCAAGCGTCCCCGTTCGGCCACCATCGTGATCACCAAGAACGACGGCGGCCGTATCGGCAGTTAAGCCGGACGCAGGCAGCAGACAGACGGGCCGGAAGTATCCGGCCCGTTTTTTTGGTAAAAAAAGTTTTCAGGCCCTGTGTTTCCGCCCCATCGGCGTAATATAGGAAGCATGAATAGGGAAAGGAAACAAATCATGCAAAGTCGTCTGCGTCATCTGACGGCTGCCGTGCTTCTGGCAGCCACTGCCGGCGCTGCGTCGGCCGGCGTTACCGTCGCCTATGAGCAGCCCGAGAAGTTCCGCGACATGCCCTTCAACCAGGTGGACCGCGAAGAGCTGCTGCGCCAGCTGAGCGAGCATTTTGCCGTGCTGGGCCAGGACCTGCCGCCGGGGCAGGATCTGCACATTACCGTCAAGGATATCGACCTGGCGGGCCGCATCGAACCGGCGCGCTGGAATTTCAATAACGATATCCGCCTGCTGCGCGGCGGGGCCGACTGGCCGACCATGCAGCTGAGCTATGTGCTGGAAGAAAATGGCCGGGTGCTGCGCAGCGGCGAGGCATCCATCAACAATATGATGTATCTGAACCGGCTGAACCGATATTCCTCAGGCGACCCGCTGCGTTTCGAAAAGCAGATGGTTGACGAATGGTACAAGCGTGATATCGGCGACCCGAAGCTGAGCTTGAAGTAAGCCTGCGCCGCGCCTAGTCGATCTCGTTCACACGGGGGAACTTGGCGCGGAATTCTTCCGGCATCGGCACCACTTCGCCGCGCTTGTAATTGAAGAAGACGAAGCCGTATTTCGCCATCGCCACCAGGGTGCGGTCCTTGGGCCGGGTGATGCGGAAGATGATGTCCCCGCCGTATTTATTGAAGTCCATCACCCCTACCTCGAACACCAGCACGTCGCGCGCATGCGCTTCGGCACGGTACATGGTGGCCAGGTCGGTCACGATGATGCCGGTGCCGTCGCCATCCACTTCCGGCATGCCGTTCTCGTAGAGGAAGCGCGCCCGCGCCTCCGAGATCATGGAGATCATCGAATCGTTGCCGAGGTGGTTGGCGGCATTGATGTCGGTAACGCGCACCGTGAGCTGGGTGGAAAAGCAAAACAGCTCGTCGGGGAATTCAAGTTTCAGTCTGGCCATGGGAAAACGGTGAGGCTAAAAATCCCATTGTAGCCTCACTGGCGCACGATCTTGTAAATCCGTCCGTTGTCCGACAGCATGTAGAGCTCGCCCTGTGCATCCTGGCCGAAGGAGAGGATGGAGCCCACATTGCCGATATTCCAGTCTTTCGCCTCGCTGACGGCGCCGCCGCTGTACAGGAAGCTTTTCAGGTAGCCCTTGCAGTAGTCCGAATACAGGTAGCGCCCGGCCAGTTCCGGCAGCGCGCTGCCACGGTAGACATAGCCGCCGGTAATCGAGCAGCCGTTCGCGCCGTTGGCGCCATGCTCGTATTCGAAGCGCGGCAGGGTCAGGCCGGTCTGGTCGCAGCTGGCGCTGTTATAGCACTTCGTGCCTTCCATCCGGTTCCAGCCGTAGTTCACGGCGGCCTGTGTGGCGGGCATGATATTCACTTCCTCGCGCTCGGCCTGGCCTACGTCCGCGATATACAGCTGGCTGCCGTCGAAGGCGAAGCGCCAGGGATTGCGCAGGCCGCTGGCCCAGATCTCGCCGCGCCGTCCCGCCTGGCCGGCATAGGGATTGTCCGGCGGGATGGTGACGCTGCCGCGCACATTCAGGCGCAGCATCTTGCCCAGCAGGGAAGCCAGGTTCTGCGCATTGCCCCTGGTGTCGCCCGCGCCGCCGCCGTCGCCGGTGCCCGCATACAGATAGCCGTCCGGCCCGAAGGCCAGCATGCCGCCATAGTGGTTGGTGGCGTCCGGATGCGGAATGGTGATGATGCGGCTCAGCGAGGCGGCATCCGCCACATTGGCGTCGGCCGACACCTTCGCGCGGTCGATGGCGATATTGCCGAACTTGTCGGTGTAGTAGAGGTAGAAGTTGCCGTTCTGCGCGTATTGCGGATCGAAGGCGATGGACAGCAGGCCGCCTTCGCCACCGGTGCCGATCACGGCGCTGATATCGAGGAAGGGCGTGGTGGCCAGAACCCCGCCGGACAGGATGCGGATGCGGCCGGGCCGCTCCACGATGAACTGACGGCTGTCGCCGGCCGGCGCCGTCAGCAGCAGCGGCTGGCTAAGGCCGGAAGCCACTTCGCTCAGCTTGAGCGCAAAGGTGGCGGGTGGCGTCACGGGCGGGGTGACCGGCGGCGTCACCGGCGGTGCTGCACCGCCGCCACCACCGCCACCGCAGCCCAGCAGCAGCGCGCACGCCGCACTTGTGAAGCCTGTCGCCAGCCTTGCCATATTGCCTCCCCGCGCCGTCGTTCCCGCGAAGGCGGGAACCCATGCTGAGCCTACCGTCCGGCTACCGCGCCATCTGTGCGCCAGCGCACGGAGGCCTGGCGCCGCATCGCCTGCTCCAGGAACTGGCGGAACTGCTCATCGGCAAAAGCCGCGCCCGCCACCTTGTCGAACTGCGCAATGGCCTGCGTATCGGCCTTCAGCGAATAGGCCATGAAGAAGTGGCGTTCCGCCATGGGCAGGCGCAGCAGGCGCACCTCCACGCCCTCGCGCTGCGCGTAGTAGCGCGGCGAAAACTCGTTTTCGAAAAATGCGGCTTCCATGCGCCCCGCCTGCAGCTTGCGCAGGTTGGCGGCCTGCCAGTCGGTGGCCGCCAGCAGCTGCCAGCGGATGGGCACGCGGTTCAGGCCTTCGGGAATCTCGGAGCCGGCTACCCAGCCGATTTCCATGCCGGCCAGCGCCTGCAGCGCGGCCACGCCCTGCAGCGGCGAATCGCGCCGTACTGCCAGATGGGGCTGGGTGCGCAGATAGGTCCAGTCGAAACTGCCGATGCCGGGGCCGCGGTCCTGGCTGCCGCTGGTCAGCAGCAGCACATCCAGCGAACCGTTGCGCAAGCTCTCCATGGCGCGGCTGAGCGAGGTCGGCGGCATCCATTCCAGGGGCACGCCCCGGGCCACCACGTGGAGCTCCATGAAGTCGCGCAGGGCGCCGCGCAGCGGCACGCCGGGCTGGCCGCTGATCAGGGGCGCCACCACGAAGCCGCCCACCTTCAGCGGCGCCGCTTGCGCCAGCACACAGCCGGCCAGCAGCAGGCAAGTCGCAAGAGTGCGTTTCATGGGCCTATTGTAGCCGAGCCCCGGCCGCAGCCACTGCGGGAGCGTGCGCTCTGCCTTTCGGTACAGGACCGCGAACGGGAAGGGGGCATACGATGGATTATCCCTACCAACCTGAGGATTTCATCATGCTAGGATTATCGACGCTTGGCATCATCCACACCGCGATCAGCCTGGTCGCCGTGGGCGCCGCCATCATTGGCTTTTTCCGCGACAAGGGCATTACTTCGGACAACGGCCTGGGCAAGGTCTACGTGATTGCCACCGTGCTGACCTGCCTGACCGGCTTCGGCATCTTCAACCATGGCGGCTTCGGCAAGGCCCATGTGCTGGGCGTGGTCACGCTGCTGGTGCTGGGCCTGGCATGGGCGGCGGGGCAGGGCAAGCTCGGCGCGAAATCGCTGTATATCGAAACCGTCAGCTATTCGCTGACCTTCTATTTCCATCTGATACCCGCCATCACGGAGACCTCGATCCGCCTGCCGGTCGGCAAGCCGCTGTTGGACAGCCCCGAGGCCGAAGCGCTGAAGACGGCCGCCGGCATCCTGTTCCTGCTGTTTCTCATCGGGGCATGGCTGCAGGTGCGGCGCCTGCAGGCCGGCGAGCGCAGCAGCATCGCGCCGCTGCGCAAGTCGGCCTAGAGCACCTCGCTGAGGAAGAGCAGGGTGTGGCCGTGGGCCTCGGCCGCTGAGCGCTGGTGGTACATGGGGCGGTGCGAGCAGTTGAAGCCGTGTTCGGCCTCTGGGTAGACGTGCAGCTCGGCGTTCTCGCGGTCTTCGAAGCGCTGCGCAATCTGCTTCACGGCCTCGGCGGGAATATGGTTGTCGCGGCCGCCGAAATGCATCAGCAGCGGCACGCCGATGCTGTCCGCCAGCTCCAGCTTGTTCTGGATGCCGCCGCCGTAATAGGCCACGGCCGCATCCACCTTGCCGGCCGCCGCCGTCAGGTAGGACAGCAGGCCGCCGAAGCAGTAGCCGATGGAGGCCACCTTCGGCCCCACGCCATCCAGCCCGCGCAGCACCGCGATGGTGGCGGCGATATCGGCCACCGCCTGCTGCGGGTCGGTGGCCTGCTTGAGCGCGGCCGCGCGCTTCCAGTCCGCCTCATCGTAGCTGAGTTCGATGCGCGGCGCCTGGCGCCAGAAGATGTCCGGCGCCAGCACCACATAGCCGTCCGCCGCATACTGTTCGCAGATGCTGCGGATATGGGCGTTGACGCCGAAAATCTCCTGGATCAGCACGATGCCCGGTCCCCTGCCGCCGCGCGGCAGCGCCAGGTAGGCGCCGAAGCTGCCGTCGGCCACCTTGACCTCGATCCAGCGGGTCTGGCTGTCCATGGCTGGCCTCAGCCGTGCAGCTTGTTGGCCACTTCGGCGATGGCGCGGCCCTGGTAGCGCGCGCCGGCCAGCTCGTTCTCCGTCGGCTGGCGGCTGCCGTCGCCGCCCGCGATGGTGGTGGCGCCGTAAGGCGAACCGCCGGTGACTTCGTCCAGCTTCATCTGGCCCGCGAAGCCGTAGTTCAGGCCGACCACGGTCATGCCGAAGTGCAGCAGGTTGGTGATGATGGAGAACAGCGTGGTTTCCTGGCCGCCGTGCTGGGTGGCGGTGGAGGTGAAGGCGCCGCCGACCTTGCCGTGCAGCGCGCCTTTCGCCCACAGGCCGCCCGCCTGGTCGAGGAAGTTGGCCATCTGGGACGTCATGCGGCCGAAACGGGTGCCGGTACCGATGATGATGGCGTCGTAGCCGGCCAGCTCGTCCACTTTGGCGATGGGCGCGGGCTGGTTCATCTTGTAGTGCGATTTCTCGGCCACTTCCTGCGGCACCAGTTCCGGCACGCGCTTGATATCGACGGTGGCGCCCGTTTCACGCGCGCCTTCGGCCACGGCGTTGGCCATGGTTTCGATGTGGCCGTAGGATGAGTAGTACAGGACCAGAACTTTAGCCATTGCAGATCTCCGGGGAAAGGTAAGGGAATGCGGCTTGAAAGGCGCCGCAATGCACGATACACGCGCGTACTGAGGCTTGCATCTTCCAAAGGACAGGCCATTTGCGCCCGCGAACGGATCGACTATACCCAGCGCAATCGTGTAGCGGCGCTCTATACCGCATGGCGCAGCAGCGTTGTTGCTGTGTGGCATATATCATACGCCGCCGCGCGGCTGCCCTCTTGCCGATTACACAAGGCCGCTTGCCGTGCTAACCTTGGTCTTTCATGGTCTGTAATGTTCAAGGGTGGCACGATTAGCGCGATGCAGGATTTAACGGAGCCCCGGCCGCTGCGCAAGCGGCTGCTGCCCAGGGCTGCCCTGCTCACTCTGCTGGGCGGGCTCGGCCTGAGCGCGCTGCTGTTCGCCGGCGCCGGCCACCTGGAGCAGAACCGCCTGGAACTGACCCTGATGCAGCGCGCTCACCTGCGCGTGTTCGCCGTGAAGGAAGGCATCGGCCATGCGCTGGGCGGCCTGTATGCGGTCAACCAGCTGTTTGCCAGCCGCCCCGCCGTCAGCCGGGATGAGTACCACCGCTTTGCCGAACCCCTGCTGGCACGCCATCCCTATGTGCTGGGCATCAGCTATATCCGTTTCGTCAGCGACGCCGAGCGGCCCGCGCTGGAAGCGGAGCTGGCGCGTTTCCGGCCCGGTGCGGGCGTGACCGAGATGCGCAACGGGCGCCCGGTGCCGGCCGGCCGGCGCCCGCAATACCGCGTGATCGACTACGTGGCGCCCACCGAGGGTAACGAGCTGGCGCTGGGCCTCGACACCATGTACCCGGTGAAGGACGAATCGGCGCGGCAGCGCGCCTACGACACAGGCCTGGCCTCCGCCGGCCGCCTGATCTCGCTGGCGCAGCGCGGCGGCAACCGCGTGGGGCTGGTAGTGGCCATGCCGGTCTACCGTTTCGGTGCGGCGCTGGGCAGCGTTGCGGAACGGCGCGCTGCGCTGGTCGGCGAAACCTCGATTGCACTGCTGCCCGGTGAAATGATCGCGAAGATTTTTGCCGACGCCGGCCTGCACAGCGCCCATGCCAGCCATCACCGCAGCAACCAGGTTGGCGTGGAGGTGTATGCGGCAGGCGAGGCCAGCGCCGAGACGCTGGTCTATCAGTCGCTGCCGGTGCGCGGCGATGGTTTGGACGGGTGGCTGGACTGGCTGTACCCGGCGCCGCCGAAGGCCATCGATATGCGGCTGGAGGTGGCCGGAGAGCGCTGGCTGCTGCGCGCCGGCGGGGCGCCGCACGTGCAGTTGGCCGACCATCTGGCCTCGCTGGCGGTGCTGGCGCTGGGCCTGGTGCTGACGGCGCTGGGCACAGCCTTCGCCGCCACGCTGTCCAACCGCCACGTGGAAGTGCAGCGCCGGGTGGCGGAGGGCACGGCGGAGCTCAAGTCGGTCAACGAGGCGCTGCAGCTGCGCCAGCGCGCCATTGAGTCGAGCACCAATTCCGTCATCATCACCGAGGCCAGGCCGGGCAATCCGGTGGTCTACGTCAATCCTGCCTTCGAGCGCACCAGCGGCTACAGCGCGGCCGACATCATGCGCCGCAGCCCGAGCATCCTGTACCGCGATGACCTGGACCAGCCGGGCATTGCCGATATCCGCGCCGCCATCGCCGAGGCGCGCGATGTGCACGCCATCCTGCGCAATTACCGCAAGGACGGCACCATGTTCTGGAACGAGACCTATATTTCGCCGGTGCGCGACGAGCAGGGCCGGCTGACGCATTTCGTCGCCATCCAGCACGACCTCACCGCGATGAAAGCCTATGAGTCCGAGCTGCTGCACCAGTCCACGCACGACGCCCTGACCGGCCTGCCGAACCGCGTGCTGCTGCAGGACCGCATCGCCCAGACCATCGCCCACTCGGAACGCAAGGGCCATGCGCTGTGGGTGGTGTCGATCGACCTGGACCGCTTCAAGTTCAATAACAGTCGCCTGGGCCACAAGGGCGGTGACCGCCTGCTGCAGGTGGTGGCGGCGCGCCTGCAGTCGGCGGTGCGCGCCGTGGATACCGTAGCGCGCCTGGGCGGCGACGAATTTGCGCTGATGCTGCTGCCGGAGCCGGGCGCCATGCAGCCGCGCGTGGAACAGCTGCAGCGGGTGCTGGACAGCGTGTCCTCGCGCCTGGTGCTGGACGGCGCCGAACTGTTCATGACCTGCAGCGCCGGCATCGCCGTCTACCCGGCCGACAGCGTGGAGCCGGGCGTGCTGGTGGAGCGCGCCGACATCGCCATGTACCGCGCCAAGGAAATGGGCGGCAACAATTACCAGTTCTATACGGCGGCCCTCAACGAGCAGCTGGGCGAGCGCCTGCTGATCGAGTCCGCGCTGCGCACGGCGCTGGCGCGGCGCGAGTTCGTGCTGCACTACCAGCCCCAGGTCGATATCGAAACCGGCCGCATCGTGGGCATGGAGGCGCTGATCCGCTGGCAGCACCCGGAGATGGGCATGGTGGCGCCGAGCCGTTTCATTCCGCTGGCCGAGGAGACCGGCCTGATTGTGCCCATCGGCGCCTGGGTGCTGCGCAGCGCCTGCGAACAGCTGCATGCGTGGCAGCGCGAGGGCAGGACGGAGCTGCGGATGGCCGTCAATGTATCGGCGCGCCAGATGGCGGAGCCGGACTTCGTGTCTTCGGTGGCGGCCGTGCTGGCGCAAACCGGCATCGCCGCCGAATGCCTGGAGATCGAGCTGACCGAAAGCCAGGTGATGAACGATGTGGAACGCGCGGTGGGCGTGATGCACGAGCTGAAGAAGCTGGGCGTGAAGCTGGCGATCGACGATTTCGGCACCGGCTATTCCAGCCTCTCGCACCTGAAGCGCTTCGAGGTCGACGTGCTGAAGATCGACCAGAGCTTCGTGCGCGATATCACCGTCGACCCGGACGACGCGGCCATCGTCAGCACCATCATCGCGCTGGCCGCCAACCTGCAGCTGGAGGTGATCTCCGAAGGCGTGGAAACGCAGGAGCAGCTGGCTTTTCTGCGCCAGCATGGCTGCACCCGGATGCAGGGCTATTTCTTCGGCCGGCCGCTGCCGCCGGCCGCCTTCCGCCACCTGCTGGACGAAAACGAGGCCCAGCCCACGCTGCAGTTCTGAGCCGCCGGTTTTCTGCAGCGGGCGCCCGGCCATGCTACATTGGCCGCATGAGACTCCTCATCTTCGCCGGCCTGGCTGCAGCGCTGCTGCCCGCGCTGGCCACCGCTGCCTGCTCGCGCCCCATCGTGGTGCCGGCATCTTCGCTGGGCAAGCTGATGGCCGTGAACATGGCCAAGCAGGAGGTGGGCGGCGTCTATCCGGACCTGCTGCGCGAGCGCGGGCGCCGCATCGGCTGCCGCTTCGTTTTCCCGATTGTGCCGCGCGCCCGCGCCGAGGCCATGATGCGGCAGGGCGACGGCGACCTGTTCGTGGGCGCCGTCCAGGTGCCGGAACGCGAAAGCTGGGGGCATTACGTGCCGCTGCTCGGCACTGAATGGATGCTGGTCTCCACCATGGAACAGCCGCCGCGCAGCGTGGACGAGCTGCTGGCGCTGCCCGGCATCCGCGTCAACGCGGTGCGCAGCTATAACTACGGGCCGGCCTACCAGGCCAAGATGACGGCGCTGGAAACGGCGGGCAAGCTGGAATATGTGGCGGACGCGGAAACCATCGCACGCAAGATGCAGGCCGGCCGCGCCGACTTCGCGTATATGCCTTCGAATACTTTTGCGGGTGCGATGGACGAAGCGGGCCTGCGCCCCACGCTGGGCCAGCGCGTGCGCTATACCCGGCTGGCCGGCCTGCCGGCCAGCACCAATGGCGTGTACGTATCGCGCCTGCTGCCGGCCGGCGATGTGGCGCAGCTGACCGCGCTGCTGGTGCAGCTGCGGCAGGACGGCGCGCTGATCGGCCGCATTCGCCAGGAGTACACCGCGGCCGACATGGTCAGCCTGTTCCCGCTGCCGCGCGGGCGTTAGGCCGCCTGCAGGGCCGGCGCGGCCAGGTCGCGCAGGAAGCGCCGTGCTTCGCGTGCCGGCAGCGGCTTGCCGTAGTGGTAGCCCTGGATTTCGTCGCAGCCCCACTGCAGCAGCAGCGCGCGCTGCACGGCCGTTTCCACCCCCTCCGCAATCACTTTCATGCCCAGGTTGCGGCCGAGGGAGATTACGGCCTGCACAATCGCTGCGTCCGCGCGCGAGGCCGTGTCGCTGCCCGGCGCCAGCTGGCGCACAAAGGACTGGTCGATCTTCAGCTTGGTGAGCGGGAAGCGCTTCAGGTAGGCCAGGCTGGAATAGCCGGTGCCGAAATCGTCGATGGACAGCTTCAGGCCCAGGCCGCGCAGGCGGTGCAGCAGGGCGATGGCATGCTCCGCGTTCTCCATCATCACGCCTTCGGTGATTTCGAGTTCGATGCAGGCCGGGTCGATATGGGTGGCTTCAAGCAGCGCTTCAATATGCGGCAGGAAGCCCGGATGCGCGAACTGGCGCGGCGAGATATTGACGGCGATGGTCAGCGAGCGGCCGCTGCTCGCGCTCCATTCGCTGGCCTGGCGGCAGGCCTGTTCCAGCACCCAGTTGCCGATATCGACAATCAGGCCGGACTCCTCGGCCAGCGGAATGAACTGGGCGGGCGATACCATCTCGCCGTTGCGGCGCCAGCGCAGCAGGGCTTCGAAACCGGCCAGGCCGTCGTCGCGCAGCGATTGCTGCGGCTGATAGTGCAGTTCCAGCTCATTGCGCTCCAGCGCACGCCGCAGGTCGGCTTCCATATCGAGCCGCTGGCCGCTGCTGGCGTTCAGCTCCTCGCTGTAGGACAGCAGCAAGTCGCCACCGGCGCGGCGGGCCGCCTGCAGCGCGGCGTCGGCATTGCGCAGCAGGGATGCCGGATCGGCGCCGTGCTGGGGGAAGGTGGCGGCGCCCAGGCTCAGCGTCGAGTAGATTTCGTGGCTGCCGCAGACGAAGGGCGTGCGCAGCTCGTCCTGCAGCGCAGCCAGCGCCTGGTCAAAGGCGGCGGCGCGCTGGTCCATCTGGTACAGCACGGCGATATTGGCGCCATCGAGGCGGAAGGCTTCGCCGCCGTGGGCCGCTGCCGCATCGCGGATGCGCTGCGCAATGCCCCGCATCATGCCGTCGGCCACGCCGTGGCCGAAACCGGCCACCACCCGCGAGAAGCGGTCGATGGTGCCCAGCACCACGGTGTGCGGGCGGGGCGGCAGGGTGCGCAGGCGGTGCTCGAAGGAGCGGCGGTGCGGCAGGCCGGTGAGCGGGTCGTGGTTGGCCAGGTGAGCCAGTTCGTCCTCGGAGCGGAAGCGCGACCAGGCGTGGTAGATCATGAAGGCCGCCGTCGCCAGCGCCATCAGGTTAAACAGGTGCACCATGGCGCGCATCGACGCGTAGCGCTCGATCAGCACGGAGACGATGGCGCCGCCGATAATCATCAGCAGGAGCAGGGCGTAGATGGCAAAACGGTGGCGGCGGCCGGTAACAGTGCTCATGGCTTGTCCTTATCTTTGGCCAGTGCGTTTTCGAGGCAGGCGATGATGGCGCTGCTGTCGAAGGGTTTGGTGAGGAAGCAGATGGCGCCCGCGCGCTCGGCGCGCTTGCGCAGCGCCTCCTGCGGGAAGGCGGTCATGATGATGAAGGGCGGGCAGCCGCCGCGCGCGGCCAGCAGCTCCTGCAGCTCGATGCCGCTCATGCCGGGCATCTGCACGTCGCTGACCACGCAGGCGGCGCCGCAGCTGTCGCAGGCCTCCAGGTAGGCTTCGGCGGAGGCGAACAGGCGCACCGTCCAGCCCAGCGAGCGCACCAGCGCGCCCAGCCCGAGGCGGACCGATTCGTCGTCGTCGATAATGGCAACCAGCGGATTCTGAAACACTTGCGACTCCCGTGAGCGGCGCACGCCGCAACAATATGGAGCCAGCATAGCTTCCCGCCGCGCGGCGGGAAATCATACAAGGGTATAGGCTTTCAGGAAGTGGCGGTCACGCCCAGCGATTCGGCCATGCGCACCAGGTCGGCGAAGGTGCGGGCTTGCATTTTTTTCATCGCATTGCCGCGGTGGATTTTCACCGTGATCTCGCTGGTGCCCACTTCGCCTGCGATCTGTTTGTTCATCAGGCCGCGCGCGGCCAGCGCCATGATCTCGCGTTCGCGCGGCGTCAGCGTACCGTAGCGCCGCTGCAGCTCGGCCCCGGCTTCGTCCTGCGAGCGGCGCTTGCGGTCGGTTTCCAGCGCCGCTGTCACGGCATCCAGCAGGTCCTGCTCGCGGAAGGGCTTGGCCAGGAAGTCCACTGCGCCCGCCTTCATGGCGCGCACCGACATCGGAATATCGCCATGCCCCGTCATGAAGACGATGGGCAGGGTGGCGCCCTGGCGGTTCAGCTCCGCCTGGAAATCCAGGCCGCTGCTGCCGCGCAGGCGCACGTCCAGCAGCAGGCAGCTGGCGCAGTCGGCGCGCGGATGGGCCAGGAAGGCCGGCACGGAATCGAAGGCCTCGGCCCGCAGCCCGATGGAGCGCAGCAGGGAATGCAGGGCCGAGCGCAGGGCGTCGTCGTCATCGACGATATAGACCATGGCATCCGGCGTGTTCATGCCGCCTCCGTCATGCGCAGGGGGAAGCAGCACTGCAGGCAGGCGCCCCGGCCTTCCTTCGGCACGGCGGCAATGCGGCCGCCGTGGCTTTCCACAATCGAGCGGCAGATGGCGAGGCCCATGCCCATGCCGTCGCTGCGGGTGCTGAAGAAGGCGTCGAACAGCTTGCCGCTATGCTCGGGCGCGATGCCCGGCCCGCTGTCGCTGACGGCAAGGTGCACGGCGCCGTCCTGCACGAAGGTGCGCAGGCCAAGCTCGCCGCCGCCCTGTGCGTCCATGGCCTGCATGCCATTCATCAGCAGGTTGATGACCACCTGCTGCAGCTGCACGCTGTCGCCCTCTACCTGCGGCAGCTGGGGCGCGAGGTCGAGCTGCAGGCGCACACGGTGCGTGGCCAGTTCGCGCTGCACCAGCGCGGCGCTGGCCTTCGCAATCTCGTTCAGGTCCAGCGCCTGCTGCTGGGGATCGCTCTTGCGCGCCAGCGCGCGGATGCGCTTGATCACATCGCTGGCGCGCTCGGTATCGGACAGCACGCGGCCGATGGCGGCGCGCACTTCGTCCAGCTCCGGCTCCGGGCGGTTCAGCCAGCGCAGCCCCGCCGCGCCGTTGGCCGAAATGGCGGCCAGCGGCTGGTTGACTTCGTGCGCGATGGAGGCCGCCAGCTCCCCCAGTGTGGTCACCCGGCTGGCATGGGCCAGCTGCAGGCGCGATTCACGCAGCGACTCTTCCCTTTGCCAGAGGCGTTCGTTGGCGCTGTGGCTGGAATACGCCAGATAGCCGCTGATGCCGATGGCCGACAGGCTGACCAGGCAGCGCCCGGCGGAAGCGTCCACCAGGTCGCCCCAGCTGGACAAGAGGTAGGCCGTTACGGTCAGCACCACGCACAGCGCCGTGATGCGCAGCAGGTAGCGCGGCCAGGCGTGCACGGAGACCAGCACCACCACCACATAGAGCACGGCGATGGCGATGTCCAGCGGCGTGAACGCGTCAATCAGGAAAATGGCCAGCGTCAGCAGCGCGATGACTGGCTTGAGCAGGGGAGGAGGTGGTGTGCGGTTCATGGTGACTGTTGAGTATAAAGCAGGCTTTGCGCTTGTGCAGCGGGTCGGACTGAAACCTAAACCAAGGTATAGGTTTCTATACGCAGATGCCATGGCGCGGCGCTGCGCCCCGTCCTACTCTTTGTTGCATGCCGCTGGTGCGGGACAACAAGGAGATAGCAATGAACTGGTTTCAAAATCTGAGGATTGCCCACAAACTGGGCCTGGCCATTGTGCTGGTGCTGTCGCTGACGGCGGTGCTGGGCGCGTTCTCGATTGCGCAGCTGCGCGTGCTCAATCAGGCCACCTGGGAAGTGAATAACGTGTGGTCGCCTGCCATCCGCACCATCCTCGAAATCAAGTCAAGCCTGATCCGCTACCGCACCTACGAGCTGCAGCACGTGCTGTCGAACCAGGAAGCGGACTTCGACGACTATGCCCGCAAGATGGACGCCAAGATGGCCGAGCTACGCGACCTCATGGCGCGCTACAGCCAGATCGAGGCCAGCGCCGAAGCGCGGCGCACCTTCGCCCAGCTGGATACTTCACTGCGTAACTATGACGAAGCTGCCCATGTCGCCGCCGCCATCTCCCGCACCGGCAACCTGGATGGCGCGCGTCAGGCAGTCCGCGGCGAATCGCGCAAATACAATTTCGAGAGCGCAGACCTGGTCACGAAGCTGGTGGATATCGACCTGGCCGGGGGCGCTGCCGCCCAGGCCCGCGCCGAACAGGCCTACCTGCATGCCCGCCACCTGATTATCGGCCTGCTGGCTGCGGCCCTGGTGCTCGGCGGCCTGCTGGCCTGGCGCATCTCCCGCATGATCGCTGCGCCCCTGCGTGCCGCCGTACTGGTGGCCGAGCGGGTGGCGGACGGCGACCTCAGTACGCAAATCGGCGCCGTCACGCGTGACGAGACGGGCCGCCTGCTTGGAGCGCTGCGCGCCATGAACGAACGCCTGCAGTCGGCGGTCGGCAATGTGCGGCGCGGCGCGGACACCGTTGCCAGCGCCGCCATCGAACTGGCGAGCGGCAACGACGACCTGGCCTCGCGCACCAGCCAGCAGGCTGCGGCGCTGGAAGAAACGGCGGCAGCGATGGAAGAACTGACCGTGTCCGTCCGCCAGAACGCGGAACATGCACAGCAGGCCAGCGCGCTGGCCGCATCGGCAGCCAGCGTCGCCGTCGATGGCGGTGTGGCGGTGAGCGATATCGTGGCAACCATGCAGCGCATCACCGAGGCCTCGAAGCGCATGACGGAAATCGTCAGCGTGATCGACGGCATCGCCTTCCAGACCAACCTGCTGGCCCTGAATGCCGCCGTGGAGGCAGCGCGGGCCGGTGAGCAGGGTCGCGGCTTTGCCGTGGTGGCGGCCGAAGTACGCCAGCTGGCGCAGCGCAGCGCCGGTTCGGCCAAGGAGATCCGCGGCCTGATCGACGATTCCCTGGCCAAGGTGGACGAGGGCGTGCGCCGCGTCAGCCATGCCGGCAGCACCATCGACGGCGCCATCGCCAGCGTGAAGCGCGTAGCCGCCATCGTGGATGAGATCAGCGGCGCCAGCCGCGAACAGAGCCAGGGCATCGAACAGGTCAATGTGGCCATTGCGGAGCTGGGCACGGTAACCCAGCAGAATGCCGCCCTGGTCGAACAGTCGGCCGTGGCCACCAATGCCCTCAAGGAGCAGGCCTCGGTGCTGGCGCGCGCCATCGGCGTGTTCCGCCTGGCGCCGGAAGCCCCGGCGGAGCTGCGCCTGGTGCAGCCTGCGCGGCCCGCCTATCTGGCCGGCGTCGTGTAGGAAAACGGCACGGGGGGCGCGGACAGGGTAAACTACGTGTTTTCTGTCGCATTGGGCGATTCGAACAATAATTTCAGCGAGTGCCGCCATGTCTGCAACAGCTTCATCCCCCGTTACCCTGTTTACCGATCTTTCCCTCAGCGCGCCGCTGATCAAATCCCTCAAGGAAGTGGGCTATGAAGCCCCTTCCCCGATCCAGGCGGCCACCATTCCCCACCTGCTGCAGAACCGCGACGTGCTGGGCCAGGCCCAGACCGGCACCGGCAAGACGGCCGCCTTCGCGCTGCCCATCCTGTCGCGCATCGACACCAAACTGAGCGCCCCGCAGGCGCTGGTGCTGGCGCCCACGCGCGAACTGGCGATCCAGGTGGCCGAGGCCTTCCAGCGCTACGCCGCCTATATTCCAGGTTTCCACGTGCTGCCGATCTACGGCGGGCAAAGCTACGGTCCCCAGCTGTCGGCCCTGCGCCGCGGCGTGCACGTGGTGGTGGGCACCCCGGGGCGGGTGATCGATCATATCGAAAAGGGTTCGCTGGACCTGAGCAAGCTGAAAACGCTGGTGCTGGACGAGGCGGACGAAATGCTGCGCATGGGCTTCATCGACGACGTGGAACGCATCCTGCAGGAGACGCCGGAAACGCGCCAGACCGCGCTGTTCTCGGCCACCATGCCGAGCCAGATCAAGCGTATCGCCACCACTTACCTGCGCAACCCGGCCGAAGTGACGGTGGCGGCCAAGACCGGCACCGCCGAAAACATCCGCCAGCGCTACTGGCTGGTGAGCGGCATGCACAAGCTGGACGCGCTGACCCGCATCCTGGAAGCCGAAAACTTCGACGGCATGATCATCTTCTCGCGCACCAAGATCGGTACCGAGGAGCTGGCAGAGCGCCTGCAGGCGCGCGGCTTCTCCGCTGCCGCCATCAATGGCGACATGCAGCAGGCGGCGCGCGAACGCACCATCGGGCAACTGCGCGACGGCAAAATCGACATCCTGGTGGCCACCGATGTGGCGGCGCGCGGCCTGGACGTGGAACGCATCAGCCACGTGGTCAACTACGACGTGCCGTATGACGCGGAAAGCTACACCCACCGCATCGGCCGCACCGGCCGCGCGGGCCGCAGCGGCGAGGCGATCCTGTTCATCACGCCACGCGAACGCACGCTGCTCAAGTCCATCGAGCGCGCCACGCGCCAGCCGATCAGTCCAATGGAGCTGCCCACCATCAAGGCAGTCAACGACCAGCGCATCGCGAAGTTCAAGGACCAGATCAGCGAAACGCTGGCAGAAGGCGGCCTGGAGCACTTCCAGTCGCTGATCGAGGACTTCGAGCGCGAACAGAATATTCCTGCCATCGAGATTGCCGCCGCGCTGGCGAAGATCGCGCGCGGCGACGTGCCGCTGCTGCTGGACAAGAGCAAGGAAAAAGGCTGGCACGAAGACGGCAAGGCGCCGGTCCGCGCCGAACGCCCGGAGCGGGCCGACCGTCCGGAACGTGCCGAGCGCAGCTTCCCGAAAAAGGAACGCACGCCGCGTGAATCCGAGCCGGGCATGCAGACCTACCGTATCGAGGTAGGCTACCAGCACGGCGTCAAGCCGGGCAATATCGTGGGCGCCATCGCCAACGAGGGCGGTATCGAATCGAAACACATTGGCCGCATCGAGATCTTCGATGACTTCACCGTGCTCGATATGCCGCAAGACCTGGACGCCGAGAAGCTGTCCCTGCTGGCAGGCATCCGCGTGGCTGGCCAGGCGCTGCGCATCAGCCGTGACGGCGAAGCGCCTGCTCCGGCCCCGGCGCCTGCTGCGGCAGCCGCACCGGCGCCGCAGAAGAGCAAGCCGCGCACGCTGGATGCGCTGGTCGCCGAAGCCGCAGTAGCGGAGGATGAACCGGCGCCGAAGAAGAAAAAGGAGAAGCCGGCCAAGGGCGAGATGCGTATGCGCGCCTACCGTGTGGAAGTGGGCAGCCAGCATGCGGCCACCCCGTCCAACCTGGTGGGCGCCATCGCCAACGAGAGCGGGCTGGAAGCGCGCTTTATCGGCCGTATCGAGATCTTCGAGGACCACTCGATGCTGGAAATGCCGGACGGGATGCCTGCCGAGATCTTCAAGCATCTCGGCAAGGTGTGGGTCGGCGGGCAGCAGCTGAAGATCAGCCTTGCGGACAGCATGCCGCCGGAATCGGCCAAGCACACGCCGCCGAAGAAGCCGGTGCCGGGCAAGGGCAAGAAGAAGTAAAGCGCCTGCGCACGGCTGCGGTGCGGCCTGCATTCCCGGCCGCACCAGAATAAGGCCAGGCGCCAGGCGCGCGCCTGGCCACTCACTCTCACCAAGCGGCGGCCTGCCTGGCCCGGTATTTGCATAGACATCTGCATTTGAGTCCTTTGAGGGCGGCAGATGCTATCGCGAAACGACTTGATAGAGCTTGCGGTTCCACAGCGCCGTGTCCTGCGCATCCTGTGGACGGACCCGGCCCGCACTGCGGCCTATGTCTTCGATGTCCACGCCCGGACCAGTGATGCAGAGCTGCTGCATCTCTCCAGTCTCCAGGCCGACCTTGACGAGGGCAGGGCGCACAAGCTGGAAGAAGATCCGTTCGCCGTTGTGGTGAACCAGGACCTGCTTCCGCCGAAGTACCTCCAGCTGCGCGACCGCGCCTGGTCCATCATTCGCGACCTGGCCGAAATGGAGCCCGCCATCTACCAGCCGCGCAAGCGCGGCCAGCTCATGGCCGATTACGCGAAGCGCCACGGCCTCTCGCATCCCACGCTCTATCGCTACCTGCGCCGCTACTGGCAGCGCGGCATGACGCCGAACGCGCTGCTGCCCGACTACGCCAATTCCGGCGCGCGCGGCAAAACGCGCGGATCTTCCGAAGGCGTAAAGCGCGGGCGGCCGCGCAAACCCGGCGCGGCGCCGGGTGTGAATGTCGACGACGGCATGCGCCGTATCTTCCGTGTGGCCAGTGCCAGCTATTCCGCAGGGCAGCCGCGCTTCTCGCGCCGCGCGGCATATGAGGCCATGATCCACGATTTCTTTAGCCTGCGCTGCTTCGACCATGAAACGCAGTGTATACGGCGCGAAGCGGCAGCGGACGCGGTGCCGACCTTCGGCCAGTTCAGCTACTGGCTGGCGCAGGATGGCTTGCCTGGCCAGCCAACTGTTCCCGCGCCGCTTTCCGCGCAGGCGCAAGTGCCGCAGCCCGGCATGCCCGGCGCGATCTTCCAGCTCGATGCGGTGCGGCTCGACCTGCAGCTGGTGTCGCGCGACGACCGCAAGCTGCTGGCGGGCACGCCGCTGCTGTATGTGGTGTCCGATGTCTTCAGCGGCCTCGTGGCCGGTATTCACGTCAGTCTGGCAGCGCCGGGGTGGCAGCAGGGCCTGATGGCGCTGGCCCATTGTGCCGCCGACAAGCCCCGCTACTGCCAGCGTTTCGGCCGCAGCATCCACGCTGGCGAATGGCCTTCGCGCCAGCTGCCGGAGATGCTGCGTATTGATCCTCTGCTGGCGGAGGGGGCGCAGACGGATGTGCTGTTCAATAACTTCGGCGTGCGTTGTACAGTGGGCGCCGCGCAGTCCGCATGGTGGCGGGACGACCTCGGCAAGCGCTTTGCCCTGCTCGATGCCGCTGCACCAGCTCGCGCGCCGGATGATCTCTCCCATGCCATGGATGCCGCCATCGATATCGTGCAGCTTACGGCGGCCGTGATCGACAGCATGGTCGAATACAACCTGCGGCAGCAGGGTGCGCAGGCGCAGGCGCCGCTGCAGTTGTGGGAATGGGGGCTGCGCCAGCGTGGTGGCGCCCTGCGCCAGCATCCGGAAGAGATGGTGCGCTGCTGCCTGCTGCCAGTGAGCGAAGCAAGCGTCACGCCCGAAGGCATCTGCCTGCACGGCATGTTTTACAGCTGTGCGCATGCGCTGGCGGCACGCTGGTTCGAGCGCGCACGCCAGCGCGGGCGCTGGCCGGTGCGCGTGGCATATGACGCGTCTGACCGCGCTCTCATCTACCTCCTGGACCCGGCAGCGCCGATGCGCTTCCATGTCTGCCATCTTGTCGCCGACGCCTCGCGCTTCATGTCCGCCGCGCCGGGGATGCACGCCGGCTTCTAGCCCGCATCGCCATGGTGCGCTGCACCAGAAGCAAGGCAACAGTGTTTTTTACCAGTGCAGCATAACAAAGTGTATTTGCAGAAGGCCTTATGCTGGCTGGTGCGCTTCGATGTGCGACGGTCACGAAACAAGTTTGTTCGATGCGTCGAATAGAGTGTTTTCGTCCAGCGCTTGGCACAGCGATTGCTTTGATCACTTCATCCAGCCAAGTGGAGGAAGCAGATGCAAAGTTCAGGTGCAATCACGCGGCGCGAGTTTCTCTATCGCGCCGCCGCTGTGGGAGGAACCGGCCTCCTGTTCAATACGATGGATGCATGGGGCATGGGCATTGCATCGCGCATGTCCGGCCCGCCGGCGCTGAGCGGCAGCGGCAAGGGAAAGTCCGTCCTCATTCTCGGCGCCGGCCTGGCCGGCATGACGGCGGCCTACGAGCTGGAGAAGCTCGGCTACCGCGTGCAGGTGCTGGAGGCACGCGGCTTCGCAGGCGGCCGCTGTCAGACGGCACGCAAGGGCTTCACGCTGGCGGAGCTGGGCGGCGAGCCGCAGCGCTGCGAGTTCGACGACGGGCATTACATCAATCACGGGCCCTGGCGCATTCCGCTGCACCACCAGTCAACGCTGCATTACACACGCAGCTTCAGTATTCCGCTGGAGGTGATGGTCAACGATAACGACCACTCCATCGTCTACCTGGAGAACGGCGGGCCGCTGTCGCGCCAGCGCCTGCGCCCCGCCCAGATCAAGGCGGACATGCGCGGCCACGTCGCCGAGCTGCTGGCCAAGTCGGTGCAGGATCACACGCTGGACAAGAAGCTCGATGCCGACGACCAGCGCCTGCTGCTGGACTACCTGGTGCATGAGGGGCAGCTCGATAACGATGACCTGCGCTACAAGGGCCGCAGTGGCCGTGGTTTCGCCGTCAATCCCGGCGCCGGCATGAATCCCGGACCCGGCACGGCGTCCGATCCGCTGGGCTTCAGGGAGCTGCTGGCCTCCCACGTCAGCAATGTGTACAGCGCAGTGCAGGACTTCCCGATGCAGAACACCATGTTCCAGCCGGTGGGCGGCATGGACGCCATTGCCAGGGCCTTCGAGAAGCGCGTCGGGCGCTTCATCCGCTACAAGGCGGAAGTGCAGACCATCCGCCACGGCGAGAAGAACGTTACGGTGACCTATAAGGACACCGCAAGCGGCAAGCTGCAATCGCTCAGCGCCGACTACTGCCTGTGCACGATTCCCCTGTCCGTGCTGCGCATGATCGATACCGACTTCTCGGACAAGTTCAAGGCCGCCGTGAAGGCCGTGGCCTATGCGCCGGTGGGCAAGATCGGCCTGCAGATGAAGCGCCGGTTCTGGGAAGAGGACGACCATATCTACGGCGGTCACGTCTTCACTGACATCAAGGGCATCAACACGATCTCCCTGCCTTCCTCGCAATGGCAGAAGCAGAAGGGGGTGCTGCTTGGTTACTACAACTACCAGAGCGCAGCCATCGAGGTGAGCGCGATGACGCCCGCCGAACGCGCCGAATTTGCGCTGGCGGCAGGCGAAAAAATCTTCCCGGCCTACCGCGCATCCTTCGAGAAGTCCTTCTCCGTGGCCTGGCACCGGGTGCAGTACAGCCTGGGCGGCTGGGCCGAGTGGAGCGAGGAGGCGCGCAAGAACGCCTATCCCGTGCTGCTGGAAGGGGAAGGCCGCGTGCTGCTTGCCGGCGAGCACCTCAGCTATCTCACCGGCTGGCAGGCCGGTGCCATCGAATCGGCCTGGCAGCAGCTGGCCCGTATCCATGAAAGGGCCAGTGCATGAAGTCCATATTCCTCGCCATGCTGGCGTTCGCCATGCCCTATGCCGCGCAGGCCGCGGACGGCAAGGCGCTGTTCGCGAAGAACTGCGCCGCCTGCCACCAGGCGAAAGGGCAGGGCATTGCCGGCGCTTTCCCTGCGCTGGCCGGCAGTGCATTTGTGCAGGGCACTGCCGACGAGATATCGGCGGTGCTGCTGAAAGGGCGGGGCGGCATGCCCGATTTCAGCAGTGCCATGAACGATGAAGAAATCGCCGCGGTGCTGAGCTTCGTGCGCAGCAGCTGGGGCAACAAGGCAGACGGCATCGAAGAAGCGCAGGTAGCTGCCTTGCGCGCCACGCTGCAGGTGCCGAAATTCGCCGGCGGCCGCATGTCCAACAAACATTGATGAAAGTGAGAGACCGCATGAAACCACGCTTCACTACCGCAGCTTTCCTGTCCCTGTCCCTGCTTGCCGCGTCCGCCCAGGCGCAGGACATCGTGCGCCACAAAATTCCCGGCTCGGACTTTCCGATTGCGCAGGCGGTGACGCTGCCGCCGGGCAGCACCATCCATTTCATCAGTGGCCAGGTGCCGCCGGTGGTGGATAAGGCGGCCGTACCGGAGTCGATCGCCGCCTATGGCGACACGAAAACGCAGACCGTCGGCGTGCTGAAGAAGATCGAAGAGATCCTGAAGTCCATGAACCTCGCCATGGGGGATGTCGTGAAGATGCAGGTCTTCCTGGTGGGCGACCCTGCGAAGAACGGCCGGGCCGATATCAAGGGCTTCATGGAGGGCTATACCCAGTTCTTCGGCGGTGCGCAGCCGAACCTTCCTGCGCGCGCCGTGATGCAGGTGGCGGCGCTGAATGTGCCGGGCTGGTTGGTCGAGATCGAGGTTGTCGCAGCGAAGAAGTAAGCCGCCGTACCGATTCGTTTCACTCATAAAAAAGGAAATATCCATGCACAAGGGAATCTTCAAAACGGGCGCCGCCGCCATGGTCCTGCATTCGGGCCTGGCACTTGCAAATCCTGAGCCGGTGGAACCGGCCGATCCGCAATCGGAGAATGTGGCGGGCGCCGCACCGGTGTCGGTGGGCGCCGTGATCGTGACCGGCACCCGCGCCAGCGGCCTGAAAGCGGAAAACAGCGCATCGCCGATCCAGGTACTGGACGCGGCCTCGCTGCTGCGCACCGGCCAGCCCGACCTGGTGCAGGCGCTGGCGCAGAACCTGCCCTCGTTCACGGCGCAGGCCTTCGGCGGCGACACGGCCAACCTCACGCTGTCGGCGCGCCTGCGCGGCCTCAGCCCGAACAACACCCTCGTGCTGGTGAACGGCAAGCGCCGCCACGGCACTTCCAACCTCGCCGTGCTGGGCGGCCCATACCAGGGCGGCGCGGCGGCGGACCTGAACTTCATTCCGGTGGCTGCGATCGACCATATCGAAGTGCTGCAGGACGGCGCAGCCGCCCAGTACGGCACCGACGCGATTGCCGGCGTGGTCAACATCATCCTGAAGTCGAACAACAAAGGCGTGAGCGGCAATGTGAACGGCGGCGGCTACGTGGATGGCGGCGGCCGCACCGGCGACGGCACGGCCAATATCGGCTTCACGCCGATGGCGAATGCCTTCATCAGCCTGACCGCCGAAACCAAGTACCACGGCTACAGCGACCGGGGCGGCATTGATCCGCGCGTGCTGGACCCGAAGAACATCAAGAACATGCCGCTGCTGCAGGCGCCAGGCTACCCGCACCTGAACAAGATTGCGGGCGATGCGCAGTACCACCTGCATACCCTGGCGCTGAACGCAGGCTATGACATCGATGACGACACTTCGCTTTACGCTTTCGCCACCTGGGGCAAGAAGCAGGCCCGAGCGCACGAGAACTATCGCATGCCAAACCGCCTGCCCGCCGTTTATCCACTGGGCTTCGATCCCAAGGAGACGATGAAGGAGACCGACTATGCCTTTACCGCAGGCGCGAAGGGCAAGCTGGGCGCGGGCTGGCACTGGGAGCTGAGCACCACCTATGGCCGCGACAAGTCGGAGATCGGCGTGGAAGACAGCGGCAACGTCTCGCTCTACAACGACAAAGGCTTTACCCCGACAGTGTTCCATGCGGGCGACTTCATCGCCACCCAGTGGACCAATAACTTCGATATCAGCCGCGAGTTCGACATGGGCTGGGCCAGGCCGTCCACCTTCGCCATGGGCCTGGAGCACCGCAAGGACGAATATGAGATCCGCGCCGGCGATGAATATTCACGCTACAAGGAGGGCTCGCAGTCCTACCCCGGCTTCTCGCTCACTGACGCCGGCAAGCATGACCGCAACAACAAGGCCATCTACCTGAACTTCATCAGCTTCCCAATCAAAGGCTGGACGGTCGACTTGGCAGGCCGCTATGAACATTTCAGCGATTTCGGCAACGCCAAGGTCGGCAAGCTCACCTCGCGCTACGACTTCAGCGACGCCTTTGCGCTGCGCGGCACCTTCAGCAACGGCTTCCGTGCGCCGACGCTGGCCGAGCAGTACTACTCGGCCACCAACGTCTCGCCGACCAGCGCCTTCGTGCAGCTGGCGCCGAACTCGCAAGGCGCAAAGCTGGTGGGTATCGACGGCCTGAAGCCGGAAGCTTCCACCAACCTCAGTGCGGGCATCGTGATCAATCCCGCGCGCAACGTCTCGCTGACGGTGGACGCCTACCAGATCAAGATTCGCGACCGCATCGTCGGTTCCGGCGCCTTGTATGGATCCGGCGGCGCGGTGAACTCGCCGGCCGTGGTGGCCGCCATCCTGGCCAATGGCAATGTGCTGGACCCCACCGTCAGCGACACCGGCATCAACATCTTCTCGAACGCCGTGAACACCCGTTCGCGCGGTCTGGAAGTGGTGGCTACCCTGAACAGCAACTACGGCGACATGGGCCGCGTGGACTGGAGCGCTGCCGCCAACTGGAACCAGGTGCGGGTGACGAAGGTCAATCAGGCGCCGGCCCAGCTGCTGCCACAAAGCCTGCTGGACCGCACCGCGATCTCGAACCTGGAAACCGCCTCGCCGCGCACCCGCATCAACCTGGGCGCGCTGTGGAAGGTGGGGAACTGGACGCTCAACCTGCGCGAGGCGCTGTACGGCAAATCCTATAACTGGGAATCGCCGGACGGCGGCACCTACTACAAGAACGAAATCGGCAATACCGCGATCACCGATCTTGAAGTGGCCTACCGCTACAACAGCAACTGGACCCTCACCGTGGGCGCCAACAACCTGTTCAACAAATACCCGGACGGTGTGAACGCCGAGCTGCTGTCGGTCTACCGCGCCAACCTGGATAACAGCGCGGTGACGGTGCTGCCGACCTTCTCGCCCTTCGGCATCAACGGCGGCTACTACTACGCGCGCGCCAGCTTCAAGTTTTAAGCGCGCATGACAGGCGGGGCAAGGCGCGGTATGCTGCGCCTTGCCCCGTTTTTCATCAGAGGACCGCATGCTGAGGATCATCCGCCATTCGCTGTGCGCCGCTGCCGTTGCCGGCAGCGCAGGCGCCGCCGCCGCGCCCATGTCGCTGCAGGACTATCTGGCACTGAACGGCCGCGCGCCGGACAAGCACATCGCCTATGGCGCCGCGCCATCCCAGTTCGTGGAGCTGTTCCGCCCGGCCGGCAAAGGGCCGTTCCCGGTGGTGGTGCTGGTTCACGGCGGCTGCTGGACCGTGCAGTTCGGCGGCATCACGCAGATGCGCAATATGGCGAGCGACCTGGCGGCGCAGGGCATCGCAGTGTGGAATGTGGAGTACCGCCGTTATGACGAACCGGGCGGCGGCTATCCCGGCATGTACCAGGACGTGGCGGCTGCGGTGGACCGCCTGAAGCAGGAAGCGGCGGCCAGCCAGCTCGATCTCACCCGCGTGGTGGCGGTCGGCCATTCGGCGGGCGGCCACCTGGCGCAGTGGGCCGCCTCGCGCCACAAGCTGCCTGCGTGGAGCCCCGCCTGGGTGAAGGAGCCGCTGGCCATTCCGCAGGTGATCAGTCTTGGCGGCCTGGCCGACCTGCGCCTGCAGGCCACGCTGATCAAGAGCAGCTGCGAGCGCGATACCGAACAGCTGGCGGGCAAACCCAGCGCGCAGCGTCCTGACGTATTCCTCGATACCTCGCCGGCCGAAATGCTGCCCGCGAAAATCCATACGGTGCTGATCCATGGCGAGCATGACACGGTATCACCGCTGTCGACCGGCGAAGCCTATGCACAGCGTGCCCGCGCTGCGGGCGATACGGCCAGCGTGGTGCTGCTGCCCGGCGGCAGCCACTACGATGAAGTGGCCGCGACCTCGCCGTCGTGGAAAATCGTTTCCGCCGAAATCCGCAAAGCGCTGGGCCTTTAAGGCGCGGGATACTTCACGGCGTTCAGCGCCATCTTCTCCAGCGCAGCGGAACGCAGGTCCACGCCGCTGCGGTCGGCCAGCTGCACCAAGTAGAGCAGTACGTCCGCCAGCTCATGGCGGATGCCTTCGCGCGCCTTGTCGTCCAGTTCCTCCGGCGCCCCCGTCTTCAGCCACTGGAAGTGCTCAGCCAGCTCCGCCACCTCCACCGACAGCGCCATGGCCAGGTTCTTGGGCGTGTGGTACTGCTCCCAATCGCGCGCATCGGCAAAGGCGCGGGTGCGCTCGCGCAGCAGCGTCAGGGTATCGGCGTGCAGGCCGTCTTCCGGCGTTTCGAGAGGAATCTTCATGTGAAATAAAAAGACAAAATGTGACAATCTTCGATGCTATCATTCCTGCGCCGCCCAATCGGGGCCGACTGGGGGCGAATATAAAAAACATAAGGACAAAGATGAAATCATTGGTACCCCGCGCGCTCGCGCTGACGATTGCTACCCTCTTTATTGCTGCGCCGGCCGCACACGCCGCCAGCGCTCCCCGTGCCGACAAACCCTGGCTGTCGCAAACCGATGCGGAAGCCCGCTCGGCGCGCGTATCGAACGTGACGTATGTGCTGGCCTTCCGCCTCACCGGCGAAGAGAGCTTCAGCGGCAGCACCACCATGCAGTTCGACCTGAAAGACAATGCCGAGCCGCTGACGATTGACCTGAACAAGGCCGAACTGGGCGAAGTCAGCGCCAACGGCAAGGTGGTCAAGCCGGCCTACAACCAGACCTTCCTCACCATTGCGGCGGAAGACCTGAAGCAGGGCCGCAACCAGATCGTCATCAACTACACGCGCAAGCACAGCACCAATGGCGAAGGCCTGCACCGCATGGTGGACCCGGTGGACAAGCGCGTTTACACCTATTCCCACTTCGAGCCTGCTGCCGCGCAGCAGATGTTCCCCAGCTTCGACCAGCCGGACCTGAAAGCCACCTATCAGCTCAACGTGACCGCACCCGCCGACTGGACCGTGGTGTCCACCACGCGCGAAAGCTCGGTCAAGGACGTGGAAGGCGGCAAGCTGTGGACCTTCCCAGTCTCGAAGAAGCTGAGCACCTATAACTTCTCCATGCACGCCGGCCCCTACAAGGTATGGGAAGACAAGAGCGCCAAATATCCGATGCGCCTGTTCGCGCGCCAGTCGGTGGCGGCCCAGGTGGAGCCGGAAGAATGGTTCACCTTCACGAAGCAGGGCCTGGCGTGGTTCGACGACTACTTCGGCATTCCTTACCAGTACGAGAAGTACGACCAGCTGCTGGTGCCGGACTTCCTGTACGGCGCGATGGAAAACGCCGGCGCCGTGACCTTCGCCGAGCATGGCTTCCTGCACAAGGACAAGATGAACACCGCGCAGCGCCACAGCCTGGCCAGCGTGATCATGCACGAGATGGCGCACCAGTGGTTCGGCGACCTGGTCACCATGAAATGGTGGAACGGCCTGTGGCTGAACGAGAGCTTCGCTTCTTTCATGGGCACCCTGGCTACTGCCGAAGCCACGGAATTCAAGAACGCCTGGCAGTACTTCTACACACAAGGCAAAACCGCTGCCTATGTGCTGGACCAGCAGGTAGTGACCCACCCGATCGAGGTGCCGGTGCCGACCACCGCGAACGCCTTCGACAATATCGACGCCATCACCTATTCGAAAGGCGCCTCCACGCTCAAGCAGCTGCGCCACCTGCTGGGTGAGGAAGTGTTCCGCAAGGGCGTGCACAACTACCTCGTGAAATACAGCTGGCAGAACGCGAAGCTGGAAGACTTCATCGGCAGCCTCGGTGAAGCGGCCGGCCGCGACCTGGGCCAGTGGACCCAGGACTGGCTGTACCAGCCGGGCGTGAACACCATTGCCGCGGACTTCAGCTGCAAGGGGGGCAAGATCAGCAGCTTCAGCCTGAAGCAGACTGCCGGCGCCCAATACCCGGTGCTGCGCGAGCAGCGCGTGCAGCTTGGCCTGTTCAGCGATGCCGGCAAGGAACTGAAGCTGGAACGCAAACTGGCCGTGACCTACAAGGGCGCAGTGACCGAAGTGCCTGAGCTGAAAGGCGCGGCCTGCCCGGCTATGGTGTACCCGAACTATGAGGACTGGGGCTTCGTCAAGGCCGGCCTGGACAAGCGCTCCTTCGCCACCGCGCGCAGCAGCGTGAGCAAGGTCACCGACCCGATGCTGCGCACCATGCTGTGGCAAAGCATGTGGGACAGTGTGCGCGACGGCCAGCTGCCGCTGAACGAATTCCTGCAGACGGCGCTGAACAACCTGCCGGCGGAGCAGGACTACGCGCTGCTGGGTTCCGTGCTGGCGAAAACCGGTTCCGGCCTGAACACGCTCGAGAAGATGGCGCCGGAGGCGGCCTACACCCGCCGCACCAACGACGCTTTCGAGAAAATGGCGTGGGAGCTGAGCCAGTCCGACAAGGGCGACCAGAACTACAAGCGCCGCTGGCTGACCTCCTATATCGGCCATGCCATGAGCAAGCCTGACCTGGACCGCCTGGCGGCGATCCTGGACGGCAAGCAGGAGCTGAAAGGCGTCACGCTGAGCCAGGATCTGCGCTGGACCATGCTGCAGGCCCTGAGCCTGCGCAACTATGCCGGTATCGATGCCCGCATCGCCGCCGAACAGGAGCGCGACAAGTCCGACAGCGGCCAGTCTGCTGCGCTGGAAGCTACCGTGCTGCGTCCGGATGCCAAAGTGAAGGCGGAGCGCCTGGCGCAGATCCACGACCTGCAGACCAAGCTGCCGTTCTCCCGCGTACGCACGATGATGGAGAACATCTACCCGGGCTCGCAGGCCCGCCTGAACGAGCAGACTGCTGCCGAACGCCTGAAGCAGCTGCCGGTGCTGGACAAGGCGGCTGGCCCGGTCTACATGCGCGCCTATGCCACCTCAATGATCCCCATGACCTGCACGCCAGAAAACGTGGCGCGCCTGAAGGCTGCGGCGGACGAGTACAAGGACCTGGCGGCGGGCACCCGCCGCGGCCTGCTGATCGCGCACCAGGAAGATGCGCGCTGCGTGGCCATCCGCAAGGCGATGACGGTGCCGCTGAAGTAACAGTGCTCAGGCAGATGCCGCCAGGCCATCTGTCTCCAGCATTGCCAGCAAGGCTGGCAGCGGTGCAGGGCGTGCGAACAGATAGCCCTGCATCGCGTCGCAGCGCTGGCCGGCCAGGAAGGCCGACTGCGCTGCGGTCTCCACCCCCTCCGCCACTACCCGTAGGCCAAGGTGTTTCGACATGGCGAGGATGGTCTGCACGATCGCCGTATCGCTGGCATTCTCCGGCGTGTCCATGATGAAGCTGCGGTCGATCTTCAGCTCATACAGCGGCATCTTCTTCAGGTAGGCCAGGCTCGAATAGCCGGTGCCGAAATCATCGATCGAAAAACGCAGGCCCATGGCGGTCAGCTCGTGCATGCGCGCGATGGTTTCGTCCAGCTTCTCGACCAGCAGGCCTTCCGTCACTTCCAGGATCAGCAGGTGGGCCGGCGCGCCGGATTCGGCCAGCGCCTGGCGCAACGTATCCACGAAGTCCGGCTGGCGGAACTGGGTCGGGCTCACATTGACGGACAGCGGCAGGATACGCCCGCGCTGCCCCAGTTCTTTCAGCGCGGCGCAGGCCTCGCGCAAGGCCCACAGGCCGAGCCGCACGATCAGGCCCGACTCTTCGGCCAGCGGAATGAAAACGGAGGGCGGCACCATGCTGCCGTCCTTGCGCGGCCAGCGCATCAGCAGTTCCGCGCCGATGGGTTTGCCGTGGCAGTCAAACTGCGGCTGGAAATGCATCTGCAGCGCGCCTTCGTCGAGCGCGGCCGCCAGTTCGCTTTCCATGGTCAGGCGCCGTTCCACGTCGGCCTGCATGGCATCCTCGAAGAAGGCGATGCTGTTGCGGCCCTGCGATTTGGCGCGGTACATGGCGGTGTCGGCTTCGCGCAGCAGGTCGTCCGCCGTCTGGCCTTCCTTCGGCAGCAGCGAGAGGCCGATGCTGGCCGAAGAGCTGTAGGAATGGCCCTCGATTTCGATATCTTCCGCCAGCGCGGAACGCACCGTTTCGGCCACGCGCAGGGCCGTGCTGACGGCGCCGTCGGTATTGCTGCCCACGTGCGCCAGCAGCACCACGAATTCGTCGCCGCCGATGCGGGCCACGGTATCGCTCTTGCGCACCAATTGCAGCAGGCGCTCGGCCGTGTTCTTCAGCACCGCGTCGCCGGTGGCATGGCCGCGCGCATCGTTGATGACCTTGAAGCGGTCCAGGTCGATGAACAGCACGGCGCTCAGGGTCTGGCTGCGCGAGGAGGCCGCCAGCAGCGCGCTCACGCGGTCCAGCAGCAGGCGCCGGTTCGGCAGGCCGGTCAGCGGATCGTAGAAGGCCAGCTGGTGAATGTCCTGCGCCGAGCGGTCGCGCTCCTGGATGGTGGTGAGCAGCTCCATGTTCAGCATCTGCAGCGCGTTGCGGCTGTTCTCCAGCGACTCGGCGCTGTTGTTCAGCTCTTCCAGCGAACGCTCAAGGTGGCGCAGCAGCACCGCGCAGGACAGCGTGATCACCGAGGTAATGAACAGGAAGTTCAGGGCCAGGATGGAGCCCTTCAGGATGCCGGCCGATGGCAGGCCCACCAGTTCCACGCCGGGCGTGGGCTGGTAGCCCAGTGCCAGCACGGCCACCGTGGACCCCAGCAGCGCGACCAGGGCGGGCCGCAGGCCCATGAGCAGCGCCGTCAGCACCGGCACTGCCATCAGGTAGATCTGGCTGACCGGTCCCACCTTGGCCAGCAGGCCCACGCCGACCATGAAGGCCGCCGCCAGGAAATGCGTGGCGCGGGTTGTGTACTGCAGGCGCTCCATGCGCCAGATGACGGTAATCCAGATCATCGCCACCGTATCGATCACGGCCACCGACCACAGGCCTTCGCCGATGGCGAGCAGGATGCTTGGAATAGCCGTCAGGCTGCCGAGGATGACGACAACGAGCAGGATGCGCGCCAGGATCTGCGCGCGCCAATGAGCGAGATGGTCTCGCGCTTCCATCATGAGCTCCCCGGGACAGATGGTTGATGTTACTGTTCTACCAATAGTACGCGGTATTGCACAGCCTGTCACTGCCGGGGGCGGGGCGCTACAATGCTGCCGGAACAAGGAGCCTGCAATGACTTATGAAGAATATCTGGATGAGGTAACCACCCTCATCACCGAAAAATACAATGTGGCGGACGCCGAGGCGATCCGCATGGTGGTGAAGGCGCAGGACGACGAGTTCTTCGTGCAGCACGACGAGGTGGCGTCCCTGCGCAATATCGACCAGGCGCACAAGGACGCCAAAGCCATCTACATGGCCGGCAAGGGCGCGGACAAGCCGCGCAAATAAGCTACTGCGCCTTCACGGGTTTGAGCTGAAGCTCCTGCACCTTGGGTTCGCGTTCCGGCGTCAGCGTGAAGAAGACCTCCAGCGTGCCCTGTTCGCCCACTAGCTGGAAGCTGCCGCGCAGCTGGTTCATGGCCTTCAGCGCACCCACGCTGGTGATCTTGCCGATCGCAGCGAGCTGTTTGCCTGCGTGCTCGGCCCAGTCGGCGCGAGAGCGGTCGAGGAAGAAGTTGTCGGCGGCGATGGCGTCGGCTTCGGCGTCCCAGGTCTGCAGCATGTGCAGCACCTGCGGCTGGCGTTTCAGCAGGATGGCCGATGGCGTCACGGTGCGCGGCTGCAGTTTGGCCTTGTCCAGTATCAGGTTCATGACCTTGCTGCTGGTGCCCGATAGCGATGCATAGCGCACATTCCCGAAGGCCATAATGGCGACGCCGTAGTCCGGCAGTACGCGGTAATGGCTGCCGAAACCGGGCAGGCCGCCGTTATGGGTGACGACGGTTACGCCGCGGTTATCGCGCGACCAGATCAGGCCGTGGGCATAGAAACCCACCGTGGGATTCGGCGTGCCGTCGGCCAGCTTGGCATCTCCCTGCAGCGCGGCGAAGGATTGCGGCATCTGCAGTTCGCGCAAGGTGGCGCGCTTGACCGGGCCGTTGTCGGCCTCGTCGCGCGGCGGCCATGCGCTGAGCAGGAAGGCGGAATAGCGGGCGAAATCGTTGATGGTGGTGATCAGGCCGCCCATTGCCGCCGCATCGCCGTCATGCAGCATGGGCTCCAGTTCCCAGGCGCTGCCGGTCCAGCGGTAGCCGAGCGCCAGCTTGTCCTTGGGCATGCTGGCGTATTCCCAGCCGGTGTCGGCCATGCCCAGCGGTTTCAGGATGCGCCGCTGCACATAGTCCTGGAAGCGCATGCCGGAGGCTTTTGACACCACCGTGCCCAGCATCACAAAGCCCAGGTTGCTGTACTCGAAGACCTCGCCCGTCGCATTCGAGAAAGACAGGCCGCCGCCGACGAATTTGGCCAGCGCGGCATTACTCAGCTCCATCTGGCGGTCGCCCCAGGGGTTGTCCTCCGGCAGGCCGGTGCTCATCGTCATCAGGTGGCGCACCGTAATGGGCGGCGAATCCGCCGTGGGGCGGCGCAGCTTGCCCGCTTCCGGCAGGTATTTCGAAACAGGATCGTCCAGCCGCAGCTTGCCCTCGTCGCGTAGCTGCAGCGCGGCCAGCGCCACCAGGCTCTTGCTCATGGAAGCGATGCGGAAGCGGCTGTCGGGTGCGGCGGCCAGCTGGCGCTCTACGTTCGCGTAGCCCAGGCCTTTGGCGAGCACCAGCTTGCCGTCCACCACGATGCCGTAGGCTAGGCCCGGCACATGCGTCTTCTCCGCCTGTTCCTGGTACAGCTTGTCGATCTCCGGCAGCAGCGCCTCGATCCGGGCGGCGCGGCCGTCGTCCGTGAACACGGGCGGGGCAAAGCCCCCTTGCGGCGCCTGGGCGTGGCCGGGTGAAGCGGCCAGCAGGGCGGCCGAGAGCAGGCAGGCGAGGCGGAGACGCTGGGCAGTCATTGCATTCCTTTCAAATAAACGTGTCAAACAGTCTACTTGAGCAGGGCTGTTGGGAACAAGCGTTTCCGGAAACAACAATCGATGGCCCTTATGTCGGCTAAAGTCTTGATGGCAGGTAAGGTCATCCTGTATCGTGTTGAACTCGCAGACGATTTTGAAGTATTCACAAATGACAACTCTTTCCCCATCGGAGACGGCCATGGAGCCCCAGGAAGTCACGTTCGACGACGTTGCGGAAGCGGCCGAGAACTTGCAGGACGAGGGCAAGCGGGTGTCCATCGAGGCTGTGAGCGAGATTCTCGGCAATGCCCCCCTCAGCGAGATCCAGACGCACCTGGCCGAATGGCGCGCCGTGCACGCCGGACCGGTGGAGATGCCCAGGGTGGAGGTTCCGCAGGCGGTAGCCGCGGCGCTGGAGAGCTGGGTCAAGCAGTACGCGAAGGATGCCGGCGCCGGTTCGCGCGCGGCGCTGGCGCAGGCCGAGAGCGAGCTGGACGCCATGGCGGTATCGGGTGCGCAGCTGGAAGCGGCACGTGCCGAACTGGCGGAGGAAGTGGCGGCCCTGACCGCCGCGCGGGATGACGCCCAGGCGCTGGCTGCGGAACGCGCCGAACTGATTGACCGCCTGAATGCGGAGCTGCGCAATGCACGCCAGATCGCTACCGATGCCCTGGTCAGCAAGGCGAAAGACCAGCTGGCCATCGACGGCAAAGACCTGCAGCTGGCGGACCTGCGCGCCCAGATCGAGCGCAATGTGGCCGCCTCGGCGGCGGAATCGGACCGCCGCCTTGCGGCTGAAATGGAACTGGTTGGCGCGGTGACCGCGCGCGACAGCTTCGAAGCCGAAGTGCGCGAACTGCGCGCCCAGCTCCAATCCTGCTTCAATGAGCGCCGCAGCGCGGCGGGCGTGAAGTCCTAAGCCTGTCCCACACCCTCGCGCCTGGCCAGCAAGGCCAGGCAGATGCCCACGCATACCACGTGGCTGAAGGCCACGCTGTACAGCACCCATAGCAGGTCGAAGCGCGGCGGCGTGGCCTGCGACAGCGGCATCACCACAAAATTCATCACGGCGTACACCACCAGCCCGGCCAGCGTGCCGGTGCGCAAGGGGTGGCGCATCAGCTGCGGCCTGGTGCCGACGATCCACGCGAAAATGCCTGCGATGGCCCAGGCCATCATCAGGTGCAGGGCCGCACCCAGCAGGGCCGAAGCGCCGCCGCCCGTGAAGGCGGCCTTGCCCTGCACGCCGGCCGCCACGCTTTGCAGGATGCGCAGCGGCGATACGCCGCGGTAGGCCGCCCAGAATGCCATGGCGCTGGCGATGTCCAGCAGCGCAATCACGGTACCCCAGCGCACGGCGCGGGCAGGAAGGGTGGAAGCTGTAGTCATGCCGCCTCGCTCATGTGGTGGGAGGCGCCCATTATGGCACTGCCGGTCCGGGCACCCAGCGGAAGTGGTCCCCGTCAGCCACCACGGTGCCGATGCCGGGGTAGGGCATGTGCGCGCCGAACACGGTCCAGCCCTCGCGCGCCGATGCGGCCAGCCAGCGCTGGCGGGCCTGGGCCGCCGCCGGCGCGCTCGAGTCGTAGCGCGTGCCCACATCGAGGCGGGCCAGCTGCACGCCGGCCACATGAATCAGGTCGCCCCAGAACAGGGCCTGTGCCCCATCCTGCTTCCACAGGAAGACCGTATGCCCCGGCGTGTGGCCGCCCGCATCCTGCGCGAAGATGCCGGGCAGGATTTCGGCGCCGTAATCGAATGTACGCACGCGCGCAGCCTGCGTATAGGGCCGCAGCGCCGACTGGATGGCGAGGATCAGTGGACGGAATTGCGCCGGCGCGCGTTCCGGCAGTGCCGGGGACAGCCAGAAACCTGCTTCCTGCGCATGCACGTGGACCGTGGCGTTCGGGTACTGCATGGCGCTGCCGTCCAGCAGCCCGCCCACATGGTCTGCATGCATGTGGGTGATGAGGATGTCTGTTACCTGCTCCGGCGCGTAGCCGGCGCTGCGCAGCATGGCGGCCAGCTGTCCCTGATAGGGCGGCAGGGCGCTGCCGCCGCCCGCATCCACCAGCACCACGCGCCCGCCCAGCGTGAACACATAGGCATTGACTGGAGAACTGGCCGGATCCGCTTCACCGGCGGCATGCAGCGCTTCCTTCAGCCGCGCCGGTTCGATATTGGTGAGCGCTTCGCTCACCGCAGGCTGCACGCCGTCCTGCAGGGCGTGCACGCGCGTGCTGCCGACTGTGGCGGTGCCGAAAGGAGCGCATGCACCCAGCGTGAGCAGCATGGCCAGGCTTGCGAGGCAGGTAGTCGTTTTCATGGCGTGACGATACCCGAAGCGGCGCGGCGAAACGTTGCCGGAATTGCTGTTTTTTGGGACTAGCCGAGCGGCAGGTAATAGTCGGCCAGGTGCTGGTGCGGCGCCGTGAAGACGGGATCGTTCACGTAATGGCAAAGGATGCGGCCAGGCGCTGCAGCGAGGCCGGTATGCAGGGCGGCCAGTTCCCGCAGCCGGGAGGGCGCGGGCCGGTCGCTGCCGCGCCAGCGCACCACCAGGTGCTTGCCGCCCCCCAGCAGCCCCTCGCGCACGCCACGCACCGGGGCCTGCCCATCCACCCGTTCCAGGCATGCCGCGGAGGCCGCATCGGCCAGCCCGGCATCCACCTGCGACCAGACCGTCCACGCGGCACGTTCCAGTCCCTGGGTTTCGGCGCGGGCCAGCAGATGGTCGAAGGCGTTGGCGGGCGATGCGCCGAAGTCGGCGAATGGCAGCTGGTAGACGCGGCGCGCAGGCAGTTCGGCCATGCGCACATGGTAGTTCAGCGGCGGCGGCTGTTCGCGCGTGCGGCTCGGCGTCAGACCAAACTCGCGGTGGAAGGCGCGCGCGAAGGTCTGCGGAGAACCGTAGCCGCAGCTGATGGCGGTGGAGGTGACGTCCGCGCCGTCCAGCAGCAATGCCTGTGCGCGCGCAAGGCGCAGGCGGCGCACGGTGGCCAGAGGCGTCTCGCCCAGCGCTTCCACATAGAAGCGCGCAAAATGGAATCTGGACAGGCAGGCTTCATCGGCCAGCGCGGCCAGCGTGATGTGTCCGAACAGGTGCTGTTCGATATAGTCCATTACGCGCCGGAGGCGGCGGCGCCGCTCGATGATATGCCGGAGCGACATGCGCCTTCAGTCTTCCGCTTCGATGCCCTGCTGCCGCAGGCGTTCGATGTTTGCCTTCATCGCTTCCAGCACTTCCGCAGAATGGCCCTGCCACTCCAGCACTTCGCCGACCACCCGCAGCGGGTCGCGCGAGCGGTAGGACTTGGTGGGATTGCCGGGGAATTTTTTATCGGTGAGATTGGGGTCATCCACGATAGGCCCGGTCGGTTCCACGATATAGATCCGTTCCCGGCCGCTGCCCTGCGCCAGCTCGGCGCCCCAGACCGCCGCCTCCAGCGTGGCGCTGAGGTAAACGTGATTGGCTTTCTTGCCGGTGCCGTAGTTGGTGATGAAGCCCGGCGCAATCAGGTCGCCCGGTTTCAGGTCGGCGCGGGTGCCATGGTATAGCGGTATCGAGGTGTCGATGGTCATGCGGTCTCCTTGTTCAGGTCAGAAGCGTACCTTGCCGAAACGCCCGGTTCGCGTCAACGGCGCTTTTGTTATGAGTTGAAACAGTCCACCCGCTCGCGTCGAAGCTGGGGTATCATGCATTAAGTCGAAAACGCCAGCACTGAAGCTGGCGTTTTGCTTTTGTGGGTTTAGCCCTGGGGCCTGAGCGCCTTCCGCACGGCGGGCAGCAGGCGCTCGCGCTGGGCCTCGTCCTTGCTTTCGCTGAGCGATACGTAGAGCGGCATCAGGAAGCTTTTGAGGTTATGCCTGCGCGCCAGGCCGGCCTGGGTGCGGAACGAGGGATCGGCCGGTGTGATGGCGATGCTGCCTATCCATGCCTCCCACTCGGCGGCATCGAGTTCAGCGCGCCGCGCCAGATAGAACACCGGCGCCATCAGCCGCTCGCCTTCGCCGTACTGGAAGAAATGCGCGGATGCCGCAGCGCCGGTGGCGGAGAGCTGTGCCGCTACCGCCGACAGAATCAGCTTCTGTTCGCGTTTTCCGAGCGCGGGATTGAGCGACAGCTGCAGCATCAGGTCGGCCCCGTGGGCCACGCCATGGCGCCAGCCTTCCTTCTCGTCGTAGCCCCGGTAATCGCGCACCGCGGCGAGGTAGGCGGTGGCGCCTTCCAGCAGCTCGTTCCGTTCCGCCTCGCTGAGCCAGGGCTTGATGCGGTCGGTGCGCGCCACTTCGGCCAGCACCAGCGCCGCAAAGGGCTGGGCGAATCCCGCGGCATCCTGCTGCTTCAGCACCGCCAGCTGGCTCGCGCGGATGCGGCCCAGCGTTGCCGGCTCCAGCTTCTGGGCGCGCATCCACGCGGCCAGCGCGTCGTAGGCCATGCCATCGCGCAGCACCGGGTCCGGGTCGCCCAGGCAGCCGAGCAGGCCGATTGCCAGGGCCTGCCGCCTGGCCTCGTCCGCCACCTCCCATTTCGCCGCCTGGAGCTCGGCCAGCTGGCTGCGCGAGGTGCCTGCAGGCGGGCAGGCCGCTGCCGCCATGCTGTGGACGAGAATGGTGCCGATGAGAGTCAGAAGGAGGCGCATGGATTCACTTTCTTATCGAGACAGAAGCAGTATATCCATACTTTCCTCTGCTGCGGGAAGGCGCAGGCAGGCACAGCAACTGTCCTGCCGAGCACGGCGGCTAACAAAAACGCCACCCGAAGGTGGCGTTTTCCATGTTGCGCGCTCAGTAGTCCCAGATCACCGGCACCCAACGGAAGGCCGCGCCGTCGATGGCCACCCGGCTGACGGACGGGAATGGCAAGTGGGAGGCCACCAGCAGCCCGCCGTTCTCCGCCAGTTCCTGGAACAGGCGGACCCGTACGCGGGCCGACTCCTCCGGGTCGTGCTCGAAGCCGTTTTGCCACTCCGGATGATCGAACCCGACCGGGAACATGGCGTCGCCGGCGAACATCAGCCGTTCACCAGCGGATTCCAGGTCGACCACGCAGTGGCCCGGTGTATGGCCGCCGGTGAGACGGACGGCCACTCCCGGCGCAACCTCGTACTTGTCGTCGAAAGTCCGGATCCGGTCGCGGTATTCGTTATAGAAGGCGGCGGCGGTCGACCGCAGCACGTCCGGCACCGGCTTCGGCATGGCCGTGTGGGAGAAATCGGGCGCGGTCCAGAACTCGACCTCGGCGGCGGCCACATGGATGCGCACGTCCGGACGCAAGCGGCGTTTCACATCGTCGACGAGCAGCCCGCCCACGTGGTCCATGTGCATGTGGGTAATGATCACGTCGGTCACGGACTCCAGGTGGATACCGGCGGCCTCCAGCCGCTGGGGAAACTGCCCGGCGCGCGGGAAGCCCGCGAACTGTCCGCCCAGCCCCGCGTCGATGAGGATGGTCTGCTCGCCGCTGCGCACCACCATCACGTTCAATGGCCAGTCGAACGTCTCCTGCGGCAGGAAATTATCGTCCAGCCAGACTGCCAGGTCGGATGGGGCCACATTAGTCGCCATCGTCGCGGTGGGCAAGGGCAGCACGCCGTCGCTCACCACCAGCACGTCCAATTCCCCGAGCCGCAGCGCGTAACGCGACGGCACCAGCTCCTGTGGCGCGTTGACCAGACCCATGTCGGTGTGCGTATCGCGCTTGATCGGGCTCTTTTTTGTTTGCGTTTGAATGTTGCTGACCATTTGGTTCATTTTCATCTCCGGTTGAATGTTGCAGTGCCTGGTTCAGAGATCGGTGACGCGTTCCGGATCAGCCGACGCGAGCGCGGCGGCGCGCTCGGCCTTTGGCGGATAGATCCAGACGGTGTTGATCTCCTGCTTCGTTTTCTTGGCGACCTCGCCCACCATCTCGACCTTGCGCTCCCAGCCCCGCGTGAACAGCGCGCCGGCTTCGCCGAGGTCCAGGCAGGTGACGTAGGCCTTCTGATGGTAGGGCCGGGCTGGCACGCCGAGCAGTTCGGCCGCCGCGTTGTTGCCGGCAAACGCGCCCATCCGGGTGGCGTGCTGGCAGGACATCAATGCGTAGTGACCCTCGTCGTCACAGGCGGCGCGGGCGGCATCGCCGGTGGCGAAAATGCCTGGAACGCCCGGCACGCGCAGCTCGCGATCGACCAGCAGCCGGCCGGCATTGTCGCGCTCGGCGGAGATTTGTTCGGTCAGCGGGGCGGCCCGAATGCCTGCCGCCCAGATGATGGTTTCGGTCTCGATGTGTTCGCCGCTGGACAAGGTAATGCCGGCTTCGTCGAGCGAGGTGACGCCGACGCCGAGCCGGGGTTCCACGCCGAGCTTGCGCAGCGCTTCGTCAATGACGGGGCGGGAATCCGGGCCCATGTCGGGCGCAATCACATTGTTGCGGTCGACGATGATGATGCGGGTCTCTGCGTCGTTGCCGAGAATTGCCCGTAGCCGCGCCGGGAGTTCGGTCGCCGCCTCGATGCCGGTGAAGCCGCCGCCCACTACGACAACCGTGCTGCGCCCCTTCGTGGCTGGACGCATGGCCAGGCCATGCAGGTGCTTGTCGAGGGCAACCGCGTCGTCGAGCGAGTCGACGCTGAAGCTGTGCTCGGCGAGGCCGGGTATGTTTGGACGGAACAGCCGGCTGCCCGAGGCCACCACCAGGCGGTCATAGGAGAGCGATGTGCGCTTCCCATCTGCGGCCGCGATGCCTACGGTGCGGGAGGTGGCGTCGACCGTGTCGGCGCTGCCTTGCACGTACACGACGTCGATGGCATTGAACAGCTCCAGCAGCGGTGCAGTGAGGGTTTCCGGATGCGGTTCATAGAGCCGGGGGCGAACCACCAGCGTCGGTGCTGGTGATACCAGCGCGATTTCCAGCTGTTCTGGTGAAGCGCCCTGGATATCGCGCAGCCGGGCTGCGGAAAGCGCGGCGTACATGCCGGCGAAGCCGGCGCCTATGATGACGAGTCGCATCTGATTCACTCCTTTGATTTTGGACAGCCATACTGTAGCCAGCGGGGGCCCCGGGCGCTGCAGAGCGATTGCCCAGCTTGCAGCGCGATTGCTGTTAACGCGCGCGCCGCCGCCAATCGCTCGGCGTTTCGCCGGTGAGCTTGCGGAATCCGGCGGCGAAGGCCGTTTGGGAGGTATAGCCCAGCGCCGCGGCGACTGACATGACGGAGGCATCGGTGTCACGCAGCATGTTCATGGCTTGTTCGAGCCGGTGCTGGCGCAGCCAGACATGGGGCGCGAGCCCGGTGCTTTCCTTGAAGGCGCGGCAGAAGTGGAAACGCGACAGGCCCGCTTCCGCTGCCAGCGCCCCGAGCGACACGTCGGCATCGCTGTCCGAACGCAGGCGTTCAATGGCGCGGAGCAGGGTCTTCGGCGCCAGGCCACCCCTGACCGGCCGCACTGTAGCCGGAGTGCCGGTATGGGCGGCCAGCAGGCGTGTGGCCAGCAGGTCGATCAATTGCTGCCTGAACAGCGCATCGAGCGCCTCGTTGCCTTCGAGTAAGTCGGAGGCGCTCAGGAGCAGGCGCGATGTGATGGGATCGGCCTGCGCCGTGCGCTCCAGCAGTTCGACCGGAGCGGCGATCCCGGCTTCAGCGGCGATGCGCGCGAGCGACGCATGCGGAAGATAGAGCTGAACGATATCCACAGGTTTTGGAACATCCCATCGGGAGCTTGAGCCTTCAGGAATGATGATCACCACGCCCGGGCGAACCGTTCCAATCGCGGTCGATTTTCCGGACCGCCGCTGCATGCGCTGCACTACGCCGTTGTAAGCCATGATGACGTGGTGGGACATGGGCAGGATGACGTCGTGCAAGGGACCATGTTTCCAGTGGGCGATGCCGGCGCCGGATGGGTCCAGCGTCATGCGGAATGGCGTGGTCCCGAGCACCCGTGCCATCTCATCACCGGCGGGACGCGCTCCGGACGCGGCCGAAGGGCTACCGGAATGATTGCGTGGGATAGGTGACGTTGTCATGCTTTGGGCCTGTCAGTATAAAGGGAGATGCGCTGTGCGCTCCATGCTCCTTTAAGACGGCGGTCCCGGCCGGTTTGTGACAGCTGGACAAGCTATTTTGCTCGAGCAAACAAAAACGCCGACCTGCGAAGGTCGGCGTTTTCATTTTTTATTCTTGGTGGCCCGGGGCGGAATCGAACCACCGACACAAGGATTTTCAATCCTCTGCTCTACCAACTGAGCTACCAGGCCAAGGCGCGCAATTATAGCAGGGCTGGCGGCGCTCGCCAAGTGCCTGCGCCGCCGGGCTGGGATAGAATGCGGGCATGACCGTCCCTGCCAATAATTCACCCCTGCTGGATGCCGGCCAGATTGCCTTCTTGCGCGGCGGCGTATCGATCAGCGTCGGCAGCTGCGGCAGCAGCGGGCTGCCGCAGCTGGTGCGCGGTATCGGCTGCCGCGTGGCCGATGATGGCAGCCAGGTGACCATCTTCGTGCCGGAAGCGAAATCGCAGCAGGTGCAGCGCGATATTTTCGCCAATGGCGCCATCGCCGCAGTGTTTACCCGGCCTTCCACCCACCGCACCTTGCAGATCAAGAGCCGCGACGCGCGGGTCACGGCACTGAATGCCGCCGATGTGGCGCTGGTGCACGCCTACCGCGATGCCTTCGTCGAGGAGCTGGGCGCCATCGGCTTCCGCGAGGACATGGTGCGCACCCTGCTCGCGGCGCCGGACGGCGAACTGGTGGGCCTGAGCTTCCGGCCCACCGAAGCCTATACGCAGACGCCGGGGCCGAACGCAGGCAAGCCGCTGGAGAGCGGAGCATGAGCGTGGTCCGCCTTGACGCGATCCGGGAGTGCTTTGAAGGCCTGATCCCTGCGGTCATTGCCACGGCCGATGCGAGCGGCATGCCCAACGTGTCCTATCTCACGCAGGTGCAGTACGTGGACCCGCAGCATATCGCGCTGTCCTGGCAGTTCTTCAACAAGACCCGCAGCAACATCCTCGGCAGCCGCAAGGCGCGTCTGATGGTGATCAGTCCCCTGACGGCGGCGCAGTACCAGCTCACGCTGGAGTTCCTGCGCACCGAAACCAGCGGCTCGCTATTCGAGAGCATGAAGGCCAAGCTGGCGGGCATTGCCTCTCACGTGGGCATGAGCGGCGTGTTTCAGCTGCTGGGTTCCGATGTCTACCGCGTGACCGAGATGCACTGCCTGCAGGGCGCCCAGGTGCCGCCGCCGCTGTCCACGCTGAACCGGCTGGCGGAACTGCGCGGCTGCAGCGAGCGCCTGCGCGAGTGCCGCGACCTGGCAGGCCTGTTCGACGAAACACTGCGCTGCCTCAATGAGAAATTCGGCATCGCGAATGCGGTGATCCTGATGCATGACGCGCCCAGCGCGAGCCTGTACACGGTGGCCAGCCAGGGCTATCCGGAGTCCGGCGTCGGTTCCGAGATCGCGCTGGGCGAGGGCGTGATCGGCGTGGCGGCGCGCGAGCGCACGCCGATCCGCATCAGCCACATGACTTCCGAATATGGCTATGGCCGTGCGGTGCGCGAGGCCTGGCGCGGCAGCCCGATGGCCGATGCGCTGGCGCTGGAGATTCCGCTGCCCGGCCTGCCGGAATCGCGCAGCCAGATGGCGGTGCCCATCCTCGGCTGCGACAGGCTGATGGGCGTGCTGTATGTGGAAAGCCCGCAGGACCTGCGCTTTACCTACGATGATGAAGATGCCCTCGTCACGCTGGCGGCGCAGCTGGCAATGGCCATGCACATCATGCAGGGACAGGAGGCGGAAGCGGTGCAGCCCGTGCCTGCGGTGCAGCAGGCCCCGCGCGGTGCGCCGCTGCTGGTGCGGCGCTTCGCCGCGAGCGACAGCGTGTTTTTCGGGGAGGACTACCTGATCAAGGGCGTGGCGGGGCGCGTGCTGTGGTGCCTGATGCAGGACTTCGCGCAGCATGGCCGCAGCACGTTCAGCAACCGCGAGCTGCGCATCGATCCGCGCCTGCGGCTGCCGGACGTGAACGATAACCTGGAAGCGCGCCTGGTGCTGCTGGCGCGCCGCCTGGCCGAGCGCGGCGCCGGGGTAGCGATCGAGAAGACCGGACGCGGCCAGTTCCGTCTGAATGTGGAGCGCCCGCTGCAGCTGGTGGAGGTCAGCTGAGCTTGCGCTGATATCAGGCTGAGAGCGCCATCTTCAGCTTGCGGCTGTCGCCCTCGTCCAGCATCTCCGTGGCCATCTGCAGCAGGCCTGCAAACACCGGCGCTGGAGCGCCGGCGCGCATCCCCTTGAACAGCGCCGCGCGTTCCGCAGGGTTCAGGGCCGGGATCATCCACTTCATCGAAAAAGCCATTTCCTCGGGCGCGATGGTCGCCACGATGGCCTGTTCGATCGCCATCAGTTCCTCATCCGAGTAATGCGCCCACAGCACGGCATTGTTCGCCGTTTCTTCCATATTCATGTGCACCAGGTTTTCGCCGACGAATACCGACAGTGCACGGTGCAGGTGGCCCAGCTGCACGGCGCGGGCCGCTGGCTTCGATGCCTCCACCAGGTCGCACAGCATCTCCAGGTTGGCGATATCGGACAGGTGGTGCACATGGTCCGCTTCCGCCGTGCCGGTGGAGCCGGGCGCGCGCGCTTCCATTGCCGGGTGCACGAATTCGGATTCGTGTTTCAGGTGGCCGCGCATGAAGTCCAGCAGGCCGCGCAGCTGCTGCAGGCTGTTCGCCACGTCGGCCGCGTCGCCGGCGTCGATGCGGCCGCTGCGCTGCAGCGTGTCGCTCATGAAGGCGCGCAGCGCCTTGTGGATCGGGTTGTAGATATTCAGTCGGGTGGCATGCAGATCGCTCATGGCTTCCTCAAGGGGTGTCAGATTCGAGGTCTGCATGGTAGCGAGGCGCTGTGCCGCGCGTTCTTAAAACTTCCCTCAGCGCTTCTTAAAAACTTCTTAAGCTCTTGAGCACGCGGCCGTCCGCGCCGAACAGCACGATGTATTCGGGGCCTTTGTGCTGCGCCCGGCGCGTGGCTTCCGGATAGAGCCAGGCCTGCATGCCGCTGGCGAAGCGCACTTCCGTCGCGGGTCCCAGCAGCGCACGCACCTCGGCCTCCGCCTGGCCGGGCTGGATGCCGGGTGCGGGCGGGGCCTCCGGCGCGGGCGGGTCGTCCATGTATTCGAAACTGAGCAGGGTATCGTCCGGCCAGCTGCGGTCCCAGATGGGGGCGTGGTAGCTGCGGTCCAGCAGCACCTGGCAATCGCAGTAGGGCAGGTCGGCGGCGGGAAGGGTGCCGCCTGCGTACTGCAGGCGGAAGGGCAGGGTGGCGCTGCGCGATCCGGCACGCAGGTGCACGGCGAACAGCGGCTGCTCGGCGAAGAACAGGTAATTGCCCTGCTCGTCGCCGCACACCCGCTCCGGGCTGGTGAGCATGTCGGACAGCCAGCGGAACAGGTGGGCATTGTTCGACACCAGCCCCGCCTCCACGCCCACCAGACATTCGGTGCGCAGGTCGCCCAGGCGCCGCTGGCCTTCCGGCACGCCGGGGCTGCGCACATCCGCGCGCCAGGTCATGCTGGCGGTGCGGCGGTTTGCCACCAGCGCGGCATCTTCGCGCTGCGCCTGCGCATTGCGCTCCAGCGTAAAGCTGTTGTCGGGCGCCACCGGCACCGGCAGGTTCACCCAGTCGCCCACCACTTTCATGGCGATCCCTTCCATGCGCGTGCCCGGCAGCCGGGGCAACAGACGGAAGCGCAGCACGGCGCCGGGCGCCTTGCTTTGTTCTGTTTCGAAACGATCCATGCCGCGCAGCATTTTGCGGTAGGATTTGTCAACCGGATCGCGGGTGGATGTCACGGTTACGCTCTGCACCTGGGCCATCGCAGCGCAGGATGTGCAGAGCACAGCAAGCAGGAAGAAGCGTTTCATGGCTTTGTTCAGGACAATAAAAGTGACAGGCCAACCGTCTCCGGGCCGCCCCGCATCGGGCGGTACAATCGGTGTGACCCTGGCAGCAGAATAGCGAAAAAAATCCCATGACGAATGACCGAACGCCAACCGTAGCGAGCCCGCTGGAGCGCCGGCAAACGCTGGCGAACTACGAGCAGCGTTATGAAATGCTGGTGGCGAGCATCAGCGACTACGCGATCTATATGCTCGACACGGACGGCTATGTCAGCAGCTGGAATGCCGGTGCTGAACGCTTCAAGGGCTACCAGGCGGCCGAGATCCTCGGCCAGCATTTCTCCCGCTTCTATACGGACGAAGACCGCGCCAGCGGCCTGCCGGCGCGTGCGCTCGCCGCGGCACGGACCGAAGGCCGCTTCGAGGGTGAAGGCTGGCGCATGCGCAAGGATGGCACGCGCTTCTTCGCCAATGTGGTGATCGACCCGATTCGCAATGCGGCGGGAGAGCTGGTCGGCTTTGCCAAGATTACGCGCGATATCACCGAGCGTATGCGGGCGCAGGAAGCGCTGCGCGAAAGCGAGCAGCGCTTCCGCCTGCTGGTGCAGGGCGTGACGGACTACGCGATCTACATGCTGTCGCCGGAAGGCCTGATCACCAACTGGAATGTGGGCGCGCAGCGCATCAAGGGCTACACGAAAGACGAGGTGGTGGGCACGCATTTCCGCCGCTTCTTTACGGACGAGGACCGCGAGGCCGGCCTGCCCGAGCGTGCGCTGGAAACGGCACGGCGCGAGGGCCGCTTCGAAAGCGAGGGCTGGCGCGTGCGCAAGGATGGCACGCGCTTCTGGGCCAGTGCGGTGCTGGACCAGATCCTCGACGATGAAGGCAAGCTGATGGGCTTTGCCAAGATCACGCGCGACATTACCGAGAAACGCAAGGCAGCCGAATCGCTGGAGCAGGCGCGCAATGCCCTGTTCCAGTCGCAGAAGATGGAGGCGGTGGGCCAGCTCACCGGAGGCGTGGCGCACGATTTCAATAACCTGCTCGCGGTGCTGTCCAGCGGGATCGACATCCTGTCGGTGCAGGCCCAGAGTGCCGGCGGCGCCAGCAACCTGCGTGTACTGGACAGCATGCGACGCGCGGTTGAACGCGGCGCCCTGCTCACGCAGCAGCTGCTGTCCTTCGCGCGCCAGCAGCCGCTGGAACCGGCGCCGCACCAGCTGAATACCCTGATCAGCAGTTTCGAGCCCGTGCTGCGGCGTGCCAGCGGCCCGCTGGTGAACTTCCGCATCGACCTGGCGCCGAAGCTCGAAACCGTGATGGTGGACGAGGCGCGCTTTGAAGCGGCCCTGCTCAACCTCGTGGTCAACGCACGCGACGCCATGCCGGAAGGCGGCGCACTGTTCCTCGAAACACGCAGCGCCACGCTGGCCGAGGGCCAGGTGCCCGGCCTTGCCGCCGGCCCCTATGTGCGCGTGACCGTGCACGACACCGGCACCGGCATGGCGCCGGAAATACGGGAACGCGTGCTGGAGCCCTTCTTTACCACCAAGCCGCCCGGCAAGGGTACCGGCCTTGGCTTGAGCCAAGTATATGGCTTCATCAAGCAGTCCGGCGGCGAAGTGGATATCACCACGGCGCTGAGGCAGGGCACGGCCATCAGCCTCTACCTGCCGGCCGCGCTGGAAACCGAAGCGGGCATGCCGGCCGAAGCCCAGCGTCCCGACCGGGTGCTGATCGTGGAAGACGACGCGCTGGTGATGGAGCTGGCGACAGAACTGTTCCATGCGATGGGCTATGAAGTACTGGCCGCCGGCGACGGGCGCGAAGCACTGCGCGTGCTGGAGCGCGACCCCGCCATCGATGTGCTGTTCAGCGATGTGATGATGCCGAACGGGATGACGGGCATCGAACTGGCGCAGCAGGTGCGCGAACGCTACCCGGCTATCAAGATCATCCTCGCTTCCGGCTACCCGCTGCCTGCGCTGCGCAACCAGCATGAAGGCATCGGCGATTTCGTCCTGCTGAGCAAACCCTACCGCCTGGCCGACCTGGCCCGGCACCTGAGGATGCCGGGCTGAGTCCATCTCAGTTGCTGCCGTAGTGGGCCGCCTGAGCCGCACCGGGCTGCATGGCGCCGCGCTGCTGTTCTTCCGCCACCGCTTTCAGGTAACGTGCCAGCGCATCGTCCAGCGTGGGCAGCATGCGTCCGCGCTCGCTGCCCAGCGCGGAGAAGCGCGGCTGCGCGGCGCTGAACTCCAGCGCGCTGGAGGGCAGCAGCTGCAGGCGCTTGTCCGGAATGCCGGCCAGGGCGCAGGCGCGCTGCGCCAGTTCGGCCCAGCTCACCGGCTCGCCATTGCTCAGGTGCCAGATGCCGGATTCGCCATCGATCATCAGGTCCAGGCAGGCCTGCACCAGGTCCGGCACATAGGTGGGCGACACTACCAGGTCTTCCGCCGCTGAGAAGCTGCGGCCCTCGCCCAGCGCCTGCAGCGCCAGCGTCACGAAGTTATGCCGGTCCCAGGGGCCGAAGAAGGCGCTGGTGCGCACCATCAGCGCGTCCGGATTCACGCCCAGCACGCGCCGTTCCGCCTCGGCCTTGCTCTGGCCGTAGACATTGAGCGGCGAGACCGGGTCGCTTTCCACGTAGGCGCTGCCCTTGCTGCCGTCAAATACCAGGTCGCTGGAGAAGCTGAGCAGGCGGATATTGTGGCGCGCGCAGGCCACAGCCAGCACCACGGGACCGTGCGCATTCTCGCGCAGGCAGCGGCCGGCCTCCTTCTCCGCATCGTGCACGCGCACATAGCCGCCGGCGTTGATGATGGCCCAGGGCCTGTAGCGCTTGATGGCTGCATCCACCGAAGCCGGGTCGGCAATGTCCATCTCCTGCCGGGTCAGCACATGCACGGCCAGGTGGCGTTCGGCGCAGATGCGGGCGAAGGCGCTGCCCAGCGTGCCGGTGGCGCCGCTGATCAGGATGGGCTGCACCGTGTGCTGGGCGCTGCGCCGTTCGCCGGGCAGCGCGGCAATGCTGGTGCTGGTAGCCACCGGCGGGCAGAGGAAGCGTCCCGGACGCCGCCACCAGCCCTGGCCCTGCAGCACCGGGTGCGAAGGCGCGCGGCCGGACGCCAGTTCGCGCATCAGGCGCACCACGGCGGTGGGCCGCGGTTCGGGACCGCGCAGGTCGAAGGCCCCGCTTTCGTAGTAGCCGCGGCATTCCGTCACCAGGCAGTTCCAGTCGAAGGAGCCGAGCAGGGCCCACACCGTCACGGCGCGCATGTCGGCGCCGCCGCGCTGCACCTCCTGCGCGGCCTGCCACACTTCCATCAGCCAGCGCAGCTGGTCTTCGCGGTTGGCGTCGATGTGGGCCTCGGTCACGGCCAGCGGCAGGCTATAGCGCTCCCACGCCTCCTGCAGCAGCGGGCCGACGCCGGGTGTCGGCGTGGCCAGTGCGCGCGCCGCCTCGATGTCGGCAAAGCCGTGCACACCCACATACTGTTTCGGATAGCGCTCGCCGCGGTGATCGAGCCAGCGCTCGCTGGTGATGTAGTAGTTGACGCCCACGATATCGGGCGGGCAGGTGTTATCGCGGAACCACTGCAGTTCTTCTTCGGTGATGCCGCTGCCGATGAAGTAGTCCCATAGGGCGTGCTCTGGCCCCACCATGCCGCACAGCAGGTCCCAGGCCAGCCAGCGCCGCTCGTTATAGAAGTCGGCCCACTCGCTCAGTTCCGGCGTGCTGTAGGTTTTTCCCAGGTCATCGGTCTGCACCAGTTTCGCATCCGGGTTGACCTTGCGGATGGCGCGCATCGACAGCACCACGCCTTTGCACTGGTTCATCAGCGCGCGCAGGAAGGACAGGTCGTCCTGCGCGTGCGGATACCACAGGCCGTACAGGGCGCAGAAGCGGGCGGTGGTGCAGGGTTCATTGACGGGGGTGTAGTACTCCACCCAGGGATAGCGCTGTGCGACAGCGCCTGCGTATTCGGCCAGGCCTTCGGCGAAGTTCTCATCAACCAGGCTGGTATGGCGCGGGCCGCTGCCATGGTGCACCAGGCCGACGATGGGCTGCACGCCGAGGTCGCGCAGGGCCGGCAGGCGCTCATCAGGCCAGGACCAGTCGGCCTTGTCCAGGCCATCCGGCGCAATGAGCTCCCACAGCACGGGGTAGCGCAAGGCCTTGATGCCGAGTGCCGCAAAACGGTCCAGATCGCTGATCCGGCCGGTGTGGCCGTTCTGGTCCATCTGACTGAAATACTGATCGCGTACGCGGTTAACGGTCGCTTCGAGGCCGCCCCACAGTTCGATCGCCTGACGCTGGCTTACATCGTTGTTTGAATTCATTTTTTGCTTAGCTAGTCGAACGTGCGGAAAAGTATGCAGATATTCGGCCTTGTGCGGCGCAGCTTTGCTTTGCGTTATCGAACAGGCTGCTAGGGCAAGCTTTGAGTAAACTATCGGGCCTGACCGTCATGCAGGAGCACAGATGAGGTATGTTTTTCTGGGCAATTCGTTGCAGGAGTGGGGGATAGCGCTGGCAGTCGCACTGGGCGCCTCCGTGCTCATGTACGTCAGCAAATGCTTTATCCTGCGCCGGCTCAACGCCATCGCACAGCGCACCGCCACCAGGGTGGATGACTGGCTGGCGCGCATCCTGCGTTCGACCTATCCGGTCTTCATGGTGGTGGTGTCGCTCTACCTGGGCAGCCTGCTGCTCGAGCTGCCGCGCAAATATGAGGTAGGGCTGTGGCGCATCGCCGTCACCGCCATGCTGCTGCAGGCGGCCTTCTGGGGCGATGCGGCCGTACGCAGCTGGCGCGCACGCCTGCGCTCCAATACCGACAGCACGGCCGGCGCCACCTCGGCCGCCATCATCGACTTCGTGCTGCGCATGGTGGTGTGGGTCGTCTTCGTGCTGATGATCCTCGATAACCTGGGCTTCAATATCACCACCCTGGTGGCCAGCCTGGGGATCGGCGGTATCGCGGTGGCGCTGGCGGTGCAGAACATCCTGGGCGACCTGCTGGCCTCCCTGTCCATTGTGCTGGACAAGCCCTTCGTGGTCGGCGATTTCATCATCGTCGGCGAACAGCTGGGCACCGTGGAATACATCGGCCTGAAGACCACGCGCCTGCGCGGCCTGGGCGGTGACCAGATCATCTTCTCCAACGGCGACATCCTCAAGGCGCGCATCGGCAACCAGACGCGCATGCATACGCGGCGCGCCGCCTTCCAGGTGCGGGTGCGCTACGGCACCAGCGCTGAGCAGCTGGCCGGCATTCCGCAGCTGATCAAGGACATCATCCTGAAGCAGAAGGCCACGGCGGATTTCGAGCGCGCCCACCTGTTCGCGCTGGGCGAATGGTCGCTGAACTATGAAGTGGTGTACTGGATCAAGTCGCCGGACTACTTCGTGTTCGTCGATACGCAGCAGGCCATCTTCCTCGACCTGGTGCGCGCCTTCGAGGAGCGCGGCATCGACTTCGCCTACCCGATGCGCATGATCGTGCGCGATCCCGATGACCGGCAGGGCGAGCTGCCGCCGTTCGACCAGCCGCTGCAACAAGGCCCGCCGCCCGCGCAGACACATTAAGGACACAAGGCTTGATCCGCATCAGCAGGCGCGCGCGCCCATGCTGTCCAATGGCCCGGAGGAGACCATTATGGACACGCCATACTGCTTTGCCCGGCGCAGCGCGGCGGGTCTGAGTTTCGAGGGAAGCACCAGCTGCACGCTGGGCCACCGGGTCGGCGCCGCGGACGGCATCTGGGCATGGTGGAACTGGGACGGCGCCGCGCTCACTGCTGCCAATGAGCGTTATGGCATGTACCCGCTGTACTGCTACAGCGCGCCGGATGGCGCAGGGCTTTCGCCGTCCATCCCCCGGCTGATCGCACTGGGGGCCGATGCGGAGCTGGACCATGCGGCGCTGGCGGTTTTTCTGCGGCTAGGCTTCTTCATCAGCGACGACACGCCCTTCCGCCATATCCGGGCCTTGCCGCCGGCTGCTTCACTGCGCTGGGACGGCGTCCTTCACCTGGCATCGGCAGGCAAGGCGGCGCCGCCGCCGGCATCCATGCGGCGCGATGCCGCCATCGACGCCTATATCGCGCTGTTCCGCCAGTCGGTTGCGCGCCGCGCGCCGTCCAGGGGCGAATGGATCATGCCCCTCAGTGGCGGACGTGATTCGCGCCACATCCTGTTCGAACTGCTGCAGCAGGGCCACCGGCCCGCGCAGTGCGTGACCACGGAACACATTCCACCGCGTGGCAGCGAAGACGTCCGCATCGCGGGCCTGCTGGCGCGGGAACTCGGGCTGGCGCACGTGGTGCTGCCCCAGCCTTCCTGCCGCTTCGAGCCGGAACAGCGCAAGAACCTGCTCACCGGTTTTTGCTCGGATGAACACACATGGTATCTGGTGGCGATGGATTACCTGGCGCGCCACAAGCTGCCGGTTTACGACGGCATCGGGGGCGATGTGCTGTCGGCGGGCCTGTTCGCATCGCCGCGCAGCGTAGCGCTGTTCGCGTCCTGCGACCCGCATGCCATTGCGGACGGCTTGATGGTGGCGGACGAGGCGGCGCTGGCCCGTCTGCTGCCTGCGCCGCTGGCGCGCAGCGTGAACCGCGAAGTGGCCATCGAGCACCTGGCGGCCGAAGTGGCGCGGCACCTGGAGCGGCCCAATCCGATTGCTTCGTTCTACTTCTGGAACCGCACCCGGCGTGAAATCGCGCTGGTGCCTTACGGGCTGCTGGATAGCCTGCCGCTGGTGCACGCGCCCTATCTGGACCACGACCTGTTCGACCTGCTGGCCAGCCTGCCTCTCGCCATGGTGGCGGACCATGCGCTGCATAGCGACGCTATTGCGCGCGCGTACCCGCGGCTGGCGCACCTGCCGTATGAGGACAAGGATGCAGATGTGCCCAGCCCGGCGCAGCTGGATGCGCGCTTCGCCCGCCGCCTGGCGCGCGCGCTGCTGGCGCAGCGGCGCTCGCCGCTGGTGCGCGGCAGCTTCCTGTGGCCGCGCCTGCTGGGCTGCCTGGCCAGCGAACGCGTGGCCGCCGGCTCCGCATGGTATGCCAACCTGGCGCTCTACCTGCATCAGCTAGGTATGCAGGCGCCGCTGCTGCGCGCCTGAGGCGCCTCAGCGTCCGCCTGCTTCGATGGCGATGCGCGCCGCGCTTTCCGGATCGGACAGGCGCAGCGCCTGCACCAGCTCATCGACCGAGGTGCCGCAGGCGAACACCAGCACCTCCCCGGGCCGGCAGCGTGCCAGCGCTTCGTTCACGGCGCTCTCGCTGTCCAGGATCAGGCTCACAGCGCCGCTGCGCGAACGCTGGCGTGCACCTTCCAGCATCAGCATGGCGCGTTCACCCGGCACGCGGCCACGGTGTTCGGTCGGGGATTCATAGGCAATCACCTCGTCGAAGCCTTCGCCGCACAGCGCACCGATCATGCGCAGGTCTTCATCGCGGCGGTCGCCCGGCGCCGTCACAATGGCCATGGTGCGGCCGGCCGTCATGCCGCGCGCCATGTGCGCCAGCGCCTGGTAGGCCGCCGGGTTGTGCGCGTAATCGACCACGATTTTCACGCCGCGCGCCTCATACACATTGGTGCGCAGCGGATTGCGTTTGCCGTCCGAGACGAAGGAGGCCAGGCCGTCGGCGATCTGCGCCACCTGCAGGCCACTGGCCAGCAGGGCGGCCGACGCGGCCAGCGCATTGGCGATGTTGTGGCGCGCGCAGCCATCCACCGTGGCCGGCATTTCTTCGGCCCAGCACAGGCGGCGGCGGCGCTGGCCGTCGGCCAGGATCAGCGCACCGTCCTGCAGATAGGCCGCGCGGCCGCCGCGCTCCAGGTGCTGCAGCAGCAAGGGCAGGTCCGGGTCGCAGGCGAACCAGATGCGCTCCACTTCGTCCGCCAGTTCCGCCGCTATCGCGAGGCAGCCCTGGTCTTCCGCATTGAGTACCACGGCGCGGCGCGCCGCGTGGGCCACCACGCCCTTGGCGCGGATCAGGTCTTCCATCGTATCGATGCCGTCCATACCGAGGTGGTCGGCCGTCACGTTCAGCACCACGCCCACATCGCACTGGTCGAAGGCCAGGCCGCGTTTCAGGATGCCGCCGCGGGCCGTTTCCAGCACGGCGAATTCCACTTCCGGCGCCGTCAGCACGGTGCGCGCGGACCAGTAGCCCGCGCAGTCGCCTTCGCGCACGCATTCGCCGTCGATGAACACGCCTTCCGTGGTGGTGCAGCCGGTGCGTATGCCGGCCATGCGGATACTGTGGTCCAGCATCAGCGTGGTGGTGGTTTTGCCGTTGGTGCCGGTGATGGCGATGATGGGAATGCGGCCGTCGCTGTTACCGAACATACCGTCCACAATGGCTTCGCCCGCATTGCGCGGCGTGCCCGCGCTGGGATACTGGTGCATGCGGATGCCGGGTGCGGCGTTCACTTCGATGACGGCGCCGCCTTGCGCCGCCAGCGGCTGGCTGATGTCTTCGCAGACGATGTCCAGCCCCGCCACATCGAGGCCCACCTTGCGCGCGGCGCGTACGCACAGCGAATGCGTGGCAGGCGGCAGCTGGTCCGTCACGTCTTCGGCGGTGCCGCCGGTGGAAAGATTCGCATTGCCGCGCAGCGTGACCACCACACCTTCCGGCGGCACGCTGTCGAAGGTCATCTGCAGCGACTGCAGCAGGGTTTCGGCATGGCCGTCGAGGGGAATCGTGGTCAGGATATTGCTGTGGCCATCGCCGCGTGCCGGGTTCAGGTTCTCGCGCGCCACCAGTTCGCGGATGGTGGACTTGCCGTCGCCCGTCACGCAGGGCGGGCGGCGCAGTGCGGCGGCAACGACCTTGCCGCCCGCCACCAGCACCCGGTAGTCCTGGCCGCTGACAAATCGCTCCACGATGATGCGGCGGCCATGCTGGCGTGCGCGCTCGAAGGCCAGCGCCACTTCATCCGGCGTGCTGCAGCGGGTAGTGACGCCGCGGCCATGGTTGCCGTCCAGTGGCTTGACGGTAACCGTGCCGCGCAGCTTGCGCGCCAGGCGCTGGGCTTCTTCCAGCGTGCGCACCACGCCGCCTTCCGGCACCGGCACGCCCGCTTCGTGCAGCAGCGCCTTGGTGAGCTGCTTGTTGCTGGCGATGTCCACGGCGATGTGGCCGGTGTCCGCGGTGATGGTGGCCTGCAGGCGTTTCTGTTTGGCGCCCCAGCCCAGCACGAAGAGATTGGCTTCCGGCGTGATGCGGTTAACGGGAATACCGCGCGCCTTCGCCGCATCGATAATGGCGCCGGTGCTGGTGCCGATGGCCTGCCTGCCGGCCGTTTCGCGCAGCCGCGCTACGGCTTCCTCCAGCGGATAGGCGCGGCCTTCGGCCAGCGCCGTCACCAGTTCGATCGCGACCTCGCAAGCTTCCTGCGCCAGCTGTTCCAGCTGGTAGGCGCACACCACGCGGTAGCGTCCCGGCTGGCCGTTCACGGCATGCGTGCGGCCTGCATCCACCGGCGTGCCGGCTTCGCACTGCAGGGCCAGCGTGACATGCTCCACCACGTGAGCCAGGTGCGTGCCGCCGCGCAGCGCCTGCACGAAGCCCGCGTACTTGCCCACCGAGCAGCGGTGGTCGTACAGCGACGGCAGCATGGCCAGCAGGCGCTCATTGAAGTCGGGCAAGGCAGCTGTGTTCAGCGCCTGCTGGCCGCCGAGATCGAGCACGGTGAGCATGCAGGGACGTTGGGTGTAGAAGTTGCGCCCGCGGAGCAGGCGCTGTTCGATGATCTTCATGAGATGGGGTTCCTTTTGACGAGATGGTGTATGAATTCGGTCAGTACCGCGGGCGCCGTGCGCGCATCGCCGCTGATGCGGCGCGGCGCCGGGGCATCCGGCAGCACGAAACAGGAACCTGCGGGAAGCAGATGCAGCCTCACACCAAGCATCTGCGGGGTACAGCCTTCGCGGATATCCGCGATATCGGAAATCACTTCCTTGCCGTCGACCAGCGTAACGCTGCCTTCGCCGACGACTTCAATGCCCACGCCGCGCTCGACCACCAGGGCGGTGTTCTCATCGATGCCGGCGCCCTGCAGCCACGGATTCTGGGCGATGACGCTGAGCAGGCGGTTCAGGCGCTGGCGCTGCGCGAAGTGCTGGTCGATCACGACCTGCTGCACCAGGCCCAGGCCAGCGGCCAGCGTAACCGCGCCGCGCTCGGGACTCAGTTCCACACGGCCGCCGGCCAGCATATGGCCGCTCATGGCGGAGGCGCCTGCGCTGGTGCCAGCGACGCAGGCGCCGCGCTCCTTGAGCGCTGCGTGGATGGCCTGATCGAGGGCAGTCCCCCCGATCGCGGCCAGTAACCGTTTCTGGTCGCCGCCCGTCATCAGGATGCCGTCGGCTTGCGCGGCCTGCGCCGCGATATCGGGATCGTTGGCGTCGGCGCGGCAGCATACGGCCAGCGAGCGGTGCTCGCGCACGCCCAGTTCATCGAGCGCCTCGTGGTAGGGGCGCGCCATCTTTTCCGGCGTTTCGCTGGCGGCGTCAATCAGCAGGAAGCGTTTGCCATTGCCGCCTGCCAGGTCCACAAAACGGGACAGCAGGCGCTTGCGGGCCGTGCCGCCCTCGTCGCCGCCGATGATGAACAGGCAGCCATGTTCTGCGTGCCGGGTTTCCATATGCTTCCTTCTGATTCAGTGAGGAGGCAGTATGGCGGGCGGGGCAGGGCCCCAGCCAGCGGCGCGCGCGCCGGGAGTTTGTAAGATTGAGATTACGCGACGTCACAATCTAGGTAAAAAATCTGTCTGGAAAGAAAAGCGCCACCCCTCGGGGTGGCGTTTCAGCGGCATGCTTCGCTTATTTCTTTGCGCTCAGGCAGTCCTTCATGAAGGCTTTGCGCTCGTCGCCCTTCTTGCCGGCGGCGTCCGCGTTACATTGCTTCATCTTGTCCTGCTGCGTCACCGGCGCCGCTGCAGCCGGCTTGGCGCTCAGGCACTCCTTCATGAAGGCCTTGCGTTCATCGCCTTTCTTGCCGGCCGCCTCGGCGTTGCAGGTGGCCATCTTGGTTTGCTGCGAATTCTTCGCCGGGGCATCCGCCGCAAAAGCGGTGTTGGCGAGGAAGACAGCGCACAGTACGAGCAGTTTCTTCATTTTGTGGTTCCCCATAGAGAGCGGCCTACATGGGCGCGCGACAATATTGTTCCACATAAGCCTGGTGCGAGGGAAGCTGCATCGCCACCTTGTGCACATGGGACTTGATGCTGTCCAGGAAGTGCGCCAGTTCGGCGTCGCCCATCAGGTCCGCCGTCTGGTGGTGCTGCAGCGGCATGATGCCCTGGCCCAGCATCACCTGCACCCAGGAGTTCTCGGCAAACAGCTCGTTCGGGATGCGGAACACGCGGCCGGTTTCGCGGAACAGCTCAATGCGGTGGCGCAGCGATTCCGGAATGTCCAGGTCCTTGCAGGCCTGCCAGTACGGCGTGTCGTAGCGGTTCGTCACCTTGTAGTGCAGGATGATGAAGTCGCGGATATGTTCGATCTCGTAGTTGGCCTGTTTGTTGTATTCGTCGATATCGCTCTGGAAGATGCCGTTGGTCGGGAACATCTGCATCAGGCGGATGATGCCGCGCTGGATCAGGTGGATGCTGGTCGATTCAATCGGCTCCAGGAAGCCGCTGGACAGGCCGATGGCCACGCAGTTCTTCTTCCACACCTGCTTGCGCTGGCCCGGCTTGAACTTGATCACGCGCGGCTGCACCAGCGCTTCGCCTTCCACATTGGCCATCAGGATGCGGGTAGCCGTTTCGTCGTCCATATAGCGGCTGGAGAAAACGTGGCCGTTGCCCACGCGGCTCTGCAGGCCGATGCGCCACTGCCAGCCGGCGTCGCGTGCGATGGAGCGGGTGTAGGGCACGGCATCGCTGACGGAGGCGGTCTGCACGGCTACGGCGCTGTCATTGAACAGCCAGTGGCCCCAGTCTTCGTATTCCACGCCCAGGGTCTGCCCAATCAGCAGGCTGCGGAAGCCGGTGCAGTCGATGAACAGGTCGCCCTCGATCTCGTCGCCCGATTCCAGGCGCAGCGCGTGGATATCGCCGCTCGCCGGATCGGTTTTCACTTCCGCGATCTTGCCCTCGATACGCTGCACGCCGAACTTCTCGGAGAAGCTGCGCAGGTATTTCGCATAGCGCGAGGCGTCCAGGTGGTAGGCGTAGTTCAGGCCATTGTTCGGCAAGTGGGCGAAGCGGCGCTCCTGCGCGGCCTTCAGTTCCAGGCAGTAGTCGCCGTAGTCGGTGGCCAGGCGGCGCTCGCGGCCCTTGTGCCAGAAGTGCTGGAAGCCGGCGGTCCAGTGGTCGGTGCCGGTCATGCCGAAGGAGTGGATATAGTCTTCGTTGACGTTGCGCCAGTTCTCGAAGCTGATGCCCAGCTTGAAGGTGGCGTTGGTGGCGGCCATGAACTCCTGCTCATTGAGCTCCAGCAGGCTGTGGAAGGTAAGCAGGGTAGGGATGGTGGCTTCGCCCACGCCGACCGTGCCGATTTCGTCGGACTCAATCAGCTTGATGTCCAGGTTCTTGCCCAGCGTTTTGGACAGCGCCGCGGCGGCCATCCAGCCGGCGGTGCCGCCGCCGGCGATGACGATGCGGCGGATCGGGCGGCGCCCGGTATTGGTCGATTGTTGTTGCACGGTCGGTCTCCTCTCAGCGGTTCATTCTTTGCAGCAGTTGCGAGCGCAGCATGCGCGTGGCGTCGCCATCCATCGGCGCCAGGATGCGGCGCGCTTCGGGGCGGATATGGGCCGCGGTATTCTCGTCGGCTTCAAACACGTAATGGCGGAACAGCTCCTGCCAGGCTGCGCGCTGTTCCTTCGGCAGGTCGCGGATGGTCATCAGCGCGTGCATCAGGGCATTGGTGGGCGTGTCCATGTATTCCGGCGTGCCGCGCCACCAGTAGTTAATCAGCACATTGAAGCGGTCCAGCGCTTCCACATGGTGCCACCACATGCTGGGGATGAACAGGGCGTCGCCCGGCCGCATCTCCGCCACCTGCGCATGCTGCCATGCTTCGGCGAATTTCGGGAATTTTTCCAGGTCCGGGTTGGCGAAGTCCACCAGGCTGATGGCCTGGCCGGCCGGCGTGAAATCCAGCGGGCCGATATACAGGTTGCTCAGCTGCGCCGGCGGGAACAGCGTGAAGCGGCGGTGGCCGGCGGCCACGCAGGCCAGGTTGTCGGGCAGGTCGTAGTGGGCCGCGATGCGGGTCTGGTTGCCGATCCAGATGCTCATCAGCGCGGCGCGCCCGCCCAGGTCCATGAAGTTTTCTTCGGCGAAGCCGGGCAGGCAGGTTTCCACCGTGGTGGAGCCCACGTAGATGGCGGGCGGCTTCACGTCGTTGTAGTGGCCGCGCAGTTCGCCCAGCACGCCGTCCAGGCGCACCCGCACCGGCGTGAAATTGAAGCCGTCCAGCGTGTCGTTGTAGAAGAAGCGGCCGCCCATCTCCGGCGCTCCCAGCATGGCCACCACGGTGGCGTCGCGGTAGTAGCGGCGCAGGTAGGCATCGGCCGCCTGCGGCGATTCCAGCGCGGCCTTCACCATCGGCCATTGCTTCACCAGGCCGCGCAGCAGCAGCGGCTCGGTGGAAGTCAGTATTTCGTCGGTCAGCGTGTGCGGCGTGTAGCCTTCTACATCGCGTACATATCTAGCGGGCGGCAGCTTGGACACGGTTCTTGCGCTCGATCAGGGGGCGGAACTGGGACATGGAGGATACCACCATGAAGATGGCCTGCAGGTAGCCGGCCTTGTGCAGGCGGTCCAGCGCTTCGGCCGGCAGTACGGCCAGGCGGTCTTCGTGGATGGTGTAGAAGCCGGACATGCGGCCCTGCGAACCATCGTCCAGCGTCACGTCCAGCACGAAGGATTCCAGCAGCTCGTATTCCTTCAGCGCGGCCATGAAAGGACCGGCCGCCTGCAGGCCCTGGTGGATGGTGAGCAGGGCGGAATTCATGCGGTTCAGGAAGTCGCTGTTGCCGCCGTGCGGCAGGAACACCGGCTCGCCTTCGGTGCTGCTGACGCGCGGGCTGTCCAGGTCCACGTGCACCATCAGCTCTTCGCCGTTGCGGCCGATCAGGAAAGGCTGGCGCTCCACCATCAGCGGCACCTCGGCGGCATCCCAGCCCGCTTCGCTCAGGAACAGGTTCTCGCCTTCCTGCAGGCCGAACAGGGCCACCGCCTCGAAGCTGGTGCCGTCGTCGGTCTTGCGGAACACGATGGGGTAGTGCGCCTGCAGGTTGCGGAACTCGGATGGGAAGGTGAGGGCGAACATGATGTTGTCGCCGTACTGCGCGCCGCGTTTGGTGATCACGCGCAGGTCCTTGTGTTGGACGTTATTCAGCAAAACTGGGTTGGGCATTGTTGTCTCTCGTTGTTATCAGATTTTCGGCAGCCCATGGCGCCGGATATGGTCAAGCAGTTCGCGGTTGGACGGCAGCGCGCCCAGCATCTTGCGGGTCAGGTTCGCAGCCTCCTGGAAGTAGCCGTCGGCCGCTGCCGCCTGCCCCGGCATGGCGGCGGTGCTGCCAGGCGCGGTGCGGAAGTCCATGCCGTACAGGATGTACTGGTAGCTGGCCGAAGGGAATACTTCCTCGATGCGGTAGAAATCATAGCGCGAGGGCGAGCGGTGGCGCCACAGCGTGAGCAGCTCCGCCAGCCTGTCGGGTACCGTATTGCGGTTGTCCTGCCAGTACAGCGAATCATTCCGCTTGCTCAGCACATAGTGCAGCTTGAGGAAGTCGATCACGCGTTCCCAGCGGTAGGTGAAGGCGTCGTTGAAGCGGCGCGCGGCAATCGCCATTTCCTCGCGCGTGACCGGCATTTCGTCGGCCAGCATGGCGGCCGACATTTCCACCACGGCCAGCGCCGAAGCCTCCAGCGGTTCGATGAAACCGGCCGACAGGCCGATGGCCACGCAGTTGCGGTGCCAGAATTCGGCGCGGTAGCCGGGATCGAAGGACAGCTTGCGCGGCTGCGGAATATCCGTGGGACCACCGTCCTGCGCGATATAGGCACGCAGTTCGGCTTCGGCCTGGTCGTCGCTGGTGTGGGCGCTGGAATATACGTGGCCGATGCCGCGCCTTGTCGGCAGGCCGATATCCCAGATCCAGCCATTGCTTTGGGCGGTGGAGGTGGTCTGGGAGGCGATCGGCGTATCTTCCGCAGGATAGGGGATCTGCACCGCGAGCGCGCTGTCGTTGAACAGCACATGCTTCTGCGAGATGAGCGGAACGCCGTAATGCTGGCCGAGCAGCATGGAGCGCATGCCGGTGCAATCGACAAACAGGTCGCCTTCCAGCAGCCCGTGTTCGCGGGTTTCCAGGGCGGCGATATCGCCGTTGTCATGCGAGCGGATGCCGGTCACATTGTCCGGCACGAAGCGCACGCCCAGCTTCTCCAGGCAGTGTTTGCGCAGGAAGAGGCCAAACTTGCCCGCATCCAGGTGATAGCCGTAATTGGCCACTGCCGCGAATTCCGGCGTGCCGGGCTGCTTGGGGGCCCGCCCGTTGATGCATAAATGGGGCTGGAAGCTCGCCAGGTCGGCGAAAGGCGTGTGCCCGAAGCGCGCCTGCCATTCGGCGGCCAGATTCGCCTCGCCATAGCCTTGCGGCAGCGAGAAGGGGTGGAAATAGTAGTCGTCCGCGGCGCCCGTGACCCATTGCCTGAACAGGGAACCCTGCTTGAAGGCGGCATCGCACTCGCGGAAGAAATCGGATTCGGACACGCCAATGCGGTGCAGCGTGTCGCGCATGCTGGGCCAGGTGCCTTCGCCCACGCCGATCGGCGGAATATCGGGCGATTCGATCAGGGTGACCTGCAGCCCCCCCCGCGCCGTCTGGTGTGCAGCCGCAAGGATGCCGGCGGCCAGCCAGCCGGCTGAACCCCCACCCACAATCACTACATGTCTGATCATGCTGCTCATTCCAGAAGTCTAACTGTAAAAAAGGCCGCGGACTAGCCGCGGCCTTTTTGCTACAACACTTTTTTGATCAGAACTTGTAACGTGCGCCGATCATGTAGCGTGGGCCATTCTGGTTGAAGAACAGCACCTGGTTCTTGGTGCGGCCATGAATGCGCTGCGCCTCGTCCGTGGCGTTGATCACTTCAGCCTGGAAGCTCAGCTTGTCGGAGTAGTTATAACCGATGCTGATATCGACCTGGCCGTACGCTTCGGTGTACTGCGGGTTCGGGCCTGCAGAATCGAAGGTGGAGTTCAGGAACTCGTCGCGCCAGTTGTAGGCCACACGTGCCGACCATTTGGCGTTTTCGAAGATACCCACCAGGTTGGCCGAGTCGCTCAGGCCCACCAGCGCGAACTGCTCGCCGATCGACTGATTGTTGTACTTGAGGCCCGAGTGCACATAGGTGTAGTTGGCAGCGATGCCGAAGCCGCTGTTGCCGAACATATGCTGCACATTGACCTCAGCACCGGACAGGTCCGCCTTCTTCTGGTTCGAGTAGCTGTTGATCTCGAAGTTGGCGATCGGATCCGATGGCTGGCCGGTGATGGTGCCGGTTGGATTGCCCGCGCCGTCATCCGCGCCGCGCACCACGCCAGGCTGGCCGGCGAAGTTACGGAAGATGTAGTTGCGGATGCAACCGGTATCGCCTGCCACGCAGCCTGCTGCAATCGCTGCGTTCCAGTACTTGCCGCCCACCGGGGTGTGCAGGTTGAACGGGGTCAGGGTCTGCTTGGACTGGCCGGCGTAGTTCTCCAGGTCCTTCTTGAAGTAGTTCACCGAGAAGAAGTTCTGTTTGCCGTAGTACCATTCGTACGACAGGTCCAGGTTTTTCGACTTCACTGGCAGCAGGGCAGGGTTACCCTGGTTGCCGGTGCCGCCGTTCACACGGGCCAGCGTATCCAGCACCTGGCCGCCCTGGATCTGATCCCAGCGCGGACGGCCGATGGTTTCGCCGTAGCTGAAGCGCACCTTCATGTCGTCACGCAGATCCAGATCGGAGTCGAAGCTTGGCAGCAGGTGGTGGTACTTGCCGGTCAGGTTCGTGAAGCTTGGCGCACCGAAGGTGATCGGCAGCTCGTTGTTCGACACCCAGTTGATGCCGGTAGCGGTTGGCACCAGTGCGGTCGAGTAGACGTCGGTTTTTTCCCAGCGCACGCCGATCGCGGTGTGGAATGGCAGTGCCGTATCCCAGTCGGTATTGATCTGCAGGAAGGCCGATTTCGACTTTTCCTCGGTGCGGCTGTCGGTCGTGAACTCCTTCTTGATTTCGTACAGTTCCGGCTTGCCGCTGACTTTGGCCGCCAGCGCGCGCATATCGTCGAAATTGAAGGTGAAGAAGTTGTTGAACAGGGCCGGGTTGTTCACGCCGCCGCCCATATTGTCGAAGTAGCTGCGCAGCGACTCAGGATGGAACATGCTGGCCGGGTAGTCGGACGGCTTGGTGGCGCCAGTCCAGGTATCGCGCTGCTGGTTCGAGAAGGCGGAGCGGTTGTTCACCGTGGTGGCCGCGACGCCGAAGTTCAGCGAGGACGACTCCATTACCTTCCAGCGGCCCTTGACTTGGGCCTGCTCCACTTCACCCTTCATATAGCCGTTGTCGAACACGGAACCGGTCACCTGCATCGGTGCGCGTGCGTAGTCGGCGCCCTGGATGCTCAGCACAGGGAAATCGGCCGTGAAGTCGCCCGAGGTATTGCCGCGGCTCATACTTGCGGTACCCAGCGAGTTGCTGGAACCCCATGGGCTGTCAGCCTTCGATTCGGCGGTCGATTTGTGCGCGTCGAATTCCAGCTTGATATCGTTGTTGACTTTCCAGGTCGCGTTGAAGCCCAGCGAGTTGTTGGCGGTCTTGGTCGCGAACTTGCCGGCGCCCATGGCGATGTCGCCATTGCCGTCCAGGATTTCGGTATAGACCAGCGGTGCGGCGACCGGGCCATTGCCCCAGGAGCTGGTGGACGGGCCGAAGTTGAACCATGCCGACAGATCCTGGCGGCGGGTCTGGATCTTGTTTTCCGAGTAGGTGTAGTCCAGCGTCGTAGTGATGTCCTTGTTCGGCGCGAACTGCAGCACCAGCTGGCCATTGGTACGCTGGCGCTGGAAGCCATTCATGTTGTAGTTGATGTTCTGCGGTACCGAGTAAACATCGCCTGGCTTCGGATGGTTGGTGACGCCCGCACCGGCCGGGGTGCCGGCATTCGGAATGGTGCCCCAGTTGTTCTCATCGCCTTTGAATGGACCGCGCCAGCCACCGGCCACCGAAGCCTGGTTGAAGCCGGCGTTACGTTCCTGGTAGCTGCCGCTTACCGACACGCCCCACATGCCATCGGCGCTGGTGGTGCTGTAGATGCCGGAGATTTCCGGGGTCACCTTGTCCATGCCTTCGCGCACATCGCCTGGCAGGTTGGTGCCGGAGGTGTCGTGCACCGCCTTCACGCCGACCGATGCCAGCGTACCCTTGGTGCTCAGCGGACGCGCCGTCATCACGTTGACGGAGGCGCCGATACCGCCGGTTGGCGTTTCAGCACGCGAGGTTTTGTACACCTGGATCTGCGAGATCGCTTCCGACGCGATGTTCGCGAAGTCGAAGGCGCGGCCGTTACGGTCGCCCAGGTTGGAGGTTGGCATCTGGCGGCCGTTCAGCAGCACCAGGTTGAAGTCGGGGCCCACGCCGCGCACGGTGATCTTGGAACCTTCGCCGTTGGAACGGTCGATCGACACGCCGGAGATACGCTGCAGCGATTCCGCCAGGTTGGTATCCGGGAATTTACCGATGTCTTCCGCCACGATGCCGTCGACGATACCGTCGGAATTGCGCTTCATGTTCAGCGAGGAGGCCATACTGCTGCGGATACCGGTCACCACCACGGTCTGCACTTCGCCGCTGGCGGTTGGCGTCTCGATGGTTTGCTGAGCGTATGCCGGCACGGCGGTCGCCGCGCAGGCACTGGCGACTGCCAGGCTCATGAGTTTGAGTCTTGCCTTGGGATATTGCATTTGGTCTCCTATGTTTTTATCAATTATTGCTAACCCGGCAGTGCCCGGATCTCTCGCCCTGTGTTCCCGCGCCTTGCTTCGAGGTGACGTGGAAACGTTTCCATCTTAACTTTGCTAGATATTAGTTTTGCTGAAATTAAATGTCAACGGAATATTCCTTTCTGACCAGTTTTACGTTGTTTTACTACAAAGCCTGAGTCTGGGTTAACGCTGGTAAACACGCACGTAGTCGATTTCAAAGGTCCAGGGGAAGCTGTTGCCGTCTACCGGCCCGCCCAGGTCGCCGCCCACGGCCAGGTTCAGCAGCAGGTACTGCGGCGAGTCGTACGGCCACTTCTGGTAGTCGCCGTCTTTCGCATTGCGCAGCTGCTGGAAATTGCGCCCGTCCACACCGATCACCACGGCTTCCGGCGTCCAGGTGAGCTGGTAGTTATGGAAGCTGCCGCAGACATCCGGCACCGGCGTTTTGGTGGTGATCGGCGTGTTCTTCGGCCAGTTGTAGGCGCCGGTGTAGATGCTGCCGAGCACCACGTTCGGCTCCTTGCCTACGTGTTCCATGATGTCGATTTCGCCGTCCTCCGGCCATTTGCCTTTGGTGCCCAGCATCCAGATGGCAGGCCAGCTGCCGATGGCGCAGGGCAGCTTCGCGCGTACCTCGATGAAGCCGTAAGTCCAGCTGGCCTTGCCGCGCGTCAGCAGGCGGGCGGAGCTGTACTTCTGGCCGCCCCAGTCCACCATGCTGCGCAGCTCTTCTTTGCGCGCGGAAATGATTAATTTGCCGCCGGCGACGCGGGCATTCTCCAGGCGGGCTTTTGTGTAGTACTGTTTCTCGTTGTTGAACCAGCCGCGTTCGTTGAACTCGGTGTCGTAATCCCATTTGGCGGGATCGGGCAGGCCATCCTTTTCGAATTCATCGGCCCACACCAGCTTGTAGCCCTCGGGCATCCCGCCTGGCGGAAAGCTGGTTTGCGCGCAGGCGCCGCCTGCAGCTGCAAGCAGGGCGCAGCCGAGAAAAAGGGTCTTCATACTGCCGGTCTCCGTGGAATTGGAATGGTTTCCATTTATGCTTACAGGTATAGCACTGCAGCGATCGCAACGTCAATCCGCAGCACAGCAATGTGTTGTTGACACGCCAAACTCGGGAGGTGCAATATTGGTAACGTTTCCAGATGAAAGGTCCTGAAATGAAGCTTCACCTCGCCGCCGCCCTGCTGGGCAGCCTGCTGTGCGCCTCCGGCTGGGCTGCCGACGCGCCGTTTGCCTGGCCCAACGGGGCGCGCGCCGCCGTCAGCCTGGGCTATGACGATTCCCTCGACTCCCAGCTCGACAATGCGATTCCCGCGCTGAACCGGCACGGCCTGCACGGCACCTTCTACCTTCAGCTGTCGAATCCGGCAGTGGACAAGCGCCTGGCCGAATGGCGCGCGGCGGCGCAAAAGGGGCACGAGCTGGGCAACCACACCCTGTTCCACCAGTGCTCGCATTCGAAGAAGGACCGTGAATGGGTGCAGCCGCACCGCGACCTCGACACCACCACGGTGGCGCAGATGAAGGACCAGATCGAGCTGGGGAACACGATGCTGTATGCGATTGACGGCCGGCGTGAACGCACGCTGACCACGCCCTGCGGCGACCTGCAGGCGCAGGACGGCAACTACCTGCCTGCGGTGCAGGCGCAGTTCCTGGGCATCAAGGCCGGCACGGGACAGGCCGTGGCGCCATCCATGGCCACGCTGGACACCCAGGCGGTGCCGGTGGCCGCGCCTTCAGGGCTCACCGGCCAGCAGCTGATCGATATCGTGAAGCAGGCCGCCGAACGCGGCACCATGGTCAACTTCACCTTCCATGGCATCGGCGGCGACTACCTCACCATTTCCAAGGAAGCGCACGAGGAACTGGTGGCCTACCTGGCGGCCAACCGCAAAACCTACTGGACCGACACCTTCCTCAACATCATGAAGCATGTGCGCAAGGTGCGCGCGAAGTAATCAGCGCCGCGGCAGCAGCGACTTGTTGAGTTTTGCCGCCACGCCCACGCTGCGGCCCGCGAGATTGGCCACCGAGTACTGGACGGCGCTGCCCAGCAGGATGGCGCTGTCCTGCAGGCTCAGGCCGTAGTCCTGCTGCAGCCACTGCGTCATGCCTGCGGTGGCAATGCGCAGCGCATCATCGAGCGAGCCGGCCTGGCCCAGCGTCATGATCTGCGTGGGCGATTCCACGCGCGGCATGCCGACGGTTTTGCCCTTGATGAGCTCCACCGTAAATTCGACATCCATGGATGTTTCGAGGGCGTATTGCGAGGTCTCGCCGTCGCCCTGCAGTGCGTGCGCGTCGCCCAGGTAGAGCAGAGCGCCGGGCTGCTGTACCGGCAGGTAGACAGTATTGCCTTCCACTACCTCGTTGAAATCCATATTGCCGCCGAAGCGGCCGGTGTCGCCGGTCGAAAACGGCGGACCGTCGGGCGGCGCGACCGCCAGGCCGCCGAGCATCGGCCGCACCGGGACCACCAGCCCGCGCAGTGCGGCACTCGGGTTTTCCGGGCTGGCCAATCCTGTCTCGCGATCCAGCTTCCAGCGCACCGGCTTGCCCAGCGCCGCGGCGCGCGCCGCCAGGCCGGTGCTCTGGGCGCGTCCGACAATGCTGTCCAGGCTGTCGGCATAGTCGCGGTTCAGGCGCAGCCGGCGCAGATGCACCACCAGGGTGTCGCCCGCTTCCGCGCCCATGACGAAGAAGGGGCCGGTCTGCGGATTGCCATACAGGGCACGCGTCACGCCATGTTCATCCACGCCGCCGGAGTCGATGGTGCTGGTGTGCACCGAGTCGCCGGGCCACACCGTCAGCACCGGCAGGCGTGTTGCGCTGAATTCGTTGGAATAATCCTTGGGCCGGAACTCGTGCTTTTGCGGAGTGCTGGACACGCGCTCCGGCAGGCGGCGTGCGGTAAAACCATGCTGGGCGCGCGCCTTCGCATCATTGGTGTCAGGGAAGTCTGCGCTGCCTTCGAGGCCGGCCGTGCCGGCCTTGCCCTGGTACTCGTAGCGTTGGCCGGACTTGTCGGTCACCGTAAATACCAGGCTGTTGCCACGGCGCGTGCCGCTCAGGCTGTCGCCGTCGAGCGTGCCGGAGAGCTTGCCCTTATCGTCCTGCAGGTGCAGGGTCATGTAGGAAGGATTGCCCCAGCGCTCCAGTTTCAGCAGCCAGCTTTCGGCGGCATGGAGCGGCAGGGCGGTGCATAGCAGGGACAGCAGCAGGGTTTTTTTCATCGGCAGCTCAGGTGCGGAGTGCGGGAAGTCTGGAGCGGGATGGCGCCTGCTGCTGCGCATCCACGCGGAACACGCCGACCGCCTGCAGCAGCTGGGCCGCCTGCACCTGCATGCTTTCCGCCGCAGCGGCGGCCTGTTCCACCAGCGCCGCATTCTGCTGCGTTACCGAGTCCATCTGTACGATGGCCTGGTTGACCTGGCCAATGCCTGCGCTCTGTTCGCCGCTGGCGTTGCTGATTTCGCCGATGATGGCGCTCACGCGCTGCACGCTGGCCACCACTTCGTCCATCGTCTTGCCAGCCTGCGCCACCAGCGCATTGCCCGCCACCACGGTTTCCACCGAAGCGCCGATCAGGTCTTTGATCTCCTTGGCGGCAGCCGCGCTGCGCTGTGCGAGGTTACGCACTTCGCTGGCCACCACCGCGAAGCCGCGGCCCTGTTCACCGGCGCGCGCCGCTTCCACCGCCGCGTTCAGCGCCAGGATATTGGTCTGGAACGCGATGCCGTCGATCACGCTGATAATGTCAACGATCTTGCGCGAGGAACTGTCGATGGACGCCATGGTGTCTACCACCTGCGCCACCACGGCGCCGCCCTTCTGCGCCACGGACGCCGCGGTGGCAGCAAGGTCGTTGGCTTCGCGCGCGCTTTCCGCGTTCTGCTTCACGGTGCTGGTGAGTTCCTCCATGGAGGCAGCGGTTTCTTCCAGCGAACTGGCCTGGCTTTCGGTGCGCGCCGACAGGTCCGCATTGCCGCTGGCGATTTCGCGCGAAGCGGTGGCGATGCTTTCGGTAGCGCTGCGCACCGAGCTCACGAGGCGGGCCAGGTCGTCGCGCATCGATTTGAGCGCATTGACCATGCTGTCTTCATCATCGCGTTTCACGTCGATCGGCACCGTGAGGTCGCCGCCCGCGATGGTGCGCGCAATGCCGGACGCGTAGTCCGGTTCGCCGCCCAGCTGGCGCAGCATGCCGCGCGCGATGACCACGCCAATGCCGAGCAGAATGGCGGACAGCACAATGGCGCCCAGCGCGAACTCGATGGTGCGGCCGCGTATCGTAGCGTCCACCGTGTCCACATAGACGCCGGTGCCAACGATCCAGCCCCAGGGCGCGAAGCCTTTGACGTAGGAGACTTTCGGCACAGGCTTGTCGCTGCCCGGTTTCGGCCACAGGTAGTCCACCGAACCTTCGCCCTTGGCCTTCACCACGTTGACGAATTCCACGAACAGGTGCTTGCCGCTGGGGTCCTTGTTGGCGCTGAGGTCCTTGTTATCCAGTTCCGGCTTGATTGGGTGCATGATCATGCGCGGCTGCATATCGTTGATCCAGAAGTACTCGTTGCCGCCGTAGCGCAGATTCTTCAGGGCCGCCATCGCGTATTTCTGCGCCTCGGCGCGCGGCAGCTTGCCGCTGGTTTCCTCGCGGTGATAGTGCTCCACGACGCCGTAGGCGGTTTCCACCGCCTGCTTCACGTTGGCCTGGCGCTCCGCGAGAATGAGCTTGCCTTCCGAGCTGAGGAAGACGGCGGTGAGAATAGTGATGCCCAGGATGGCACTGGCGTTCAGCGCCGCCAGTTTTTTTGCGACACTTGCCGAGTGCAGGAATGAAAGGTTCATAGCCGTCTCCTTCTGGTTTTTATGTGTTTTAAACCAGCATGCATCGGTGGACGGACCAAGTCAATCAAGGCTTTGTTGCATGGAAGTTACAGCCGCGATTTGCTATGCTGCTGCATCAAGCAAATTTCGGGAGTATTGCGATGGTTTCATTGGCAGACCAGCTGCTGAAAGCGGGCCTGGTAGACAAAAAGAAGGCAACCCAGGCCCACCAGCAGAAGGTAAAGCAGAAGAAGGAAGAGCGGCGCAGCGGGGTCGAGAGCGTGGACGAGGCGCGCGAGGCGGCGCTGGAGCTGCAGCGCAAGAACGCCGAGCGGGCGCGCGAGCACAATGCGCAGCGCGATGCGGCCGCGCAGCAGAAGGCCATCGCCGCCCAGATCGCGCAGCTGGTGCAGCAGAACCGGCAGGGCAAGGGCAATGGCGATATCGCCTATAACTTCACGCACGGCACCAAAATCGAGCGCATCCATGTGTCGGCGCAGGTGCAGCAGCATTTGCAGGCGGGCCGCCTGGCCATTGTCTGCCTGGGCGGCGCCTTCGAGCTGGTGCCCGCCGTGATCGCGGACAAGATCGCCGAGCGTGATGCCTCACTGGTGGTGCGCGCGAAGAAGGCCCAGCAGGTGGACGAGGACGATCCTTACGCGGCCTACCAGATTCCCGACGACCTGATGTGGTAAGCCCTGCTTAGCCGGCCGGGACCGGGGTCGGGGTGGGGGCCGGTTCGGGCTCCCCGGCCGGAACCACCTCGATCAGCGTATCGTCCGGATAGGTCTTATCGGCCAGCGGCGGGATATAGCCCTTGCCGCGGTTGGTAAGCTTCAACTCGACGCGCTGGCCGTCGTGCAGCAGCGTGGCGCTGGCAATTTTGTTCGGCACCGGCGTTGCGAGCTGAATCTTCTCGTCGCCGCACCAATCGGTCGTCAGCAGCAGCGAGTTGAGCAAGGCCGTCAGCATGAAGCCGATCTCCTTCTTCGCCGTGGCGATGAGCACGCGGCATTCCAGGCGCAGGTCGCCCAGCCGCCGCATGCCTTCCGGCACGCCCGGCGTGCGCACGTCCGGCTGCCAGCGGATGCCGCCTTTGGGCTTGTTCGCCACGATTTCCGCGTCCTCGCTCTCCGCCTGCTCATTGCGCGGCAGGGCGAAGGCATTGTTTGCGTCCAATGGCAGGGGCAGCGACACGGTGTTGCCGCTGAGCCTGATCGCCAGATCGTCAAGATTCGTGTCCTTGTCCGCCCGGGAGCGCAGGCGGAAGCGCACCTCCGGCGCATTCGGCGCGAAGGCGTGGTAGTCGTCGAAGGCGTCCAGTCCGGCCAGCATCACCCGGTAGGTTTTCAGCTCCGGATTGCGCACCCCCTTGATTTCCACCGCCTGCGGTTCGGCGGCCTGCTGCGCCGATGCGGCGCCGGCCGCTGCGGTCAGCGCCAGTGCCAGCGCCCGGAAGATTCGTCTCACGATATCCCTTTTTTGATTTGGTGTTGTAGTGAACTATATCACTACATTTATTTCTTGAATACCTGCTACAAATGTGGCATGCTACATCTGTAGCATAATCAGACGACAGGGGAAAACAAGATGATCTCGTTCGCATGGAAGTGGAAACTGGCCGGCCTGCTGTGTGCCGCGGGCCTGGTGGCATCGGCGGCTGCCGCCGATTTCGACGGCATGGTCAGCGTCGGCAAGGAGCAGCTGCACGTGGTGCAGGCGGGCGAGGGGCCTTATACCGTGGTATTCGAAGCGGGCTTCGCCAGCGATCTGTCGGTGTGGCGCAAGGTGGCGCCGGAGGTGGCGAAGAAGGCCGCAGTGCTGGTGTATTCCCGTCCCGGTTACGGCAAGTCGCCGGCGCGCGCGCAACCGCTGGCCATGCAAGAGACGGTGGCGGAACTGGCCGAAGTGCTCAGGCAGCGCAAGGTGGAGGGGCCGCTGGTGCTGGTCGGGCATTCCTACGGCGGCTTCCTGATCCGCTATTTTGCTGCGACCCAGCCGCAGCGCGTGGCAGGCCTGGTGTTTGTGGATCCGGCGGATGAAGGTTTTGAATCCGTGATCGGCCGCATCGACCCGGCACGGCTGAAACAGGACCAGCAGATGCTCAATTCCAGCATTCCGGCCAAATGGCGCGGCGAGCTGGAGACGATTCAGAAGCTGCTTGATGCAGGCCGGCTGCCGGCGATGCCGGCCTTGCCGGATGTGCCTGCGGTGCTGATCACTTCCGTGCGTGCGCGCGCCGGGTCGGACTTCTTCCAGGAGACGCCGGAGATCGTGAAGATCAAGCGTGAGCGGCACGCCGCCTTCATGACCCAGTTCTCGAACGGCGCCCACATGTTCACCTCGAACAGCGGCCACGGCATCCAGATGCAGGAGCCGGAGCTGGTGGTGGCCGCCATCAGCCAGGTGCTGGCATCGGCCAGCCAGAACGCGGCGCGTGCCGCGAAGGCCAAGGCAAAGCAGACCCTGATGGACGAGCTGGAACAGGTGGCGGCCCTGCTGGGCAAGCAGCAGCGCGAGGCGGCGGCCGGCCGCGTGGCGGCAGCGCTCAGGGACAGCAAATTGAGCGAGGCCGAGATTAATACACTGGGCTTCGACCTGCTGAACAAGGCAAAACAGCAGGCCTTGGCGGAGCTGGTGCTGGCATACAATAGCCAGGCCTTCGCGCAGTCCGACAATGCCGCCGACAGCTATGGCGAAGCCCTGCTGGCAGGGAACCGTGCCGCCGAAGCGAAGCGGGAATTCGAGCGGGCACTGGCACTGGGCCAGGCCAACGGCGCGCGCGAGCAGGCAATGGCCGGCTACCGCCAGCATCTTTCCCAGGCGGAGAAAGCACTCAAACAGCCATGAAGAAAACATCAGGCACCGCGCCCGAAACGCGCGGACTGGAAGACCTGGCCCCGCGTGAGCGCCAGGTGGTGGAATCCGTGTACCGGCTGCAGGAGGCGACCGCCGCGCAGATCCAGGAAGAAATGGGCCCGGACCTGAGCAACTCGGCGGTGCGCGCCATGCTGGTGCGGCTGGAAGCCAAAGGCGTGCTGCAGCATCGCGTGGATGGCCAGCGCTACTTGTACAGCGCCGTGGTGCCGCAGGAGCAGGTGCGCGAGTCCGCGCTGAAAAAGCTGGTGGGCACCTTCTTCAATAATTCCAGCGCGAGCGCCGCCACGGCCTTGCTCGGCATGTCCGGCGAACTGAGTGCGAAAGAGCTGGACGATCTGGAAGCCATGATCGCGAAGGCGCGCAAGGAAGGCCGCTGATGGCGGGCACCGACCTCGCGCTGCTCCTGCTGAAGCATAGCGTGGCAGTGGTGCTGGTGCTGCTGGCGCTGCGCCTGCTGCACGGTGCTTCCGCTGCGCGCCGGGTGTTCGCCGCCCGCTGCGGGCTGGCCGCGCTGCTGCTGATGCCCCTGCTCTGGCTCTCCCTGCCGCAGCTGCCGGTGCGTGTGCCGCTGTCCGTATCGGTGCTGCTCGACCCGCCGCTGCAGATCCCTGCCAGCATGGCGGTGGCCGGGCTGCCTTCGGTCGAGGAGGCTGTGGCGGCACCCGGCCGTGCCGCGCAGCTGGGCCGCTGGCTGCTTGCCGTCTATGCCTTCGGCGCGCTGTGCCACCTGTTGCGGCTCGCGCTGAACCTCTGGAGCTTGCGGCAGGCCGCCGCCGCTGCGCACACGCTGCAGGAAGCCGCGTGGACGGCAGCGCTGGCGCAGCTGCGCACCGCTTGCGGCATGCGGCGCCCGGTGCGCCTGCTGGTCTCCGCCTGCGCGCAGTCGCCGTATAGCTGGGGCCTGCTGCGTCCAAGCATTGTGCTGGACCCGCACAGTGTGCAAAGCGCCGATCCGGCAGCAGTGCTGGCCCATGAACTCGCACATATCCGTGCCCATGACTGGCCTGCGCTGCTGGCTGCGCGCCTGCTGCTGGCGCTGTACTGGTGGCACCCGCTGATGTATCCGCTGCTGCGCGCGTTGGAACACGATACCGAATGTGCGGCCGATGATGCCGTGCTGGCGATGGGCGCCACGCCGTCGCACTATGCGCACACGCTGCTTGCCGTGTCGCGCCAGGCTTTCGGCGCTGCGGCGGGCGGCACGCTGGCCAACCGCATCGCCAGCCGTGGCGCGATGCTGCTGGCGCGGGTCAGTGCCTTGCTGGAAGCGCATCGTCCGCGCGGGCGCGTCACGCCAGCGCAATGGTGGAGCGGGGCGCTGGCGACGCTGATGCTGGTTTGCCTGATCGGCGGCTTCAAGGCGCGCGGCGAACAGGTGCTGTGGCCGGACAGCCTGCTGGCCACAGGCAGCCACACCCAGGACGCCATTGAGCTGCTGGAAGCGCTGGGGAATCCCAACTTCACACAGCTGGCGACGGCGATGCGTGCCGGCGATTTTGCGCGGCGCCATGCGGTGAACGGCGACACCTTCCGCCAGCGCGCGGCGATACCGGCGCTGCTGCTGGCGCTGCGCGATGCGCGCCCGGTAGTGCGGCAGCTGGCCGTCTGGGGACTGGGCGAAATGCGCTTCCCTGAAACGGCGCCCGCCGTGGCGGCCCTGCTGGCCGACGCCGATGCGGGCGTGCGTGCCGAAGCGGCCGGTGCGCTGGGCGATATGGAAGAAACGCGCTGGCTGGCGCCGATGATCGCCATGCTGGCCGATCCGCAAGCCACGGTGCGGCGCCGCGTGGCGCATGCGCTGGGCGACCTGCGGGCGCCCGCCAGCATTCCGGCGCTCCGGGCGCGCCTGAATGACCCCGATCCGGCCGTTGCCAGCCAAGTGCGCTGGGCCCTGAGCGAATTAACAGGGTCTTAACGCTCGCCCTGATAAGTTTTATGTGCTCCCGGGCAAGACCGGGAGCAATGACCATAAACCTTCCTGAAGCGAGCTTGATATGAATTTGAAAATGATGGTGTTGGCACTGGGCCTGATGGCGGGTGCTGCAGGTGTGCAGGCTTCCGACAAGGCAGCGCCCCACTGGGAGTACGCGGGCAAGGCCGGCACTTCGCACTGGTCGGAGCTGGACGACAGCTTCTCGGCCTGCAAGCTGGGCAAGGCGCAGTCGCCCATCGATATCCGTGGCGCGAAAGCGGCCCAGCTCGCACCGATCGAGTTCCATTACGCCGGCAGCCCCGCCGAGATCGTGAACAACGGCCATACCGTGCAGGTGAACCTGGCCGAAGGCGGTTCCATCAAGCTGGCATCCGGCGACTACAAGCTGCTGCAGTTCCACTTCCATACCCCGAGCGAAGAGAAAATCAATGGCAGGAACTACCCATTGGTCGCCCATTTCGTGCACAAGAACGCCGCGGGCGAACTGGCGGTGGTGGCCGTGCTGTTCAGGCAGGGCAAGGAAAACGCCGCCCTGCAGCAGGTGTTTGCCGCGCTGCCTGGCAAGGTGGGCGACAAGCATGTGCTGGAAGGCAGCTTCAATGCCGAAGCCGTACTGCCCGCGCAGCGCGGCTACTACGCCTATATGGGCTCCCTTACCACGCCGCCCTGCAGCGAGGGCGTGCACTGGCAGGTGCTGGTGAAGGAAAGCGAGATCTCCAGACAGCAGCTGGCCGCCTTCCGCAAGCTGTATCCGATGAACGCGCGCCCGGTCCAGCCGCTGAACGGGCGCAGCCTGGAAGTGAGCCGCTAGGCATCAGTCCGCGACGCGGACGATGGCCTTGCCGAAATTCTGCCCCTGCAGCAGGCCGATAAGTCCGGCAGAGGCGTTTTCCAGGCCATCGATGATGTCCTCGCGCTGTTTCACCTGGCCCGAAGCGACCCAAGCGCCCATGTCGCGCAGGAAGGCTGCATAACCTGCCGCGTAATGGTCCAGGATGATGAAGCCCTGCATGCGCACGCGCTTGTTGAGCAGCGTGGCCATCAGGCCGGGCAGGCGGTCCGGGCCGGCCGCCGCACCATGCTCGTTGTAATGGGCGATGAAGCCGCACACCGGCACGCGGGCATGTTCGTTCAACAGTGGCAGCACGGCGTCGAACACGGCGCCGCCCACGTTCTCGAAGTAGACGTCAATGCCGTCCGGGCAGGCTGCCGCGAGCAGCTGCGCAAATTGCGGATCGTTGCGGTCAAGGCAGGCGTCGAAACCCAGCTCGCCGGTCACGTATGTGCATTTGTCCGCGCCGCCGGCGATGCCCACCACCCGTGCCCCCTTGAGCCTGGCGATCTGGCCGACCACCGCGCCGACGGCGCCGCTGGCCGCCGCCACCACCACGGTTTCACCGGCCCTGGGCTGGCCGATGTTCAGCAGGCCGTGATAGGCCGTGAAGCCCGGCATGCCAAGCACGCTCAGAGCGTAGGAAGGGTGGCTGCTGGCGCCCAGTGGCGTGAGGTCCGCGCCGTCCGACAGCGCATAGTCCTGCCAGCCGTTGCTCGACAGGACCAGCTCTCCCTCGCGAAAGCCAGGATGGCGTGACACCTCGACCCGGCTGACGGTGCCGCCCGGCATTACGCCGCCGAGCGGGAGCGGCGGCGCATACGTCGTCTTATCGTCCATGCGGCTCCGCATATACGGGTCCAGCGACAGGTAGACGGTGCGCAGCAGTACCTGGCCATCGCCCGGCACGGGCACGGCGCCTTGCTCCAGCCGGAAGTCAGCCGGAACAGGGGCGCCTTGCGGCCGGGTGGCCAGTACGATGCGGCGATTGGTGTGAGGGCTCATCATGTTCTCCTAAGTCGAATTAGACCGGTCGTCTAGTTCCTGGGTAAAGAAAAGGGATGCCCATGGCATCCCGGCGGGTACAGCTCAAACGGCTTTCAACAATTCGCGCGTGCCGGCCATCGCACTCTCCAGCGGAGCGCGGCTGCGGCTGATTTTCTCCATCAGGCTGGCGCCCAGCCAGGTTTGATACAGTGTCATGGCCAGCGCGCCCGCGTTCTGCGTCGGCAGCAGGGAACCGTCTGCCTGGCCGGCGGCGATGCAGGTTTCGAGACGCTGTGTAATGCCGCGCGTGCCTTGGTCCAGCACCTTGCGCATGCTTTCGGAAAGGTCGGACACTTCCGCGCTGAGTTTTACAGCCAGGCATTTGGCGGCCGGGTCATCGCCGGCCTGGGCTGCGAGCCAATATTCGAAGTAGCTCATCAGCCGTTGGGCCGCCGGGGCGGGGCGCGCAAACATGTCGTCGAGTTGGGCCAGGTGGCTCGAGAAGTAGGAGCTCAACAGGGCTTCGCCAAACGCCTCTTTCGAGGCGAAGTAATGGTAGAACGACCCTTTCGGCACCTGCGCCGCTGCCAGCAGTTCCGTCAGCCCGACGGCGGTAAATCCTTTGCAGAGGATCAGGGGCTTCGCCACGTCGAGAATGTGCTGGCGGATATCGGTGTCGGCGTTCATACCGCCATTCTAACAATAAATTAGACCGGTCGTCTAGTGGCTGCTGTTTCGTAGGCAAGAAGGGCAGTATTATGGCAGCTGGTCATCACCACTCAACCGCGCGGGAGAACTTTGTGCAAGCAGATCTGCTTTCAACGGTATTACTGCCATTGTCGCTGGCAATCATCATGTTTTCGCTGGGGCTGGGCCTGACGCCCACCGACTTCAGCCGCATCGTGCGCCAGCCGCGCGCGCTGCTGATCGGTGTGCTGTGCCATTTCATCCTGCTGCCGCTGGTCTGCTTCGCGATGATCAAGGTGAGCGGCATGGCCGGTGTGTTCGCGGTCGGCTTCATGATCCTGGCAGCCTGCCCCACCGGCACTACGTCCAACCTGCTGACCTATCTGGCACGCGGCGACGTCGCGCTGGCGCTGAGCTTTACGGCGGTGGCCAGCGTGCTCACCATCTTTACGCTGCCGCTGATCGTTTCCTTTTCGCTCGGCCACTTTGCCGGCGCGGCCCAGACCGTGCAGGCGCCGGCGGGGATGATGATGGGACAAATCTTTATTATGCTCGGCTTGCCGGTTGCCCTTGGCATGTTCGTGCGCCATCAATGGACGGCGCTCGCCCTGCGCATCGAACCGGTAGCGACGCGGATCGCCACCGTGCTGTTCATCGTGATCGTGATAGGTGCGGTGCTCAAGAACTGGGCGGCGCTGCGCGACAATTTCAGCACGCTGGCGCCGTTCGCCATTACGCTGAACCTGCTGATGCTGGCGGTCGGCTTCGGCATGGCCCGTCTCGCACGCCTGTCGCAGCGGCAGTCGGTCACGCTCGGCATTGAGACTTCGGTACAGAATGCCACGCTGGCGCTGGTGATCGCGAGCACCGTACTGAAGCAGGATCAGATGGCGGTGCCCGGGGCGCTGTACGGCGTACTGATGTATGCGGGAGGACTGCTGTTTGCTTGGCTGATGAGGCGCCAGGCTGCAGAGACGGTGGGAAATCCGGCCGCCGGAACGCCGCGCTAGCGGCGCCCGGGACGATTAGCGCATCTTTTTCAGCATGGCTTCCGCCACGGCCTTGGCCGATTGCGGATTCTGGCCGGAGATCAGTTCGCGGTCTTCCACCACGTTTGCGCTCCAGGCCTTGGCTTCCACGAAGCTGGCGCCGGCGGCCACCAGGCCGTCCTGCGGGAACAGCTTCATCTGGCCGCCGTTCAGGAAGCCCTTGGCCTGTTCTTCCTCTTCATTTGTGAAGGCGGTCATTTTGTAGCCTTTGTAAATCCACTGCGCAGGCTGCGGACGCTGGCCGGCTTCCAGCTTGGCCACATAGCCCTTTGCGTCCGGAATGGTGGACAGCAGCGCGATGGTGCCGTGGCAGGTGAGGCCGGTGACTTTCTGGTGATCGTGGAAGTGGGTGAGCAGCGCGCCCAAGTCCTTGTCCTTCAGCAGATCCTGCATTGGAATATGGCCGCCCGGCACGAAGACAGCGTCAAACTTGTCGTAGCCAATTTTCTTCACATCAGCCAGGCTGATGGCAGGCGAGCCGGATTTCGAGGTCAGCTTGAGCGTCGCCAGCAGCGCCTTGCTCTCTTGGCGTGCTTTCTCGTTGCCGCCCCAGAAATTCGCGTCGTCCGATTTCTGGTCGGCGGACGGTGCCCGGCCGCTGGGCGTGGCGAACACCACGGTGTGGCCGGCCGCGATGAAGGTCTGCACCGGCTCCATCAGCTCGTTAAGGAAGAAACCGGTTTCCATCACTTTCCCGTCCTTGAGGTCCAGCTTGTCCTGGTCGGACAGCACCACCAGCACATTACCGGCGTTAGCGAAACTTGCAGCGGCGGCCAGCAGGCCTGCCATGATGATCTTTTTCATTTGTAGCTCCTGAGTGAAGGGGGCGATTGCCCGATGACTGAAGCGTATGCTATGCATGGCGTGGCGTAAATGCGCTGGCGCGCACATGATTTATTACATCGAGTAATAGTTTGCGCAGTATGATGGCGACGCTCATCTTCATTCACGTTCAGGAGGAAGCCGTATGAAGCATGCCAACGCCCTGGTGCATGGCCTGAAGCAACGCCACGTCACGATGATCGCCCTGGGCGGCGTCATCGGCGCAGGGCTTTTTGTTGGCTCGGGGGCGCTGATCGCCACCGCCGGTCCGGCCGCCATCCTGTCCTACCTGATCGGTGGCGCCATCGTCATTCTGGTGATGTTCATGCTGGGCGAAATGGCGGCGAAAAACATCGACAGCGGCTCGTTTTCCACCTTTGCCAGCCAATACCTCGGCGAATGGGCGGGATACTCGGTGGGCTGGCTGTACTGGTTCAAGTCGATGATCACGATCACCATCGAGGCGATCCTGCTGGGCGCGATCCTGCATGACTTTTTGCCCGGCTTGCCCGTCTGGGCGGGGGCTCTGCTCATGCTGCTGTTCGTCATCTCCAGCAATCTTTATTCCGTACGCTCGTTTGGCGAAGCCGAGTATTGGCTCTCGTTCGCGAAAATCACGTCGATCCTCATCTGCATGGTGGTGGGTGTGTCGATCTTATTGAATCTGCAGAGCGGTTTCCCCTCGCCGGGCTGGACCAACCTGACGGCGCACGGCGGCTTCATGCCAAATGGGATACTGCCGGTACTGGCCGGTGTGACGGTGGTGATCTTTTCCCTTGGTGGCAGCGAGATTGCTGCCGTGGCGGCGGGCGAATCGGAGAACCCGCGCGAAAACGTGGTGAAAGCTATCCGCAGCGTGCTGTTCCGCGTCATGGTGTTCTATGTAGGCTCGGTGTCCATCGTCATCCTGTGCCTGCCCTGGACCGACACCGCCAGTCTGAAGTCGCCTTATGTATCGCTGTTCAGCCTGGCCGGCTATACCTGGGCTGCGACGGCGATGAAGGTGGTGCTGTTCGTCTCCTTCATGTCGGTGATGAACTCCTTCCTGTTCTCGAATTCGCGGATGCTGTATTCTCTGAGCCAGCGCGGCTATGCACCGGCATTGTTCGGCCATACCACCGCGCGCGGCGTTCCCCTGAATGCCCTGGCGCTCAGTTTTGCGGTGTGCGTGATAATCCTGGCAGTGCACTATGCCAGCGGCGGCGACCTTTTCCTCACGCTTGCCAAGAGCAGCGGCGCCTTTATCATGACAGTGTGGATTTTCATCATCCTGGCGCACGCAAGGATGCGTTACACAGCGGCGGCCCGCAAAACATGGCTCTACCCCGTCGGCAATGTCATCGCACTGTTCACACTGGCCGCGGTACTGCTGTCGCAGGCTTTTAACGCCGACACGCGCTTCCAGTTCGTGTTCATGTGCGTCGTGACGCTTGCGATCATCGCTTCCTATTTCACGCTGCGCAAACGGCCGGAATTCGGCGTTTTGCGGGTGCAGGCTGAGCGCTGAAAACAAAAACGCCACCCGAAGGTGGCGTTTTTTATAATTCTTGGTGGCCCGGGGCGGAATCGAACCACCGACACAAGGATTTTCAATCCTCTGCTCTACCAACTGAGCTACCAGGCCAAGGAGCAGAATTATAGCAGATGAATTCCAGAATGCAAGGGCGACTTGTGCGCCGCGCCGCCCGGGCGCGAAAGCTATAATGGGTGGATGAACAATCCATCTGCTTCTTCCTCCCGCCACCACGTTCAGACGGCGGTGTGCATTGTCGGCGATGGCGCCATCGCCAAGACCACGGCGCTGGCCTTCGCCCAGGCCGGCCAGAGCGTGACCGTGCTGGCGCCGCCGGTGCCGCCGCAGCAGCGCAGCGATGATGCGAGCTGGGATGTGCGCGTGTTCGCCCTGAACCACACGGCCCACCAGCTGCTGTCCTCCCTCAAGGTATGGGGTGCGATGGACCAGGCGCGCATTGCGCCGGTGGATGCCATGGTGGTGGAGGGCGACGGCAAGAGCCCGGGCGGCCTGCATTTTGATGCCTACGGCGCCAACACTAATACGCTGGCCTGGATCGTGGAGGACCGTAACCTGAACCAGGCCCTGGATGCCGCCCTGCGTTTCGCGCAGAACGTGCATATCGTGCATGGCCGCGCGGTCGCCCTGTCGGCCGGTGAGGACGTGGCGGCGGTGAAGCTGGATGACGGCAGCGAGATCAAGTCTTCGCTGATCGTGGGCGCGGACGGCGCCCAGAGCTGGGTGCGCGGCCAGTGCGATATCGGCCTCGATTACCGCACTTATGGCCAGCAGGGGGTGGTCAGCAACTTCGAATGTGAGAAGCCGCACCACGGCGCGGCGCTCCAGTGGTTCACCTGCGACCAGGGCATTGTGGCCCTGCTGCCGCTGCCGGGCAACCGGGTGTCGCTAGTGTGGTCGGCGCCCGATATGCTGGCCGACACCTTGTGTAGCGAGGGCGCCGCGGCGCTGGCGGCACGTTTGGCCACTTTTGCTGCTGAAAAATTGGGCATGCTGACGCCAATCCAGCCGGAACTGGTGCGCGCCTTCCCTCTGCGCATGCTGCGCCCCCATTCGCTGGTGGCGCCGCGCGTGGCGCTGGTGGGCGATGCGGCCCATGTGGTGCATCCGCTGGCGGGCCACGGCATGAACCTGGGCTTCAGCGATGTGCAGGACCTGGTGAAAGCCGTGGTGGAGCGCGAGGAACACCGTTCCATCGGCGACGAACGCGTGCTGGCCCGCTACAACCGTTCGCGCAAGGAGGAGGTGCTGCTGATGCAGGCCACCACCGACGGTCTGGAACGCCTGTTCGGCACCGATTTCGAACCTTTGCGCGTGGTTCGCAATTTCGGGCTAAACTTGCTGGATAAGTTGCCGGTGGTAAAGCGCCGGCTCATAGCGCATGCCCTGGGCAAGCAATAATCGGAGAGAGTATGAGAAAGAGTAAGGCCGCGTTGTTGCTGGCATCGGCAATGTTAATGTCCTGTGCCGGCGCGGAAAATTCGGTGGAAGAGAATATCCGCAAAGCGGTGGAGCCCCGCCTCGGCGAGGGCGTCAAAATCGATTCCGTCAAAGCGACCCCCTATGCGGGGCTGTACGAAATCCGGGTGGGCGACGAAATCCGCTACACCGACAAGACCGGCAGCTACCTGATCGTCGGCCACGTCTTCAACCTGAAGACCAGCGAAGACCTGACCCAGGCGCGCATCGACGACATCAACAAGATCAAATTCTCCGACCTGCCGCTGGAACTGGCGCTGAAGACGGTGAAGGGCAACGGCAAGCGCGTGATCGCAGTGTTCGAAGATCCGAACTGCGGCTACTGCAAGCGCTTCCGCCAGCAGGCCCTGAAGGACGTGGACAATGTGACCGTGTACACCTTCATGTACAACATCCTGTCCCCGGACTCCAGCGTGAAGTCCAAGAATATCTGGTGTTCGGCGGACCGCAACAAGGCATGGGATGACTGGATGATCAGCGGCAAGGCGGCACCGGCCGCGCCGGCCAGCTGCACCACGCCGAACGACCAGGTGCTGGCGCTGGGCCAGAAGCTGCGCGTCAACGGCACGCCCGCAATCTTCTTCGCCGACGGCAGCCGCATTCCCGGCGCCATTGACCTGAAGACGCTGGAATCCAAGTTTTCGTCGATTAAGCAGTAGCAGTAAAGCACTGACGGAGGCGGGCGTCCAGACCCGCCGCGTACCTGCGTGCCCGGTGCGGCACGCAGTTCTCCCTTCACGCAGCACGCCAGGACTGAGGAGTCTTCATGCTAACCCTGAATATCAATGGCCGCGACACCCAAGTCGATGCCGATCCAAGCACGCCTATCCTGTGGGCGCTGCGCGATAACCTGAACATGACCGGCACCAAATTCGGCTGCGGCGCTGCGCTGTGCGGCGCCTGCACCGTGCATCTGGGCAGCCAGCCCATTCGTTCCTGCATCACGCCGATTTCGGCGGCGGTCGGCCAGAAGATCACCACCATCGAAGCAATGGAAGCCGACCATGTGGGCAAGGCCGTGCAGGATGCCTGGGTCAAGCACGATGTGCCGCAATGCGGCTACTGCCAGAGCGGGCAGGTGATGAGCGCCACCGCCCTGCTGAAAACAAACAAGGCGCCGACCGACGCCGATATCGACAGCGCAATGGCCGGCAATATCTGCCGCTGCGGCACCTACCAACGCATCCGCGCGGCCATCAAGGACGCGGCCAAGACCCTGGCGTAAGGAGAGCACCATGCGCAAAGAATGGTTGAAGGAGGGCGCTGAATTCAGCGACGCCGGCGTATCGCGCCGCGGCTTCATGAAGGTGGCGGGCGGCGGCCTGGTGCTGAGCTTCTTCGTTGCCGGCGGCGGACGTTTCGCCAAAGCGCAGGCGCCGCAGAAGCCGGTCTACGAACCGAACGCTTTCCTGCACATCGCGCCGGATAACACGGTGACGGTGCAGGTGAACCGCCTCGAGTTTGGTCAGGGCGTGCACACCGCCCTGCCAATGATCATTGCCGAGGAACTTGACGCGGACTGGTCGCAGATCCGCAGCGAACTGGCGCCTGCCGCCGAGCAGTACAAGGATCCGGCCTTTGGCATCCAGATCACCGGCGGTTCCGGCAGCGTATCCCGTTCCTGGGTTCAGTACCGCGAGATTGGCGCCAAGGCGCGCGCCATGCTGGTGGCTGCCGCGGCGGAACAGTGGAAGGTACCGGCCAAGCAGGTCAAGGCATCAAAAGGCGTGCTGACAGGCCCGAACGGCCAGCAAGCGAGCTATGGCGAATTTGCAGCCGCCGCGGCCAGGCAGCCGGTGCCCGCCCATGTGGTGCTGAAAAATACCGAAGACTTCACCATCATCGGCAAGGCCACGCCGCGCCTCGATGCGCGCGCCAAATCCAATGGCAGCCAGCAGTTCGGCATGGATTTCAAGCCGGACGGCTGCGTGGTTGCTGTGCTGGCGCGGCCGCCCGTGTTTGGCGCGAAGGTGAAGAAGATGGACGCGGCGAAGGCGAAGAAAATGGCGGGCGTGATTGCCGTACTGCCGGTTGCTACGGACCGTGGCGGCAACGGCGTGGCCGTCATCGCCAAGGGCTACTGGCAGGCGAAGCAGGCGCGCGATGCGCTGAAGATCGACTGGGACACGAGCGGCGTGGAGAAGGTGGACAGTGCGAAGCAGTTCGCCGAATACCGCAGGCTTGCCGCTACACCAGGCACGGTGGCGCGCAAGGGCGACACGTCGAAGCTCGCAGGCGCCGCGAAGAAAATCTCCGCCGTCTACGAGTTCCCCTACCTGGCGCACGCGCCGATGGAACCGCTGAACTGCGTGGTGGACCTGAAGGCCGATTCCTGCACCGTCTGGGCTGGCAGCCAGTTCCAGACGGTCGACCAGGCCGCAGCAGCGCGCACCGCAGGCCTGAAGCCCGAGCAGGTGACGTTCAACACGATGATGGCGGGCGGTGGCTTTGGCCGCCGTGCGGTGCCGACGTCGGACTACATCGTGGAAGCCGTTACCATTGCCAAGGCATATAAGGCGACAGGCAAGAGCGGTCCGGTGAAACTGATCTGGAGCCGCGAGGACGATATCAAGGGCGGCTACTACCGCCCGGCCCACGTGCACCGCGCCGACATCGGCCTGGATGCCAAGGGCAATATCGTGGGCTGGGACCACGTCATCGTCGGCCAGTCCATCCTTACCGGCACAACGTTCGAGCCGATGGCGGTGAAGAATGGCATCGACGGCTCGATGGTCGAAGGCATGGGCGAACCGTACAAGGTACCGATGAACCTGAGCGTGCATAACGCGAAGCTTAACGTACCGGTGCTGTGGTGGCGCTCCGTGGGATCGACCCACACGGCCTATGTGATGGAAACCCTGATCGATGAAGCGGCAAGTGCCGCAGGCATGGATCCGGTGGAATACCGCCGCAAGCTGATCCCGGCCGACCATAAGCGCCATCATGCAGCACTGGACCTCGCGGTCGGCAAGTCCGGCTACGGCGTGAAGCCGCTGCCGCAGGGGCGTGCCTGGGGCGTGGCCGTGCACGAATCCTTCGGCACGGTGGTGGCCTATGTGGTCACGGCCTCGGTGGAAAACGGCACGCCCAAGCTGCACACGGTGACTGCCGGCGTGCATTGCAATCAGGTGGTGAACCCGATGACCATCGAAGCGCAGGTACAGGGCGCCGTGCTGATGGCGGTGGGCACCACGCTGCCGGGCGCCGCCATCACGCTCAAGGATGGTAAGGTTGAACAGTCCCAGCTCAGCGATTACACCGTGGCGCGCATACCGGACATGCCGCAGGTCGCAGTGCATACGGTGGCATCGACCGAGCCGCCGACCGGCATGGGCGAGCCAGGCTTCCCGCCGCTGGCGCCGGCCTATGCCAACGCCCTGTTCAAGGTGACCGGCAAGCGCCTGCGCAAGCTGCCCTTCGACCTGGCGAGTGCCTGAGATGGGCTCCCTGCGCCTCGTGGGCGTGCTGCTGGCTGCGGGCCGGGGGCGCCGCTTCGACACGTCGGGGAGCTGCAATAAGCTGATGCAGGCACTGCCTGCCGGGGGCACGGTGCTCGCTGCGAGCGCCGGGCATCTGCTGGCGGCGCTGCCGGAAGTGGTTGCGGTAGTACGGCCGGGTGATGAAGCGGCGGCGGCCGTACTGTCGGCGCTCGGCTGCCTCGTTACCGAGTGCGGCGACGCCGACATGGGCATGGGCTGTTCACTGGTGCATGGCCTGCGCCAGTCGGGCTATGCGGATGGCTGGGTGGTGGCGCTGGGCGATATGCCCTATGTGCAGCCGGCCACCATTGCCGCACTGGCCCAGGCATTGGAAGAGGGCGCGGATATCGCCGCGCCCGCAAGTGAAGGAAAACGCGGCAATCCGGTGGCTTTCAGCCGCCGGCATTTGCCGCAGCTGCTGGCGCTGCATGGAGACGAAGGCGCGCGCAGCATCGTGAAACAGCATGCGGTGGTGGAAGTTCCCGTCCACGATCCCGGCATTTTCCGCGATATCGACAGTCCAGCTGATCTGCAATGAAAAAGAATACAAATAAACCCATTACCTACGCCATCGTTGGCAAAGACCTCGCGGCCCACCTGTTCGAAGTGACGCTGACCCTTGCGGCGCCGGACGCCAAAGGCCAGGTGTTTGCACTGCCCGCCTGGATTCCCGGCAGCTACATGATCCGCGAGTTTTCGCGCAATATCATCAGCATCCGCGCCGAATCGGCCGGCCAGCCTGTTGAACTCACGAAGCTGGACAAGCACGCCTGGCAGGCGGCTCCCGTCAAGGGCCCACTGACGCTGCGCTACGAAGTCTATGCCTGGGACCTGTCGGTGCGCGCCGCCCACCTGGACCAGACGCACGGCTTCTTCAACGGCACCAGCGTGTTCCTGCGCGCCCTCGGCCACGAGGAGGCGCAGCACATCGTGGACATCCAGCGCCCGCCGCATGAAGCCGCGCGCAACTGGCGCGTGGCCACCGCGCTGCCGGAGCTGAAGGCAAAACGCTACGGCTTCGGCACCTACACCGCCGTCAATTACGATGAGCTGATCGACAGCCCGGTCGAAATGGGCGAGTTCGCGCTGGCCACCTTCAAGGCGCATGGCGTGCCGCACGATATCGTCGTCACCGGCCGCGTGCCGAACCTCGACATGCCGCGCCTGTGCGCCGACCTGAAAGCCATCTGCGAAACGCAGATCGCCTTCTTCGAACCGAAGACGAAAAAGGCGCCGATGGAGCGCTATGTGTTCATGACGCTGGCCGTTGGCGACGGTTACGGCGGCCTGGAACACCGCGCCTCCACGGCGCTGATCTGCGCCCGGGCCGACCTGCCCAGCATTGCGGCGCCATCGAAGGAACGCAGCGAAGGCTATATCCGCTTCCTCGGCCTGTGCAGCCACGAGTACTTCCACACCTGGAACGTAAAGCGCATCAAGCCTGCCGTGTTCGCGCCTTACGACCTGCAGGTGGAGAACTACACGCCGCTGCTCTGGCTGTTCGAAGGCTTCACCAGCTACTACGATGACCTGTTCCTGGTCCGCTCCGGCATGCTCAGTGAAGCCACCTATTACAAGATGCTGGGCAAAGGCATCGGCGGTGTGCTGCGCGGCGCGGGCCGCACCCGCCAGAGCGTGGCCGATTCCAGCTTCGACGCATGGGGCAAGTACTACCGGCAGGACGAGAACGCGCCGAACGCCATCGTCAGCTACTACGCCAAGGGCTCGCTGATCGGCCTCGGCCTCGATCTGACGATCCGCGCGAAGACCGCAGGCAAGCGCTCGCTGGACGACATCATGCGCGCCCTCTGGCAGCGTTATGGCCGCGATTTCTACAAAAAAGGCCGAGGCGTCACGCCGCAGGAAGTGGAAGCGCTGTTCGATGAAGTGAGCGGCATGAAGCTCAAGCCCTTCTTCGAGAAATACATCCGCGGCACGGAAGACGTGCCACTGGCGAAGCTGCTTGCGCCTTTCGGCGTGAAGTACAGCGACGAACGCAAATCCGCGAAACCGAGCCTGGACGTGAACCTGGGCCGCGAGGGCGCCGACTGCAAGCTGTCCAGCGTGCACGAAGGCGGGGCGGCGCACCGCGCGGGCCTGTCCGCCGGCGACCTGCTGGTGGCGATCGACGGCCTGCGCGTGAGCGGCAATCCGGCCAATGTGGACACACTGCTGGCGCGCTACAAGGTGGGCGATACGGTGGAAGTGCATGCCTTCCGCCGCGATGAACTGATGCGCTTCTCCGTACTGCTGCAGGGCGACCGCGTGCCGGGCATTACCCTCACGCTGGATACGGCCCGCAAGGCGGGCGCAGTGCTGCGCCCGAGCGCTTAAGCAGGAGGCCGGGCAGTCAAATGCGCTTGCTGGACGCCTACACCCTGTTCGTCATCACCACGCTGTTAGGCGGCGGCATGGCCATCGTGCTGTACGCCGCCCACCGCAACTATCCGCCCGAGGTGCGTGGTGTGGGCCACTGGGCAGCCGGCATGGCCGTTTTGTTCGTGGCTGCATTGTTCTATGCACTGATTGGTCCGCTGCCCGAATGGGTGGCGCTGCTGGCCTGTAATCTGCTGATTATCGGCGGTTCCGGCCTCACGATGATCGGCACCGAAAAATTCTATGGCATGCGCAATAGCTGGCGCCTGTTCGCTGTGGTTGAACTGTTCGCCGCCTGCGGCATGCTGTACTGGCTGCTGGCCGAGCCGAACTTCGGCGCACGCGTAGTGCTCATGGGGCTGATGGCCACCGCCCTCGATGTGCGCCACCTGTATGTGGTTTGGCATGCAGGAGAAAAGACTCTGGCCACGCGCGTGTTCGGCGGCATGATGGCAACGCAGACCGTGATGACCTTCATCCGGGCCATGCTCGCGCTGTACGGCGAAGTCGCCAGTACCGACCTGGCCAGCCCGGGGCCTTTCCAGAGCGCCTACCTGGTGGTCGGCAGCTTTGTCACCATCCTCACCACGCTGGCCTTCATCATGGTGGCGAACCAGCGCGTGCACCGCGTGCTGGAGCGGCGCTCCGTCAGCGATCCCTTGACCGGTGTGCTGAACCGGCGCGGCTTTGCCGACGCTTACGCAAAGCAGCTGCGGCACATGCGGCGCGGCGAGCGGCAGATGGCCTTGCTCAGCATCGACCTGGACCGCTTCAAGGACATCAACGATAACCACGGCCACGCCGTTGGCGACAAGGTGCTGGTGAACGCCGCGCAGCTGATCGGTTCCGCATTGCGCGAGAGCGACCTGCTGGCCCGTTTCGGCGGCGAGGAATTCATTGTGCTGCTGCCGGAGACGGGACGCGAGCACGCAGTGCTGGTGGGGGAGCGCATCCTGGAGATCCTGCGTGCGCCGCGCGCCGACGGGCTGCCCGCCTGCACGGCGAGCATCGGCGTTGCGTGCGAGCTGAATCCTGCGGCGGAGGTGGACGGCGTGCTCGGCAAGGCCGACAACGCCCTGTACCGCGCCAAGGCGGCAGGACGCGACCGCCTCGAAGTGGATGCCTGAACCCGCTGGCCGGGCTGCGCCTATAGTTTCTGGAAGATGGCTACGTGCGCATCTTTCGGAAGCACGGACAGTACCGGAATGAGCGCTGCGATGAACAGATACTGGATCGCCGAGAGCAGAACAGGGGTGCCCTTGACGAATCTGAGGCGCGGCCACAGGCCATCCAGTTTGATCGTATCCAGATGGAATTCGCGATTGAGCTGGAAACCGAATTGCGCCGCCAGCTTGGCCAGGTTGTCAGGCCCGAAATAGTGCAGGTGGGGCGATGGCAGGTCCTTCTGCCACATCCGTTCAAAAGGCCCCTTCATGCTGAACCGTGCCATCAGCTTCGCCAGCCGGTAGAAGAATCCCCGGGAAGATGGGAGATTCAGCACCAGCAGGCCGCTGGGCGCCAGATGAGCATGGCAGGCGCGCATCGCCGCATGTACGTCCGGCAGGTGCTCGAAAACGTCGTTGAAGACGATGACATCGAAGGTCTCATCTTCGTGCAGCACGTCCGGAAAGTAGCCGGTCCTCACCGGCAAGCCATCCTGGATGGTCTGCTGCGCGATGTATTCGTCCGGCTCCAGCCCCAGTACCGAAAAGCGGGCGGACGCCTCCTTGAGGAACCATCCGTGCGCGCACCCTACGTCCAGCAGTCGCGCGGGCTTCTGGAACCGGCCAGCCGCCTCGATGTGTGATAGCACGACCTTGAAGTTTTCGGTTCGCAGTAGCCGCAGTCCGTCTTCGCGCCTGGATTCATCCACGGCCTCGTGCGCGCTGCTATCGTTGATGGTGGGTGCAAAGGTCGCGTTTTCATAGCCGCAGGAGCGGCACGCACCATGCCAGCTCGTTACTTCGGCACGCATGGCGCTCTTGCATACAGCGCAGTTCATCAATTTACTCCTCCGGTCTTCGCTCGCTGCGATACAGCAGCATAGTCAATATTGAAGAAAGAGAGCAAATAATGCAACTGCTGGACAGGGGGGAGGTGGTTAGCTGAAAAGGCGGCGCAGTTCCGCGCCCGGATCGGCCGCGCGCATGAACGCTTCACCGACCAGGAAAGAATGCACGTTCGCGTCGCGCATGCGCTTCACGTCGTCCATGTTCAGGATGCCTGATTCGGTGATCACGAGGCGTTCGGGCGGAATGCGCGGCAGCAGCGACAAGGTCGTATCCAGCGACACATCGAAGGTGCGCAGGTTGCGGTTGTTGATGCCGATCAGACGGCTCTTCAGCTTCAGCGCCGCATCCAGTTCCGCGCCGTCGTGCGATTCGATCAGCACGTCCATGCCCAGTTCATGGGCGCAGGCTTCCATCTCCGCCATCAGCCCGTGGTCCAGCGCCGCCACGATCAGCAGGATGCAGTCGGCGCCCATCGCGCGCGCTTCATAGATCTGGTACATATCGACCATGAAGTCCTTGCGCAGCACCGGGATAGCGCAGGCGGCACGCGCCTGCTGCAGGTATTCAGTGGCGCCCTGGAAGAACTGCTTATCGGTCAGCACGGACAGGCAGGATGCGCCGCCGCCGGCATAGCTGGCGGCGATATCGGCCGGGCGGAAATCTTCGCGCAGCACGCCTTTCGATGGCGATGCCTTCTTCACTTCCGCAATCACGCCCGCCGCGCCGGCAGCGATATGTTTGCGCAGATTCGCCTCGAAGCCGCGCAGGTCCGCCCGCAGCGCCTTGTCGCCCTCGACTTCGGCGCGCAGGCTGGACAGGCTGCGGTACTTCTTTGCCGCAGCCACTTCGTCGGCCTTCACGGCCAGGATTTTATTCAGGATGTCGGACATGGTCAGTTACGGTCGGACAGCGCAAGGCGCGCGCCCAGTGCGAGGAAAATGGAGCCGGTAACGCGGTTCAGCCACAGGGCCACCAGCGGCTTGACCTTGAGCTTCGAGCTGGCGAAGGCAGTGAATACGGCCAGGCCGTTACACCACAAGGTGCCGTTGAAGTTGAAGATGCAGCCCAGCACAATGAAGGCCAGCGCCTTGTTCGGGGCATCGGCGTCGATGAACTGCGGCACAAAGGCGAGGAAGAACAGCGCAACTTTCGGGTTCAGCACATTGGTGAGGAAGCCCTGCGCAAAAATGCGGCGGTAAGGCAGCGGCGCCGGTGGCGGCGGGGCGCTGGCATCATCCGGCGTGGCCTTGATGCGTGCGCGCAGCATGCCGATGCCGCACCACACGATGTAGGCAGCGCCCACCCACTTCACTACATTGAAGGCGGTGGCGGAAGTGGCCAGCAGTGCCGACAGGCCGACAGCGGCGGCGAACACGTGCACCATGGTGCCGGCCGCAATGCCCATCGCGGCCGAGGAGCCCGCGCGCCAGCCCTGCTGGGCGCTGCGCGTCATGATCAGCAGCGAATCCGGCCCCGGCATGATGTTCAGCAGCAGGCCGGAGATGATGAACAGCGTCAGGTCGTGAATACCCAGCATGGCCGTCTCCTCAGTTGCTGGCGCCGAGCGCCTGCGTCACCTGCACGAACTGCTCAAGTTTTGCCACGGCGGCGCCGGAGCTGATGGCCTTGCGCGCGAGCTGAATGCCATCGGCGATCGATTCCGCCACGCCCGCCGCATACAGCGCGGTGCCTGCGTTCAGCGCCACGATGTCGGTGGCGGCGCCCGGCGCGCCGTTCAGCGCTTCCAGCACCACGCGCTTCGAATCGGCGGCATCCGCCACTTTCAGGTTGCGGCTGGCCGTCATCTGCAGGCCGAAGTCTTCCGGGTGGATTTCGTATTCGCGGATCTCGCCGTTCACCAGCTCGCCGACCATGGTGCCCGCGCCCAGCGACACCTCATCCATATTGTCGCGGCCATAGACCACCATGGCATGCTGGGCGCCGAGGCGCTGCAGCACGCGCACCTGGATGCCGACCAGATCCTGGTGGAACACGCCCATCAGGATGTTCGGCGCACCGGCCGGGTTGGTCAGCGGTCCCAGGATATTGAAGATGGAGCGCACGCCCAGCTCCTTGCGCACCGGCGCCACATGCTTCATGGCGGCGTGGTGGTTGGGTGCGAACATGAAGCCGATGCCGGTCTGCGCGATGGATTGCGCAATCTGTTCCGGCTTGAGATTGATGTTGGCGCCCAGCGATTCGATCAGGTCCGCGCTGCCGGAGGAGGAAGACACGCTGCGCCCGCCATGCTTGGCCACGCGTGCGCCTGCCGCAGCCGCCACGAACATGGAGGCGGTGGAGATATTGAAGGTATGCGCGCCGTCGCCACCCGTGCCCACGATATCGAGCAGGTTGGTGGTGTCGGCCATCGGCACCTTGGTCGAGAACTCGCGCATCACTTGTGCTGCGGCCGTAATCTCGCCGATGGTTTCCTTCTTGACGCGCAGGCCCATGGTCAGCGCCGCGACCATGACGGGCGACATTTCGCCGCTCATGATCTGGCGGAACAGGTGCAGCATCTCGTCGTGGAAAATCTCGCGGTGTTCGATGCAGCGCAGCAGGGCTTCCTGGTGGGTGATAGGCATGATCTGTGTTCCTTCTCTTAGCGTTCGAGGAAATTCTTCAACAGCGTGTGGCCGTGTTCGGACAGGATGGACTCGGGGTGGAACTGCACACCCTCGATGTCGAATTCCTTGTGCCGCACGCCCATGATTTCGCCGTCGTCGGTCCATGCGGTCACTTCCAGGCAGGAAGGCAGCGAGGAACGTTCGATTGCCAGAGAGTGGTAACGGATCACCGTGAAGGGGCTGGGCAGGTTCTTGAACACGCCCACGCCCGTATGCGCGATCAGGGAAGTTTTGCCATGCATGACCTGCTTGGCGCGGATCACCTTGCCGCCGAAGGCTTCGCCAATGGCCTGGTGGCCGAGGCAGACGCCCAGAATCGGCTTCTTGCCCGCGAAGTGCTTCAGCACTTCCACGGAAATGCCTGCCTGCGCCGGCGCTTTCGGGCCGGGCGAGATGCAGATATGGTCAGGATTCAGCGCCTCGATTTCCGCAATCGTGATTTCGTCATTGCGGAAAGTGCGCACGTCTTCGCCCAGCTCGCCGAAGTACTGCACGATGTTGTAGGTGAAGGAGTCGTAGTTGTCGATCATCAGCAGCATTTCAGAACTCCCCATCCAGGCCATCTTGCACTTGCTCGGCAGCGCGCAGCACGGCGCGCGCCTTGTTTTCGGTTTCCTGCCATTCCATCTCGGCGATGGAATCGGCCACGATGCCGGCCGCGGCCTGCACGTACAGCATGCCGTCCTTGATCACGCCGGTGCGGATCGCAATCGCCACGTCCATCTCGCCGCCGAAGGACAGATAGCCGCAGGCGCCGCCGTAGATGCCGCGCTTCGAAATTTCCAGTTCGTCGATCACTTCCATCGCGCGCACTTTCGGCGCGCCGGTCAGGGTGCCGGCCGGGAAGGTGGCGCGCAGCACGTCGAGGTTGGACATGCCGGACTTCAGCTTGCCCTCCACATTCGACACGATGTGCTGCACATGCGAGTACTTCTCGATGATCATCTGGTCGGTGACCTTCACGCTGCCGATCTCGGAGATGCGGCCCAGGTCATTGCGCGCCAGGTCGATCAGCATCACGTGTTCCGCGATTTCCTTCGGGTCGTTCAGCAGTTCTTTCGACAGCTCCGCATCGCGTTCCGGCGTGGCGCCGCGCGGGCGGGTGCCGGCGATCGGGCGCAGCGTCACTTTCTTGTCGCCATCCGGCAGCGTTTCGTTGCGCACCAGGATTTCCGGCGATGCGCCAACAATCTGCATATCGCCGAAGTTATAGAAATACATGTACGGCGATGGATTCAGCGAACGCAGCGCGCGGTACAGGGTCAGCGGCGAATCGACGTAAGGCTTGCGGATGCGCTGGCCGATCTGCACCTGCATCAGGTCACCGGCCATCACGTACTCGTGGGCCTTCGCCACGGCTGCCAGATAGTCTTCCTTCTTGAAGTCGCGGATGATTTCGGTGCGCACCGAAGCGCTGGTCACCGGCGCATCGACGCCGCGGCGCAGCAGGGCGCGCAGGTCTTTCAGGCGCTGGCGTGCTTTCGAGAAGCACTCCGGCTGGGCCGTATCCGCATACACAATCAGGTACAGCTTGCCGGACAGGTTGTCGATGACCGCCAGCTCTTCCGTCACCATCAGCTGGATATCGGGCAGGCCCAGGTCGTCCTTCGGCTGCGAGTTGGCCAGCTTCTTCTCGATATGGCGCACCGTGTCGTAGCCGAAGTAGCCGGCCAGGCCGCCGCAGAAGCGCGGCATGCCGGGGCGCAGCGCCACCTTGAAGCGCGCCTGGTACTGCTCGATGAATTCGAGCGGATTGCCTTCGTGGGTCTCGATCACCTCGCCGTTCTTCACGATCTCAGTGCGGCTGCCGAAGGTGCGCAGCACGGTGCTGGCGGGCAGGCCGATAAAGGAATAGCGGCCGAAACGCTCGCCGCCCACCACGGACTCCAGCAGGAAGGTGTTCTTGCCGGTATTCTGGGTCTGGGCTAGTTTCAGGTAAAGCGTGAGGGGCGTTTCGAGATCGGCGAAGGCTTCCGCGATCAGGGGAATACGGTTGTAGCCTTGCTGCGCCAGGGATTTAAATTCGAGTTCGGTCATGCTTCTCTCCATTCCGCCGGTCGAGGTGGTGGCGGTGGGGTTACAAAAAACCTGCCGGGGAGATGTATAGACGAGCTCCGACGGCAGCAATCAGAAAGGGTTTATTCAGCCCAGGATTGCCAGCGTCGCCATAGCCAGGCCTCAATCGAGCCCTGGTGCGTGACATTGTGTCTTTTGTTGAGAAACATGGTTAGTGGTTGTGCAAGCCAATGAGGTTTGCCGCATGGAGCAGCGTGTCAACTATACCATCGGAATCCGTTTCGTGTATAGACTCGCCGTGGTTGTAACCATACGGCACCGTCAGCACCGGGCAGCCTGCCGCGCGTGCCGCAGCCGCGTCGTTCGACGAGTCGCCGATGGCCACCACCTGCGCGGGCGCCAGGCCGAAGTCCTCGCATACCGTCAGCAGGGGCAGGGGATCGGGCTTTTTCTTCGGCAGCGAATCGCCGCCATAGATCACTTCGAAGAAGTGGTCCAGGCCCTTCAGCTTCAGCAGCGGCAGGGCGAAGGCGATGGGCTTGTTGGTCACGCAGGCCAGGCGCAGGCCCGCGTCCTTCAGCGCCTGCAGGCCGGCCGCTACGTCGGGATAGTGCACGCTGTGCAGGCCGTTGATGCTCAGGTAGTGGCGCTGGTAGGCGTCCATCGCTTTCGGGAAGTGGACTTCGATCTGGTCTTGCGGATGATCCAGCGCGAGCACGCTGCGGATCAGGTTCTCCGAACCTTTGCCGACCATCACGCGGATCTGGTCGGTGCTGATCGGCGGCAGCGACAGCTCACCGCGCATATTGTTGATGGCCACATGGAAGTCCGGCATCGTGTCCAGCATGGTGCCGTCGAGGTCAATGATGGCGGCCCGTACGCCGCGCAGTGGGTGGGCCGCCGTCATGCTTACACCGTTGCGAGCTGGGTGCGCATTGCGTCGATCACGGCCTTGTAGTCAGGCTGGCCGAAGATCGCGGAGCCGGCCACGAAGGTATCTGCGCCCGCTTTCGCGGCAGCGGCGATATTGTCGATCTTGATGCCGCCGTCCACTTCCAGCAGGATGTCGCGACCCGATTCATCGATCAGGCGGCGCGCTTCGGCGATTTTCTTCAGCGCCTGCGGAATGAAGGACTGGCCGCCGAAGCCCGGGTTCACGGACATGATGAGGATCATGTCGATCTTGTCCATCACGTGCTCCAGGTAGCTCAGCGGCGTGGCTGGATTGAACACCAGGCCGGCCTTGCAGCCGTGGTCGCGGATCAGCTGCAGCGAGCGGTCGATATGGTCCGAGGCTTCCGGGTGGAAGGTGATGATGTTCGCGCCCGCTTTTGCGAAGTCCGGAATGATGCGGTCCACCGGCTTCACCATCAGGTGTACGTCGATCGGCACCTGCACGTGCGGACGGATGGCCTGGCACACCAGCGGGCCGATGGTCAGGTTCGGCACGTAGTGGTTGTCCATCACGTCGAAGTGGATGATGTCGGCGCCGGCGGCGACGACATTGCGCACTTCCTCGCCCAGGCGGGCGAAGTCGGCGGACAGGATGCTGGGAGCGATACGGAAAGTAGTCATGGTCGGGAGGGGCTGCATAAAAAAGATGCGCTATTTTACGCGCACCTTGTGCGCGCGTCAGAATTGGCCCGGAATGCTAAACTGCCAATGCTTATTGAATACTAAGGAAAGTCGATGTCCCGATATGAGTTCACTGTGTCCGTGCGGACGCAGTATCTGCCTGAACAGTCAGACCCGGAACGCACCAATTACGTGTTCACCTACTCGATCACGATCAAGAACACGGGCACGGTCGCCGCGCAGCTGATCTCGCGGCACTGGGTGATTGTGGACGCGAACAATCACAAGGAAGAGGTGCGCGGCCTCGGCGTGGTAGGCCACCAGCCGCTGCTGCAGCCGGGCGAACAGTTCGAATACACCAGCGGCACGGCGCTGCAGACGCCGCAAGGCTCCATGGTCGGCGAATACTTCTGTGTGGCCGAGGACGGCCATCAGTTCGAAGCGAAGATCCCCGAATTCGTGCTCTCGCTGCCGCGCACGCTACACTGAGCAGCTGAGTTGCGTAATTTACTCGGCGCTGTCTTTCTGTTTGGGCGGTGTTTTTTTCTTGCCCGGCATCGTCCACCACACGATGAACACCAGCAGGAACAGCGCGACCAGCACTTCCAGCATCAGATACCACATAGACAGCTCCCATGTTATTTGCACGCCGTAGTTTACCTGTCGCCGCCGTTTCCGTCATCGCCCTCGCGCTGAGCGCCTGCGGCACCCAGCAGCCGGCGCCACCCGTCCAGCCACCTGCGCCGGTGCGGCCGGCACCGCAGCCGGTTCCGCCGCCACCTGCACCGCAGCCAGTGCCGCAGCCCGTTCCGGCGCCCGCGCCGCCGCCGAAAACGGAATACCTGCCGGCTCCGTTCAGCGCCTTGCCCGGCTGGGAAGCGGACGATGTGCGCGCCGCCTGGCCTGCCTTTGAAGCGTCCTGCCGCGTGCTGGTCAAGCGCAGCGACTGGCAGCCAGCGTGCAGCGCAGCCGGCGCAGTGAACGCCGCCGACAGCAGCGCGGTACGCCAGTATTTCGAAACCTGGTTCCAGCCGCACCAGGTCATCGCGCCGGACGGTTCCGGTTCGGGCCTGATCACCGGTTACTACGAACCGCTGCTGTATGGTTCGCGCCAGAAAAAGGGCGCCTACCAGACGCCGCTCTATAAAGTGCCGGACGACCTGCTGACCATTGACCTGGGCAGCGTGTACCCTGACCTGAAGGGCAAGCGCTTCCGCGGCCGTCTGCAGGGCAAGCGCGTCATCCCGTACAACAGCCGTGCTGAAATCGCGAGCGCCAGCTTCAAAGGCAAGGAGCTGCTGTGGGTGAACGACCCGGTGGAAGCCTTCTTCCTCGAAGTGCAGGGCTCCGGCCGCGTGCAGCTCGACACCGGTGAAACCGTGCGCGTGGCCTACGCGGACCAGAATGGCCATCCCTACAAGGCCATCGGGCGCTGGCTGATCGACCAGGGCGAGCTGACGCCGGAACAGGCCAGCGCGCAAGGCATCAAGGCATGGATCGCCGCCAACCCCTCGCGTATGCAGGAACTGTTCAATGCGAACGCCAGCTATATCTTCTTCCGCGAAGAGAAGCTGCCCGATCCTTCCGTTGGCCCGAAAGGTTCGCTGGGCGTGCCACTGACCGGCGGACGCTCGGCGGCGGTCGATCCGTCGCAGATTGTGCTGGGAGCGCCGATCTACCTGTCCACCACGCAGCCGGCCAGCGATGTGCCGCTGCAGCGCCTGCTGATGGCGCAGGACACGGGCGGCGCCATCAAGGGCGCCATCCGGGTTGATTTCTTCTTCGGGTTCGGAACGGAAGCAATGGAGAATGCCGGCCGCATGAAGCAGCGCGGCCAGGTGTGGGTGCTGCTGCCGAAAGCGCAGCCTTAACGCAGCACCAGTACCGGAAGGTGCGTATGGGCCAGCACCTTCTGGGTTTCACTGCCGAGGAACAGCTTGTTCAGGCCCTTGCGGCCGTGCGAGGCCATCAGGATCAGGTCGCAGTTGTGCTTCTCCGCCACCGACACGATTTCTTCATATGGGCTGTGCGAAGTTGACAGGATCGTTTCGCAGGGCACCCCGGCAGCGGTGGCGGCGGCCGCTACCTTGTCCAGGTTGCCACGCGCGGCGGCATTGATCTGGTTCTCGAACACCTGCGTGTCGGGCACGATGCCGCCATCGGCCATTGGCACGAAAGGGAAGGGCTGCGCTACGGACAGCACGATCAGGCGCGCGCCATGCAGCTGTGCCAGCCGCAGCGCGGTATGCGTTGCTTTCTCGGATTGCGGCGAGCCATCGGTGGGAAACAGAATGTTCGTAAACATGACGCATCCCCTTGCAAAGTTGGCAATGCCCCAGTGTAGGACGGCAGTGTCTTCAGAGGCGCACGCTTCGGAGCGTACGCGAGCAGGCCATTGCGATAGTGAGGACGACGCCGGCCGCGCCGATCCAGCCTAATGCCGCGCGGGTGCCGAGGCGGTCGGCAAGGTAGCCGGCCAGCATGGCGCCCAGCGGCGCGATGGCCACTGTCATGAAACGCATGGTGTTGATGATGCGGCCTAGCAGCTCATCCGGCGTTACTTTCTGCCGCAGCGCCTGGTACGGCACGAAATAGAGCATCAGGCCGCAGGCGGAAATGAAGATGAGGACTGACAGCGCGGCAAGCGTCCAGTATGCGCTGCCGAACAGTTTTGCAGGGAGTAGTGGAACGCCAACATAACAGATGGTGGTGCAAGCGATGCCAAGAATGATCGGCACGCCGGGGCCATGGCGCTTGTTCAGCCGGCGCAGCAGCATTGAGCTGGCCATTACACCGAAGCCGCCGAACATCTCGGTAAATCCCATCTGGCCCGGCGTCAGGCCCAGGTCCCGCATTGTGAACAAAACGGACAGCGCCATGTGCCCATAGAACAGCAGATGCCAGCTCGCCGCGCTCCATGCCATGGTCAGCAGGACCGGCTGCGTGAGGATGAAGCGAAAACCCTCCCTGATATCCTGCAGAGGATGCTGGGTGGAGGGTTTTGGCGAAGGCTCGTCAACCTTCATGCGGCGCAGATTGAGCAGCGACGCCGCAAAGCCGGCGGCATTGATCAAGATGGCGCCCGGGGCGGTGAGCCATTGCACCAGCACCCCCGCAATACCCGGCGCCACCAGGCGTGTGATTGAATCTGTCGCCACCAGCCGCGACTGCGCTTCCACCAGCCGGTCACGGCCGACGAGAAAGGTCAGCGCGATCTGCTCTGCACCGCCACCAACGATCGAACAGGTGCCCTGGATGATGGCTACAGTGTAGAGCCAGGGCATCGACAATATGCCAAGCCAGTAAGCCAGCGGCAGCAGGGCAAGCGACACCGCCTGTACGCCTTTGCTGGCCAGCAGTACGGGGAAGCGCCGGTTCCGGTCCAGCCAGACGCCCGAGGGCAGTGCAAATATCGCAAAAGGGATGGCCTGGCAAGCGGTCAGCGTGCCCATCTGCGCCGCATCGGCGTGAAGCACCAGCACCGCAGTAATCGACATGGCCATGCCGCCAACAATGCCGCCGAAGCTGGTGAAGGTGGAGGCAAGCCAGTAGCGGCGGAAGTTCGCGTGGTTCAGCAGGTCATCGCTGGCAAACCAGTTGGCAAGGCGGGAGCGGAAAGCAGTAAGCATGAGTAGCAAATCATAGCAGCCGGGTAGGCAAGCGGCTACAATCGCCGGATATCTTTCCCCCTTGAGGAGACACTAATGCAATACCAGGAACTGATTGTGGAAGTCCACGGCCGCGTGGCGCTGATCCGCCTGCACCGTCCGAAGTCGCTGAATTCGCTGAACGACAGCATGATGAATGAGCTGGGCGAAGCCTTCGCCGTGTTCGACAAGGACCCCAATATCGGCTGCATCGTGCTGACCGGCAGCGAGAAAGCCTTCGCCGCGGGCGCCGACATCGCCGCCATGGCCGACTACACCTATCAGGATACCTACCGCGACAACTACATCACCCGCAATTGGGAGCACATCCTCAAGGTGCGCAAGCCGGTGATCGGCGCCGTGGCCGGCTACGCGCTGGGCGGCGGCTGCGAACTGGCCATGATGTGCGATTTCCTGATTGCCGGCGATAACGCCAAGTTCGGCCAGCCGGAAATCAAGGTCGGCGTGCTGCCGGGCGCCGGCGGCACCCAGCGCCTGCCGCGCGCCATCGGCAAGGCCAAGGCCATGGACCTGCTGCTGACGGCCCGCAATATCGACGCCGCCGAGGCGGAGCGCATCGGCCTCGTGTCGCGTGTGGTCCCGGCCGACAAGCTGATTGAAGAGGCGCTGGCTGCCGCTACGCAGATCGCGTCGATGTCGCTGTCCGTCGCCATGCAGATCAAGGATTCGGTGAACCGCGCCTTCGAAACCACGCTGACGGAAGGCGTCAATTACGAGCGCCGCCTGTTCCAGGCCGCCTTTGGCACGCCGGCCCAGCGCGAGGGCATGCATGCCTTCCTCGAAAAAAGACCCGCAAATTTTGAGGGTCTTTGAAAAGTGACCCTTGACGAGATTCTGGGGACCCCCCATAATCTCGTTTCTCTGCTTCACGAACACAACGCTTCGTGACCTGAAACAGGATCAGCAGGATCTTTAAAAATTAACAGTCGATAAGTGTGGGCGTTTGAAGAAGTGCACGAGGTTTAGGCCTCGATGCTCAAATTATTTAAACG